>OLSA01000438.1_pt1 | contig 37076 bp, 44 predicted proteins | sample 1672731 | NCBI WGS metagenome assembly OLSA01 (sample SAMEA3136718, study PRJEB25190) | human gut metagenome | biome: human gut; feature: human-associated habitat; material: faeces | place: Austria | collected 2013
CACCTACATCGCGACGGCGATGGCGGTGGTGTCGGTCTCGCTCTCCGCGACGGGGAGGGCAAGGGTAATCGGCGTGTCGAGCTTCTGCTTGCGCACCTCCGCCTCGATTTTAGTCGTGAGGTACTGCGTCATATCGCCGTATGCCTGCTCAATGAACGCCTGCGCCGCCGGGCTGATGGGCGCGGGCAAATTCTTCCTTACCTCCTGTTTTTAGATCAATACCGCAAACTGCACATAACGCCGCCCCTTACCTTCTCCTTTCGACTCGGAGGTGATCCATATGACCTGATAAAGAATAACCACAAGCACGTTAGCGGTCTCGGCTGGGCGAGCATAAATAGGATTCAGGCCCAGTGCGTCCGGGAAGGAGGGCATTTGCCGATGGCCCAAGCTCCCGGGGTATCAGACAGAACAGGAGGACAAGCCCATGCTGTTGGTACGCGATGTAATATCACGTATAACCCTGATGAACTCCCAGCGGGTGCGGCTGTATGAGTCCCCCTTCGGGCGCATGGTACTGGACCTTGCCCCGGGGGAGAACACCGCCCGCCGGCGGAACGATACCGTAGGCCCGCTGCTGGATGCGGAGGTAATCGGTATCGAAGGCAACAGCAGCAGTATCAACCTGTATGTAAGGACGGAACACATCAGCAAAAAGGCGGGGAGGAAACGCATATGACCCTTGAATTGGCAATGGAATATCTGAAAGTGGCTCTGCTGCTGGCGGCATACCCCATGGGCATGTGCCTGATGTTCTGCGCCTTTGAATTTTTAAGCGAACATTCCCGTGGCTTTCGGTGCTTCCTGCGCTGGATCGCCAGGGTGATGAATATATGAAAAAAGAGGGCTGCAACATGGAAGAAAAACCCAATATAGCCGGCGGCGAGACCGGCATATGCCGCTTTTGCGGGCAGATGGTGAATGTACAGTGGCTGCGCGGCTTCGAAAACCATAAGGACAGGGATGCTGATTATTTGGCCTCACGGTTCTGTGGTTGCCTGGACAGCAAGAAGTATGCGGAAGCTGAACAGCGGCGGGAGGATGCGGCGGCAATGCGGAAGATAACGCTTGAAAACGCGCGAGAGATAATTGACGCGCTGTTTGGGCCGCCGGCGAAAGAGTCAGGGCTTGCGGTGATGAATGAAAATGTGCGCGATTATGTGTACGAGGCGGCTGCACTGGTATATGACGGCGATGCGAACCACATAACCGTGGATGACAGCGACGGCATAACCGCCAAGATAAAGCTCACCAGCAAGGGGCAGCTCCGGATAACCCGGAGCCAGAACTTTAACGTGAGCCAAGAAACTTAAAGTGAAATAAAGGAGGTAAGGCATATGAACGCTATACAGGAAGCGATCATCAAAATTAACACCGAGATGCAGGCAAAGCCCGACGACCTGTACCTTGAAGCAATAGGGCAGCATGTTATAGACCGCTGCGGCAACGTAGCGGCGGCAGAAGCGGTGCTCAAAAAAGACAGGACCCTCAAGGACGCTATGGACAAGGTAATGGAGACTGCCAAAGCGCGCAAGCAGGGCAGTGTTGCCGTAATGCGAGATGATGAGGTGTATGCCATTGTGGACAGGTATTTCGGCATAGACAGCATGGAGCCCGTCACCCCGCTACCGGCTTCGGAGCTGCAGAGCCGTAAGATAGTCAACGTAGATTTCGGCGACTTCTTCTAAAGGAGAAGCCATGCTCAAGATACCAAAGCAAATCAGGAAGATGCCGTGGCCAGAGCCATATGAAAACAAGAATGCGCTGTTAAACGTGCGCGTCATCGTTAATACGCCGGTTGTGGATCATGAAAGGCTGCTGGTGGTGACGCTGCAGCGGAATATCGAGCAGCGGTGCTGGCGGCAGATAAAGGAAGAAATGGTGCGGATGGTCTGCTCTAAGAAGCGGCAGGACTGCGTGGCATATATGAAAATATCCGGCCGTCCCGTCCGCTCGGCGGCAATACGGGAGAACACCGCAATAAACCTGACAACCTGCTATCCCGATATATCTGAGCGGGAGGAAAAGCTGCTGGCCTCGTGGCTGGGCGACAAAGTGACGCAGAATCATTATCTCGATAACCTCGATACATGGATCAGGAAGACCGAGGCTGCAGCGAAGCAGCGGGATATGGAAATGCGTGGCGAACTGCTTGACTGCGACTGGCAGCTTTGTCCGGAAGAACTGCCGGAAGGCTTTATACGCTGGGTGCGCCGGGAGGTCATAGACCGGGACAACACCATCATATATAAGCGTGGCAATACCAGGGGCCTGTGTTATTCCTGCGGCAGAGAGGTAAGAGGAAAGTTCACTCAATACTACCTTACTACATGCCCCAGCTGCGGGGCGAAGGTGGACTGCTTCCTGAAGGACGGGGCGGCGTGGAGGGCCGAATTTGTGGATAATGTTGCGGCGGCTCAACTCGGCGCGGACGGAAGGACTACATTTATAAGGTTGTGGCATTTAAAGCGTGACCCTTCCGCACGATATGAGAGCCCGGAGGAATGGCTTCAGGAGGTGGCACGGTACGCTATCCGTGAGCGGCACACCGCCAAATGGCAGCACGAATATAAGGAAAACTTCTATATGCAGGCCATACGCTTGCCGTTGGGAGAATGGAAACGGTACAGAAATGTATCCGACATATACGATGGCCGTTATAAATTCTACGACGCGAGCCTGCCTGCGGCGGTTGCGGGAACGCATCTCCAGTACGCCACGCCGGAACTGTATTACGAAGCGGGGGACGCCGCCGGGCTGGGCGTGAACATCATTAAGTATTTATTGGACTGGGCCCGCTACCCTGTAATGGAATATCTCATAAAGCGGCGGTTTTACTGGCTGGTAGTTGAAAAGGTAAACGGGGTGAGAAACGGCGAAAGGGATCTGATACGCTGGAAGCGCAATAAGCTCGGCGAATGCTTCCGCTTCCCGCTGCGCCTGCTTCAGCTGATGCAGCCGGGGGAATGGCACATGACGGATATAGGCCGGGCGGGCGTCCTGTGGCGGCTGTGCCAAAATGGCACGGTCGCGGAGCGGGACATATCTGAGATGCTGAATCTCGACATTGACTATGCGGCTATATCCCCCGCAACAAAATATGCCACGCTGCACCGCATATTGAAATACCTTGCGGAGCAGACCGAGGCGGTGCAGCACGGCCTTGAGCGGCTGTATATGGACTACATAGGCGAGTGCGAGCAGCTGCGCATGGACCTCTACAGCGAGCAGGTGATGTTTCCCCGCGACCTGCGGGCATCCCACGCCGCCGCGGCGATGCAGATGCGGTATGAGAAAGATAGGATCGCGCAGGAACAATTTGCCCATGCCGTGGAGAAGCTGCAAAAATTTGTCTGGGAGAGCGGCGGATACACCATACGCCCGGCGGCCTCCCAAGAGGAATTAATAGCCGAGGGGCAGGCACTGCACCACTGCGTGGGCGGCTATGCCCTGCACATGGCGGAGGGCAAAACCGCGATATTTTTCATCCGGCTGGCGGAGGAACCTGACAGGCCCTATTATACCTTGGAGCTGCAGGGCAAAAAACTCATACAGTGCCGGACGAAAAACAACACGCCCTATACAGAGGATGCGGGTATCGAAGCCTTTGTGAACAGTTGGCTTACCGAAGTGGTAGCCAAGGGCGGGGTAAAGAAGAAAAAGATAGCGTAAGGAGGGCATGATGGAAGAAACAAAAGAGATCATCGACGTTGAATATGAGGAACCGCTCCCGGATATGCCGCGGGACATCAATACCATAACCACGGAAATACTGCTGTACAAAAACCAGGCGGGCGAGGCCATCCTCGAGATAGGCAAGCGGCTAATAGAGGTCAAGGCCCAGCTGGATCACGGCGAATGGCTGGACTACCTTAAGGAGCGTGTGGACGTATCCGTGCGCACCGCCCAGACCATGATGCAGCTCGCCAAAGAGTATTCCTCAAATGCGCAGACGTTTGCGCTTTTGGGTTCGCAAAAAGCTTTGAAACTGCTGACTTTACCTGCTGCCGAGCGCGAGGAATTTGTAGCTCAAAATGACGTTGCGGATATGTCGGTCCGCCAGCTGGATGAGGCCATAAAAGCGCAGAAGGCGGCGGAGAAGGAGCGGGACTACTGGGAGAACGAGGCCAAGACAGCCAGGCAGGAGATGGAAGAACAGCTCAGCGAGCAGCAGTGCGTATACGATACCGATATGGCTAAAGCTCAGCAGGAGCTTCACGACGCGGCCGCCAGGGCGGAAAACGCGCTTACGGTGGTGGCGGAGCTTAAGGGCAAACTGCGGGAGCTGGAGGACAAGCCGCGGAGCGCGGACCCGAAGGAGCTGGAAGCGGCCCGGAAGGAGGGGGCGGATAAGGCCCGTGAGGCGGAAGCAAAGAAACTCAGGAAGCAGATAGAAGAAGCGGAGGCCAAGGCGAAGCAGGCCGCCGAAGAAAAGATGGAGGCTATAAGGAAGGCGGAAGCGGAAAGAGCGGCATACGAGCAGACGACCCAGATAGCGGAGCAGGAACGGGCCGCGCTTACCAAGCAGACGGAAGAGTTGAGGCGCCGGCTGGCGATGGCAAACTCGGATATGGCGGTGTTCAAGGTGCATTTTGAGAGTATGCAGGACAGCGCTAACAAAATGCTGGAGTGCATAGCGAGGGCGGAGGACTCCGGCGCATCTGAAATAGCGGGAAAGATGCGGGCGGCGGCGCGAAGCTGCTGCCAGGCGGTAATAGCAGGAACGGAGGTGTAGGCCATGCCAATAGTGATAAAGACCCAAATGCGCCGTATTCCAAAGAACTGCCGGGAGTGTTCCTTCTATATAAATAGTATGGATAGCCAATGCGACAAGGCGCTGTGCAGGGCGAAGGGCGGATATACACCCGGGAAGCGGATTGGTGTGTACGGAGGAAGGCCGAGCTGGTGTCCGCTGCGCACAACGACTGAGGAGGGAGTGCGGTATGGCGCGCAAGAAAAAAACGCTTATCACATATGAGGTATTCATTCGCAGATCGGGAAAAGAGACGGTACCGCTGACCACAACTGACAAGAAAGCAGCGGAGAAGGCGTACAGACAGAACCGCGGCGATTGCCGCGTCAGGGTAGATGGGCGGGAGTTGCCCATACTGGAAGCGGATAAATTCATGGAGTGCGGCGGGCGCGCCGGGGTGGAGCAAATATTCATTTTCCGCAGTCCCAAAAAACAAGAGAATATGCACAGTTTAAAGCCTGCCCGGTGAATCGGGCAGGCATACCAATAGGCGGCGGACAAGCTCTTTTCGGGCTTGTAATGAGTAGTAAGAAACCGAGCATGACCTTTTGCCGGGTACGGCATTACCCGGTTCTACTTTACAGGGTGGCGGCAACTACATCAGGGTTAGACCCTGAGCAAAGTACCGTCCCCGGCAAAGGGCCATAGCAGCATCGCCCGATTGCGTGAAGCGTTGTCAAGGGACTGTGGAATAAATGCCAGCCCGCAGGTTGGCTTTTATGCCGCGAAAGCCCTTGACATAAGCGAGCGCCATTATGCTATTGCCAGCCCGCGCCCACTATGTGGGCCGGGGTTGTCAGCCCCTAAATGCCGATGTTGGATAAGCAGGAGGTATCGAGCTATGGGCAAAGGACGGAAAACGAAGTGGATCATAACAGACCCGGACTTTTATGATGCAGAACAGAGTACGCCAGGCAGCACCCCAAAGCTGTCAGGTTATCGCGTGAAGGAGATCCGCAGCGGCAATATATTGGAGCTGGAGGTATACCCATATTGGGATACACGGCCCAAGTGCGGGGTTAAGGCATCCAGGCTCAAGGAAAGCCGGGCGGCACAGAAGAGATATAACGAGCGCAACAGCCGCAAACGCTTCGTGCGGCTCGTCAATGAAAATTTCGGCCCCGGAACTGCAGGCGGCCTGCATGTAACGTTGACATATGAAAGCAGGAACGGTCGCTTGCCTGTCATGGAAGAGATACAGCGGGACGCACGGAATTACATAGCCAGATGGCAGCGGCGCAGGAAAAAGGCAGGGCTGGCCTCCGGCAAGTACATGATAGTCGCGGAAGAGGGTACGGAAAACACTAAGCGCCTTCATCTGCACGTCATCCTTGAAAGCGGCATAGACCGCGACACCTGTGAAAGCCTGTGGCACTTCGGCTATGCCAACGCGGATCGCCTTCAGCCCAACGAATACGGCCTTGCGGCTATGGGACAGTATCTCTCGAAGAATCCCAAGGGGCGGCGCAGATGGTGGGGCTCCAAGAATCTCAAGCAGCCCACTGTCAAGGTATATGACCACAAGGTGACCCGCAGTACGGTAAGGGCGATACAGCATGACAAATATGCAGCCCGGGAGCTGCTGAAGGCTTACCCCGGATATTTCCTGTACGATCCGGAGCAGGATGTGCGCGTCAGGACAAACAGCTTTGTCAGCGGCGCGTATATAAGCATAATGCTGGCGAGAGACCAGAGAAACGACGAAACTAAAGAGAGGGTGAAAAGATGAGCGAATACACCGAGAGACTGAACCGGGCGGGAGTGCCCGTGTACCGCCCGCGGGAAAAGGCTGTGGGTAGGGAAGAGCAGCACCAGGAGGCGCTTACCAACTGGGCACGCATGATGCGTGGGCGGCATCCTGAGATGGAACTGTATCACCATATACCCAACGGCGGCCCGCGCAGCAAGGGCGCCGCGGCGAAGCTGAAGGGGCAGGGTGTCCGCGCCGGCGTTCCTGATGTTTTTATTCCGGTGGCCAGGGGCGGCTATCATGGCCTGTACCTTGAGCTAAAGGTAGGCGACGGCTCGGTCGAAGCTGAACAGAATGAGTTTATGGCAGCTGTGGCAAAGCAAGGGTACTACTGCTGTGTCTGCTACGGATGGCCATGCTCGGCGGCGGTGATAGAGAAATATCTTGATGGGGATATCAGAATGGACGGAAGCAGAGAAAAGGGGGCAGAGCCATGATAAAGACCCATTACCGCGATTATGCCACCGAAGCTTTTCGCCTTCTGGCACTGGAGGGAAGCGCAGAGAAGTACCGAAGCAGGATATGGAACCAGGCCATAGAGGATATTTCAAATAGCGAGAGCCGCAGTGGAAGCGTATCTGCTCCTACAGAGGCAGCCATTATGCGCGCGCAAAAAGCGCTTGACGATGCCAGGGCAACCATACTCGACCTGGAATCGGCGGAGTTTGCTCTTGAGACTCTGGAGAAAATGAGGGGCAGGGTAGCCATAAAGGCAGTGAAGGCAGTGTATATGATAACCCCTGATCGGCCTGTAGGGCGGGGAGAGATACACCAGCGGGTTGAAATCGCCAGCACTGAGCTGTCTGCCGACCCCCGGACTATCTACCGCTGGCTTTCCCTTGCACGGAACCTCTTCGCGGAGCATAGAGGGCTCAGAACATAAATTTCGCCGAAACGTGTCAGTAGTGCAGCCAAAATCTGTGGTATACTATGTATAGTCCCAAGAGGTGGGAACAGAAGAGCTGATGAATAATCGGCTCTATTTTTATACAAAAAACGGAGTTAGCTATGCAGTATACTATGGTTTGGACACAAACTCCCAAGACCTGAAAGGAGTGCAAGGAGTGGGACGCTCACAAAAGAAACTGTAAAAATAAAATCTGTAAGTATAAGGCGAGGAGGTGAGCGGCATCACCCCCCTTTATCGTGTGACTAAAAAGGAAGGACGGGCGAAAAGGTGTACAGATGCGATAAATGCAGGGCGGTGTTCGCGGCACCTTGGGAGGGTACGGACCCTCTCATATCGGACGAAACCCTGACAGGCTGCCCGGAGTGCGGACATCTCGAGTACCACGAGATAAACATATGCCCCTTATGCGGTAAGGAGGAGCCGGGCAGGTTGCCCATGTGCCGGGAGTGCGCCATAAACGAAATTGAGCGCATGGAGAAAGAGGCGAAAACTTTCGGCAGGCCCGGACGTACCTCACTACTCAAACTACTGCGGGAGGCAATAGATGGATAACGTATACAAGCGCATGTCCGCAGTTATGGAGGAGATACCGTACCTTCGGCGGGATAGCGACCAGGGCGAGTACTGGATACTGACGGACGAGAGTGCTACCAGCGCCGTAAGAGCAGCACTCATCAAATATGGATTGCTTTTGTACCCCATCACTATCCACCGGGAGCATGGAGTATATGCTGACGTGGATATAACCTACAGGGTACAGAACATAGACGATCCGGAGGATTACGCCATAGTAGCCAGCACCGGCAGCGGTGACAGTCTCGGGGCGGCCATGACCAATGCCCATAAGTACGCACTGCTCCAAACTTTCAACATACCACATGGCATGGAAGATAAGCCGGAGGCAAAAAGCCCCCGGCAGAACGCATTATTGAAGAGCATATACACCATGTGCAAGGATAAGGACATCATAGACCAAGCCTGTAGGAACATGTATCAGAAGGATGTAACTGAGCTAACGGCGGACGAGCTTCAGAAGCTGGCCAGTGCCATAGACAAGCTTTTAGCGTAAAGGAGGTGAGCGGCACGTGAAGAGCGGCAAAGACAAGAACCCGTTTTTCGACGAGGAAGAAACCGGTGGCCGGCCCCGAATGCTGCTCAACGAACGAGGTGCGGCTGTGATAAAGCGCATGGCCGAGATCATGTGTACCAATGAGGAGATAGCGGATGTGCTGGGCGTGGGCGTTGACCTCATCACAAATGACAATAACAACGCTGTCTTTCAGGCAGCCAAGCGGGAGGGACAGGTTAAGGGCAAAATGAGTCTCAGGCGGAAACAGTTTACCCTCGCTGAAAAAAACGCAAACATGGCTATATTTCTCGGCAAAAACTACCTCGACCAGAAGGACAAGCAGGAAGTCGAAAGCACACTGGCTGGCGGCCTGTCCTTCGGCTTTGATGATGAGCTTATGGGATGAACATTTCCTTGGGTTTACCGCCGAACCCTAAACAGCTTGAATTTTTCAAGGCCCGTGCCCGGCATATAGCATATGGCGGCGCGAGAGGCGGCGGGAAAAGTTGGGGCATGCGCACTAAATTTATCATGCTGGCCGTAAAATATCCCGGCATACAGATACTCCTGCTGCGCCGTACCATGCCGCAGCTGAGAGAAAACCACATAATCCCCATGCTTAAGACCCTGCGCGGCATAGCGCGATACAGGGTACAGGACAAGGTATTTGAGTTTTACAACGGCTCCCGTATTGTGTGCGGCTATTGCGCGGCAGAGGTGGACGCACTCAACTATCAGGGCCAGGCATACGATATCATCGGCATGGAGGAGGCTACACAGTTTACCGAGCAGCAAATGCTGTGGCTTGTATCTTCCAATCGTCCATCAGGCCCCGGATATCCCACACGCATGTACTATACGTGCAACCCCGGCGGCGTAGGCCATCAATGGGTGAAACGACTTTTTATCGACCGCGATTACCAGCAGAGTGAGCGGCCCGAGGACTATGTATTTATCGCCGCAAAGGTAGATGACAATTACGTCCTCATGCAGCGCGACCCGGACTATAAAAGGCAGCTTGAGAACATGCCTGAAGAAATGCGGCGTGCGCACCTTGACGGCGACTGGGATCTGTTTGTCGGGCAGTATTTTACCGAATTTCGAAGAGATACCCACGTTATACACCCATTTAAAATACCTGACCACTGGCAGAAATATAGGGCATTTGACTACGGCTTGGATATGCTTGCCTGTGTTTGGGCGGCCTTTGATGAACTTGGCAACTGCTATATATACAACGAGTACCATAAATCCAACATGCTGATAGACCAGGCGGCCAAGGCGATATTAGACCATACACCGGACGAAAGCGAAATAACCGCCACTTTCGCCCCTTTTGACATGTGGGCCAAGAACCGAGCCACGGGACTAAGCCAGGCAGAGATGTTTTACAACGCCGGTCTACGGATAACCAAGGTACAAAACAGCCGCGAAGACGGCTGGCTTAATATGGCACAGTGGCTCCATCCTGTACCTGACGGCACAGGAGGAAAGAAACCAAGACTGCAAATATTTGAGAACTGTCACGAACTGATACGCTGCATACCGGCAATACAGCACGACGAAAAGAACCCTAACGACTGTGCGAAGGAACCCCACGATATGACCCACATGAACGACGCATTGCGTTATCTCTTGGACGGCAGACCCAGCCCGGCTGTCATACCCGCGACACCGCACTATGATGAGCCCAAGACCTATGACGAGCAGATAGACGACTTTTTTGACTACGGAGGATAACGATGGAATACATCATAGGCGCTGTAATAGGCGTTTTTTTATTTATAGGCGGCCTTTACGTGGGCAGCCGTACCACGAAAAAGGAAAAGCCTGCTGCAGACAACGACCTGACCGTGAAATACCACGACACAGAACGGGAGCGTGCTGAGAAGATCAGCAAGCAGCTATACAACCTCATGAATTATACAGGAGACCCACAGGATGAAGATTAAGACGGAACCACAGGACATATGGCAGGAGTACCAGAAGGGCAGGCAATACAAGGAGGCTATCAAACTTTTTAGCAACGTCAAAAAGAATGAGAATTTCTTCTTAGGGCGCCAGTGGGAAGGGCTGAATGCGCCCGACTTGCCCAAGCCGGTGCTGAATTTTTTAAAGCGCGTCGTTACCTTTGTTGTGGCTACTATCACCTCAAACGACATAGCTGTATCTATCACACCTCACGAGCGGGACGATGAAAAGCAGATGTACGCCAAAGCCATAGGGCGGCAAATAGAAAGGGTATTCGAGTTTACCAAATACAAAACCTTGCTCCGGCGCTGCGTCAGAGACAGTGCGGTAGACGGCGACGCCTGCATATACTTCCGCTTTGATCCCGATATAGAGACGGGCCAGGACGCTAAGGGCGATATAGCCGCAGAGATACTAAAAAATATCAACGTCATATTCGGCAATCCCTACAACCGTGACGTGCAAACCCAGCCTTATATCATAATATGCCAGCGCAAGACCGTGGGCGAGCTAAGGGACGAGGGAAGAGAATACGGCATGTCCCGAGAGGACATAGAACAAATCACCCCGGACAGCGACGAATGCCAACGGGAAGAAGGCGGTGAAACCATACTGGCAACAAAACTCACGAAGTTTTGGATAGAGGACAAGCACCTCATGTGGACTGCGACTACCGAAAAGACCGTTATGCGCAAGCCTACCAAGACCGGAGCGACCATGTACCCTATAACATGGATGAGCTGGGACGAGGTCGATTCTTCGTATCACGGACAGGCCATGCTTACTGGCCTCATCCCTAATCAAATCGAGGTCAACCGCATGTTCGCGATGTATATCCGCTCCGTAAGCATGAATGCCTTCCCGAAGATAGTCATAGACAGCCAGAAGATAAAAAACTGGACCAACCGTCCGGGCGAGGTCATAAAGGCGGACAACCTGAGCGGCTCAAGGGTACAGGATTATGTGACTGCCATACGCGGCGGTGATGTATCCCACCAGGTCATGGACGTCATAGAGCGGATCGTTACCATGACCCGCGATTTTATGGGTGCCTCTGACGCTGCTCTGGGCAACGTCAAGCCGGACAATACATCGGCCATTATCGCAGTGCAACAGGCCTCATCCATGCCGCTGGAGCTCCAAAAACTGAACGAGTACCAATTTGTAGAGGATGGCGTCCGCATCATCATGGACATCATGCGGGCGTACTATGGAATCCGCCGAGTTTCTCTTGAAGAGGAAATCGTCTGCCCTGCAACGGACGAAATGAGCCGGCCTGTTATTGATCCCGTGACCGGGCAGCCGGCTATGGAGACCATAACCGAGATAGAGTACGACTTTGGCGAATACGAGCATATCAACTACGACACTAACGTGGACGTGGGCGCGTCCTCTTACTGGTCGGAGCTTATGCAGGTGCAGACTATGGATAACCTTTTTGCCAAGAAAATCCTCACCGATGCTGTCACCTACATAGAATCCATACCCGGTAAGTACCTGAGAAACAAGGACAAAATCATAGAGAAGATAAAGGAACAGCAGGAAATGCTCGCTCAGCAGCAGGCTATGATGCAGCAAACGGCGAGTATACCGGAGACCGAAATGCCCGTCACCGACACAACCGCGCAGGAACTTGTAAATCAGGTGGCAGCGGCACGGGGCGAAGTGATGGGACAAGCGCGACAAATGACGTAATGTCTTTTGCATATATACACCGCCAACCATAGCGGAGAAAGGAAAAACCAATGGAAGAATATCAGGTAACAGACGGCTCCGATCTGTTTACAGACGCTGAGGACACCCACGAAGCGGAAGAACAGGCAACCGTTGGCGGAGAACCTGCCGAAGCTGAGGACACCCACGAAGCAGAGGAACAGGATTCCAATACCGAAAGCGAACCCGCCGAACAGCAGAAACAAGAGGGACACCCACCTTTTGTCACGGTTAAACATCTCGGCGAAGAAAAGGGTTTGAGCAGGGAAGAGGCCATAACCTTAGCCCAGAAGGGCATGGAATATGACCACATCAAACATGAACTTGATCAGCTCAGACCCTTAAAGGGCATGGAGGACATAGCCAAAGAGATAGACTTTTGGGCAGAAAAGAGCGGCATGAATCGCTCTGAATACCTCCGCTTCCTCCGGGATTCACGCCATGCGCAGGCCGTGAACGATGAAGTGCAGGCCATACGAAGTAAGTATCCCGAGATCAGCGAAGAGGCCGCTAAAGAAATGGCTGAGCTGAAATATAAGGATGCTGAAAAAGAACAGGCACGCGCCGAGGAGGAAAGGAAAGCCACTGCCGAGGAAGCAGAGCTTGCCCCATGGTTAGCTTTCACTAGGCAGTACCCCGATATCAGGTCACAGGATCAGATACCGCCCGACGTCCTTGCAGACATAGAAAGCGGATTAACTCCTGTGGAAGCGATGCTTAAACACGAAAAAGCAGAGCTACAGAACCAGGTATCGGAGCTCACGAAGAAAATCGAGACGATACAAAAGAACAAAACAAACAAGGCTCAGGCAGCCCCATCCGTGGGCAGCTCCAAGGCCGCAGAACCCAAGGACCCATTCCTCGAAGGATTGGGTCTTTAATTTATCAATAAGGAGTTAAAAATGGCAGATATAAATCTCTTTGACAAGTACTCGGACAAAATGGCGATGCTGTACGCCCACGCCTCCTTCGTTAAGGGTAAGACCTCTAACGAGTATGACTGGAACGGCGTGGAGAGCATCAAGATAATGACCCCCGTGACCGTCCCTCTGAACAACTACAACAGGGCGGCTACTTCCAACCGCTACGGCACCCCTACCGAGATGGGCGACTTCACACAGCGTTGCCCCATCACTCAGGACAAGGGCTTTTCCGTCACCATCGATAAGGGCAACTACACCGAGCAGATGATGCTCAAGGAAGCCGGCAAGATGATGAAGGCTGAAGTAGACGAGCAGGTCACCCCTGTTATCGATAAGTGGGCCATAGGCAAGTGGGCCGCCAACGCCGGAACCGTAGTATCCTGCTCCGCCGAGCCCACCAAGACCACCATAATTGAGCATCTCGCAGATGTTGAGGCGAAGTTCGCCGACGCATTCATACCTCTGGAGGATCGCTTTATCCTCATAACCAACTCTGTGGTATCCAAGTACCGTCAGGCATTTGATGCCCTCGACACCATCACCGACCGCCTGCTGCTCAAGGGCGTAATAGGCAAGTTCGGCACTCTTAATATCGTCGGCATACCCGGTGACTGGATGCCTGCCGGTGCATATTACCTTGCTTTCCAGCGCAGGAGCGCCATACTGGCCGATAAGGTAGCGGATACCGTGCTGCACACCAACCCTCCCGGAATCTCCGGCCACCTGCTGGAAGGCCGTTATATCTACGACGCATTTGTGGTAGGCGCAAGGGCCAAGGGTGTGCTGGTAGGAGCTGCCTCCGCAAATATTGCCAAGGCACCCACCGTCACCAAAGACGCATCTACCACCTCCCTTGCGTCTGATACCTCCGACGCTACCATCAAGTACACTCTGGATGGCACCGATCCCATGTACTCCAACAGCGCCATAACCTACAGCGCGGCATTTGCCAATCCCGCCGCCGGCACCCGCATAAGGGCCGTTGCGTATAGGAACGGCATGTATCCCGCATGGCTGGATACCACCGCGGCCTAAAGAACATAGGGGCGGGCAACCGCCCCTTTTTAACAGGAGGAACACATGACGGGACAACAGATATACGAGCTGGCATCGTCCTTCCTTTATGAAACCGACGGTGAAGATGAAGATTCTAAGCGCTTTGCGGTGGGCTTTATCAACATACTGCTTCAGGAAACTTTGGCCTGCGAGAATTCCATCAGGGAATACGATGGCAGGGAAAGGCTGAAGGAGGCCCCGTATATTACAAGCCTGACAGATGAAATACCCTACAGCCCGCAGCTTACTAGAGTAGCCCTGCCATACGGCGTGGCCTCGTGGTTTTTCCAGGAAGCGCTCGACAATTTCCAAGCCGAGAATTACCGCAGCAAGTACCTGTCCGCTGTTAACGAGGCAAGTAAACTCAACAGCGGCATAGCGGAGGATTATTACTCATGCCTGAGTCTGTAACTCCGAAAAAAATAGCGGCGACGAAAACCTACCAGCGCACATACGACAAATTCAGAGGCGTCGATTTCTCTACCGACCCCACACAGGTAGCGGATTTCCGTTCCCCGTATGCCGAAAACCTGATATCCGACCTCGCGGGATTCCCGGAAAAACGCCCCGGCTGGCGGACGCTACTGACCGTGGCAAATGAGCGGATCAACGGCATATATTACTGCGTATTCAAAAGCGGTGCCACCGCAAGGATAATCCACGCTAAGGATAAACTCTACAAATGGAACGACGACGATACCGTTACCCTTGTGTTTACCGGCATGAACGACCAGCGCAGCGCGGCCTTTGCCCATGGCGGCAAACTGTATATGCTCGACGGGCTGAAATACCGCGTGATAACGGAGAACAACGGCGCATACACGGTGCAGAACGTAGAGGACACGGCGGCCTTTATTCCGACCACCACCATAGGCGCAGACCCCACGGGCGGCGGCACACACCTGGAAGCAGTCAATATGCTGTCCAACGGGCGTATAAACTCGTTCCATTCCAACGGTAACGATAAGACCTACTATCTCGACACGCAAAACATCACCGCTGTAACAAAGGTGCTCGTGGGCGGCACGCTGAAAACACCTACGACGGACTACACCGTAGACCTTGCCGCCGGAACAGTGACGTTTACCGAAGCCCCGGCAGACAGTAAGGGCGTAGATAATGTGGTGATCCACTTCACTGCCAGCGTGGAGGGATATGCGGACAGGATAAATAAGTGCACCATCTTTGCACACTACGGCTACAACAACGACAACCGTATATTCATATCCGGCAATCCGGAATATAAAAATTGGGACTGGCAATCCGGGCTTGACGATCCTACATATTTCCCGGATACGGGATATACGCAGATAGGCTCCGACACGTCCTCCATAATGGGCTACATCAAACAATATGATTCGCTCATGGTGGTCAAGGATGATAACCAGCAGGATGCGGAAGTGTTCCTCCGCACTGCCGAGATGCAGAGCAACGGGAGCGTCATATTCCCCATCAAGCAGGGCATTAAGGGCGTGGGCGCAGTGTCCAAGTATGCGTTTGATACGCTGCGCGACGATCCCCTCTTTCTGGCCCGCGAAGGTGTGTTCGGCATATCGTCCACCTCCGTGCAGCTTGAGCGCAACATACAGGACAGGAGCTATTTTGTAAATACCGAACTGACCAAAGAGAGCGGCCTCGACGAGGCGGTATCCGTGGTATGGAACGGCTATTACATACTCTGCATCAATAACAAATGCTTTGTTGCGGACAGCCGCCATAGGAGCGCAAAGACGGACGGCGGCGCAAGCTACTCGGAAAGCGGCTCGTATGTGCAGTACGGCTATGAGTGGTACTATTGGACAAACATTCCCGCGAGGGTATTTTTTGAGCAGGACGGCAACCTGTTCTTTGGCACGGCTGACGGCAAGATATGCCGGTTCAATACTGACCGGGGAAAGATGAACAGATATAACGACGATGGGCAGCCTATTACTGCGATCTGGTCTACGCAGATGGACAATTACGGCACCATCACCCGCAGGAAGTCCCTGACGAAAAAGGGGTGCGGAGTGATGATTAAGCCGTATACAAGATCGTCGGTCAAAATACTCGTGGCGACTGACCGCATACATGATACTCAGATACGCTCCAAAGCTATGGACATACTGGATTTCAGCGATATCGACTTTGAACGCATAACCTTTAACACGCTGGACACGCCACAGGTTATCGCGTTCAATAAAAAGGTCAAGAAATTCATCGTCCTACAGATCATCTTCAAAAACGACACGCTCGATGAGGGCTTTGGCATATACGGCGTACAAGTCCAGTACGTCGTGGGCGGCTATGTCAAGTAAGGAGGAAATATGCTCGAAACAAACATAAAGAAAGTGGCTACACAAGTCCCTGTACCCGTCACGCCCACCACGCCGCAGAGCCCGATAAGCGGCGGCACATACACCGTGGGCGGCAACCATACCGTTGACAACTCTGCGTATGCCGCCGGCACCGATGCAAACGCCATAGCTCTGCAAACCTATGACAAACAGCTTGCTGCATATAAGGTGGCGCTCCAGGCGGGGTATGACGCACAGGCGAATTCGATAGCCGCACAGGCGGCAAAACTGAAGGATCAATACAACACGTCCCGCAACGACGTGTATACAACCCCCCGCCTGTCTGCAATCGGTAATAATGAGCGGCTTGCGGCGCGGGGACTGGCCGGCAACCTCTACGACTACGCCCGCAGCGGGACCAGCGAGAGCAGCAGGATAGCCCAGGACGTCGCCATGCGAAAGGCCCTTGCCCAGCAGAACAACGCGGAGATAAGCGCGAACAACGACCTCAGCCTTAAACTGCTCGAAGCGCAGAGGGAAGCTGACGCGAAGTACGCCGAATACGCCGCCAAGAATGAAGAAAGCAAAATACCTTACCTTATGGCCCTCGCGAACGCCGCCAACATGAGCAGCGGCGGAGGAGGCGGAGGAGGCGGCGGCTATTATAGAAGCGCTAAGAAGTCCAGCAAGAAATCAGGAAGGAAGAGCGGAAGCGGAAGCAATAAAACGTCTGCGACCACTAAAGGCAATAATATACCTGGCGATCAGAGCACCAGCCGCATTTTGGTAAACCCGAAAACCGGAAAGGAAACCAAAAACAGAATTTCTGGCATGGTCAAATAGGGGTAAAATCGCATGGCAAAGACTCAAGCAGAAGTAAGGGCGGCAAAGGACGCTAAATTAGGCATAAACAGAAATATCCAAACGACAAAAAACACAACGAAATATGATTCCGCCCCAAGCAATATCGAAGAACAGCGCGACCGTAAAGACGAGGCACTTGGCATTACCCGGCGCGAGGGCAGCACCTGGAATACCGGCAAAACTTATACAAAACCTACGGCACAATCCCTGCTCGACCAGTATAATGCCAATGCAAAGAAGCGTATTGAAGAAGCCAATGCGGCCACACAGAAGGCAAAAAAGGAATATGACGATTATATTGCCAAGGAAGGCCGCATATACCAGAAGAACTACGGTGCGCCATCCGACAAGACCAACGAGCTGCAAAACAAGCTTAATCAGGCCCGTCTCGCCCAACGGGACGCAGAGAACGAGGCGACTATAACACGCCTTGCCCAGACATCTACACTGTACAAGGACAATAAGAACAAGAAGTCTAAGGTGGATATTGGCAGAACGACGGAGTTTTCCACAGGCATACGGGCAAAAGAAGGTAATCTCACATGGGATACTGATACCTATAAAGCCATGACCGACGAAGAGGTATCCGTCTATAACCGTCTCGCCAAGAACGGCAAGGAAAAGGAAGCAGAGGAATTTCTCAAGGCCATAACCCCTACCCTGAACGCCAGAGTAACACAGGGACGCTTGCAGACAGCCAAGGAGACGGCACAGAGTGGCGTTGGCGGCGGCATCGGTGCGTCTGTAGCCTCTTCCCTCCTAAAGCCTGTGACGGCCGCACAGGGCGGAATACAGACGGTATACAACTTCCTGACAGGCAAACCCATAGACACCAACGCCCCCGAATATTATGCCTCCAACCTCGCCAATACTTTGCGCAGTTCCGTAGCCGAAAAGATCGAGAAAGGTGTGTACGAATCCACAAAGGGCGACTACACATACGACAGAACCGGCAACCGCCGCATGACCACCGAGGGCGAAGCAAAGAACAACGGCAAGATTGCTTCATTTCTCTACCAGACCGGCATGAGCATGGCGGATATGCTGACCATGACTCCCTTCGGGCCTGTCGGTATGCAGGTAATGATGTCCTCCAACGCCGGCGTAGACACCATGATAGACGCGAAGAACAACGGCGCGACAGATGATCAGGCCATGGCGCTTGGCATTGTATCCGGCGCAGCGGAGGCACTCTTTGAAAAGTTCTCCATAGAAAACCTGTTTCACGGCGGCGTATCTAAAAGTACTATCCTCGCGGCTCTCAAACAGGGAGGCATAGAAGCGTCCGAGGAAATGGCAACCGAGCTGACCAATATTCTCGCCAATGAGGCCATTATGGGCAGCCAGTCTGACTTCAACAAGGCCGTGGCTGAGTATAAAGAAATGGGCCTCGACGATAAGGACGCTAAGGCAAAGGCGCTTGAGGAAAAGCTGCTCCAGGTGCTTGAAGCAGGCGCAGGCGGATTCCTGAGCGGCTTTGGCATGGGCGCGGCGGCAGATGTGATGAATACACAGTCCGCAGGGGCAGCCCTCATAAACGACTATGCCAACACTATAGCAGAGGGCATGGATATAAACACATACCTCGAACAGGGTATGAGCGAGACCGAAGCAAATAGGGCAAGGCTGGCAGACGCAAAAAAACAGGCTATTCAGGAACTGTCGGCGGAACTTCAGTCGGAAGGCGCAGAACTTGAAAAAGGGACCGTTGCAAACAGACTATCCAATAAAGCATACACGAGCGAAAGCGGCATAGGCCGGCAGTTCCTTGCCAATACCGAGGGAATGAGGCTTTCCAGCGGGAAAAGGGCTGATACTGATAACGATCTTACCAATGTTACTCCGGCGACCCGCGAGGCGGCCAAGAGCCTTGATATGCTCGACAAGAGCAATATTGCGCGATACATCAACGAGATAACCGCGGCTCTGGACAGAAGCGCTGCGACTGGCAAGAAGATACTTATCGGAAAGCCGTCCGGCATTCTTGCGGAGCAGATGAATTCCGATAACGTCTTACAGATGGATCAGTCTGTTGCGAGAAAGGTCGCTTTTGCTGACAAAAAGGACGGCGGCAAACATAACCTTGGACGCGGTGTACTGGATGAGCTTCCATATCAACTTGCCGACCCTATGATAATAACGGGCAACACCACTGACCATATTTCTAAAGGGGATACCAACAGCGTTGTTGTGTGGACGGACTGGCAGACCGAAAACGGCGATTCCGTCATAGTCCCCATAAGGATAGACGTAGATGGCGCTATAGAACCATACAACAGCGTAAATTCCGTGTTTGACGCTTATAATCCTGCTTACGTTGCAGACCTGTTGAGAGATAAGAACATAAGGTACACGCGAAATAATAAAAGCGTCGAAGAGCTTCTTTCCAACAGGCGACAAGTGCCTGCCGCGACTCGCTCGGTCAACGCTTCCGACACCGAGGGACTTCTTTCCAACGGGCGAGAAGTGCCCGCCACTCGCACCTCTGATGTCAATAACACCGTATCACAGGAAAGTGTTCGCGTCAAGGAGTACCTTGCGAATTTACGCAAGCCCACCGCACAGGAAACGTTAGCAGCTATTGCAGACGATTCCACGAAGGCGGAGGAACAGCTTAACCTATCTGAAAAGGAACAAAACTTTGCCAAAAATCTCAGCCAGGCCGCACAGAACCTCAACTTGGCCAACGCCGAGACCAAGGCTTTAGGGCGTGAATACTATACGCATTCAGAGGAAATGCCCTCCTTGCAGGACATTCAAAAGAAAAACATAGAGGACTTTACCAGCGAGGATTTCAGCGTGCTGGCAAAGAATCTGCTCGGCAGCGGCAAGCAACGCCTTTATACCAAAGAACCTTCCCGCGTATTTGATACGGTAGCCGGCAACAATAAGGCCCTGCGCAATACGCTGTATAACCTGTTCGAAAAGCCTTTTAACGAGGCGGGCGGCAATTATGGCAAATCCCTTACTTCCTCGGTAGAATCCTATAAGGAGATCATGCGGAAGTATGACATAAAGCCTAAGAGCAAAGAAGATATAGCTGCCCAGCGTTACGGAGAAGGGCAGTATCAGGGGCCGGACGGTGAAATGATGGAATATACCCTCGCAGACCTTCAGCGGGATTGTCCTGACACATGGGAGAACGTTAAGGGCTTCGCCGAGGCCAATAGACGGGTGTACGAAGATTACCTTAATCGCATAAATTCCATAATGGAGACCATCTACCCTAACATACTTGAGAATGCCGAGGAAGAATATCAAACTGCGGTATCCCGGCGCGACGTGGCGCAATCCAAGGTTGACGCCACGGCCCGCGCCATAGCCGAAAAGGAACGGGTGACGCAGCAGCTTCAGGATATGCGCGACAGCAAGCAGAGGCGCGACACTAAAGCGTTCGCGAATATCGAGGGCAGGATAGCAGCGGAGCAGGCGAAAGTAGACAGCATGAAAACCGAACTGGTACAGCTGGAAAAGAAACTGCGCGTAGCGGAAATGAATGCGCAGGCTCAGCGGGCAGCGATAGACAGCGGGGCCATATATGAAGGCAAAAGGATAATCCCCCGGAAGGACTATTTCCACCACGCGCAGGAAATGCTGAGCGATTACAGCGTGCTCGACTTCCTCAGACCCAAAAACGTGACCGAGGATGTATCCCCCGCGCTGGCTGGCGTATCCGACCAGACAAAACCCAAATCCCGCTGGTGGGGCGCAATGTTCCACCGGGGGCGGGGGGCATACTTTGAGAGCGCCTCGAACGCCATGGCGAGTTATATCGGCATGGCGGAATACAAACTTGCATATGACCCGCTTACCAGCTATTATCGCAAACTGGAAACGACGATACGCGGCAGCGCAGATACCATCAACGCAAAGAACGCCTCAGGCTTTATCGAATGGGTTAAGGACTGGACGGACGGCATGAGCGGCAAAAGCGACCACGTTATAGACCGCGGCGTACAGAAGATACTTTCCCGCCAGACCTTGAACAGCCTGAATAATCTCAACAAGCGGGTACGTGCCAATAAGGTAATGGGCAATATCCGTACCATGATTGTGCAGGCATCAAACCTGCCTAACGCAATGAGCTATGTGACCAGCCCCAAAGCGTGGGCGCAAGGCATACAGATGCTTGCGGATTATCATCACAATCCTGATTCCAAGATAGCCAAAGCAAGAGGACAATCTCGATTCATGGCCCAGCGCTACGGCAGCAGCGCAATGGAGATTCTGGAAAGCGACGGGCTGAGCGCCAAGAAGCTCGCCAGCAAGGGCATGGAACTGCTTCAACACTGGGGTGATGAGCTTACATGGTTCTCTGCTTTTGCGCAGTATAACGAGAACCCACAGGCGGCCATGTCCGGCATGAAGCGCACCTATGACAACGCCATAGACTATGCGGACGACATAACCCGTCGAAGCGTGGCAGGCCGAGGCGTAGGCGAGGGCGCACTGGTTAATAATTCAAAGGTGGTCAATCTGATTGCCCCGTTCCAGACCGAAATACTCAACCAATGGAATACATTTTTTGAGCACGTGAAGGATCTGAAGGTGAGCCCGCAGGCGCGAGCACGTGCCGCTGCCGGTCTCGCGATGTACGAGGTTACGGCCTTTGCATTCAACACGTTAGCGCAGGCAGTGCTCGGTGACAAAGTCGTGGGCTTAGATTTTATAGGCGCTCTGGTAGATACCATAACGAACGCCATAAATGACGATGACGAGGACGAAGAAAAGGGCGCCCTTGATTATGCCAAGGAACTGGGACAGGCTTCTCTCGGAACTGTAGTGGACGCTGCTCCGTTTATAAACATAATCACCAGTTTCATGGGCGACGAAACCAGCAAAAATTTATTCGGCGAACATTCGCCTACCCGTTACGGCACCGGCAACATAGGCATACGAGCTGCGGCTGATGCCATGATGTGGGGCAAGGATACCGTTGAAACTCTTATCGACATGGCAGGCGGTAAAGCTACGGCCAAAGACCTGGATTGGGAAGGCGGCCTTGATGCTGTCGGCAACTTCGTTACTCCGTGGGGCGGCACACAGCTGGGCAGATCGGTCAAGGGCCTCGTTACCTACACTCAGGGTGGCAAATACGATAAGGAGGGCAACCTTCAGTATGCCGTGGCGCAGACACCTATCAATTTCCTGCGGGCTGCTACTTTAGGCCGCAGCGCGCTGCCGGAGCAAAAGGAATGGGCGGCAAAAGGATTCGACTCGCTCAACGAAAAAGAATCAGGCGTTTTCAAGAGCGCAAAGGAACACGGCGGCACGGTGCAGAGTTTTGCCCAGTACCGCAATCAATACAAAAATATGGTTGCGGAGGACGATAAGAAAAACAAGGCTCTCGAGGAGCGGAAAAAAGAAATCAAAATGGGAAATGCCGACCTTACAAATGCCGAAGCGCTGGAACGTGCTGAAGCTGACCTGGGCTACAAAAAACAAAACACCGCACTTAAATGGGCTCAAATGATAGCAAACGATAATAATCTTACTAATGAGCAGAAGGCGGATTATATAAGCCTCGCTGACTTCTCTGTTGCTACCATAGAGGATATAGAATCCCTGAAGAATGCAGGCGTACCCATAGAAGATTACGTAGCTGTTATGTCCAACCTTTCCGACATGGGGCTTAAAGTTAAAGATGACGACCTCAATGCTGATGTCAAGAAAGCTGTCACCGAGCAAATCTATAATATGAGCGGCCTTGATGCTAAGCAAAAGACCGCTCTCGTCCGCAAAACCATTGGTGATGACTGGATTGTTGATTTCTCCAGCGAAGCGTCTTTCAAGATTGCCAACGAACTTGGCAAAACTGCGTATAAGAAATATGAGGAGGCTAAGAGCAATACCGGCATAACCGCCGAGAGGTATATGGAGCTAAAGGAGAAAATGGACAACAAAGCCTTCAAAGGCACGGACGATGAAGGCAAACAAGTTTATTATCTTAAACAATGCAAGCTCGCTAACTACGTTGACTCTCTGGACGAAAGCGAAGCGGTCAAAAAGTACATATGGGATACCGTATATCCCAAAGACGACGACTGCGAATATGAGAATAGGCACAATAAGCTCGTCAACAAAAACGGCGTATGGTATACGCCGAGCGGTAAGAACTAAATACCCATGATGAATATTTACAACGTGACTGCTCGGTGATAGAATATATATAATGATTTTCCAGAGGTCACAATGATGAAAGATAAACATGGGTGTTTGACTGTTTTATTTAGTTATTTAGCAATTCCGGTTGTTGTTGCCATATTAGTATTCGCGTATTTTGGAGCTGTAGACACATTTAATGGAAGACGTGATGCAAGGAAAGCTGCTGAAAAGGCAGCTGCCGATGAAGAACATTGGGATATTTATAACGCTGGTTTAGTCGATGAAGGCAATGAAAAGTATAGCGAAGATTACTGCAAGGGGCATTACACAGGATACAACCGTGGCTTTGACAACGGTCTTGCTGCTCGCAATAACGATGAATATTCAGCTGGACATGAAGATGGTGTAAGTGCCGGGTATAATCAAGGCTGGGAGGAAGGCTACCAAGAAGGATTAGATAATGCTCTTGACGTGAATAGTGAAGAGTATTATGAACATTATGAGGAGATATTCATAGAGCAGCTCTATGAAAACCCTGAATGGCGAGCGGATGTAGAACGAACTTTAAAAGAAACAGAAGGCTGCTTCGACTAATAGACAGTACTCATTTAAAACAGATCCGTTTATGGGTCTGTTTTTTAGTTAAAGGAGGGACACATGGCACTAATCGACAACAAAATAACCACGTGGACAAACCCCATCGTCAACGAAGCGGACCGCCCCCAGCGGTCCGCTGCTGACATGAAGGCGATATTCGACAGCAACAGTAACCAGTTAAAGACCGCATTAAATAACCTCATTGATGCACTGACCGCCAGCGGGGCGGGCGATATCGGCGCGAAAGTAGAGGGCATGAGCGGTACTACTATAGGGACGCTGCTTACCGAACTGAAAAGCTTAATAGACGACATTTGCGACGATCTGGATGCACTTCAAAGTGCGGTTCTTCCGGGCAATGACGGAACGTTATTTCTGGCAGATAATGGGGAATGGAAGCTGCCTTCTGTCGGTGCTGCGGCAAACGGCGTTGTAGCTGGCGGCGCAGCGGGGAGCTTATATGTTAAGAAATCTCAAAAAGTATACGACGCGGAATGGAAATCCGGGTACGACCTTGGCCTTATGTTTGCGTCTACCTACGATACCGACAATAACGGCGTAGTAGACAAAGCTGACGACGCCGATAAACTTGGCGGCAAAGCTGCGAGCGAATATCAGCCCGCCGGCACCTATGCGGCCCCGGCGAAAGCAAAGATAGTGTCTCTCGCCATAGCGAACTGGACGGGCGAAGCGGCACCCTTCGCCCAAACTATAACGGTGGAGGGCATGACGGCGGCCTCAAACATCATCGTCGCTCCCGCGCCCGCCTCCCTTGAAGCCTATGGCTCTGCGCAAGTACGCTGCACGGCACAGGCCGCGAACAGCCTGACGTTTGCCTGTTCAAAAGTGCCGGAATCAAACCTTACCGTGAATATATTGATTGTGGGGTGATTGCATGATATTAAATATGGTTTATGGTGGTGAAAGCGGCGGAGCGTCCCTTGACATAATAACTGCAACCCTGCTGCCCGCTGCTGTGGTGGACGGGCAGGCGGTAATCATCACCTCTACTACACCCAGCAAAATTATCTTCTCCTACGCCGTGCCTTCCGATCCTGTTAGCAACGATATATGGGTGCATACCGTGGATAACGGAGGATATACACTGTCAGCCGACGGTGCTGTAGGTATACGAATAACTCCCGGTGCAGTAATGCAGTTTAATGGTTCTATCTGGGAGTACCGAAATGCATATATAGGTGTGTCCGGTGAATGGAAGCTATTCTCAACGCTTTCACCACTGTCCTCACTGTCATGGACACAGATAATTGCCATAGCAAATAGTGGAGAATCCCCTTCTACGTTTTTTGCCGTAGGTGATGCACATGATCTGCTGTTGACTACTGGTGAGCTCGTTCCTGTTGTGATAGGTGATTTTAGACATAACACCATTACTGGTACCAACAATAAGGCAGCCATTGCTTTTACATTCAAAAACTGTCTCAACACTACTCATCAAATGAATAGTGGTAATACTAATGTTGGTGGTTGGAATAGTTCTACTATGCGAAATACCCATATGCCTGCTATATTGAATACCTTTCCTGCCGAGTTGATTGTCAATGGAGCCATTAAATATGTTGATGTTTCGGATACTGGAGGCAACCAGTCCACAAATCTGATAACCTCGTCTGATAGGCTTCGCCTGCATAGCGTAACTGAGCTTGGGTTGAATAGCTGGTTTGCCACAGCATCAGGTACAAAGTACGCATACTATGCCTCTGGTCATCGTGTAAAATATATCAATGAGACTGCTAACATTTATTGGACTCGTTCCGCAAATACTTCCGACAGCGCTCGATTTCATTGTGTTAATACTGATGGGACATTGTATGATAACTTTGGCTATGCCAGCAAACTTTTAGGAGTATCCTGTTGTTTTGATATTTAGGAGGAAACCAAATGTACAATATAATAAAAAACGATGTATCAGTTGCTATACTTGATAATCTTATTCCAGTGAAGCTAAATCGTAATAACATCTATATACCTTGTGATTTTATAGATGCAGAAGGTATAGTAATCGACAACGATTACGTTGAGCCAATAGAGGGTTTGAAAATCCGTTATATAGATGGAGCAGCCAGTATAAATACGATGCTGCCTGAGTTGACCAATAAGACTGCTTCTGGTTTTGTAGCTCTCTACCCCACGCTGAAGTACGATAATAGTCTTATAAAAGCCGGAACTCGTATCAACTGGAACGGCTGGCTCAAACAGGCCACCGTAGACCTATGGGATACCGAGGCCAACGACCCCGACCATGCACCTAACCTGTGGGTGAAGATAAACTATAAGGATGGTGTTCGGGTTATCCCTGACGTAATCTCAGCAGCCGAGGCATTTGCACTTGATGAGCTTGGCTGGTGGAACGGTGCGATATACAAGAGCCTCATAGCCGCCAACTTCTACACCCCAGACGCATACCCGCAGGGATGGGAACTTCAGGAATAAGGAGCCGCAAGGCTCTTTATTAATACAAAAAAAACGAAAGGAAAACATTATGAAAAAAATCACTTGTATCCTCGCGGTAATGCTCATGCTGTGCCTCTGCACCATAGCCTACGCCGCAGACCCTGTAACTCTGGATATAACCGCGCTGGACTACCAGACCGGCAAGGCGGTATCCAAAACCTATGTCAACAACGAGCTTTTCCTGCTCAAGGTTGACCTGGGCATACCCCGGTTTTTCGACCTGACCGATATGGAGCTTATAATCGAGCTGGACGGCGTAAAGCTGGACGAAAACGACCTGAGATTGGAGGCTGGCACATATTACCTGAGCGGCATAGTTACCGACCAGCCCGCCGCCCTCCGTATAACCGTCAAGGACAAGGCCTATGACAACGCCACCACGGCAGAAGAACTCTACAACGCCATGCAGAAAAACAGGACTGTGAGCAAGACTTATTATTTCAACGCCGCACAGCCCACCGACCAGCCCATTGCAAAAAATCCCGTGGTGATACCCAAGACCGGCGACATATCCGTACTGCCGTATGCCCTGTCCATATCGCTGATAACCTTCGGCCTTGTCTGTGCCGGTAAACGCCGCAGGTAAAGCCTATGAACATGATCGATAAGTTTATTGCCTATCTTCACAGCAAGGTAGGCAATTTGTATGTTTGGGGTGCGCAGGGGGAATGCCTGTCCTGCATCATAGACCCGGAGGACTATATCCGTAAGGAGGAAACCTCCGAGCGCAACGCCAACCGGGCGATAGCTTTGTACCGCAAGCGCGTTGCAGAGGGCATGAACCCTATCAAGGCCTACGATTGCAGCGGGCTGATAGTCAAATTCCTGCTGGATAATAAGCTTATCAAGGCTGACGTTTCCTCACGCGGCCTGTACTCCATGTGCGACAAACTGGAGCGGAAAGACCTTAAACCCGGCGACCTCGTTTTCCGGCACAACGGCATTCGCATTTATCATGTCGGCGCGTATGTTGGCGGCGGTAAGGTCATCGAATCCATGGGCAGGGATGACGGCGTTGTCTGCCGCGACATCAACGCCAGCGGCACAGGCTACTGGAACCGCTACGGCAGGCTGGACCTGCTTTGGGACGAGGTTCCGGCAAAGCCCTATTACGCTGCTACTACCGGGAATGTGTGGATACGGCAAGGCCCCTCCACCTCCTACGCCAAGCTTGGTATGGCGGAAAAGGGAACGAAGCTCATAGCATTGCCCCCTGTTAATGGGTGGTCAGTAGTTACGGCTATAATCGACGGCAAAGTAATAAGCGGCTACAGCTCCGTGAAATACATCAAGGAGGTGTAGTCCTATGAGTTTAGATGTAGATAACACCATCATGGAGATAAAAGAAGCACTGGCAGAAATCGCCGCAGAGTTGCGCGGGCTACGGCATACAGTTGATAAACTGGAAGGCCGCCTCGACGCACTGGAAAAAGCACCCGCCAAACGCTGGGATACCGTGGTATACGCGGTCATCAGCGCTCTTGTGGGCGCGGGAATAACCTACTTCATTTCGCATTAATTAAAAAGGAGATAAAAACAAATGAAAGCATTTTGGAAAGCAGCCGCTCTCAGAGCGATAAGGACTATCTGTCAGACCGCCATAGCTACCATTGGCACCGCCGCCGTACTCTCCGATATCAATTGGGTGATGGTAGGCTCTGCCTCTGCCGTGGCTGGCATACTCTCTATTCTCACCTCCGTGGTGACTGGTATCCCCGAGGCACCTAAGAACTCCGAAGCGGACAGGGCGTAAAGTTCAATGCGTATCTTTTTAAACTGCCCCCGGCACAAGCTGGGGGCTATTAATTTATTAGTAACATGCAAACGTTACGTTATTGATGGAGCACCCTGCTGCAAAATTGCGGCAGGGTATTTCATAAGGAATTATACTGTTCTAAAGCTGCTCGTTTTTTTCGTTAAGTTCCCGCAGAAAAGCATCGAACGAGTCTAAATCTATTCTATAATGTATAGGTCTCTTCCCTTCCTCAATAATTATTGGAACGCCGATCGTCTCTTTTAACCTTCTTATTTCCTTTCTTAGTGTTGTTGCACTTATCTCTGCATACCCTGCTAATTCGTTTTGTGTAAACGGGCTATCTGCAAACAATGCATTTTGCACAAAAAGAATCAGAATACTATACACATTCTTGATCTCTCTGTCGTTCTTGCATTCCATCATATTATTGATGTTTTGAAGGATCATGCTTTCATAGTAATTCAACTGTGCTACGCCTGTGTTCAAATTTTCCTGTACAGATCCTGCTGCCTTTTCTATAAAGGATAAAAAGCTTATTACAAAAGGAGTTATATCTCCAGCATTTTTAGCATCGTTGCATATTCTGAAGGATTTATAATAGGCATCGCGATTTTCCTTCAATATTCTGGAAATACTCAACCCGATTAACGAGTTATATTCCTTAAACAGAATGTAGCTGGAAATAAATCTGTCCATCCTTCCATTGCCGTCATAAAAAGGATGTATATACCCAAAAAGGTAATGGAAAATACCGATCCGCACTAATAAAGGTATATTCTCATTATGCAATATATCCAGGCTTTTTTCCATGTAATCTATTATCCTGGCTTCCGGAAATACTCCCTCATGCTTTTCCAGCCCGGTCTTTGATGCTATATAAACGGCACCACTTCTAAAAATCATTCCGTCAGGATGGTTTTCGGTATGTATTTCATCCTTAACGATTTCATCATACAGCGTTCTAATATCAGAACTGGTGAAAAGAGGGATATCATTCTCACGGTTCTCGAGCATAATAGTATACTTTTTGATCATACCACTAAACCGTTTCGTTTGCTGTTCGTTGTTAATATTGTTTATAGTTTCGTTTATCTCTTTTCTTGTGCTGTGAATACCCTCTATATCATTTGTCATCTGTATTTCGTCTACCAAGCACTTTTTCATATAGTAATTGCGTGCGATTGGTGGCAAGCCTGCGAACAAATAATTTATTCTCATCGAATGCTTAGTAATTGACTCCATTAAGCACAGCATTTCCCAATCGCAGACAAGAAAGGCAGGATGCTCCGTCTTAGTCTTAAAATCTTTTATATTAATATTAAAGTTAAGTGTAGCATGGCTGCTCTTTCTCTTTTCCACCTGGGCAGAGTATTCCGTATTCTTATATACATGGTATAGTGACTTTAACGGTGCATATTTCATTGCGCAACCTCCTAAAACCAATAACGATTATCCATCTTAACATTATTATATCCAAAATTCAAGTATAATAGCATATTATAATAGCGTATTTACGTTAAAAACTTATATTTTTAATGTAAATATACCGTTTGCAGGCTAATTATTGGAAAGATACGATGTATTTTTTAATATACGCTGTACTTGTGCAATGAACAGATATTAACTATAATAAAACTAATAAAAATGTAGAAAGGGCATTGCATGATATATAAAGTAAGAGCAATCAAAAAACTAAAGATTGATCCCGATGGACGCTTTTCGAGAGCTATGGACGATTATGCGGAAACAGATTTTTATAATGCTGAGGCTGAAAATGAGAGTGAGGCTGCTGAAAAGGTTATAAAGTTGATACAAGAACAGGATATGGAGTTCTGCCCGGATGATGGGTTGAGAGCTGACATGGTAATTCACTTTGAGTTCAAGTAATGCTCTTTGCTGAATTTATGATAGTATTGCGTAAGAATGTCGTATGAGGAGCAGCGCGAATGGGGCATATATAGCAAAAGCAGGTTTTGAACCTGATTTTGCTGTATATGCGCGCGTGTACGCCCGCGGGTTCTTTTAGAGTTTATTTAAAAATGGTCTTTCCAAGGCTATGACTTAGGATTATTTGCATTTTAGTAGTATTTAGCCTTAATTATTAAGTTGACAGTTTTGAACGGCACAGATATACTGATATTGATAGAGCCCACCACGCATAAGGCGGCAACGCACTGCGGACCACGGTGGGACTTTTCATATTGGAGAAGAATATGGTTGAATTAAAAAAGGCTCTTACTTACGAAGAGCAAATTGAACGACTTGTAACGGCACATAATTTAACAATTTCTGATAAATCCAAAGCAATATCCATATTGACAAAAGTCAACTATTACCGTTTAAGTGCATATGGCCTTGGATTGATGAAAGAAGACGATAAAGAAAAGTACGTAGACGGTATTACCTTAGAGAGCCTTTACAGGTTATATGTATTCGATAGCCTTTTTCGAAATCTTCTTATTCATACAATAGAAAATATTGAAATACAATTGAGAACGCAGCTTTCAAATCATATTGCCCTAAAGTATGGCTCAGAAGGATATGTGGAAATCAATAATTTTACAATGAAAAAAACCAAAGATGGAAAGCTGATTCATTCGACTATTATAGAAAGCTTTCATAAAGAATGTGAGCGTCAAAGGAATATACCGTTCGTAAAACATCACAGGGAGAAATATGATGGTCACTTCCCGATATGGGTTGCCGTGGAATTGTTTACATTTGGTAATTTATCATCTCTATACAACATAATGAAAGATGAAGATCGCAAGGCAATAGCATTATTATATAATACTGAACCGAAATATCTTGGTAGTTGGATATTGGCTCTTGTTGAGATCAGAAATATATGTGCCCATTACAGTCGACTATATAATATGCCGCTGAAACAAAAGCCGCATCTATATCCAGAATACCAAAAATATCGTAATAATGGTCCGAACAAAGTATTCCCGGCGCTGCTTTCAATAAAACGAATGCTTAATAGCGATGATTCATGGCGAATGTTTGAAATACATTTGGAATCGCTTATCGATGAATATAACGATGTCGTGCGCCTGCCTTTCATAGGGTTTCCTACATACTGGAAAGAGATATTGTCAAAATAGTACCTGTTTGTTTTGCGAGAAAAGCAGGTTTTGAACCTGCTTTTGCTTCTAACTTCTATGTCCGGCTTCTTCAGTACCTATGTCGTTACAGGTGGCCTTTACCCGGTTATCCGGCATGGAGAAGCGTTGGGTAAGGTAACGGCAGCCTGCGGCCAGTTCGCTGTCCGGTCCGCCGTACTGGGCCATGAGCGCCTTTGCCATGCGGGGGTTGGGAGTGGTGATGTTTACGGGGTATTCAAGCTTTTTCTGATAGATCCACATTTAGTCTTTTCCTCCTTAATCCCAGGGCCATTCGCTGCAAACGTAGCAGCCCGTGGCAGTCGCCGAGTGGCCGAAGTTCATAAGCGGGCCGTACTGCTCCTCATAGGCGGCAATGAGCTCCTTGAGCCGGGTTGAGTAGTACAGGTAGTCGCTGCGGGCAGCGGCGTCTCCGGGGTGGGTGTCGAGATACAGGTTCAGCTCTACGGCAACAAACTGATATTCGCTTATGGTTTTAAGCAGTTCACATCTTGTCATGTCGTCCATTGCGGCCTCCTTACATTACAAGCTCAGGAAAGAGCGCGCCGTTGTTCAGAGCCTCGCAGGGGCAGAACCCCTGAATGTAGGCCTGATCCGGGAAGTATGCGGTAGCAAGGGGAATGCTGCCTGCGGCTGATGCAAGGTTGACGCCGCTGTCCCAGCCGGAGCAGGGCTGGGTGCTTGCGGTGCCGGCAGCCACAAGTATTCCGCTGTCGGAGCAGGTAAGCTCTGCGCAGCGGCATGTGTTGTTTTTTAGATTCACGGTTTTGCCTCCTTAGCGCCCTGTTACATGGTATTACAGGGCATTTATATATGGCATAATATGCAGGATATGTACGGTAAGGTTACAAAATAAAAAGAGCCGGGGATGACCGGCTCCTTGGCTGCGGTTTTTTGCGTTATGCGGCGGCCTGATCCGTTGTGGCCGCGCCGTCCTGCTCTGCGGGGGTCTCCGCCGTCGCGGCCTCAGTTGCCGGGGTCACGGCGGGCGCGGTGTAGGTAACGGAGGGGATAAAGGAGAGCGCCATATACTCTTCGCCTGCGGCGGAGTCCAGGTCGATGTGAGCTATGGTAAACTGTACATCGGTCTTAGAGCCTTCCTTCAGAGCAGCCTCATGGTAAAACAGGCGGAAGCTGCCGTCCTTGAGCCGAACCAGCAAGCCTATGGGCTTTTCGGGTGAAGCTACCGTCTCGGAAGCTGAGGCTTCCTCCTCGGTTTTCTTCTTATCTTTTTTATCCTTATTGGAAGCGTCCTCCTCCTTGGCTTTCTCTACCTGTACGGATACGTTGGGGAAGCCGTTGAGGTATACCACACGGAAATCGCCCTCGGTAATCCACTCTGAGTAGCTTGCCCAGTTATTGCCGGACATGGATTCCATTGTCAGGGCGGGGCTGCCTTCGGTGTAGCTGACGAAGGAGCCGGCAGGCGTGGCGGCAGTCTCGGCGGCGGCAGCTTCGGTTTTCTTTTTATCCTTGCTGTCCTTGCCGTCCTTGGAGGTATCCTCGGCGGGCTTGGGCTCGCCTATGGTGCCCTTTATATACGCGGTATTTACATTGGTGGCAAGTGTCTCCAGCAGCTGCTCACGGTTGGCAGAAAGGCTGTACAGCTCGGAGTTCAGGCTGGTAACGCCCTCCAGAGTGAGGCTGGGCAGGAAACGCTGAATATAGGGGGCGTAATCCTGATTGGACATATAGGCGGAAGCCGCGTCTGCGGTGCCGAGGGCCAGGGCGCTGGTGCGGAAGTCCGCATATGCGTTTGCATCGGCAAAAGAGTCAAGTGCCGTGCGGAAGGCTGTGTCGCCGGTGCCGGAGGCTGCCTCCACAACGGCAGCTATTGCAGGACTTTCAATGCCAAACTTTGATAGCTCCTTTACCTGATCCGCGTTTGCAAGAGCCTCCGCGAACAACTTATCGGTAGCATTCATTGTTATCACCACACAGCCGTTTGCAACGGTCAACTGGGTAAGGTCGTTAAGGAAGGGATGTATGCTGCGGCTTATCTTTACGTTGAGCGCGGAGGGCTCGATGTCAAAGCGGCCGCATACGAAGTTCATGGGCAGGCCCCAGCCGTTTCCAAGCTTTATGCTGTTTACGGAAATAGTGATGTCGGTATCGTCTACGGACACACCGCAGTTGGCAGATAGGGGAATGCGGACGCTGCCGAAGCAGGTAAGCTCAACATTTGCGGTAAGGGCATTGTTGTCGGTGGATATTCCCATGCCGGAGAGACGTATATTCTTGCCGGCCAATGCGGTATCCATCTTTTCCAGCTTCTCAATGGCGCCCGTCTGGTAGAGCAGCCACCACAGGTCGTTCTTGTCAAGCCTTACGGACATTGTTTTATCCGCAGAGGAGAAGGCATAACGCTGTGTGAAGTCCATGGGCTGGCTCTGTACGCATTCGGTGATGTTATCGTACTCGGTACCGCACTTCTGGAGGTAAAGCAGGAAACCGGCGAACGCAGCTACGATGACCAGTATTACTGCAAGCACTATGAGCAGCGCTGTCTTTATGCGCTTTTTCCTTTGCTTTTTCTTCCTGCGCGCTTCGCGGGCGGCTTCTTTGCGTGCCGCGCGCTCCGCAGCTTCCTCGTCTGTAAGTATTCTTTCAGTTTCCCGTACGGGGGTATCGGTTTCCATAGTTCAACTATCCTTTCATTGTTCCGGCACAGTACAAAGTGTGAGTTGGCCGGTACAAATAAATAATGGTAACGACATATATAACTACATATATGTACATTGTGCATTTTATCACGTGAAGCCCAATCTAACAAGGGTGTAGTGAAAAATGACATATTTTGCCGGTGAAAAAGGACGAGAAACAGGAATAATGTCGTCGTTAACCGCAGAAAATAATTCCTATTAAAAAGGTGGGAATTATTGACACGGCAAGTTGGCGATGGTATACTTAGCCATAGAAAATCATAGTATACAGGTGGGAATTGAGGTGACGTGCCCATGAAGCTGTCTACAAAGGGCAGATACGGTCTGAAGGCCATGGTAGATCTTACCGTGGCATACGGCAGGGGATATGTGAGCATAGCTACTCTGGCACAGCAGCAGGGCATAAGCGAATCCTATCTGGAGCAGCTGATAGCCTCCTTGAAAAAGGCGGGCCTTGTTGAATCCGTAAGGGGAGCACAGGGCGGATACGCGCTGTCGCGAAAGCCTGAGGATATAGATGTGGGCGAGGTACTGCGCGCGCTTGAGGGCAGTACTTCCGTAATGGACTGCGTGGACGTGAACGGCGCAAGCTGCGACAATGCATGTAGCTGCAGTGCCAGGCCCCTGTGGCTCAAGCTGCAAAAGAGAATAGACGAGGTACTGGATACGACTACACTCGCCGATATGGCGGAGGACTATAAAACACAATTGAGACGCTTTGACAGCGCTCAGGAGAGGAAAAACTGACATGAGAAGAGTATATATGGACAACGCAGCCACAACGTCCCTTGCACCGGAAGTTCTGGAGCAGATGATGCCTTACCTTACCAACATATACGGCAACCCCTCCAGCGTGCATTCCTTCGGGCGGGAGGCAAAGGCGGGAGTGGACAAAGCCCGACAGCAGCTTGCCAAGGCCCTCAACGCAGAGCTGGACGAGATAATCTTCACCGGCTGCGGCACAGAGAGCGACAACACCGTGCTGCTGGGCGTTGCCGAGCGCTACAAGAGCAAGGGAAATCACATAATAACTACAAATATCGAGCATCACGCAATACTTCATACCTGCGAATACCTTGAAAAACATGGCTGCGAGGTGACCTATCTTCCCGTGGATGAAAACGGCATGGTAACGGCGGAGCAGGTAAAAAACGCCATCAGGGACAATACCGTACTGGTATCCGTAATGTTTGCAAACAACGAGGTGGGAACCATAATGCCCATTGCCGAGATAGGCAAAGCGTGTAAGGAAAAGGGCGTGTTCTTCCACACGGACGCAGTACAGGCGGTAGGCCATGTGCCCATAGACGTAAAGGCCATGAATATAGACATGCTGTCGCTCTCCGCCCATAAGTTCCACGGGCCAAAGGGCGTGGGTGCGCTGTATGTCCGCCGGGGCATACGACTTCCCTCCCATATAATGGGCGGTGCGCAGGAGCGGGGCCGCAGGGCCGGCACCGAAAATACCGCAGGCATCGTTGGCCTCGGCGCAGCGATAGAGCTTGCATGTAGCAATATGGAAGAAAATGCCAGGCGCATGACTGCACTGAGAAACAGGCTCATGGAAGGCATAGAGCGCGAAATACCCTATGTAAAGCTCAACGGCCACCGCACAGAGCGCCTTCCCAACAACGTGAACTACAGCATAAAGTTCATAGAAGGAGAGTCCATACTGCTGATGCTGGATATGAACGGCATAGCGGCCTCATCAGGCTCTGCCTGCACCTCCGGTTCGCTTGATCCCTCCCACGTGCTGCTGGCCCTGGGACTGCCCCACGAGATAGCACACGGCTCCGTGAGGCTTACTCTGGGCGACGACACTACCGAGGAAGATGTGGATTACGTAATAGAGGTACTGAAGAAGACCGCAGAGCGGCTTCGCGCCATGTCCCCCCTGTACAAGGGATAAAATAACAAAATAAAAGGAGAACAGCCATATGTATACCGAAAAAGTACTCGATCACTTCAGCCATCCCCGCAACATGGGCGAGCTTCAGGACGCAAACGGAGTAGGCATGGTAGGCAATGCCAAGTGCGGAGACATCATGCAGATGTTCCTTAAAATAGACGACGACGGCATAATTGAGGACGTGGGCTTTAAGACCTTTGGCTGCGGCGCTGCCATAGCCACCAGCTCCATGGCCACAGAGATGATAAAGGGTAAGAGCATAAACGAGGCACTGAAGCTCTCCAATGCCGCGGTAGTTGAGGCGCTGGAAGGACTGCCCCCACAGAAGATACATTGCTCCGTGCTGGCTGAGGAAGCAGTAAAAGCCGCCCTCGAGGATTATTATAAGCGCAAAGGCGTCGAGATGCCTGAGGAACTTAAGAAAAAGGCAGAGCACAAGGACGTACACGAGGTTCAGGAATAAAGTCTGGCAGTGCATACATAACTTAACATAGTTGCCTCGCTCCTTTGTGGGAAGAATAAGCCCGAAAGGAGTGAGGCTTTTTTATGAAGACCGTATCGTTTATGGCGGGAATGGCAGCCGGCATGGTAATGGCGGGCGCGGCGCTGTCCGCAGCATACCCCGATGTACCCAAGAGAATGGGAAGGGATGCCAAAAAGATGGTTCGCTGTGGCAGACGCATGATGAGCAGCGTGCTCAAATAAGGCCGCAGACCGGCGAAAAGATGACCTGTTTGTGAATAACGGGTCATTTTTTGTGTAATGCCTCTTTGCCGGTTTACAAAAATATGGTAAAAAGGGTATAATTTAGGTGAATGGAGGGTTCAAGATTATGGGCGACCAGACAAACGAAACCGTACACTTCAAGATCCAAAAGGAACGTACCAAAGCTGGCGACGTGCTCATGCGGGTATATGAGGCCATGTCAGAGAGGGGCTACGATCCCGTCAACCAGATAGTTGGCTACCTGATCTCCGGCGACCCTACATACATCACCAGCTATAATAATGCCAGATACCTTATACGCATGCTGGAGCGGGACGAGCTTCTGGAGGAGCTGGTAAAGTATTATGTGGAGTCCCACGGCCCTACCATCAGTTGACAAAGACACACAAGGTTTTAGGAGCCAAACAGCACGGCATAACCGCGTCGTCCTCATTT
>OLSA01000439.1_pt1 | contig 37054 bp, 48 predicted proteins | sample 1672731 | NCBI WGS metagenome assembly OLSA01 (sample SAMEA3136718, study PRJEB25190) | human gut metagenome | biome: human gut; feature: human-associated habitat; material: faeces | place: Austria | collected 2013
GACTGAACTCTGACGGTAAGTGCAAGGAAGCGGCAAATACCGCCTTCAACTATCTAAAAGCGAATGGCAACCGCATCAGCGGCGTGATCAGCACGACAACAAAGGACTATATCATCAACTATCAGGATTTGCAGGGCATCGGTATGACCGAGAAACTTGCGCTTCCCACGCTGATTGCGCTTTGCTCGATTGCGCTCGGAAAGCCGACTCTTAGCAGTCTGGCGGTGCTGGGTGAAATCAGCATTGCGGGAACCATGCTCAAGGTGGACGAGCTTGCAAACGCCCTTCAGGTCTGCCTTGACAGTGGTGCAAAGAAGGTACTGCTGCCGATTACATCGGCGGCTGATCTCGGACTTGTTCCAGCAGATTTGATTGGCTGCTTCAATCTGGTTTTCTATCAGAGCGCAGAAGACGCGGTATATAAGGCATTGGGCGTTGAGTAATTCCGATCAAAAGGGGTGAGAGCAATATGAACTGTCCGTGGTGCGGAAGTCCAGTTATGATACGCGGGTCATTTTGGGAATGCGGCTGGTGTGGAGATTCTGGAAGTCTAAAAAGAACACCGTTACAGCAATCTGAGATCACATTGACGCTTTCCTTCGTCTACCACGTCGATCTACCCGAAACATGGAACGATCTGAAAAAGGCGCTGGGGCAGCTTGCGCCCAAGAACACCGTGCTTTCTCAGCGTCTCGGAAAAGTGCTGCTGCACAACATTTCCACCGGAATCCAGAACGCGGGAGCTTTGCCTGACGAGAAGAAGGCGGAGGAACTGCGGACTTTTCTGACTACGACCACTGACTTAAATCTGGGCGAAAACGCAGAAGAGATTATGCGCGATGCCAAACGCGGCGTTCTGTTCTGTGAAGAAGCAGCCCTTTCCGAAACGGACTGTGGCACATTCTGGACGGAACTGCTCTCGACGCGCCCGGTAGAAGACTACTATAACCGCGTCGATCCGGACGGCTTGTTTGAGCTTTTCTCCGAGTTGTCCTCTGCCTATGCCTACTTTGGCGGGAAAAAGGATGAGGAAATGGGCGAAGCGCAGGACTACCGGAATGTACTGGAAGAAGCCTATAACACCCACTGGCAGAACAAGGTGCTGCTCCATCCTGATGTGGAACGAGCGAAGCGGCTCTTGGCGCAGGGCAAGTTTCCGGATTACGAGGACATTTGCCGCGAGATATTACTGGTCGAATATCCGGAAGAAGTCCCGCATGAAACCGCCGAGGATTTCGATGAATTGTCTTGGAACGACATTCTGGATGATGTGTTCGCAAGCAACACGGCAAAAGGCATCCAGATGTGGCGGCGGCTTTTGGACATCGCGGAGCCGTCTCTGAAAACCGACGCCGAAACTGCTGAGAAACTGCTCCCGGACTGGGATTGGCTGGATTCTCCGAGCCATGATCAAGTGCTGCTGCTTTTGACCGCACTGGATGATGAGCGGTTCGCGTCGCAGCTTTTCGAGAGTGCATCCATTGGCAGATTACAGTATGATGTTCTGAATGCCTGTCGTGACTGCGGGCAAGAGAAACAGGGACAGCATTGCCTTGAGCTTGCACTGAAAAATCCATATCTTGAAGAAAGCTGGGAAAAACGGTTCAGACGAGTGTTCACCACAACACCGTCTTCCAGAATAGAAAAGCCGCATTCTCATGCGACCGCAAAGCCCATTGCAGACGCAAAACCTGACGACGGTACGGTGTATCACTATTGCTCGGTTCAGGTGCAGGGAACGCGCCGTCCGTATGCGTATCTGACCGGCGGTTTGCCGCTCAAGGTCGGAGATTGGGTCGAGCTTCCGTTTGGGAAAGACGATGTGCTGCGGCAGGGACAGATAAAAGCCGTTATGGACTGTACGCGCATGGTCGCGCCTTGGCCTCCGGAGCAAACGAAGGCTATTATCCGTGTGGTGGAAGCACCAGCAGAAGCAGAGAAGCAGGTATTACCATCTAAGCCAGAATCACCTTCGGAACTATCTCCAAAACCGACACAGAAGAAAGAACCTGTGCTAGCTTCTACGCCAAAGGCGGCAACAGCACTAAAAATTCCGCCTGCATCAGCGTCAACATCACCCAATATGGGCAGTGAAATGGTGCAGTTTCCGGGAAAAGTCGAGGCAGGAAAAGGTCACAAGAAGGGCGTTCCGGATGAACCAGAAATCATTCCTGCTACCATTCCTAAACGCAAGTTCTCGCGGAAACTCATCTGCTGTAGTATTACGCTTTTTGCGTGCATCATAGCTGGTGTGATTTTTTGCAGATCTATCGCTGCTCATTACCAGCAGGCAGAACGGAATCTCGCAGAAAATAACTTCCAAAGTGCTGTAATTGAATTAAGCCGCGTTCCCTTTTTCTATCGGAATCAGAAATCGCTTAGCCGCTATGCAGATCTGTGTCTCATGGCAGAGAGCGGAACGAAAGAAGACCTCAAAACTGCACTTGATGGGCTGGAATCACTATTGGCCGACAGTGATGAAGCATTGAATGCACAGATGCAGCCACAGTATGAGAGCATCTATAAGCAGTATTATGATTTGCTCTATCAAGCAGCACTTGACTATTTGCAGAATGCTCGCTTTGCGCAAGCAGTGGAATATCTCCAGCAGATTCCGCCGGAATACCCTTGCATTGTGGAACTGCTGTGCTATGCACGGGCGCAGACTGATGTTGATAATTCCGATACCTCGCATCATCTAAAAACTGTATTATCCTCTTTGGAACAGATTCCTGCGGAATACGATGGCCCTTTTTCAGAAGATATTGTTGCGTTCAGAGCAGATCTTTTAGATATGATTACAGACGCAGAAACCAGAGAGGAACAGGCAAAGGCTGAAAGAGAAGCGGCTCAGGCCGCAGCAAAGAAGGCAGAGGAAGACAGAATCGCCGCACTAAAAGCCAGTGGTATTCCCTATATTGGTATGGCTGAGCGTGAGGTGAATTCTACCCGCCAGTTAGGAAAAGCGGCGTACAATGACCAGAATAGCGGAGAGTGGGTAAAGGGCGCTGATGGCAAGTATTTTTACGATACAAAGCAGGTCTACGCCTGGTACAGCAAGCAGAACGGAGATATGGTCTTTAAGGTCGAATGCAAAAATGGTGTTGTGATAAGCGCCGTGAAGTACGGCGGTGATACCTACTGGAACGGTGATCAGCTTCTTGTGAAGCTCGGCCCGCAGATCATCCACAAGTTCAATTCTGGCGGTACCACCAATAGCGGAAGTGACTCCAGCATCCGTGATGTGTATGACAATCCGGAAGACCTGTACGAAGAAAACCGGGACTGGTTCGATGATGAGGATGAAGCTTGGGACTATTGGTATGAAGATTGATATACACATTTCTAATTGCAGAGCCTAATAAGCAACGACCCATCGGCTCCGAAATTTATCGGAGCCGATGGGTATGTCTTTATGGGGCACACGGAATCGGTATTAAAATAAACCTCCTTGGATTAAGTATCAAAATCTATTGCTTTCGCACCTGTGGTAGCGTAGAATGAGAATACCAAAATAAACGAAGGTCTATTTGAATACCGCACTACAACCAAAGTTTTATTATCGGGTGATATCTATGGATAGAGAACGAGTGAAAGATTACGCCATCAAGTGCAGTCTGGAATCAACCGTGCAGGAAGTGTTAGATCTTCTGGAAGCGGATGATGGTAAACCCTTCGAAGAGAAGAAGGCAGCAGCCGTTAATCTCTTGCGTAAAAGTAAGGAAGCCCCACTTGCGGAGGCCTTAGTGGATTTTGCTGTCGCAGATACCGTGGGCAAGACAACCAAGGAGAAATTCTGGGATGCCGGGACTATCTCCTGCCTGAACGGCGGGCTTATTCTTCGCAAAGTCGAAGAAGCTGACCGTGACGGCTATATCGGGCTTCAGAAAGCATATAACCTTATGAAGTCGATGCTGAAGGAAGAAACATACTGCGACATGGTTTGGAGGGAGCATCAAGAGCCAAAAGCGCTTATGTTCTCCATCATAAAGGATGGCCAGTACATCGGTTATTGCGGGATCAAGAACACTTCCCAGGAGCCTTGGGAAATTGCCATTGAGATCCTGCCTGATTGGACAAATCAAGGCATTGGGCGAATTGCTATTGATGGAATGCTCGATGCTGTGAAAGCTCGCCTTGGCATCAATCAGTTTAGGGTTCGGATCGATCCAGGAAACCACGCAAGCCAAAAAATGTTTGAAAAACTGGGAGCTATACCAAATGGTATCTGCGAGTTCCTAATTCATGACAAGGCAACCTTGGAGAAGTGCGAAGAGGATAATCTGCATTTGATTGATGCTGATACCATTTCACTGGCGGGAAAGTTCGGCGTGGAGCCACGCAAGCTGCTTAGCCATATTCTGGAGTATTCCTTACCTTGGTGATCGACAAGGATATGATATGAGAAACTCAATCTTGTTGCAGGCCTTCTCGCCTGACCGTAAAAGTATATATACGGTAGGTTGCCGCAAGTGAACGGATTTGAGTTCCACGGTGACCCGATAGATGGAGGTGCTCTAAGTGCGTTATGGTTATTGCCGGATCTCCCGGCCGAAGCAAAGCATTGAGCGGCAGATTCGAAACATCAAAGCTGTTCACCCAGATGCTGTCATTGTTCAGGAAGTATTTACTCGTACCCGGATTGACCGGAAAGAGTGGCAGCGTCTATTTTCAAAAGTAAAAGATGGTGACACCATCATCTTTGACAGTGTATCCCGCATGAGCGGAAATGCCGAAGAAGGTTTTGCTGCCTACGAAGAACTTTTTAATCGAGGCGTCAATCTGGAGTTTCTGAAGGAGCCCCATATCAACACTGACACCTATAAGCGTGCGCTTGAGAATAATGTGGCATTGACCGGCAGCAGCGTCGATCTAATTTTGGAAGGCGTCAATAAGTATCTGATGGAGTTGGCTAAGGAGCAGATCCGGTTGGCCTTTGAGCAGTCCGAAAAAGAAGTGGAAGACCTGCATCAAAGAACCCGCGAGGGCATCGAAACCGCCAGACTCCAAGGAAAGCAGATTGGAAGGCAAAAGGATGCTAAGGTAGTCACGAAGAAGAGTGTGGCTGCCAAAGAGGCCATTCTAAAATATGCCAAGGATTTTGGTGGTACGATGCCCGATGTTGATGTAATCAAGTTCACAGGTATATCGAGGAACACTTATTACAAATACAAACAAGAACTGATTGAAAGCGGAAAGTAATCAACTGTGATTGCATAACTTTTCGTGGGGGTGGATTATGGCACGACAAGGAAAATTGAGCGGAAGCCCTTTTCATGTTGAGAATATGTTCTACAAGTACGCTATTGAAAACGAAAGCAATGACTGTAGATTTCCACACAAAAAGCCAAACTGTGCTTACTTTAAGATAAATGGAAACGCTTGTAGCCTCTTCAATAGCGGATTCCAGACTTTTGCAGCATACAAGTGCCGTTATTTACAGCAAGTCCATCGAAGAGATAAGACATGTAATCAGTGTGCATACTATTTTCGGAAACAATGTGCTCACAGCAAGGGCAAAAGAACTACCGATCCATCAATAGCCTCATATTGTTGTTTCTTCAATGACAACCCCGAAAAGGTAAAACAAGTGCAAAATAGCGTTACCATAGTTGCACTTAGAAGCGAGATTGAAAAATGCAAGACGTCAATTAAGAGAAGCAAGAAGTATATCAATGAAGCTGAGAAGGAACTTGCGTCTCCTAAGGTACGAGCAGATGACTTGAACTATTTGAGGGACAAAATTGCCTCACGGCAGAGTAGAATTCAAGCGTTTGAAAAAAGGCTCTCTTTACTCAGCCAAGAATTGGAGAATGCTGAGAAACAAGCGCATAAATAGAAACCAGAAAGCCCCAAGTGTGGACCTAAACGGCCGCTCTTGGGGCTTTCTAATTGTGAATTGGTTTTTACCGTTTTCAAGAAGTATCAGGCATCATCGTCAAGCACCTGCATCGCACATTTCATAGCGCTGGCATACCCGAAATACCGGATGGGCACCTGGTTGGTTCTCACCACATTGATGATCTTATAGAAGCTGCGGTGGGAGAGCGCATTGGCCTGAATCCATACAACATCTGCGGCTTTGATCATATCGGCATTGGGGCGCTGCTCCCGATTGACAAAGGTGACATTAGGCAGTAGTGGCCGGATTGCCTTGAGCCAGGTGTCATGGCCACCGAAGACGACGATCCGCTTCTTTGTGTTGTAGGGGAACTGATCTGCGGCTGCTCGTTCGGTTTCCGGCTCGTCCAGTTGCTCTGCATTGGCCTGCGTAAATACTAACTCTCGCAGCTCCGCAAGCTCTGTGCGCTCCGATGCTGCCTGGGCCTCAACCTTGGTGGCGTCTTCCTTCACCGCTTCAATCTCACGCTGGGCATGGTACAGAGCTTCTCTGAAGTCCGCGTTGGCGTCCTTGAGCTGCTTCAGTTTGGCCTTCAATTCCTCCACATCGTCTTCATCATCGGGTTCAGAAGATTCCTCTGGTTCGAAGTACTTATCCATGAATGGGAACGGCTGCTGCTGAGCATCACGACGCCAATCCTTGCTCTGAGCCTGCACATCCATAGCCAGCTGAAGGTACAGCTCCAGTCCCTTCGCAACGCCCTCATCAATTCCTGCTGCGGCAAAGGATTCAGCCATATCGGCACTATCGGATACCGTTCTTGGCATAACCAAGCCAGTGAGACCAAATATGAGCTGCGGGATATTCATCTTCCAGCCAGGGGAAGGAGCCTCCAGCGGCTCATATAGGGGGCTACTCTGGTAGCCAAGGCGGTACAGTTCCGCCTTCTTCTCGTTCCAATCAAGAGGGATCATTGCCTCACGCTCTGCAAAATCGGCATCAGCACGCTCGTGTAAATGCGCCAGATAGTCGTCATCATCCTCGTCGTCGAACTCGTCTTCCAGATATTCCTCCTGCTCAATCGCAAAGGCATTCCAAGGCAACTTGCGTGCTGCCGCCAGCAAGATGGCCATGGCCGCATTGTATGTCCAGGGAATGTCGCTGCCAGCCTCCAGCAAACACAGGTATCCGAAGCAAGTCTCGTAGGGATCATTTACCTCGAAGTTCATAAAACGCCTGGCAATGTCTTCGCCCAAACTCTCAATGGCTTCTTCGCACTTTATCATCTGCGTGACATTAGCAAAAAATAGAATGGCCAGCCGCTTCTTGTCGGCTTCCTCAGCTTGGTCCTCCAGACCCAATCCCTTGGTGGCCATCATTTGCAGACGCTCCATATCGTCCACCACGAGGCTGCCCGGTCGCCCCAGGTCGAAACTGCTGCTAATATTGGGGAGCTGAGGCAAAGGCTTTGCCATTTGGGGTGTCAATACACATTTCGGCAGAGCTTGCTTCAGCCTTCCTTTTTTGGCATCAACTATCTTATCGTTCAAGGCGCGGCATTCATCCATGAGAGAGTCCGACTTTTCTTTACAGTCTGACCATTCCTTATAGAATGGAGCGTCACATTCAAAGAAGATCCGGAGAAACTCCCAGTATTTCTCTTCAAACCGCTTCATGGCACGCTCTTTCACAACGGGATGGATCAGTGTCATGACGGCGTTAAACCGTTCTCGTGGTGACAGATCCCCGGCATCCAGCTCCGGCATCTGATGGATTACGGGCACCGTCCGCTTAGCGGAAATGTCGTTGATAAAAGCCTGATACTTATTATCCCTTGGATCTCGCTCCCGGATCAGCTCCATCATGCCCCGCAGCACGATCTCGTCATGGCAGGGATCGTAGATGTCTGGCAGTGATACAGACATCGGCGCTTTCTGATCCTGATTGAAGTACCGGGATGCCTGCAATAGCTTTCCACTGTGCTTCAACTCGTCCAACATGAACATTGCGATTGCCAGATTGATGTGGTATAGGTGATCCACACCGTCAATGGAGTGGCTCATGGCGCTGCACTCATGGCCCCAAGCATTCAGAATGCCGTCTTCATCGTACAAGTGCCCGAAGCGCTCTCTGACCTCTGGCAGCAAGTTATAAACCGCAGCTTTTCGCCGCTTCAGGATGGGATCAACCAGATCATATATCTTCGTGGCACTTGGACTTGAGGTGTTCTTTCGAGCAAACTGAATCGCCGCATCGAAGACCTCGCTGATGAAACGCTTGTCCCGATTGCCTATTGTATTTTGGCTCTTCTTTTTCTTCGCCATACTTATATCCTTTCAAAAGAACCCAATAAAAGCGTCAATACTATGCGATTTTATCGAGGCCGGGTCTCAACCGTTCTGCTCCATACCCACTTCGAAATACTTCTTATACTCTTGCGAGTATGGGTTGAAATACCAGTCTGGAAGCATGGAGCAGATCGCAGCTTCTTTATGTTCCAGCAAATTGGCCGGTGTAATCCTTCTAAGCGTGTGGTAATGGTAAAGGCGCTCACCGGGGTCTTCATCACAATCCAAAATCCCAAGTGTATACGCACCCTTGCCGAACCGTGTGACCTTAGCGTGATTGCGTGTTTGCATTTGACGGGCCAAGGCATCTTCAATGGCCTCGCTCTTCGTTTCGTAAATACCGTAAATCCCGTTCTCAGTAGTGATCGCCCACTTGCCAACTTTGATTTTTGCCAGTTCTTCCAAGTCGCCCTCTTCGAGGAGCGTCATCGCACGGGTCATTTCCTGTTTAGTCATTGCTGCCATATAGCCTCCTCAAACTTCAATGGAAGATGCCTCTTTCTGTCTGTAAGAATACCATAAATCCCATTCTCTGTCCATTACACAGGAATACGCACCCGGAGCCCGACCAGATCCCTAGTCGGCACATCGACCAAGTACCAATCATCGGCCATTTCAATCCGAGTAGGTATCCAGCGACCATCAAATAACACCTCAAGGCACTGTCCGCAGCACAGGCCACCGCAGTAATTGTCCAAATCGAGGCGGATGTCCATGCGTTGGGCTTTGGCGTCATATATCAATGCACCTTGCTTAAATGTTCGGGCCATGAGCTGACACCTCCTTCAGGTTATGACTTGGCCGATATTTGCGATTGAATTCCACATAATCGACCCACTTAGGTTCGTCGAACATCCGGTAGGACATCAAGATGACCGCCTCATTGTGGCGCTCCTTCTTCGTGTGGAGATACGGAATATGCTCCGTTACCCAATCCAGAAGCTGTTCAAATAGCTCCTGCTCGCCGCTGCGCTCAATCAGCTGCAACATGGCCTCAAACCACACAGCCTCCTCTATGTCACCGAGATTCGTGGCAACACCATGCCGGTAAGAGTATTTCTTGTCCCGGCCGGAGCCGGACAGGAGAATCGCCTGTCCGGTATAGTGGCCAAACTCCAGATCGTCATAAGAGGCATTCGCAGGGATACCTTCGATACTGTTGATTTGGATGATCGACATAACTACCTCCCCCTGAATGCAGACATCAGATCGCCCAACTCCTCCGCATCAGGGGGCACGGAGCTGGACTTGGGGGCCTGGGCGATAGTGCCCAAGCTACCCTCGGCCTGCATCTCTTCAATGACTTCACGAATGATCTTACGCAGGTTGTCCCGGCTGAGCTCATTCTGCGCATCCGGACAACTGATATAGTGGAGCAGGGCGTTGACCACGAAATCCGTCTTGGTGCGGGAATGCGCCTGAAGGATCTCCATGGCCTTGCGGTGCCGGAAATCACAGTCCTTAAACTGAAGGACAATTCTGGGCTTATCGGCCATGAGCAGACACCTCACTCCGGTACAGAATGTCGTAGCCGACGGCGTTGGCGTGGATGTCCTCAATGAATACCGGGAAGGCCACCTTGTTCCCACGCTCAATCATATTCCGCAGCAGCAGAGAGCCGCCACCAGCGAAGACACACTTGGCCGTACCCACATCAATACCACGCTCTCGGATGAAGTTGTAAAACTCGCCGAGGAACTGATTGGCCATGTTCCGGATCATCATCTGAACTTCACCGGGCAGGATCGTAGGCTCGCCCTTGATGACCTCATCCACATCGCAGTCCTCCAGAAGACGGGCATACTGGGAATTGCACTGGCTGATGATACTGTTATAGAGCGTGATGGTACCCTTCTCAAAGGACTCCATGACCTCCAGATCCGGCCGCCCGCTACGCAGTTTCAGGACATCAACGGTGAAGCCGCCAATGTCAATGATGTAGGACACCGGATAGCTCTTCAGGCTGGAGAACTGCGTTACCGCTGCGGCCAGCGCCTGGATGTAGCAGACAACTCGGTTGATTCGGATGGAATAGAGCCGGTCGTTGTACTCGAAGTCCACCACCTGCCGATTGCGCAGGAAGTACTTCTCGAATCGCTCATGGAGTTGGCCGAAGTGTGCGGGAGGCAGGCCGATCAGCAGCGTAATATCCACGGGATCATCGGTCTCCTTGATCCCGGACAGTTCCAGCTCGCCAGCGATGGCGAACAGGGTGAGGATATAGAAACGGTCATCCTCTGTCTTATCCCGCATATAGGCGATGCGCTTCTCGGTGAGGGAGTAGTATTTACCACCCCAGAAAATGGTGTCGGTCTGCATACTCAGGCGGCTCTCGGTTTCAATGATGCCGGAGGTAAACAGCCGATGCGGTGTCTTCACGCTCTTGTTGCCGTGATCAACAGAAATAATCATAGGGAAAATCCTCCTTTTATAATGCTACTAACAATTACGCAGTGCGTTACCTTGGAGCAACAAAAAGCCAATACCCCAGGGCACATTTTTGTCTGTGCCCTGGGTGGCACAGAGTTATTCCGCCAGCAGGTCACGCAGGTGAAGTAGCGCCTTCTGAATCGAGCGATAGACGGACGGATATTTTGCCTCTTCCACTCTGGTGATGTCGGCGCAGGACATACCATCGAGCAGCATACGGATACGACGCTGCTGGATCGGAGCAAGCTTGGAAATGGCCTCGTAGATGCGGCGCTCCTGGTCATTGCCAATGACTTGATTGGAAACGGGGTCATCGTTGTGGTAATAGGTTTCCTCAATGTCATGGAAGGAGCAGTCGGCACGGTGATAGACTTCCTTCCGGTAGATACGCTGGGTCTCGTTGGCCAGCGCTCTCCATTCCTCATAGAGCTCGTCAGAAACGGGCACGGACTGATAATTTCCATAGTAATCTTTGATTTTGATAATTTTCACAGTAATTCCTCCAAGTCGTTCAAGTCGTTCAGCGTTGTGGAACGACTTGGAGGGGGGCCTCTGGCCCGGTATAACCCTCTGGTCATCGGCTATGCTCCCAAATGCGGGCAGCAAAAAAGCCGGGTGCCCGACGAATCAGACACTCGGCTTAAATGCTCCCGATATTGGCTGTGAGGGTATAAAAAGAGGCCCCTTGGATTACTCCAAGGAGCCTATACGCTCTCCAGCATAACCAATTATACCGGGGCAGACTCTACATTACAATTTCACTCAACTCCCAAGTTTTTATCAATTTACTCTCATTTAGTCTCTCACTTCATCTCTCACGGCCTTGAGCGCAGGGTATGCCCTGCCCCTGGCTCTGCTCCTTGAGCTGTTCCCGTATCATGAGGTCAGGAATCACTACGCACCAGAGGTTGCCGGCAAAGACGCGGACAGCCTTTTTGATGTTGCGGTAGTAGGTGGCCGATGAAATGCCCAAGGTCAAGAAGGCATCTTCATTGGACTTGCAGTAGACATCAAAGTATCTCGTGCGCAGCAGCTCATAGCAGTCCTCATAGGCAGGATCGTTCTTGACCAACAGCAGTGTTTCCTCCAGAAGGGAGAGCAGCTGCATGGAGTGGCCCATACTGGCCAGCCTCCCGGCGATCCGTTTCCGGTCGGCGTCATTGTCATAGTCGATGGCCAGATTGATGAAGTCCGTAATGGACTGGCTGCGCATCTCATAACACTCTTCTTCAAACTCATCGAGGTTCCGTGCTGCCTGACGCATCACCGGAGCATATAACCGGAGGAGCGCTTGGGTTTTAGCCAATTCTTCATCAGTCACCTGTGCGGTCAAATCAAATTTTTTCAGGTATTCTTGGAACTTGCTCATTGTTCTCCTTCCCGCCAAAGCACTTCAAACCAAGTGTCTTGGCCAAAGCTATCATCTCTGACAATGCATCACTGATAGAAATTAAAGGAACCCATAATCTTCGCCTGAATTTGGCTTTCATCATGAAGGATGCGCTTATCTCCATCCTCGGTATAGTTGGGGTCTGTGCTGAAAACGAAGACAGCAGGCCCACCATTCTCCTCGGCGATCACAAGATCACCATCGCAGAAAGACTCGCTTGGGCCACACAAAAGTACGCTGCCATCGGCAATGCCGTACTCGTGGTAGCGTCTGCCAAACGCAGGCATAGCAAACCAGTCGTCTTTGATGTAGCCTGTATATCCATATACCATCAGCGCACGCTGCTTTTCATCGTAACCCATGCACAGATTCTTAATATCCTTACTACCCATAATGATCCTCCAATCTTTCATATCACTGATACATAGCAGACGGCATCTTGTACTCTACTTCCCGGTGTGAGGGGATCTTCAGACCTGATGAGAGTGCCGCAAAGTTGATCGACTGCAAGCCAAATCGGCGTCGGATGTCATCCACGGTCTCCTCCAGCTTCAGGCGCTTCTTGTGCCGCTCAAAGTCCGACCAGAGATCCAACTGGATGGGCGTGTCGCCGGGCACAAGATTGATGGCACTGATAGTGAGAGATCGTATATCCGCATTCCAGCTATGGCGTTTCCGGAACAGGTCATAGCCTTCCCTGGAGATCTCCGTATAACTCTGGGTAGGAAAGGTCAGCCGACACTGGTACTCTCGATAGGCCAAGGTGTTATCCCGCACGGCAATTTTGACGCCGGTGGCCGCAAGATTCTGCTTCCGAAGCTTGAGCCCAACTTCTTGGCTGAGCTCCAACAGCACTCGATAGACCTCCTCGTGGTTGAGCAGATCGGAGGTGCAGGTGATGCCATGCCCAATGCTCTTAACTGGCGGAGTAAAATCGCAGGGCATGACCCTTGAAGTGTCCAGACCGTTGGCATACCTCCAAATTGACACCCCATTCTTGCCCAGTAAGCGCGTGATAAAGCCCATATCGCTCCTGGCCAGATCCCCGATGGTCGTGATCCCATAGCGCCGGAGCTTCTCCGTAGTAGCTCTGCCCACATACAGAAGATCTGACGCCGGCAGCGGCCACACCTGATCTCTGAAAGACTCCGGCGTAATCACCGTGACAGCATCCGGCTTCTTCATATCGGAGCCCAGCTTCGCAAAAATCTTGTTGAAGCTAACCCCAATGGATACTGTCAAACCAACTTCGGACTTCACCGTTTCCCGGATCTCATTGGCAATCTCCAGCGGCGTTTGATGCTGAAGCAGATGCGAGCCCGTCAGCTCGATCCAACTCTCATCAATTCCAAAGGCCTCCACCTCCGGTGAATAGCGCAGATATATCTCCCGGACAATCTTTGAGAATTTAAGGTACTCGTCCATGTGAGGCGGCACAATCGTCAGCTGCGGGCATTTCTGCTTCGCTTCCCAGATCACATCCCCTGTCTTTATGCCGCATTTCTTCGCCAGTTGGTTCTTCGCCAACACAATGCCGTGGCGCTCGGCAGTGTTGCCGCAAACAGCAATATACTTCCCCTTCAGTTCTGGGTGGAGCATACATTCAATACTGGCATAGCAGTTGTTGAGGTCGCTGTGCAGCACGATTCGCTCACTCATAACACGCCTTCCTTTCAGTAAAATGAGTAACTCCCTAAAACTGCTCAAAACCACCTATTGACAGGCGAATTATTTCGCGTTATAATTTGCTCACTTCCTAAAACTACTTCTAACTACTCGAAACTACCCGTAGTTGTATTCTTAAAATAGCAGGTCACTACCTATTTGTCAAGAGAAGTTTTCAGACAGATTGGCAGAACCTGCGGAAAGAGGTTTCTATGAAGACTCTCGGTGAGAAAGTAAAAGACCGTCGCGTGGATCTTGGCCTCACCCAGCAGGAGTTGGCAAATCAGACTGGCGTTGCTCTGAAGACGCTGACCAACATTGAAGTAAGAGGCGCTATTCCCCGCAGCACCACGCTTCGCAAGCTCTGTACTGTGCTGGGTGTTTCCGAGATGTATCTGACCAATGACGAAGTTACCGATCCCAGCTACGGCCTGGAGGAGGCTCCGTATGTTGCTTCAATCCGTAACCAGTATGGCCAAAAGGCCGCAGATGGTATGGCTGATGTTCTGGAGAAGAGCCGGATGTTCTTTGCCGGCGGCGATGTGCCTCAGGAGGATAAGGATGCCTTCTTTGCGGCTATCGCCTCCGCCTATGCTATGTGCAAGGAGGACGCCAAAGAGACCTTCACTCCGAAAAAGTATCGGCGTTAAGCCGGTCACCATCAAACTGTACTGATTATTGGACAGGTTCTTTGTTAGGATATAATCGTACCGGAAGCAATTTTGGAGTGAGGTGAGAACTGTGCTTGCTGAGACAATTAGACGCGAGGCTCGGCGGTTGAAGGCAAAACTCCATACCGCAGACCCGTATGAAATTTGCGCTGAGATGCGGATTCGCATTGAACTGCAACCGATGGGGACAAACCCAGGCTCATGCAAGGGTTTCTTCCTGACCAGGTTCCGGAAGAAGGTCATTACACTGAATAGTGATCTTCCGGAAGAAATCAGACGGATTATTCTGATCCACGAATTGGGACATGCTGTGCTGCACAGCAGCCTTCAGCTGTGTGAGTTCCATGAGTTCTCCTTTATGTGTGATACGAACCGTCTGGAATATGAAGCGAACATATTTGCAGCAGAGTTTATTTTGGAGGATGACGAAGTTCTGGAAGCTGTCAAGGAGGAGAACGACTACTTCCGCTGCGCTCAGATCCTGAGCGTGCCTCCGGAGGTGTTGGACTTTAAGCTCCGCTTGATGGAGCGCCGGGGTTTTGAGCTGAATGCCCCGCATATCGCCAACAGTGATTTCCTAAAGCGGGATCTCTCCCAACCCCTGATCTGATATGGGAGAACTGTCGGGAAGCGCCTATAAGGCCTATATAGAAGTAGCCGTCAAGTTCAAGCCTGACGGCACCATGGAGCCCACAGCTATCGTGTGGGAAGATGGGATCAGCTATGAAGTGAATAGGGTCATCAGTGTCCGGCCTGGCTATGCCGCCAAGGCCGGCGGACAAGGGGATCGCTATGTGGTTCAGGTCAATGGACACCAAACCTGCATCTACTTTGAACGATCCACGAATATCACCGGCAAAGTGATCGGCCGGTGGTTTGCGGAGCGGAAAGTACCAGTATTACCAGAGAACGACGAGTTTGAAGAAATCCCATAATACCGTCTGTGAGGTGACATCTCCTTCCGCCCGATTTCAGATGCGCTGCATGAGAAGTTCAAAACACAAGCGGATCTCATGCGCTGCATCTTTGATGTGATTGATAGACTGCACTATCGAGTGCAGTAATAAAGTCGAATTGGCGGAAGGCTTAGTCGGCTTACAGCTATGAGCAACGACTTTTCTATCTCAAAACCAAAATACTATGTAGCAGATGGTGATAAACATGATTTACGCTTGCACTTCTGCTGCTTTCTCTTCCAACGAGTTGGGACAGTTGAGCAGTGCCCACAATGTGAGAAAACTATGTGTGCCCTGCAACCGAGGCAGAGGCAGAAGCTTTTAAGAAGCAGATTGAAGAAAGCAAGGAAAAGCCACTTTGAGAGCAGTATCCCATATATGTAAAGATCCTCGCAGCCGAATTAACTCGGCCGCGAGGATCTTTTCGCTATTTAGTTAAACACTCACGGTGCTTGTTCATACCTTTTTGCGCTTCTCAAGATAGGACTCTTTCAACCGGTCAATGGCCATCTCTGGACTCATTGTGTGATACATCAGATAAACGATCTGCATGGTCTTTGCGGGGGCCTGCTTATAAATCTCTCTGCTGCTCTCACCCTTATAGATGTGCCAGTAGCGGTAAAGATAGCCAGTCCAATAAAGGGTCTCCGTATCGTAGCATTCACCCTGCACTAGGGCATCGGCATAGCTTTCCTCCATGCGGGACATGAGATAGCTTGTGCCAGCCCATTGCATGTGGTTGAACGGCATATCCAGATCCTCCGCAATGTCGGAGTTCATAAAAGCCTTGATAAACACCTCGCTGGCATAGCCGTTTTCCCCGGACTGGGCAAACAACTGCGCCTGCATCTCACAGAGCGTAAGCTTCAAAGATTCGTTCATGGTCAAATCCCTCCCAGGATCTCATCGAAGAACTGTCCTTCTCTACGGTACTTTTTCACCACTTCATCCGCCATAGCGATACCTTCGTTGCGCCGCTGCACGCTCTTATCCTGCAAGGCAAGGCGTTCAAGAAGATGCAGGTCACGCTCATCGAGGATACGGATCTGGTCACATGCCTTCTGCGTGATCGCCACATACTGTTTGCCCAGATCCAGAACTGCAAGGCATTTGAGTAGCGCCGTGTCTGTAATGGTGCCATTGAAGAACCGGGCCAACTCCGTATACATACGGTCATTTGCGATATAGCCGACAATCACATCGTAGCCATCTGCGAAGTGTGCGTACTTTTCGTAAATGGGTGTATGCGTAACATGCTCCATCTGCTTGCGGTAGTAGGCGATCATCATGGCCCAGTCCATGCCGATCTCCACTTCAAGCACCTTCAGGTCAGATAGGTCAAATTCAACCGCATAGAACTTAGGCTTATCTTCAGCACAAACCAGAGTCAGTGGCTGGAGTGTTCCGGTGCCCATATAGAAGCCTCGACCAAAGTCGCACTCCTCACGACTGACGGGAGCAATATCGCCAACAATACCTTTTTTGGAGCCGTGGTAGAAAATGTTCCTGCCTTCAGTATGCTCATAATGCAGCATTTCAACTATAAGGGCAGCCACATCAATCCCCTGAGCCTTGCAGAACTGAAAGATATTCGTTTGTGCCATTTGATTGGGGAGGGCTTTCCCGTTCTCCCACCGGTTGATGGAAACCGTAGTGGTACCCAGAGCAGACGCAAACTGCTCCTGGTTCATGTTCGCTTTCGCTCTGATCGTCCGGATAAGGTCTTTCACGCAAACACCGCCTATCATCTGTTTGTGTTCATATTATAAACTATGATAGGTGAAATATCAAGTCTTTAATCGCCGTCCTGCTCTTGAAGCCCTGTGTGCAGCTATTTTAACTTGGAGGTTTGCAAAAAATGAAGTAGATTATGGTATCCTACGACCTGCCTTTCATACATGGTAAGATACCCGTGTACTTACTAGATCGACACTCCACACGGGAGTTTTACTAAGCAGTGAGCCTGAACCATAGTGTTTGGGCAAATATCGGCGGCGCTGATTTAAGCGGCTGCCACTTTGATGCGCTTTGATTTGTCTTCACAAGTCAAGGTGCTTTTTTTGTTCGATCACGCCATTGGCGGATTGAAAATACATGATTTTTGAAAGGTAGGTAAACAACAATGACGGAAAGCAAAGTGTATGCGGACGGCTTCAGCTGCAACTTCAAAGATCCGGACGAGTTCCTCCAGTTCCTCTGGGAGCGTAAGGAGAACAGCAGTTGGATCAAGGCCCCCTCCAGAAGTCTCCATTTCAAGCCCATCGAGAAAGGATCGACCCTCGGAAACCTGTATATGCAGATCTACGAGCATGACGGTCGCGGCGAGATCCTGGCTGACACTATGGAGAACACCAGCCTCCTTGTCAAGGTCAACGACAAGGATTACCCCGTGCGTTCCTGTGCCTTGAAGACCATCTTGGAGCGTGCCCGGATCTCCGGTCATGCGCTCAACAAGGTCTCCACGGAGGTCTTCACCCAGATCCTCAACTGCTGCATGGATGTAGCAAGCGGAGACAGCCTGGTGAAGATCGCTGATGAGAAGGTATCAGCGGTGCATGGCGGTGATCCTAAGGACTACGGTGTGATGGAGATGCTGCCCCTGTTCCAGTCGGTAAAAGAGTTCCTCGACACGCAGTACCCCGGCAACCATTTCATCACGGCCACCTTTGACCACTCTTTCGCTATGGCGTTCTGGAGTCTGGATGGACAGTCCAATGACCTGCTGAACACCTACAAGCAGGAGTTGGTAGCCAAAGGCCTGACTAACATTGAGACCATGCGGCCCGGCCTTCGGGTCATGACCAGCGATGTGGGCATGAGCGGGGCCAACCTGTATCCCATTTTCCTAATGGGCTGCGCCAACCGGATCATCCCGTTGGGCTATCCCATCAAGACCGAGCACAAGAGCGGCAAAGGCCTGGAGTATTTTGAGGAGCAGATGCAGCTTCTCTATGCTCGCTTCAACGAGGCCATTGAGAAGCAGACAAAGCTCATGGGCATCGAGATCCGCTACCCGCAGGCAGCGATGCTCGGCGTTCTGAAGCGAATTGGCGTTCCCAAGAAGGCCAGCTTCGAGGCTGTAGATCAGTTCGTGGCCCAGAATGGGGATCAACCCTGCACGGCCTATGAGATCTACTTGGCTATGAGCGAGGTCATCTTTATGGCCCAGTGTGAAGGCGCTTCCGCCTCTCGCATTGCTCAGCTGGAGGAGCACATTTCTCGTGCGCTCAGCGTGAATTGGCATGAGTTTGACTTCCCTGGCGACTTCAAGTGGTGACAGCGATGGCCAAAACATATCGCATTCCGGTTTGCTGGAAAATGTATGGCTATGTTTCTGTTACTGCCGACTCTTTGCAGGAAGCAATCGACTATGCACTGCATGAGGAAACGCCTCTGCCGGAAGGCAATTATGAGGATGGTTCCCTGTGTCTGGATGAAGAGGCCCTCGAAATCTTCGAGGACACGAGCGAATTAAAGCGAGGAGGCTAACAATGGCGAACTACTATTGCCATATTCGAACGAACTACTTCCATGTAAAAGATCCCGACGCATTCCGCAAGTTCATGGGCCGTGTCTACGGCACAGAGGATGGAATTGAGCTCTGGGAAGAGCGGGATGCTGACGGCCAGTTGGCTTTCGGCTTCGGCACCGAGGGCGGAATCTCCGGCCTTTGTGATGATGTCGAGGAAGAGTACCCCAACACCGACGATGCCAGCTACGACCTGTTCATCGACGGTCTTCAGGAGCATCTGTGCGATGATGATGCTGTCATCATCATGGAAGCCGGCCACGAGAAACTGAATTATGTCGTAGGCATAGTAACCGTTGTTACCAAAACGAATTGCGTGAATCTGGACATCAGTGATCTGGCTGTCGCAAAAGCAGGTGAACTCTTGGGTGACCCGGAGTGGACAACCCGGTGCGATTACTGAGAGGCTGTGTATGAACAAGAGCATGAAAAAGCCCGTTCGCCACTTCACGAAGGCTGAATGGGATCGCTTCGCCTATGCGTGCCCGAACTATGTGGGGCGTTGGGAACCGACTCCCTACCTATTAGACCGTGTGGCAGCCGGAGAGGTACCCAAAGAGTACATTGGCCGCCGCAATATGCTGAGCTACGAAGATGGCGTAGGAACAGTCCTTCTCACCGAAGGCGTCCACTTCGTCATCGACGAGGAAGGAGTATGATAATGGCACTTTCTATTCCCAATGAGTTGTCCAGCCGCTTTGATACCGTGGCCGGCCGCAAGGAACTGATTGACCGGTACGGTGATAGCAACTCCATGTTCATAGGCAACAATGCCGAGGGTGAAACGGTGTATCTGTCCGTTGATGCCTGCGGCATTATTTTGAAGACGGAGCAGGAAAACGGCTGGGTTCGAGTCACCTATTACGACGCTGATGGCGTGGCCATCGGCGAAGGCTTTGATGGTAAATGGAAGGAGTGAAAAACTGATGGCGCTTGATTTGAACTACAAGCCCAATGTGTTTGTACGGACGGAAAACCTGGAGGAGCACGAGTGGTTGGCCTGGAGAAGAAAAGGAATCGGTGGCAGCGATGTCGCCGCAGCTTTGGGCCTCTCTCCTTATAAAACGGCAAAAGAGCTCTACTTTGACAAGATCGATGTGGAGCCCATCATCCCTGGGGAGGATAAGTCCATCATGTTTGAGATCGGCCACCTGTTGGAAGATGTGGTGGCGCAGATTTTCTCCAAGAAAACAGGTTTGCCTGTATTCCGGGATCAGACCATGTACCAGCACCCGCTTTTCCCCTTCATGCTGGCCGATGTGGATCGCTTCGTCCGGGAACCGGACGGTAGCATCAGCATTCTGGAATGCAAAACCAGCCACTACAACACCCAGTTTCTGTGGGCCAACGGAGCAATTCCCCGGCACTATGAGCTTCAGGTTCGGCACTATATGAGTGTGATGAACATCAACAAGGCCTATATTGCCTGCCTGTTCAGCAATAACGAGGATGACTTCGTGTGGCGCACCATCGAACGGGATCTGGACGAGGAGGAGAGCAACATCCTCCAGCTCCAGCACTTCTGGCTTGAGTATGTGTGCAACCGGAAGGAGCCTCCGCTGACGGAGAAGCCAGACATGGTGCTGGATGCGCTCCGGCGCTACTACGGGCCTGCGGATAAGTCGCAGCCGTCCATTGTGCTTGCGGCCAATTTCCTGCCCGTGCTGGAGGAAGTTGTAAAGCTCAAGGAAACCAAATCGGCGCTGGATGCGCAGGTTCGTCAGCTGGACAAGCAGATCAAGGCGGCATACGCCCCTATCGTGAATTTGATGGGGCAGGCCTGTACTGCTGAGTGTGCAGGCCCGAACAGCGCCTACCATGTCAGTTTCAGTCCCAGGTACCGTGAAACGCTGAGAAAGGATGGCTTGTCTGTCCTTCGAGCGCAGTATCCGGACATCTACGATGACTTGGTGGATACCACTGAGAGTCGAATCTTCAGCGTCAGTAAAGTAACCTTATGATTGGAGGGTCGTATGGAACACCCCATGACCTATGTTTGCTCGCCACTCTCCGCACCATCGCGTGCGGAGATGCTGGCGAACGCAGCGAAGGCCTCCACCTACATGGTATATGCCGAGAAGGAATTTGGAGGCCGAGCTGTTGCCCCTCATGCCTACCTTCCGTATCTATTAGATGATACGGTTCCGGAGGAGCGTGCGCTTGCACTGGAGTTTGGTTTGAAGCTCCTTGGCTTCTGCTCTCAGGTAGTGGTCTACGGCAGCCGTATCTCCAACGGAATGAAAAACGAGATTGCAGCTGCTGAACAACTGGGCATTCCCATCCTATATCGGTCTGCCATTCCCGGTATAGCTGAAGCAAGGGGGGATAACAATGCGGTGTAGGTTTGAAAAAGCTGTTTTCGAGTCTGAAGCTGGCTTTTGCATTTATTCCTACTCAACCAAGGACACGAGTGTGCCGCAGGAGGCTCGAAAAAGCGCCTACTACAATGATCGCAAAATCCACTTTACGGCAGTTGGCAATGATTTGCCATCCAACAGCGTCATTGATGTGGAGTTGGAGGGTAACTGGCAGCAGTCCAAGTATGGGCTCCAGCTTGCGGTGACCCATTTCTCCGAAGTCCAGCCCCAGACAACTTCGAGTATCAAGGCCTATCTCTGTTCCGGATGCATCAAGGGCATCGGGCCGGCAACGGCAGATGCTGTTGTGGCTAAATTCGGAACGAGGACTTTGGAGATCCTTGACACTGATCCCAATCAACTGCTTATGGTCAAAGGGATAGCTCAAAGCAAGCTGAAGAAGATTGTAGCGAGCTACCAGGAGAGCCGCAACCTTCGGGATCTGACGACCTATATGGCACCCTTCGGCGTGTCCAAAAAGAAGATCGAAAAGATCTATGAGGAATACGGCGACACAAGCCTGAGCGTTGTGAAGTCTGATCCATTCCAGCTGTGCAGGATCAAAGGCTTCGGCTTTCTCACAGTGGATGCAATAGCCCGGAAAACCAATGCCGGGTTGAAGAATCCACTGCGTTATGCTGGTGCCATCCAGTACACACTGGAGGAGGCCATGAACTCCGGGCATCTTTTTCTCCCGGAGTCTGAGCTGATGGAAAAGAGCCATCAACTGCTGAACAGCGGCTTCGAGGTTGAGATCATTGCAAAATCCGAGGTCGAAGATGCCCTCTTGAGGGCACACAGCGAGCAGATGGTCTACAACGAGCGTGGGCGTGTGTACCTTCCTTTTGAGCGCATCTGTGAAGTGAAAGTGGCCAAGCGTGTCGTCAAGATGCTTCTGGTTACAGAGCCCCCGGAAGTGCGAAATGTGGTGCAGGAAATTGCACAAACCGAGAGCAAGTTGAGGCAGACGCTTTCCCCGTCACAGAGAGCTGCTGTGGAACTGTGCCTGACGAATACCATATCCATCATGACTGGTGGACCTGGCGTGGGTAAAACAACCACGCTTCGAGCGCTTCTGGACATCTATCACCGAGTCAACCCCAACCATGAAATCCTGCTGGCTGCCCCGACCGGGAAGGCGAGCAGACGGATGCACGAGCAGACCGGATACCCGGCCTCTACGCTGCATTCGGCTATGGGTATCCTTACGGAGAACGACTTGGAAATTCCAAATCCGGAGTTTCTGTCAGCGGATATGGTCGTTGTGGACGAGTGCTCCATGGTCGATATGAAACTCGCCTATGCGCTCTTTGAGCGGCTGAAGCCCGGTGCCCAGTTGGTTCTTGTGGGAGACCCCGACCAGTTACCCTCGGTTGGCGCTGGCAATGTGCTGCGAGAGCTGATCCGGAGTAGCCTTGTTCCAACGGCTGTTCTTAATACGGTTTTCCGGCAGGCCAGCAATAGCCGAATCTCGCTGAATGCACAGGCGGTCAACAACAACGACACAAAGCTGCTGTTCGGCGATGATTTCGTCATGCTGGATGTGCAGGATAGTGAACAGGCAGCTTCTCTGGTGATGAAGAACTTCCTGCGGGAAGTGCAGGCCAACGGTATTGAGGCAGTCCAAATCCTTTCGCCTTTTCGAAAGAGAGGCACAGTATGTGCTGATGCTCTGAATGGCCAAATCCGTGAGCTGGTCAATCCACGCGAAGCGGGCAAAGAGGAAATGAAGAGCCTTGGCCGGATATTTCGCGTCGGTGATCGCATCATCCAGACTCGCAACAATGAGGATGTGTCAAATGGTGAAGTCGGTATCATCAGTCGGATCTACACCGACGATGATGGCGAGCGCCTGGTGGACATCACACTTCTGGATGGCCGTGAAGTCACCTACAACGATGAACTGATGGAGAATGTGGATCTGTCCTACTGCATCACCGTACACAAAAGTCAGGGTGGGGAATTTTCTACCGTGATCATCCCCTTACTGAAGGAACACTATGTCATGCTCCGGAGGAATCTGCTCTATACGGCAATCTCCAGAGCGAAGAAGAAAGTCATCCTCATCGGTCAGAGGCAAGCCGTCTACATGGCCATTCATAAGAACGATGTGGATAAGAGGAACACTGTGCTTGCCGACCGGATCACTGTCTATTTTGACCGGGCAAACAATGTGCGAGCCAGTTGAGTAAACGGAGCCGGGCTGCATGATTGCGGCCCGGCCCGTAATAGAAATGGAGGAATAATTCAAATGACGGAAGCAACGAAAAGATATATCCCCGAAATCAATGCAGTAGATGGTTTCTCTCCCGCAGAATTCACCCGCGAGCTGCCCAGTGACGACGGCACGACATCTCTCTACATGGATGTCAAGTTCCGCCTGCTGTGGTTCCGGTTGCACCGGCCCAATGGGAAGGTCGAGCCGGAGCTGGTCAGTGTGGATGACAAGTCCGCTGTGGTATGCTGCAAGATTTTCAATGATCGGAGCGATGCGTCGGATCAGTTTGTGGCCAAGAGCTACGCCCAGCGCTTCAGATCCGATGAGAAGTTCGGAGACCGGTTCCTGGAGGTCGCTGAAACCGCCGCTGTTGGTCGTGCGTTGGCATCGGCCGGCTATGGTACGCAATTCTGCGGAGCGCAGGATATGCTGAGTGGTGATATGGTGGATTCTCCTGTTGATCTGTCTGATCAGGAGGATGAAAGTCCTCTGACCGGTGTGAGCAATTTGGTTCACCATGAAGTTACGCCTGCTCCGGCTCCCAACCCTGTAACACCACCCAAGAAGCAGCCGGTACAACCCGCACCGCTCGTTCCAACGCCTGCACCGAACCCCCAGGCTCCCAAGCTGGAAACTCTTGACGATTATCTGAACAGCATGACGCTGGATGATGCCAAGAAGGTCAAGGTGGATGTCGGGTATAATTCAGGGCGCACACTGGGCGATTTGGTTATGCACAAGCCCAGTGACCTGGAGTGGTATGTCAAGCACTATTCCGGGCGTAACCTGGCGCTGAAGGCGGGAGCTATTCTGCTTCTGAATGCTGTGACTCAGAAGGCCAGCTAAGAATACGGCCTTGATGGGAGGTGATGTAAAATGGGTGAGGTCTATAATGATCTGCCGTGTACCATTGAGGATGTGGTTGGCCTGGTTGGAATCCAGGTCATCCGCAACACCAATACACAGATGCATTGCAGATGCCCATTTTGCAACGACAGGAAAGCACATCTGAATGTACGGAAGGACAAGAATGTTTTCCGCTGCAATCGGTGCGGCAAGGGTGGCGGCGTGCTCCACTTATATGCGTTCGTCCATGAGGTCACCTTGAATACAGCCTATGAAGAGCTCTGCCGGATCTATCAGGGTGGAGAAATGAATCGGCCGGTACGAGAGGTAAAACGCAAGAAGTGTCTTGTAATCGCCAGTCCGGAATTGCCCATTGCCACAAGTGAAACCAGAAACAACACATACAGCAATCTGCTGTCCCTGCTCTCCTTGAGTGCCACACACCGAGAGTCCCTGCTTCGGCGGGGACTCTCCGGCAAGGACATTGACGCCTTGGGGTATCGGACAACACCTGCGGTCAGAGCAAAGAAGATTGTAACAGAACTGCTCGAACGGGGCTGTGATTTGAAGGGCGTACCTGGCTTCTATTGTGATAAGGAAACTGGTCGATGGATGATGGATGTACGAGGCTCCGGCATCATGTTGCCTATTCGCAGCTGCGCCGGCGAGATCGAGTCCATCCAGGTTCGCCTGGATAAGGTCTACGACTCCAAGTTCTATACCTTCACGAGCGTTGATAAATACTGCGGTGCAACCGCCATTGGTTGCCCACACTTTGTCGGCGTAAAAGAAGGCATGGAATCAGTCTACCTGACGGAGGGCGTAATGAAGTCCGATATTGCACACTGCGTTTCGGGATACCTGGGGCAACCAAGGGGCTTTGTTGGGCTCACAGGCGTGACAAAGTATTCCCACTTTGAACGGGCGCTTCATGAACTTCAGACACTGGGGATCAAGAGGATCAACCTGGCCTACGACATGGATGCTTTGGAAAACGCCAATGTTCGTGAAGCCAAGGAGCGGATCATTTCCATGGGCATTGACGCCGGATTTGATATGATCCCCCTGAGCTGGAACGCAACCTATAAAGGGGTTGACGATCTGTTCGTCTCAATGCTCCAGAACAAACTGAAGGCGTAGAGGTGAGTATGACCTATGGTATATGTCGATAAAAACTGGCTGAGTAGCTTCCATCCATGCGTCATTTGCCATCACGACGACGCCGTGGAAATCGACTATGATGTGTATAAAGTGATTAGGGCAAAATTGCTGTCCGAATGAGATCGGGCAGTGGAGACTGAAATAACGATATTTTGAGGAGGGGTACAAGCTGTGCCCCTCCTGCATTTTGGAGGAATGATTATGGCCACAATACCAATTTACTTTTCGGATTTGAAGGAAGATGCCCAGAAGCGGTTACTGGAGGCCCAGGGGCTCATAACACCCTCTGAAGGCAATTATGATCTGGACATCATGCCGCTCTTTGAGTTGGATTTTGAGGAGGCGTGAAGATGGGCTATTATACTGACTTCTACCTGCAAGCTGCACCGGTTACCGAGGACCAATTCCATTCAATCGACAGTGCTCTGCAAGAGTTGAGGAGTATGCGAGAGGCGTACTTTGATGATGGAACCGGGTACTGGGAGAACACTGAAGATACCTGGTATCAGAGCTTTGATGATATGGTTGAAGTATCCCGGCATTTCCCCGAAGTGACCTTCACCCTTACCGGGTATGGGGATCAGCGAGATGACCAATGGATAGACTATTTCAAAAATGGCCAAGTTCAATGCTGCTCCATCTATACGCTGCAAACACCACTCAGACCACACCGCTGGAGCGATGTTGAAAAGGACGAGCATGGACACTATCGGCAAACACTGAAGCTGACAGCGAAAGAGCGGGAGCACGATTCCCTTCAGCTTGATGTTTACCAATGCCTGCTATCCTTATCCGCATCGTCGCTCCAGTTCGATCCAGAGCAACTTGATCGCGGCGCTAAGGCCATTGCAGCCTTTTTGGAGGGTGAGGGTCTGGCAGTAAATAAAACGGCTTTGAGAGGCTCCCAGAGCCCTGTTGAGGAGGTTTCCCATGAAGGATAATGCGAAACGCGAGAGGTTCAAAAAGGTCGCTGTGAAGCGCATGGAGAAGCTGATTGCCGATTTCGAATTGCTTGGCAACTGTTCTTCTCTCGCTTCCTATGAATACACGGATGCTGAAGTGACGGCGATTTTCGAGGAGATCGAACGCCAGACGCAGATACTAAAAGACCGGTTTGCCGGAAAGAAAGCATTTACATTAGAACACAAAGATTGAAGCACAATGACGGGGCTGCGATTTATTTCGCTGTCCCGTCTTTTTTTGTGTTTCGCAATTCGAAAATGTACTCCAAAGTGAAGTCATGGCCCAGTGAAACATCGGAAAGTTGAAGGAATGACAAAGGAATACCGTATCGCTTAAAGGTGAGATTCTTCTCAATCTTTCCGATAACACGCTTGTCGATTTCTTGCCTATGCCCCTGAACGGCTTTGCTCAGATCATCCTAAGTCGGATGGAGAGTACTTTTGACCTCCATCATCTTATAATCGGGTACAAAATACCCTCTTCCCCCCTTGGCTGAAATCCATGCCGCAGAAGGCGCAGACTGCATTTCAACTCCAAGGAGGTAAGGGGGCAAATCAGAACAAGGCGTTTTCTAATCGTATTATAAATTGTTTCGCTCTGAAAGTCCAAAGAAATCTTCCTACTGGAAATACAACTCTGCTGTTGGAAAGAACAACAAAAAGAGGGCATCCGCAACTTTTTCAGCACTAAATCCGGCTTTTCAAACTGCAAAGCGCAGTTTGCCAAATGAAAAGCAAAAAATGTTACACTGCACCTAAAATAAAGAAGGCCATATCATTGTGCATAGAGAGGTGATGCACATGATTGAGACATTAGGTAGCAGACTCAAACAACTGCGGGAGGACAAGCGGCTTTTACAAGAGCAGGTTGCAGGGCTTATTGGAGTGAGCAGCAGTACTGTCAGCCTATACGAAACGGATGCGAGACAACCCCCTTATGAAACACTAAAAAGGTTTGCGTCTCTATATCGTGTGAGCACAGACTATCTACTCGGATTTACGAACAGCATGATGATCGATGTTTCCGGCCTTACAGCTGAGGAAAGCGCCCTTGTAAATCAGCTTGTAGCATCGATGACATCAAAAAACAAACAGCTTGAGGAACTTTGACGATGGATACAGGTTCAATCATGGGGCCAGATACGCTCCAGTACAACTACTTCTCAGACATATCAGCCAGACCGGTTGATTGGCTTTGGTTCCCCTACATCCCCTTTGGGAAGGTCACCATTTTGCAGGGTGATCCTGGGGAAGGAAAATCCACATTCATGATTAACCTCGCATCTATTGTGTCTTGCGGCAGAGCATTTCCAGACGGGGCAAGGCTCCAAGGCTCAATTACAACAATCTATCAATGTGCCGAGGATAGCCGTGAAGACACCATAAAACCCAGGCTCATTCAGGCTGGAGCAGATTGCAGCAGAATTGCATTCATTGACGATGGTGCAAAGAGTTTGACTTTGACGGATTCCCGTCTGGAAGAGGCCGTGGTAGCAACTGGGGCCAGACTGCTTATTCTGGACCCAATCCAGGCGTTTATTGGCCAGGATTGCGATATGCAAAGTGCCACAAGCATGAGAACTGCTATGCGATCACTCGCACTTATGGCTGAGCGCCGTCATTGCGCTGTTGTCCTTGTAGGACACATGAACAAAGGAACGGCTGGAAAAGCCTTGTATCGTGGGTTAGGCAGCATTGATATAGCAGCCATCGCCAGAAGTGTGCTCATGATTATGAGAGACTGTGATAATCCCTCCATCCGCTATATGGTGCCTGTGAAGGCGAGCCTTGCAGCGGAAGGTACCGCAATAGGCTTTCTCTTTGATCAGGATCGTGGATTCCAGTGGATCGGGCGCTGTGAACGGAATAGGGAAATGCTGGGCGTCCGAACAGCAATAGGGCGTAGCAAAAGAGAGCGTGCCGGTGAGATGCTTAGATTACTCCTGTCGGTGGATGATCTGCCCAGTGTAGTTGTTTTTCAAAGAATGGAGCAGCTTGGTTTTTCAGAAAAGACGGTTAAAAACGCAAAGAAAGACGCTGAGATTGAAGCCTACCGCAAGGCGGGCGCATGGTACTGGAGGCTGTCACATGAACGATCAGATGAAGAATGACGCCACTTTTGAACATGAAAAACGAGAGTTCACTGTGACGCAGTTCCGCCGTCGTCCGTCTGAGGTCTGGAAATATGTTGGCAGGTACGGACATAAAGCAATTATTACCCGACGCACGAAGCCTGAGGTAGTCATCATGTCCATTGAAACCTATGCGTGGTATCAGCCTGATCCGAAGGAGTTCCTGCGCGAGCTTCAACAGAGTCTTGAACAACTCAAAGGAGGACAGCAGTGAAACATGGAGCAAATGAGAATAGCAGCCTATGTTAAGCTGGCAAAGCTCTGGGAGCGAAACCGCAATCAGGCGCTGACCTATCATCAGAGCTATTACAAAGAGAAAATCAAGCGGCTCCCGGATGCCGTGTTGGTAGATACTTATATCGACATAACGGGTCAAAAGCGCATTGCCAAGCGCCCGGAGATGCTCCGGTTATTGAGAGACTGTTCATTACGAAAAATTGACTGCATCATGACGCAGACGCAAGCGTATTTGGCGGCGAATGCGTCTGAGTTTTGCTATCTGCTCAAATTCATATTCGATATGAACGCAAGCATTGAGATTGTGACGGAAGATGAAGCATACAGCCTTGATACGCTGCTCAACCTTGATGACCAGAGAGAGGCATTAAAGAAAATGGCCAACGATTATGTCGGCCTGAACCGAACCGCCTATGAGAGCTGGAAATCAGCGGTGGTCGAAGGAATAAAATTACTCGCCATTGAAAACGCATAGAGGAGCCGTGTTGGATGGATAAAAACAAATTGTACGGAGAGCCGAATGCCGAAGTTAAGGCCGTTGATGAGGATCAGGCGCTCCAAGACGAGACTGAGAAAGCAAGTCTCACATCGGAAGAGCAGCGAGAGGCTATTCGGGAAACAATCAGGCGGCGCAGGCAGCAAAGCTGGGTATCAAAGGCAATCTTCTATCCGGCCAAGCCCAAACCGAGCATTCTGGATGAAGATCACAAAGAAGTTGCTGTTTATGCTCGTGTGAGCACGACCAGCAAAGAGCAGACATCCTCTATTGAAAACCAGACACAGTATTATACTGAGAAAATCGCCAAAAATCCAAATTGGTCCTTGCAGCACATATATAGTGATGAGGGCAAGTCAGGAACTTCCATGAAGCACCGCAAGGACTTCCGCCAGATGCTCATGGATGCCGGTGATAAGAAGATGGATTTGATTTTATGCGCCAGCGTTTCCAGATTTGCCCGTAATGTATCTGACTGCATAGATCAAGTAAGAATTCTCCGCACTATGAACCCTTCACACCCGGTCGGAGTCTACTTCGAGACCGAGAACATTTATACCCTTGATCCGGATTGTGACCAGGGACTGCAAATCCACGCCTTGTTGGCGGATTGGGAGTCCGCCAATAAGAGTCGGAGAATGATCCTCTCTTATGATCAGCGTATCTGTACCGGTCAGTATCCTGTTTTGGATTTGCTCGGTCTCCGGCACACTAAAGATGGCGACTTGCTCATCGAGCCTGAGGAGGCAAAGACCGTCCGGTACATCTTCTTGGCGCTGATGTGTGGCGATACCTTTTCTGAAGTGGCAGATATGCTCACCGCCAAAAAACGCCCTACGCTGAAAGGACGAACCGAATGGACACCCGGCATGGTGCGAAGCATCATATCCAATGAGCGAAGATGGGGCGACCTCCGAGCCAGAAAGACGATTGTGATCGACTATAAGGCAGGCAAGGTCGCAAAAAACGATAATATCCGTGATGCGGCCTTTATTGAAGGCCACCATATTGGAATTGTGACGCCGGAAATTGCCAAGGCCACGAAGTTTGCGACGCAGAGCAGCGCGGGTATTTCGGAGATTGGCGTTATTTCCAGAGGGGCCCTGAAAGGCTTTGTAAGCGTTTCTCCGGGGTGGAGTGGTGTTGACAACGAAACCTTCGAGGAGGTCTGTTGCGGCGTTTACAGTACGGACGAGCGCCAAAGAATAGAGCTTGAAGCACGAATCAACTCAGGCGTAGAACATTCAAAGGTCTATTCTATGGAATTGACTGGGTATGAAGTTCCGCCGGGCGTGTACTATATGAAGCGCAGCACACCGTCGCTGACATTGAGCTCTCGTGGATTTTCTTTTAATCGGGTCTGCCACGAGCGTTTAGGGTATTGCAAATATGTTGAAGTGCTGTACCACCCGATTCTACAGACAATCGCCGTGCGCTCCTGTGATCCTGATACTCCCAATGCGTTTTCGTGGGAGACCGTAGCCAGAGAGCCGGTTTCGACGATTTCAGCCAAAGCCTATATGCAAGCGATCTACGATAGAATGGGCTGGATTCGTGATTATAAGTTCCGTTTCAGAGGCGTGTCCAGAGTGCGAGGCAATGCCCAGATCATTTTCTTTAACCTTGAAGAGCCAAGAATTATCCCTGGTAAAAGGCGCAAGGCTAAAACCTGGGATGCCGAGGAAAACATGGAGCAATACATTCCTTATAGGCTTGAGGACAAGCCGGATGCAGCGGAACATACGGATCTTGGACATGCCTATCCATCTGAATGGAAAAAGGAGCGTATCGGAGTCAGCTATGCAATCCGCAGCAGACGAGATGCCCTTGTCAATGCCATTCAAGAGGCAGACATCCTCGAAAGCGGTATAATGGTCACAAATCCAATGATTGGAGTTATTCCAAGCATGGAGGAGATCCAAGAGGAGTTAGATCAGCTTCTCATGTCAATGTAAAGAGAGAGGAAGCAGTATGATAGAGAACGATACTCAAATGAGTGTGCCTACTCGTGAGCAGGGATATTCCGCAAAGGAAACAAAGCTGATTCAGGAATTGGTTAAGGCCCGCTTGGAGCAAAAAGCAGAACTCCAGCACGAGAGCTTGGATGGATACGAATTGCCTCCACGCACACAGTTTTCCATGCTCAAAAAGCCGGCTCTGACAATGAAGCATGGTCGAATGAAGTTTAACATGGCCTGCATCCACTTATTTGAAGGCGTTCAGTACATTCTACCTATCATCAATCGTCAGAAGAAGCGGATCGCCGTAGTAACCTGTCAGGAAGAAGAGAGCGATTCTGTAGAGTGGGCTCGGTTGAAACAAGGTGCATGGGTGAATAAGGACATCACATCGATTGAGGTGCTGGAGAAAATCTTCGCCTTTATGGGTTGGGATCGTCTTTGCAGGTACAAGGCTATGGGGCGTGTTGCCACATCAGACAGCGGCCTGATTCTGGTGTTTGAATTGGAAGAAGCCATAATGTTTGCTGCCAAGCCCATCGAATACGAAGATCCGGAAACGGGTAAGATCCGGAAGAAAGACATCAAGTATTACCCTGACAAGTATAAAGACCATATTGGTAGATCCTACAACGATTATGCTGCTCTCCGACAGACCAGCCTTTTTGAAGATCTCAACGATTACGGAAGTAACGATGGAACTGTATTGGGGGTGTAACCATGTCCACAGAGACTAAAAGGAAAGCAAGTCCCAGAATCTCCATTTTCGGCCGCAAGAATGCTATCTCTATCGGTAAGGATGTGATCCTTCTGTTGGGAATACCTACGCACATTAGAATTAGAGTAAACGAGGAAGTCGATTCACTTGTAATCGAGCCCACTGAGGAAAAGGAAGTAATGTCCTTCAAAGTACCCGACCGTTTTTTGATCGACCGGCACTGTAACTTTAGGATACATAGCCAACAGTTTGTCCGATCTGTGATGATCAAAAACGGAATGGATCTCAGCGAAAGCTACTCCATAGTTGGGCGCTATATCAGATCTTCAAACGCAGCCATCTTTTCTCTTAAAGGCGAAAATTCAATCAAATAGAACCAGAGGGGGGTATAAAACGCCCCCTCTTTTCTACATTCATTATGAGGGACAACCAGACTCATAGTGAAAGGAGAAGCATCTATGGAATTGTTCTCAAGAAAGCAGACGGCTAAAATGCTCGGCGTATCGTTGTCAACGCTGGATAACTTGAGGCAGGAGAGAAAAATCGGCTACTATCAGAAGTACCCTGGCTGCAAGGTGCAGTTTACACAGACACACATCGACAAGTACCTTAAGCGGGTGGAACGCGAGGATCGAGAACCCAAGATCAGAAGAAAGTAGGCGAGTCAAGTCAGATGAAAACCGTGATGATATTCGAGATTGAGCAGGAATTATACGATCAAGTTACTGCTGTGCTGAATCCGTTGGGATATACACTCGAAAGCGCAATCGTCCTATTTATGGAAGCGTGCGTGGCCTGCAATGGCATCCCATTCACCTACACCCAAGAAGAATTGGATGAGGCAAAACGCAACCCTATAGTTAACCTCATCAACAAGTACCAGGAGGAGTGATGATGCGATCATTCGTTTCCTCAATGCACCACCATGAAAAGCACTTGGCAATCGGTAAGTTGCCAAGTGCTTTCCCCTTCATCTGATGAAGCGATATTCGTAAAGTCGGTCAGTTTCCTGAAGGTATCTCAGCGGCCTTTTGGCGTAGCAATTCTTCACATATTGAAGCCTGCTGTTGGTACATAGTAACAGCCAGAACGAGTGCGTTCCTCAGTTCGTCCTCCGGTATTTGGTTTACGGTGGCCATAATACCTTCTTTTCCATTGGCGTGTAAAAGAGCACTAAGTTGGTCCTCTGTGAACATCATGATCCTCCCAACGAAATTCCCGTGATGATACGGTAGCTTGAGAATAGCGCACCATAATCACAATTTCAAGAGGAAAGAGCAAATCATAATCGCTATGATTTTTAAGCAAAATTCGGGGCCGAAAAATAGCCTCAAATGGTAACCACTAAGCCCGAAAAACAGGGCAAAATGGGCCAATAGCCTCAAATGGTAACCACTAAAATTGTGGTGCATTTTACGTCAAACCACAAGATATTGTGGTCTATAATTTCAGAATTTTGTCCCCTCAGATTTTGGTATGTCAATGCTTTGCAACAAAAGGCATAAGAAAACCCCGGAAAACCGAAGTTTTCCGGGGAAAATAATAACTTTTTTAGCGCTTGGAGAACTGGGGGGCGCGACGAGCTGCTTTGAGACCGTACTTCTTGCGCTCCTTCATGCGAGGATCGCGGGTGAGGAAACCGGCCTTCTTGAGGATGGGACGGTAGTCGGGATTGACGAGCAGCAGAGTGCGGGCAACGCCGTGGCGCAGAGCGCCGGCCTGACCGGACACACCGCCGCCCTCGACGGTGGCGACGATATCGACCTTACCGAGGGTCTCGGTCGCGGCGAGGGGCTGACGGACGACCATCTTGAGGGTCTCGAGACCGAAATACTCGTCGATGTCGCGGCCGTTGATGGTGATGGAGCCGGTGCCGTTCTCAAAGAGATGCACGCGGGCAACGGAGGACTTTCTGCGGCCGGTGCCGTAGAGGTAAGGCTTCTTGGACTGATACATTCTTCTTTATCCTCCTTTACTTGACTTCCCAAACTTCGGGCTTCTGAGCCTGCTGCTCATGAGCCTCGCCGGCATAGATGTGCAGGCGCTTGAGGGAGTCCTTGGTGACGGTGTTGCGGGGCATCATGCCGCGGACCGCGACGCGCATCGCGAGCTCGGGCTTCTCCTGCATGAGGATGCGGTACTTGGTCTCCTTGAGGCCGCCGACCCAGCCGGAGTGAGTACGGTAATACTTCTGCTCCATCTTGTTGCCGGTGAGGACCGCCTTGGAGGCGTTGATGATGATGACGTTGTCGCCGCAATCAGCGTGCGGGGTGTAGGTGACCTTGAGCTTGCCGCGCAGCAGGTCGGCTGCCGCCACGGCGGTCTTGCCCATGGGCTTGCCGGCAGCGTCGATAACGTACCACTTACGCTCGATGTTGCCCTTGTTCGCCATAAAAGTGGACATGGTGTTTTTCCTCCGTTTGAAATCTATCATGTAGGCTTTCGCTTTACATTTTCTCTGTTCCCTGTTAAAATCGGAACAAGGCTATTTATAGCACTTCTCCGCCCCTCTGTCAACACTATTTTAATTTAGCGCAGTCAATACTCTTGAAATCTCGTTTTTTCTTCAATTTGCTCTCGTTTTCTGAAATGGCAAATTGAAATTTTACTCTGTTACCCGGGAGGAATACCGAACCATGCAGGAAATTCTGGGCCTCGTGCGCCGCTGCGTCGAGGATTACGACATGATCCAATCGGGCGATACCGTCGCCGTCGGCGTCTCCGGCGGCAAGGATTCACTTCTCACGCTCACCGCGCTCGCACGCCTGAGCCGCTTTTATCCCAAGCCGTTCCGGGTCGTCGCCATGACCGTTGAGGCGGGCACGCCGGGCATGAGCTTCGACGGCGTGGCGGACTACTGCCGCGCGCTCGGCGTGGAGTACATCCGCGTGAACGTCCCCATCTATGAGGTCGTGTTCCTCGAGCGCAGGGAGAAGAACCCCTGCTCGCTGTGCGCCAAGCTGCGCCGCGGCGCGCTCTCGACCGCGATGAACGAGCACGGCATCAGAAAGATCGCGCTCGGCCACCACTACGACGACGCGGTGGAGACCATGCTCATGAGCCTTATTTTTGAAGGACGGCTCGGCTGCTTCCAGCCCGTGACCTATCTCAGCCGCACGGACGTCACGCAGATCCGCCCGCTTCTCTACGTCAAGGAGCGGCAGGTCGTGAACGCCGCAAAGCGGCTGGAGCTGCCCATCGTGGAAAATCCCTGCCCCGCCAACGGCGAAACGCGGCGGCAGGAGATCAAGGAGCTCATTGCCTCGCTCGAGGGCCGCTATCCCGACCTCAAGCAGAAGATCTTCGGCGCGATGCAGCGCTACCCGCTCTACGGCTGGGGTGTCGGCGGCGAGGACAAATGAAAAAGCCGCCGGTCGGCGGCCTCTCCGAAAATATGTAGGCTAAACGAACAGCATCTGCAGCAGCACCAGCAGCACCAGTCCGGGCACGCCGAGGATGCCGACGGTGAGCGCGTTGAAAAAATTCAGTCCCAGCGAAAACCCGGTGACCGGCTCGGTCAGGCCGAGCAGAAACAGCGCAAGGAAGCCCAGCGCCGTGTTGAGCAGCACCTTCGCCGCCAGCCTCAGTGGTGCGGCGAACAGCCGCACCACCGAAAAAAGCACGAAGGCACAGAGGATCGCAATGCCTATCTTATCTGTCAGACCCATGTAGCCGCCCCCTCCGAGTAGATCTTGGACGCGGCGATGCCGCCGCTCTCCTTGACGAGCCGCAGCAGATAGTTGTAGCGCGACTGGAGCGCGTTGAGCTCGAAGATGCAGGCGTCCACCAGCTCCGGCTCGGTGGTGTTGTCGAAGCGGACATAAGCCTGCGCGAGCGCGAAGCGCGTGTCGCTCAGCTCGGTGAAAAGCTCCTGCAGCCGCGGATCGCTCGCCGTCGACTGCTGCAATAGATTGATCTTACGCATATGTTTCAACTCCCTCTACCATTTTACGGAGAGTATGGACAATTATGCCTAAACTTAAACCCCGGGAGGAACGCGCATGACCGAGCAGGAAAAATACATGGCGCAGGCGCTCGCGCTGGCGCGCGAGGCGGCGGAGGAGGGGGAGGTCCCCGTCGGCTGCGTCATCGTCAAGGACGGAAAAATCATCGGTGAAGGCTGGCACGAGCACATCGGCGGCCTTCACGCCGAGCGCAACGCCTTCGCGCACTGCACCGAGGATGCAGCCGGAGCCGATCTTTACGTCACGCTGGAGCCGTGTCCGATGTGCATGGGCGCGATACTCAACGCGCGGCTGGACAGCGTGTATTTCGGGGCGTTCGACGCCAAGGCCGGCGCCTGCGGCAGCGTGGTCGATTTGAACGCGTATCCGTTCAACCACACCTGCGCCGTGTCCGGCGGACATATGGAAAACGAATCGGCGAAGCTGCTGGGGGATTTCTTCAAACGGCTTCGGAAACGGGTTAAACAGACGATTACGGAGGGGATTTCGGAATGAAAGAAAAGTTTTATATAACCACGGCCATCGCCTACACCTCGCAGAAGCCGCATATCGGCAACGTGTACGAGGCGGTGCTGACCGACGCCATCGCGCGCTACAAGCGCCAGAGCGGGAAGGACGTGTTCTTCCTCACCGGCACCGACGAGCACGGGCAGAAGATCGAGGACTACGCGGCGAAGGCCGGCGTGTCGCCCAAGGCGTACGTCGACGGCGTGGCCGGCGAGATCCGCGCCGTCTGGGACGCGTTCGGCGTGTCCTACGACGGGTTTATCCGCACGACCGACCCGCAGCACGAGCGGGTGGTGCAGAAGATTTTCCGCAGGCTGTACGAGCAGGGCGACATCTACAAGGGCGCGTACGAGGGGCATTACTGCAAGCCCTGCGAATCCTTCTGGACCGAGTCGCAGCTTGTGGACGGCTGCTGTCCCGACTGCGGCGCGCCCGTCACGCGCGCGAGCGAGGAGGCGTATTTCCTGCGCCTGTCCAAGTATCAGGACCGGCTGATCGAATACATTGAGACGCACGATGACTTCATCGTTCCCGCCTCGCGCCGGAACGAGATGATCAATAACTTCCTCCGCCCCGGACTGCAGGACCTCTGCGTGTCGCGCAGCTCGTTCAAGTGGGGCATCCCCGTGGACTTTGACGACGGACACGTCATCTATGTTTGGATCG
>OLSA01000454.1_pt1 | contig 36453 bp, 23 predicted proteins | sample 1672731 | NCBI WGS metagenome assembly OLSA01 (sample SAMEA3136718, study PRJEB25190) | human gut metagenome | biome: human gut; feature: human-associated habitat; material: faeces | place: Austria | collected 2013
GGCCGGGAGCCGCTTCCCGCGGGCGGGCCGGAAAGGGTGCCGCCGCGTCACTTCCGCTCCTTGATCCAGCCGCCGCGGTAGGCCGCCAGCAGCCGCAGCAGGTCGTCGATCTGCCGTTGCAGCTCCTTGCCGATCGTCGTGTCGCGCACGGTGATGCGGTCCGTCATCGCCTCGACGATCATCTTCGTCGAGATGATGTCCCGCCCCTCCTCGACGGCCTTGACGCTCGACTCGAAGGGTTCGTGCTGCACGAGCTGCAGCCCGTGCGAATTGAAGATCAGCGTGTAGCCCGCGATGCCCGTTTCGGACTGGTAGGCCTTCGAGAAGCCGCCGTCGATCATCAGCAGCCGTCCGCCCGCCTTGATCGGGCTCTCGCCCTTGCGCGTCTTTACGGGCACGTGTCCCGAGATGATGTGCGACCGCTCCGGGTCGAGATCGAAGGCGGCGAGAATCCGGCGGCACATCTCGGTATCCTCCATGTGCTTGTAGTAGGCCCCCTTCTCCTCGTGCTGGGCCCGCTTGTCCTCGATCAGGTAGCGCTCGAAGGTCGCCATCTTCGACTTGTCGAAGAACGGCGAGTCGGGTCCGCACCACAGGTACCACATGTAGTCGAGCGCCCGCTCGCGGCTCTGCTGTCCGTTGCCGCCGAAGTAGGCCTCGCGCGCCAGCAGGTCGAGCCGGTCGAGCAGCGCACGCCCCGCGTAGGGTTTGCCGTCGATCAGTACGCTCTTGAACTCGCCGTCGTCGGTCATCGGGATCGAGGCGTGGTACATCAGGTTCGAGTTGACGGCCAGGTAGATGCTCCCCTTCAGGTAGAGCAGGCGGATGTGCTTCTGCAGCTTGTAGCTGTTCAGGAACGAGGCCTGCAGCGTGCGGATCAGCCGCTCCTCGGCCGGGGTCAGCGCGTAGGGGTTTGCCGGGTCGACCGTCGGGAAGTCCGCGTCGCGAAGCGGGTACTCCTCGCCGTCGAGCCGGATGGTGCCCCGCTTGTAGTCGATCTGCTCGAGCAGCAGCCGCGACGACATGCCGTATTCCGGGTGGCGCTTGATGAGCTGCCCCTCGATCTTGAACTGCAACACCGTAATGGCCTTGTGCATCTGGCTCGTCAGCAGCGTGTCGCGCTCGTTGCCTCCGGTGTCGGGCATCGACTTGGGCTTGTAGGGCGCGCAGGGGGTGTTGTAGTACTCCATGGCGAAGCGGGCCAGCGGCAGCAGGTTGATGCCGTAGCCGTCCTCCAGCACGTCGAGGTTGTCGTAGCGCGCCGACAGGCGGATGACGTTGGCGATCGAGGCCGTGTTGCCGGCCGCGGCACCCATCCAGAGGATGTCGTGGTTGCCCCACTGGATGTCGTAGCGGTCGTATTGCGCCAGCGTGTCGAGGATGATGTGCGGCCCGGGCCCGCGGTCGAAGATGTCGCCGATGATGTGCAGGCGGTCGATCGTCAGCCGCTGGATCACGTTGCTCATGGCGATGATGAAGGCGTCGGCCCGGCCGATCGCGATGATCGAGTTCAGGATGCCGTTGAAGTAGTTCTGCTTGGAGGAGCCCGGCGAGTCCGACTCGTGGAGCAGCTCCTGGATCACGTAGGAGAAGTCGGGTGGCAGCATCTTGCGCACCTTCGAGCGGGTGTACTTCACCGAGACGGCGCGGCACACCTCCGTGAGCTGGTTGAGCGTCACCTTGTACCAGTCGTTCAAGTCGGCTTCACGCGCCTTGATGAGCCGGAGCTTCTCTTCCGGATAGTAGATCAGCGTGCACAGCTCGCTCATCTCCGACTCGCGCAGCGTGTTGTTGAACACCTCGTGCACCTTCTGCCGGATGACCCCCGAGGCGTTCTTCAGCACGTGGCGGAAGGATTCGTACTCTCCGTGGAGGTCCGTCAGGAAGTGTTCGGTCCCCTTCGGGAGGTTCAGGATGGCTTCCAGGTTGATGATCTCGGTGCTTGCATCGGCAATGGTCGGGAACTTCTCGGACAGCAGCCCGAGATACTTCAGGTCGGCGGCGGTGTAGGCCGCATCTGCGGAGGTGCTCATGGGCGGTCGCTCAAATTTTTTTACTAAAGTAACGGATATTTCCCAAAGCGCCAAACATTTCCCGCAAAACCAGCGGCGCGGAGACCGTGCCGTGTGCCGGGCGGACGAGGCAAAACCGAAGATGGAACGGTGGATGTCGGGAAGGTGCGGAGGCAATCGAGAACGGCTTTTGTGAAGGCGACAACTGATTTTGCCGCTTCTTTTGTGGCCCGGTTCCCTCGCGAACAGGTAATGTGCCCGTTCGGGTCCGATTTATGAAGCTTCTCTTTAGGGGGCATCCCGGAAGAATCGGATCTTTTTTATCTCTTGTTCCGGCGCTTTTTCAAGACCTCTTCTCTGGACTCGAAGTGTTGTTTGCCCGACAAGGCTCGTTCTTCGGCTTTGCGCTGTCGGATGTGTCCGACCCAATCCGGTGCTATTTCAATCGAGACAATCCACGCAACCTGCATGAAGCAGTACAGCAGCGTTTGCGTGGAAAACGAATAGTGCATTTCGGCCGGGAACAGTCCGTTGTAGGTTGCCAAAGGGACGAATGCATTGACGATCAGCATCAAGGCCTCCGTTTCCCGTTGCCGGCGCGTATATCCGAGGTGTTTCCGGGCGATCAGGATTAAAAGCACGTTGACCCCGAGCAATGTCCAGACGATTGGCCACGGCTTGATAATAGCTGCCTCCGGCTGCGAATTCGTGATGAACCAGGCCGGAATAACCGGAGCCAGTCCGTTGATCAGCAGCGTGAAAACCTTGAAAGCCATTGTGGAGATCGGTTCGTTCTCGATGCTTCAAATTTAGGCAAACATTTCGGATTTTCCCCTTGCCCGTGAAAATTATTTTGATGTTAGTTCTTCTGATTGGCAAACAGTTTGCCGTTCATTTATATCGATTCCAGGCATTGTACGGCGGAGGTTTTTTTCTCCCGGCTTGAAATTTTAATGCAAATTATTTGCAAACGCGAATTATTTGCATTATGCTCTGCAGCAGAGAAAGAAACCAAACGATGAACAACGAAGGAGTGCAAAGAATCAAGGAGGCGGGGCTGAAGCTGACCCCGCAGCGCCGCGAGGTCTACAAGGCGATGCAGGAGCTGCGCCACGCCACGGTGGAGGATATCATCGAACGGGTCCAGTCCCGCAACAGGGAGGTGACCGTTTCGACCATCTATCGGATTTTGGACAGCTTCCGTTCGGCAAACATTTTGTCGTTCATCTATCACCCCGACACCGGGAAGTGCTACTACGACATCACGGTGGCGGAGCACCATCACCTCTTCGACGGCAAGTCGATCGAGGACTATGCGGATCCGGAGCTCTCGCAGCTGATCCGCGAATACCTCGAACGCAAGCACTTCCCGACGGAGGAGATCGGTAAAGTACAGGTACAGGTAACACTTAAAAAGAATGTCTAACTTAAAACCGCAATTTGTTATGAGAAGTATCACAACATTCGATCTGCAGTATGCACACCGTTTCTACGGTTTTCAAGGAGAGGCTCAGTATCTCCACGGCCACACCGGACAGTTGACCATCGAGGTGGAGGATAGCATCGAGGCGGGCGTGAACATGGTTTACCCCTGCAACGAGATTCAGAAGGTAGCGTGGGACGTGCTCCGGAATTTCGACCATGCGCTGGTTCTGCGCGAGGATGATCCGCTGCTGCCGGCCGTTCTGGACGTCTACGAGAAGCAGGGCATCCGCAACGGGCACCCGCAGAACAAGATGAAGGGCCCGGCCTTCAAAACGGAGCTGGCTACGGCCTATCCTGATTGCCGCTTGGTAGTCACGAAGGAGACGCTGACGGTTGAGGGGATGATCAAGATTGTCTACGACCTGCTGAAGGATAAGCTCAACATCGCCAAGATCACCTTCACGAGCGGTGTGAATGCGGCCTCGGCGGAGTTCGTGACCAAGAACGACATCGACCGCTGCCCGCTGTGCGGCGTTGCACTCAACGAGGAGGGTGTATGTCCGAAGTGCGGGTACCGCAAGAAGAAGTAACCGTCACACTCTGTGGATAGGGTAGTCGGGTTCCGATTTTCGGGGCCCGACTTTTTTATTCTGTTGGGAACTTCTAAATGATATATTTTGCGCAATATAGATTGCTATTCGAATAAAAAATAGTAAATTGCATTAGAGCAACAATATGGAACATGGCTTTGTGTGATCGAGACCTCTTCTTGGGCGATAAGGCGATCATTGGGATGGTTACTTGAAGTTCAGATTTCTCAGGAACCTATACGCCGGTCAAATACGCAATAGTGAAAGTAAATATAGAGTCAATCTCAGAGTTGTAAATGTATGGATGTCCTGACGCATTTTAGGAGCATAGAGGAGTTGACCAAAACGCTCTCACGTGAGCAAGGGTTGCTCAGTGAGATGTTTGAGAAACGGAAACTCATGAGGTTTCCGGTCGCACTTGCTATTGACCTTGTCGGAGGGAATGAAGCCAGGCTGCGGAAGTTGATTGACTATGGCGTGCTGGTGGAAGCTGGCAACATGGTAGAGATTGAGAGTGACTACCTGAACTTTTTCGAAGAGGTCCTGAATGTCAACGAGGAGATCAGCGTGCTGAGTGTACAAGAGTGTATCAATACGTTGAAGGAGAATATCGGCTATTTTCTGCAGGAGACCAATCCCAGCCGTAAAGCGGGGTATCAAGATAATGTCCGGCAGCTTCTCAAGAAGACCGGCTTCAGAACCTTGAAAAATGTGGTGGATTTGAAGCGTAATATGGATCATGCCTATAAGCAGGAGCCGAATTATGTCATCAAAAAGAAGAAACTGCAGAATCTGGACGAGAAGAGTCATAGCATTCGCGCCATGATACGCGAGTGTGAAAAGCTGATGGATAATGAGCATGCTTTTTTCATCATGGCCAATGACCCGCACATGGCCAAGACCTGTAGCGATGTGAAGCATGATTTTGTTGAGGCCTACCATGCGCTGATGGAGATTGACCGGCAGATCATCTCTTACATCAATCAGATAGACCAGCAGAATGAACTCTACAGAAAGATCCGGAAGCTGAAATATTTGCAAGATCAGCTGCTTATCAAGAGTGAAACGAACCTCTCGAAGGTGCTGGAAGAGCGGAATCCGGTTTGGATGGAGTCCCGTCAATACAGCCGGATTCGCCTCTCCCTGGAGATGTTGCGGGGAAACGATCAGATCATCAAGCTGCTGAAGCGCGTCGCCGAGCGCAATGGAATCCAGAAAACGGCAAGAACCGCGGCCGAGCCTTTGACGGATGATGATTTGCAGGACCATGTTCAACTGTTGAAAGAGGTGAATCTTGCCGAAATATGGAATGCGTTCCTGGCATCAAGCTATAATCTGTTCGATTTCATCTTGAGATACGACTATAAGGTAAAACATAATATTGAGGAATACGCCGCAATCTTCTGTCAGCTGGTTATTCTGCATCCTGATGAATGCCGGATGACCGGAGAATATGCCATCTACCAAAATATTGAATATCCGATCATTTATGCGAAATAATACCCAAAGAATATACGAGCGTTTAAGCCGGGGCGAATTCCTCTCGGTCGACAGCATCGACGCCTCTACCCGCCATCTGTATGAGGATATAGAGGAGAACCTGGAGGATTATACGGATTATTTTCGGGAAATTGGACTGCAACTCGAAGCGGGGAATGGTTACTTCTATTTTTCCCGAATAGGAGAGAGTAAACAGTCCATTGAGCAGAAGTTGGACAGCTTCTCCAAATGGCTGGACTATCTGGACTTTCTGAAGTGTTATAACCAATCCTTTACGGCCGGGTATCAGTTCCGTAAAAGCCATCTGATGGAGCAGATCAGCCTGGATATCGAAATGAAGGAGAAGGCGAACCATCTCTTCAAGAAATACGGCGCTGGGTCTCTTGTCGAGATTGTGAACAAGCTGCTTCAGGAGATGCAGAGTATGGGCTTTGCGGAGTGTGTCAATGAGCTTGACGAGACCTATAAGGTCACTTCGGCATTCCGCTATGTAGAGGAGTTGGTGGACATCATTCAAATTGTAAACGAAGATGAAGTTCCTGAATAAAGTCATTTTTATAAATAGCGCGAATATCCCCTATGCAGAGATCGCTGTAGACGGGAATGTGCACTTTACGGGGACGCAGGGTGTGGGTAAAAGCACCGTGTTGAGAGCGCTCTTGTTTTTCTACAATGCCGACAAGCATCGTTTGGGCATTCAGCAGGGGCAGAAGCCGTTTGATGAATTCTATTTCCGCCAGTCGAACTCGTATATACTTTATGAAGTGATGCGTGAGAATGGCGCATATACGATCCTTGTCGGTCGCTACCAGGGACGTGCTTCGTGGCGGTTTATTGATGCCCCGTATAAGCGGGAATGGCTGATTACCGAGGACAAGCAGGTGTTGAGTGACTGGATCCGGATTCGGGAACGCATCGACAAAAATGTGGCTGTCTCCACAAGAATCGAATCCGGTGCCATGTTCAAGGATATTATCTTCGGTAATACCCGCGATTCCAAGTACGCACGTTATGCCCTGGTGCAGAGTTCGCATTATCAGAATATTCCACGAAGCATCCAGAATGTTTTTCTGAATACGAAGCTGGATGCCGACTTTGTGAAGAATACCTTGATCCAATCCATGACAGAGGAGGATCTGCCGATTGACTTGCAGACCTACAGAAGACTTGTTACGGATTTTGAGCGAGAGTATGATGAGATCGACTGCTGGTTCCGTCAGTCCCGTGATGGTAGTTTCCCTGTGCGTCAGCAGGCGATGAAGATTGCAGACCAGGGGCGCAAGATTATCGCGCTCGATCAGCAATTGCTGAACGTGTGGCATATGCTGAATGAAGCGGTAGCATTTAGTGAACAACAGATTCCGCTTCTGGAAGATAAAGCAAAGGAGGTAAAGAGCAGCATTGAGAAAGAGCGGAACCGGGAGAGAGAGTTGACGGCAGACTACGACAAGGAGAGAGCCCTGCTCAATCAGGATCTCGGAGCCAAAAAGGGTAAATTGGCGGATATAGCGAAGGCGAGAAAAGAGTTTGATGCACTGGGTATTGGCCCGATCCTCGCTCTTGCCGACCGGGAGGCTGCTATCCGGCAGGAGACGACGGATAAACAGACGCTGTTGGAGGGTTTACTGAGAACCCATGCATCGATAGAGGAGAAATACAAGGTATTAAAAGGGAATCTGGAGAATGCCCGACAAGCATTTGAAAACTCCCAGAAAGAGGCATATTATAACAAGCAGGCCGAACTTCAGCAGCAGCGCGTTAAGCTGGATGAGGACCGCACCAAAAAACGGAACCGGGTCATGGAGGTTTCCGACAGCTGGAGGCATGACTCGGACGAACGGTGGCAAATGTTGCTGGCGGACCAGAATCGGGCAGAAGCTGCGCTGCGGGAGCTCCGTCAGTGGCATCCCATGGCTGATGCAATCAAGCAGGTAGATGAACAACTCCTGCAATTGAATCTGAAGGAGAGCGAGAATTCCGCCCAGCAGCGTGCGGTGAAAAGTCAGATTGAGCAGCTCGCCGCCGAGTACAAGATGCAAAAAGCGGACGTAAAGCAGACCTTTCAACGTGAGCAGGAACATCTTGAAGCGGATCGTTCCAAAATCCGAGAACAAGTCGCAAAGATTGATGGCTTGCTTGCTCACCTGGACGGCTCTCTTTACAAGTGGCTTTGTGAAAATACGGAAGGCTGGGAGAATACGATTGGTAAGGTCGTTGATGAGGAGCGGGTTTTATACGCAGAGGGGCTTGAGCCTCGGCTATCCGGTGCCAGCGATGGACTGTTCGGCATCCAGTTAAACCTGGATAATATCGACTCGGTCCATCGTACTCCCGACGAGTACAGGGCGGAGAAGAAGCGGTTGGAAGAACAGGTGCAGCAGTTGGAGCGTCAATTGGCACAATTGCTTGCCAAGCATGAGGATGAAATGGCGAAGCTCCGTAAAAAATATGCCGCGCTGATAAATCCTCTTCGTCAAAGTGCAACCTTATTGAAGGTGGAAGAGGAACAGATCCCCGGCAAACGCCAGGAATTGCAAATCCAGCGGCATAAACTGGAGATGGAGGAACAGGAAGAGATTGATCGGGAGACCGAAGTCCGTCAACGTGCTTGCAATGACGCTGTTTTGAAGGTGCAATCGGAGAAAGAGGCCCGTGAGAAGAATGAACTGAAGAACAGGAAAGAGTTGAAGGATCTTGATTCGGCATTTGACAAGGCTTCCAAAGCTCTTGATGCGGAGTTACGTGCCTTCAAGGCGTCACAAAACGTGGAGGCCGCCGCGCGCAATCAGGAATTTGCCGATCAGAAGAAGCAACTTGACAAGCAGCAGAACGAAGAGCTTGCCGGGAAAGGCGTTGACACGCATCTGCTTGAGCAATATCGTAAGGAGCTGGACGAATTGCAGGGACTGTTAAAAAGAATTGATAAAGAACGACCGATTGTTATCAAATATCGGGATGCCGAAAAAAATCTCTTTGCCGTGGAACCAGAAATCAAAGAGAGCATGAAAGCTATTGAGCGGCAGCTCTCCTCGATCCGGCAGCACTATGATGACAAACGGGAGCGTATTTTGAGGCGGTGCGCGGAGCTGGACGAGAGTCAGAAAAAACTCCTAAAGGAGCTGGAGCATAGGTGTGAGGGGCTGGAGCGTTATCGTCAGTTGCTCGATAACGAGCATCTGGTGCCGGATACTTATCTCTCAGATGAGAAAACGATGAAGACGCAGCAGGATTGTCAGCAGCTCTTGAGCCAATTGCGGGGAGTTGTCAATCAAAAACGGGAATCAATCGAGCAATTGAAATCCGTCGTTGTCAGCTTCAATCGGAACTTCAAGCCTCAGAATGCTTTCCACTTCAACACAATGCCGGTGACGGATGCTGACTACATGCTAATTGCGGTCGATCTGCAGGACTTCATGGATAATAACAAAATCGAGGAGTTCCGCCGACGGACCAGCGAGCATTACAAAGACATCATGGGGCGTATCTCGGCCGAGATTGGGTCACTCATGAAGCGAAGAGCGGACGTGGATGGTGTGATACAGGATATCAACCGGGATTTCGTGGAGAAGAATTTTGCCGGAGTCATCAAGAGTATTGAGCTCCGGGCCGATGCATCGAGCGACAAGCTCATGCAGTTGCTGATCTCTATTCACGATTATACGATGGAGAATGCGCTCACCATTGGCGAACTGAATCTTTTCTCGGACAATAACCAGGATGAAGTGAACCGTAAGGTCGTCGATTATCTGAAGAGTCTGTCGCATCAGTTGCAGAACGAGCCCAATCGTGCGACGGTATCCTTGGGAGATGCTTTCCGGCTGCAGTTCCGTGTCAAAGAGAATGACAACGACACGGGCTGGGTGGAACGTATCAATAACGTTGGATCGGATGGTACGGATATTCTTGTGAAGGCGATGGTCAATATCATGCTCATCAATGTCTTTAAGAAAAAGGCGGCCAAAAAGAGTGGTGATTTCATCGTCCACTGCATGATGGATGAGATCGGGCGTCTGCATCCCAACAATATAAAGGGGATTCTGCAGTTCGCCAACTCACGCAATATCTATCTTATCAACAGCTCACCTACGTCGTATAATCCTTACGACTATCGCTATACATACCTCCTCAGTAAACATGGTGTGAAGACGAGGGTTGAGAAGTTGTTGCAACGAATCAATTAGTCGGATGATATGGCGATAAATGCATCTATACAGGCATTATTGGCTGGCGAACAAGTTGCTGGGTCGAAGCTAAACAGCCGGCTGCTTGACGAGTTGCTGGCGGAAGGTCTGCTATTGGTCCTGTCGCGCGGCTCAAGAAAATCGTATCGGGCTCGTGACCCGGAGGCCCTTAAACGGTTTTTCATAGACCGGGATGAAAGCTATCGAATCCTCGAAGTGGATCGACCGAATTCCCGTGCTTCAATGGCCGCGGAAACCGGAAACTCCAAACTCGTTATGGTTCGTTCCTGCCCGGGGTTCCCGGTGAACAGCTATGAACCGATTGTGTGTCTTCTTGACGGGAAGCCTTTCGTGGTAAATCCACAGGAGGGGAGCTTTCTCTTTGTCGCCGATTGGGAGCGTTTTGCAATCCCGGAGGACGTGGTAGTGATCGGTGTCGAGAATATGGAGAACTTCCGGATGATTCGTCGTCAACGGGTATTCTTTGAACAATATCTTCGGGCGCATGACCTCTCAATCCGCGTGCTCTTTGTCTCCCGATATCCGCAATCCACGGATCTAAGGCGATGGCTATGCACCATCCCGAATCATTATCTGCATTTTGGCGATTTTGATCTGGCAGGGATAAATATATTCCTGGTCGATTTTCAGCAGTATTTGGGGAAAGAGCGTTCTTCGTATCTGATCCCGGACGATGTGGAATCGCGCCTGAAATCGGGCTCCAGGAAAAGATATGATGAACAGTATAACCGATTTAAGAGTATTAAATCCGAAGTGCCTGAATTGCAACACTTGATAGATTTAATCCATCGAGAGCGGAAGACCTATGACCAGGAGGGTTATATCTGTGGGAGTCAACCCTTTTAATCTCTGACAATAGGTCTTTTGTTTGAAGATTGACTTCAAATCGGAAATCGTCCCGTAGCTCAGTGCTATTCTTCGTGTTCGCAACGGGCTCGGAGGTCGCTCAATAACTCGCCTTTATAGGAGAAATACTTTGCGCCTTGATATGCTCCCGAAGTATTGCGGCGCTCTTCGGGCATAAAGGTCCCCAGGAAAGGTGAAAGTTTGTAGAGGCGTCCTTCATATTCGATATGGTCGTCGTCTGCGACTTTTACTTCAATTCCGGTCGGCACGAAAACCAGGGTTGCACCAATCGGAATGTGAACCATGCTGAACTTGAAGCGAGCTCGTTTCTTCCCGTTCTCGGTGGGCTCCTCCGGCTCTGCTTTCTTATTCCTAAGATAAACTTCATCAATCTCGGCATCGTCGAGCGTGGTCGATATGTCGCGCAGGATGTCCAACGCTTTAGCAGGAGGTACGTTGAAAAACTCCCGATTCTGACGAATCCGCAAATCGGTCAGCCGGTCGATGGTTTTGTGAATCAACTTCTCGACCTCCTCGTATTTCGAGGTTTTAAGTGTCGCATAAATCTCGAACGGCATAGGCACGGCCGTATTGTCCAACTCTTTCGAGCGAACATCTACCGGGCGGGAACTCTTGCCGATTTTCACCCAATCCTCCTTAAAGCTCGGATTGGTCAGAATATATACGTATCCTGCTTCTTTTTTCATTGGGAGCGTGTTAATGTACAAAGATAGTAATTTTGAATGGATTGGACGGATTTTTGGCCATAAATTCCTCCAGCCGCTATCTCTGTAACAGTTCGGTTAATTGCGTGTGGATCTTGGCTTCTTCATCGGTGCCCGTGGTCGAGAGACGCAGCAACGGAAGGCCGTAGCGGTTGAGAATGCGGTCCTTCATCCGGTCGCGTTCGGATTGGCGGGTGCCTTGTTTGTGGAACAGGTAGCCGTCGGTCTCGACAGCCAGGACGGGCTGTTTGCTCACCTGGTTATAGATCAGGAAGTCGAGGTGTGTGGCACCGTTCGAGGCATAGCGGCGCTCCTCGTCGTTGAGAAGCGTCCAGTTGCGGATCAACTGTCGCAGCGGTTGGGCCTTGAGGTGTACCAACAGCGTTCGACGGAGCCGGTTTTGTCCTCTCCGTCGATGATAATCCGGTTTTCCCGAGGGTCGTACATCCTGAATAGCGGTAGGTCTCGCTATTTTAGTTTCTTGCCGCAGGAAAAAGCCTTGTCAACCGTAGCCCCTAATTCGATATATTCGAGATGAATGGGGTCGAAGCTGATCGGGCGCAACTTACGCAGGTCGATTTGCCCGTCGGTCAGAATGCTTTCGTCGGCCGAGATGTTGACAATACGTCCTGTCAGATGGTAGCTTGCGGGATTATAGGAGAGTAGTTCGCACTCGAGCGTCATGGGCAGTTCGTCGATCATCGGGGCATTGACGTGTGTCGAAGGAGTGGCATGAAATCCCGCCCGGGCGAATTTGTCGGGGACTTTATTCCCGGAGACGATACCCGCATAGTCGCAGGCTGTCACTTGATCGACCGTAGCCATGCTGACAGTGAAGGCACGTGTCGCAAGGATATTTTTCGTGGTTTTATGCCCGGCGGAGAGACAGATTCCGATTGTCTCATCGGTAAACATGCCACCCCAGGCGGCATTCATGACATTGGGCACGCCTTGTTCGTCGTAGGCTGACACGATCAGTACCGGCATCGGATAGAGCCAGCTCTTCGATCCAAAGTCTTTCTTCATATTGCTTTGTGAAATTAGTCCGTAAATTTTACGAAAATTACAAGAATTTAACGACTCGACAAAATTTGAATCTTGATTTGAACCGGATGTCACGAAGTTATTCTCCTAAGAATAGGTGATTCACGGATATTTTTGGCAGATGTATATTAAAAAATGGTTGATGCAATTTTGTCAAGGTAGTCGTCTCATTTGTTTTCGATGCATCATCGTATTCTTGTTGATTATCAATGGTTTAAGCCTTAAAAGGTAGACTGCTCAAAAATTTACTTGTTTTTTTGCGAAAAATCGAAGATTTAACGTTTTTTTTATCGGCTCCCTCCGAACAGAGGGAAAAGAGGCAAAAACAGTCCTTTGGAGCCCCGACTGACCTCGTCTGCAAAGATAGGGCATGTCGGGGTTTATTTCGCCAAAACGGGATGTGAAATTGAGGATGGGTTCACGGATATTTTCGGATTCCGCATAAGGTTTTGTGCTTGATCGGAGTGGCCGATGGGCACCGACCTTTGCCTCGGGTCGCTAATAAGTTTTTGCAGCCAAAAGAAAAACGGCTGTAGCCATTTTGCCATGGCGCAGGCATCTCTTTTCTTCCCTTATTTTGACTTTACTTTAATGAACGTATATATGAATACGGGGATAAAGTAAAGGTGCTTTGATACAATCACCATCATTAATCTAATCAGTTTAACAAACTGTATACAATCAAGAATATAAAATTGTCTTTATCAAAATAGAAAATAATTGGTTGAATGAGAAGTAATCTCTATTTTCGTAGTTAGTCACGAAAGTGATTTGGTTAGTTTCACTTTAAAATATGAGTTTAGATGCGAAATTAATAATGGCAAAAGTGAATGAGGAAGTAATCTGTGACGAGATATCGCTCAAGTATAATGAATAGGAAAGAAATGAAGTTTCGTTGATCCTTCGATTAAGGCTTCCAGGTTCGCTAATTGTCCTCACCGGTGGAGAAACAATATACACCATCGAGGATGGAATGAAAATGATTGTCAGAGAGACTATTTACATTGTTATAAACGAATAAAACATATATAGAAGATGGTTATAGAGATTCTTCAAGCAGGTACTGGTGATAGTATTTGGGTTAGTCACAATAAGAAGAATATTGTGATTGATGGTGGAAAATCTACAGCAGCTATTAGAGCTAGGTATGACAAAATGCCACAGGATGAGATTATTGACCTGCTTGTGGTGACTCATATTGATTCAGACCACATAGCTGGTATCATAGCTTTGGTTAAACACATGAAAGAAAATGGAGAGACTCATAGGCTGAAACAAGTTTGGTTTAACTTCCCCAAGAATGAAGAGACAGATGAATACTCTGTTGGCGAAGGAAATGAGTTAACGTCTTTTCTTCTTGAAATAGATGGATTGTGCTGGAATAATAATACTTCCGAATTGCTTGGTTCTACGATAGAGGTTGGTGAGATAAGATTGCATGTGTTGGCACCTGATCATGATGTGGCCAATGAATATAAGCCGAAAGAACCTGATGAACTTGGCGTTCGTTTAGATGATTGGCATAATGATTTAAGAACTTTGATTGATAATGTTGATGATGACGATATAGATGAAGGAGGTCCCAATAGCCAGTCGATTATAATTCTGGCTGAATGTGAAGGCAAGAAGTTATTGCTACCAGGTGATAGTACCCCCGAAGAACTATGTGATGCGCTTCAGTATTATAATAAGATCAATGGTGCTCCTCTTGAACTGGATTTTATGAAACTTCCCCATCATGGGAGTACGCGAAATGTTACTAAAAACATCTTTGATGAGGTAACATGCTCAAACTTCATTATTTCGACTAAGAAGAATGAGAAATATTATTTCCCCAATAAAGAAACTATTGCCAAGCTTATTCGCTACAGAGAAAGAGCAGATAAGGCAATCAACGTGTATTTTAACTATCAAGAATCTCTTGATGTACTTGGAATAACAGCAGAAGAGTTAACAGAAAATAATATTAATCTCAACGTTTGCAATGAATTCAACTTTTGACATACGCAGTAATTGTGTTAAGATAAAAGCTGACATCAATGGGAAAGGTCTCCAGTTTCGAGGAAGTGGAGTCCTCTACCCCTTGGGTGTGGAGGATGAGTACGATTATGTCTTTACAGCTCAGCATATTCTTAAAGATAATAGAAGAAAGAAGTTGAAAGCTGTTCTTGATAGGATAGAAGCAATCGAGATAGAAGTGTTTGAGGAAGGTGGTTTTGTACCCTATAAAACCATTACAAGAGACAATATCTCGAAATCTTTACTCCCTATTGATGAAGATTTTCTTATCATTAGGATTGATAAGAGTGAAAAACATTTTACTTCCTTCTTGTTGGCTGATGACCTCATTGAAGAAAAATCCATGCAACTCTATGGGGTTTCAGGTGAGGCTCAGGATATAATTACCAGCCTGGATTGTAAGTGTGTAAATAGCAAAGCTGATTTGGTTAATATCACTTCGCATGTAGATAATATGGCCAGTCTGCATGGGATGTCAGGTGGTGGTATTTTTGCCCAGAACCAACCATTGATGTATGGTGTGTTATGGAAATATGCGGCGACGGAAGGTGAGTTTCACAATGTAAAGATTACACCGGCATTAGAAGCAAAGATAAAATCACAGTTAACACGACTAAGATGGAATTCGCTTAATTTCATCAATATAACACAGTGTAAACAAGCAATGAGAGTTGTTTACGGCAACTTGTTTCGTGATGTCAATGATTCAATACTGGTTAACCGTAATAATACGCAGTTTCCTCTTGAGGCAAGATTTGTAATGCCTGACTTTATTGATAAAGTGCAAAACATGTATTCTGATAATCAAGAGAAATCAGAGGAGAACCCTGCTAGGGTTGCCCCGACAAATATCTATCTTAAAAGCAGTGATATTCAAGAATATAGCGAACAATATCTAAAAGAATTCTATAGCCAACTGAATAATACAAGCAATAGGGAAATCAGAATTCCTGCATCAACCATATTGAATCCCAGCAGGAATATATTACTCATTGTGGGAGGCCCCGGTTCCGGTAAGTCTTCTTTACTAAAGTATCTTACCCTGCAACTGCTAAAGGGGGAAATGGGAGCCTATGACGGCTACTTACCTATATGGATGCCATTTTCATATATGGCAAGGAATTGCGATTGTGATATAAAGAGCATAGTTCAAGATTGGCTTCAAGAAAGTAAGTTATGGGAGGAAAACAGCCATTATCTGGAATATGCATTTGAACAAAAAAAAATACTGTTAATAGCTGATGGAATAGATGAATGGGGTGATGAACCTCTACAAGCAGACAGAATTATTCGTAAAGTGAAGGCAGAGACAGAAGCAGGTAATTTACTAGCCATTTTTTCAAGTAGGGAATATGGCATTGCGAATATCAATTCTCCCTTCAGTACAAGCGACACGTATACAATTGCACCATTGTCTGCGCTGCAGCAGGATGAACTTGTAAAGAAATGCGTAGATCATTATAATGGACTGGTTCGTGAAACAAAGAGAACAGCAGTGTTTCTATCTGCTAAGTTGAGGTCGTTACATGACGTTGATCGTATGAAAGAGAATCCCATGCTGCTGACCATCCTTATTGGGCAATATCTACAGGGGAACGAACTTCCTCATAACAATATTGCGGCCATGGACTGCATAATGGAGCAATTGTTTGTTAAACATCAGCAGTCACGCAAGTACCAAGCTTACGACTATTCTGGGTCATTTGACTACACAAGCAACAAAATGATGCTTGGAGTCCTGTCAAAAGAGATGTTTGACAATTACAATGATGGCAGCATGGATAAGACTCAGGCAGAAATATTGCTTAACCAATACTTGAATAGTCAGACATCAGGGCTTGAATTGAGTAATGCGCATATTGTTGATGATTTATTCAGGCATGATACACATCAACTTGGCGTTATAGAGGAAAGAATAGGTTCTCGCATCTCTTTCATCAATAGACAACTACAGGAGTTTATGGCTGCCAAATACCTTTCGGTAGACATAGATAGAGCGAAAGTATTCATTCGGGATAATGTTTCGAATACCGGGCTACACCAAGTTGTTCTCTTCCTTTTCGAAATGATGCCAGCATCCGCTTTTGTAGGTTTGTACAATATCTTAAAACCTATAAAGGTAAACGATTATAGGGATTATTATTTGGATAAGTTGAAATTAGAGGTTCTTGTAAGATCCGTTAAAGCCCCCAAACATTTTTTACTAGAAGAGATAGAAAAATACATATACAGGATTGAGTGGGAATCTGATTATGACACCAAACATGATTTATTGGAAATCCTGCTCGATGGTTTGTATAATACTTCATTACAGGATTGTATTGAAGACTTTATTTCCAGATATATCCCTTCAGCTCCCATATATCATGACTGTAGGCTATCAAGTTTGGCACAAGTGGCTGACTTGACGGAAGAGGATCGCCAATTTATTGTTTTGACAGTTATAAATGGTGATGTGAATAACAAAATACTCGCATCTGAAGTAATCAGGAATCATATCGCTGGTGATGCAAAGTTGCTGGAGATGATTAATTCATATATAGTACCATCAACATTACCTGAAGTGGTGGCCTTCTTCATTAGAAGTGTTATTGTAGATGGGATAGATATAGATAAAGAAAACGAACTGGTACGGAAAGTTGTGGCGGGTGACATCTTTACTCACTTTTATCAAATTGAGTTTTCTTTACTTAAAGGAGAGCCCGTTTCATTGGATGAATTTCTTGAATTAGTTGCGGAACTGCCATTTTCAATTCAAGAGGAGGCTAACCGGTTATTGCAACAATATTTCCCACATGACGGTACTGTCATGCAAAAGGCTTTAGTCTCAGTTAGCGCATCTTACAGAGAACGAGGTAGCATTAGCAAGGATATAGCATGGAAATACCTGTTGACATGTTGGATAAATCATCCAAATGTTATCAAGGCCATCAAGGAAGAACTTAATAATATACATCCTTTTAATTTTGGAAATAGCTATGAAATGTGGAAGATTATTCAAGAACAAAAACTATCTCCAGATTTACTCCAAGCGATAACCGAATGGGCTGTCAATAGGGACATAAAGCATATCAAGTGGGGTATAGAGTCCCTCATTGTAAATACCATTGTTAACAATCCTCGAATTAAGGCTAAACTTATTGAGGCATTAGAGGGGATGAAAAGTCATCAGCATATTGTTGTTCATCCTCTCATCAAAAACTGGGGACAAGATGCTGATGTTATCGAAAAGCTTCAGCGATATCTGGATGAGATGCCGTTAAACCAATCTTCGTGGATAGCAGGATATGCTTATGAAATATACCAAGGCAATGAGGAGCGGATTAAGGCATATCTAGATAAATGTATTAATGATGCGAATGAGAGTATAATGAAGGACCGTGCTGTATCTGTGTATATAGAACATTACAAGGAGGAATTTGTAGAAAGATACATGTCACGGATACTAAATGGCGAAATTTCGATGAGTGACCATATCCTTGGTTCAAAATGGAGCATACTGGAAGCCATCATACAGAACTATTCTGAGCGTCAGGATGTCAAAGAGTACGTTCAGAATTATTATTCTGACGACTATAGATTTGCCGGGCAGATTATAGCAAAATATCACGGTTCTGAGTTGGCTTCTAGAATGCTTAGGAAGTGGTATCACATGGATACACGTTTAAGACTCATGATGATACATAAGATTTCCAAATTGTCGAGTATAGACGAGCATTTAGAGAACATGTTACGCTTATTCAAACAGGAAGGGAATGCTTATATCCTTTGTGATACGGTCTTATGTCTAGTTGATCACTTGAAAAGGACTGGGAGAGATACTGACGTATTCAAGGTGGCTGAGGAGGTGTTCGATACGACACAGTTGACAACAGAATACGCATATAAAATGCGATTCTGTATATACCTCATGTATCATAAACTTGATGAATATGTGCAGCTAAATTTGAGGCCAGGGGGTAAAGAGTATGAATTTGCCCAGACACATATTTTCTACAATGATAGTCCATATATAGAGAAAACAATTGTGGATGAAGCCGATTATTTACTTGCTGATGATATGGCTAATTTAAAGAAAATTGTTACGGGAGGCAAGCGTATCTATTTGTACATTGTTTTCTTCTCAAAATATATTAATCCAACATCAGATGCAGCCCGAATCATAGTGAAGTATCTTAATGAAAATAAAGATAATATTGACGATGCAAATATTCTACTTTTCTTAATGAAAGTGGGAAACCAAAAACAATTATTGAAAGAATTGGTTATAGCCAATATAGATACTAAGAATAGCGAAATGTCTGCGACATTAGCTCAAATCATTGTCACTGAATTTAATAACGATGACGAAATAAAGCAACTCCTGAAGTTGGAAGAGTGGAAATGGAATGATGATTCCTTTAATAGAATATCTATTAATTGTTCACTCAATACTAACGTAGAAAGGTTAAAAGAGATTTATAACGAGGCAAGGGAAAACAAATATGAATTGACCGACTATTATGCTTCATACAACTTCATATTCTCAATGATGGATAAAAATAAAGTTGTGGAGAAATTAAAATACTACTTGACTCAACTTCAAGATACTTTTGTCTATCGAATGATAGTTACACCATTGACCGTGAGACTAAAACGGGATAAAGCAACGGCTGATAAACTATATGAAGAACTACTGCAGACTGAAGATCCAAGAATCAGAATAGGCTTCTACTCAATTCTTTCATCAGCAGGTGTAAAATCAGTAGAACTAAGGGATTGGAGAGAACATCAATATCAGCATCTTGATGAATATGGACATGATATTGTGTTGAATAGAGATAGGAAGTTGATTGTGATTGTACAATGACAATTAAATTAAGATTAGGTATATAAAAGTTTTTTTTGGATGATAGCACAAACTCAATTGAAAAGGGAAGAAAGACATAAATATAATTATATAGCGATCTCTACCTATTGGAAAATTTGCTATATTTGTAGTGAGTTGATAATGAAAAAGATGCCATTTTCATGGCATCTTTAAAAATAGGGAGGTAAATCAAACCGTGGAACATTTCGTTCTCGAAACAAGAATGATGCGCTCCCTTTATAGGTTATATAAGTATTTTCTGTCACAAAGATAATACAGAAATTTCACTATACAAATTTTTTTGATTGAAATTAAAGAATCATAAAGGACAATATGCAATATAGTAAACTTGAACAATATTTTAAATCACGTTTCGAAGAGCTCTTGAATAAAAGGACTCCTGATAGTTATCGCGTAAGACATCATAATGTGCTTTCTATTTTGGAAGAACTATGTGAGTTAATCGAAGGATGGCAAAAACGTAGAATTCAAAGTCCAGAAACGGTTGTTTATTGTGTAGAGGAGTGCGTAAAACTAATTAAAGAAGACACTTGGATAGATTACTCTTTCTATGATAAGAAGCTCTTGCTTGATGATATGGATAAATATATTATCATTATACCTGAAAGCAAAGATAAACGTGAAAGTATTTATGAAGCATCAAGCAAGTTGAAATATGTCTGTCACAAATGTATCAGTTGCAACTCTAGTGTTTATGCTAAGAATCTATTCACGTATCTGATAGGAGAGATTAATAAGCCTGGAGATATGGATGAGGATGGGTGTTACATAAAGGAGATGAAATCTTTTGATAGGGCACTTTCTTTCCTTTGTAGTGAATTACTGCGTATAGGGCATTCGAAGAATCATTTATATATGAAAGCCCATAGGTTATTAGATGGTAAGATTAATATTATTAATTTAAAGGATCAACTTCTTGCTCAGGATAATATACCATACGAGGTTATATATAAATTCCAATCATACTTACATATTGATGAATGCAAATATGAATATGGATTTTGTGATAATGTTGATGAAATCAAAAGCAAACTGGAGAATCCCCAAGGGAATATTCCTTTTAAGAATTTTTTAACTCCCAACCGAAGCACTTTGTACAAAGTTCTAAAAGTAGAAGCTTTGGATACGTATGCGGCAATTAAAAAAGCAAAAAATTCAATGGCTTTATTATTGGATACTCTTCATTTGGGTAATAGTATGAAAACGATCAAATTTGATTCAAATGTGCTTGTCTTGTCCAAAGCAACTGCCGGGAGATTCTATTCAGAACTTCGCAATCATGATTATCAACTAGATGGGACTTACAAATTTGATCCAGATATGTCCAAGCGTTTAAAATCATATGTAAATGATATTTTGGATAGTACACTTGTAAAAGATGATGCTAAAGACCGACTTAAATCTGCTCTGCGACATTTTAGAATGGCGAATGATAGTAATGATATAGAGTTAAGATTTGTCAACTACTGGATTGCTTTAGAGTTTATATTTTCTTCACCTATTAGTAATGAAAATACTTTTGTTAGAATAAAGAAACATCTTGTAAATATTCTGTGTTATTCATACATAGCAAGAAATACACGATATTTAGATGACTTGCTTCACAAGGATGGAGTCTTATCTGCAGATAAATCGTTGATTGAAATGACGGATGCAGAATGGGGAAACTTAATAAATAATATAACAGATACTAATACTCAATATAGATTATGTCAAATGAAATCTCATTTACATAGTAAAGATGATATTGAAAGATATATTACAATTCATAAACAAAACTTGGAGTGGCATATTACTCGTATATACAGAATGAGGAATGAATTGATACATGAGGCTGCTTTAAAGCACGACATAGAAGGTGTAACCAGTAATCTTCGTTTTTATCTAGTGTTTGTCCTGAATCAACTTATAAGCTATTTTCATACTATCTCAATGCCAGTAAGTATAAATAACTTTTTTTATGATTTTGAAAATAAGGCAAATATTATTTGGGAGAATAAAGATAGAAACTATGTCTTAAATGCGGAATATGAGGCATTATTGCTTTGCTAATGATAATGATTTGTAGAATATAAGATAATAATTAAACTTTTATAGTTGTCGGTGTTTTCCCTGCTGTGTAATATATCTTATTGTTTGTAAGGACAACATGGTGCATCCATAATAAACTATTAGCTATTTTCTCTAAAGAAATTTGCTGGTCCTCAAGAAAATCCGTAATTTTGCGCCGTCAATTGAATAAAAACATAAAGCTTACAATGTTGCAAAGAAGAATGAACAACTGGATCACTGTATCGGATCGAGGCATAAAATGCCTTGAGAGATTGTCGTGTGTCCATACTTCGGGCATTGGAGCATTCTATACTTTTGGAGATATTTTCCGACGAACGTCTGATAGAACATCGGGGATACGATGATGCTGGTATCCCGCTGAAACGATAAATGAAAACCGTCGGAGAGTCCTCACCAAACTTTTCGACGGTTTTTGTTTTGTGCCTGTTGGTGACGTTCGCACGATGTGCTCTTCTCCGTCAATTCCGTCCACGGGCTGAATTGTAACGTATTATTAACCGCGCAACGATGCGCATGAACGAAAAGATTATGAATTATAAATTTGACGGAAGCAGGGTGTTCTTTACATCCGACACCCACTTCAATCATACCAATATCATCAGGTTCTGCAACAGGCCTTTCAAGGATGTATCGCACATGAATGAAACGATTATTGCCAACTGGAATCGAGTGGTCGGTCCGGAGGATATCGTGTTCCACCTGGGTGATTTCTGTCTGGGCGGTTCTGCCGAATGGGTAAACGTACTGAACAGGCTGAACGGGAAAATATACCTTATTTCCGGTAACCACGACATCAAGAACCTGAGGCAGAATTACACGAAATACTTCGAGCAGATAGCGATGCAGATGTATATCGAGGTGGATAAACAGAAGATTTATTTGAATCACTGTCCGTTCCTCTGCTATGGCGGCTCATATGATGACACATGGCAGCTATTCGGACACGTTCATACCCGTAGGAACAATACCGGAAAAGATGCACCGCGGCTGAGTATGCTTCTTCCGACACAATATGATGTCGGAGTGGACAACAACGATTTCACACCGGTCTCTTTTGCGCAGGTGAAGGCAATCATAGGGAAACAGATTGAGCATTCAAAGAAAGGAGAACAGTAAGATGAAGATACAATACATGAGTGATCTGCATATGGAGTTTCAGGAGAACAGCAGATACTTGAAAAACAATGAATTGCCTGTAACAGGCGATGTGCTGGTGCTGGCCGGGGATATTTTCTATCTCAGGGATAAGGTTGCTCCGTTGACGAAGTTCTGGAAATGGGCTTCGGAGAATTACCGACAGGTGCTGATTGTCCCCGGCAACCACGAATACTACAACTATTCCGACGTGATGGAACGGGGCCTGCAATGGCGGTGGATGTTCCGGGAAAATGTAGGTTACTATCAAAATCAGGTCGTCCGCATCGATGACACCGACTTCGTCCTGAGTACGTTGTGGTCACGGATCAACCCGAACGATGAGTATTTCGTGTGGAAAGGCATGAATGACTTCCGCCAGATCAGGTTTGACGGGAAGCTGCTGCAGGTGGATGAATTCAACCGGATGCATGAGACCTGTATCAGCTTTATCCGGAAAAGCGTTAAGGAGAGCACGGCAGCCCATATCGTGGTGGTTACGCACCACCTGCCGACACTCCAGGCAGTGGCTCCACATCATAAGGGTTCCGTGCTGAACAGTGCCTTTGCCAGTGAATACGGAGAACTGATAGCAAACAGCCGGATCGATGTCTGGATCTACGGGCATTCGCATACCAACATCGACACTATGATTGGCCGGACCCGTATAATTTGCAACCAGATGGGATATGTTTTTGAGGATGAACACCTGATGAACGGATTTGATCCGGCCAGGTTTATTGAGATTTAATGGATATACAGAAAAGATTATAGATAGAAAGTTCTTTACCGATTTGGCAAAGGATGTCGGCTTGAATGCCTCGCATTTGGAGGCGTTGGGCGAAAGCCGCCAATGGGAGATTGTCGTTGGTGGCGATATGCTTGAACGGCTGGTTGAGATTCAACATCGGTTCGAGCAACTGGCCGTAATGGGCGACGATGAGTACCGGGGATTCTATATCGAAGTGCCACGGCCTACGCCGGAAGAGTGGGGGTATACCGAAGAATTGATCACTTCGGGGGAATATGACAGTCAAGAAGCGTTCCTTGCGGATTGGCTTGCATTCAACCCTATGGAGACCCGGTGGTTTCATGTCGCTTCAAGTCGATACGGGGACTCCCGGTCAATCCGTGTTACAGACCGGAAGCGAACCAGTTTTATCATTACGAATGACTCCAAGTGTACGGATACGGAGCCAGATGATACGTGGTGCCGGGAGAATCTAACCCGCCTCTTCGACTATCTGCAACGGATGATTGATGTCATTGTCGCGAATCCCGACGGGTTCAACGATTACGTGGCGCATAACCTGCCGTACCAGCAGCGTACAGGACGGATTGCACAAAGGGAGTTTAACCGTATCGTGCCGAATTTCAAAATCAATGTGGAAGATAGGGATACGGCCATCAAGGCATTGGAGGACTCGGTGCATGGGCGTTCTGTCCCTCTTTTGGAAACCATGACCATACGAAAGTATTGCACCTATTTCCGCATTGCCAACGAGATATATGAGGCTTATCACCGGAAGCCGGGATTCAGGGGATGCATCTATACAGATCCGCAGGATATTCCTGAAGAACTGCGCGATGTGGTCTATTACAAACGGAAGAAGTTCGTGGATGTGACGGAAATGTACGAAATTGACAATCAGGAGGATTTCATGCGGTTCGCAACTGACCATTACGGAGAACTGGGGCTTTCGCGTCTGAATATCTTTGCCTCACACGACCGGCAACAGGGATGGAAAATTGTTGTTTCCAACAGTTATTCTGCCAATGGCGGACTGGCAATTGAAGTGGCGACAGCCTTGTATAAGGCCGGGGCACCGCTGCTGATATATGATGCAGAGAAGCTCCTGAGAATCCTGCTCGAAGAGGATTATGTACGGCTTGTTCCTGACTCATATCACAACTATATGGGCTATCAGGAAGAAGGCTCCGTCTACGAACTGCCGTGGGAATACGAATGTTCGGACGATTATTCGGTTCTGACTAAGGAGCAATATCAGGCGATTATCTCTGTTGCAGAATGGCAGCCGGAGAAAAGAATGAGCCTGAAATAAAAGAGTATGACAGAAAAACAATATGCAAATTACCGGCACTAATTCAATATAGTGCCGGTAATTTGTTTAAAATTAACTTCTGACAACATTTCAACTGACAGATGCCATCATAGCAACAGAATTATCAGGGATAGATGAAAGTGAAGATATTTTGATTGATGGATTGATCAAACATCTTTTGTGCTTATTTGTAATATAAAGTTGTATTTTCTGTGTGTTCAAATCTTTTCCGTATTTTTGTTTAGAGTTATTTCTTACTATGGTTCTTATGATACATTTGACTAAAAAGATTATTCTTGATGCGATAAAATATAGTGCATCGCTAGACAATTCCTTCATAAATGGATGGTGGATTTGTAATGACGATAATACAGCATTTCTTCCCCTCCTCCAGATTGCAAGGAGAGTATACAATGTTGACTTTGATTATGCTCATGAACTTGATTATGCCGAGGCATTCAAAAAACTTGGAATCAACGTCAGACTAAAAAAAATAGCACGTATTTGTTGGAACACAAATGGTTGGACATGTCCTTCCGGACAAATTGGTAAAAGCAAGAATAAGGACTCATATGAATATAAATACGGTTTCGGTCACGAGGAATGGTTATTTGACATTGCCAAGACGATAAAAGGCTATCATTATGGACATATTCAAGCAGTTGCCTCTTATAAGGAAAGTCTACCTTTTGATATCTCTCTCTTTACGATAAATGATAAAACAAAACAGCGTTACTGGGTAGGGGAGATTCTTGATGTAGAACCAGTTTTCAATAAAGAGGCAAAGACTATTCTTTGTGAGTACAAGAAAAAAGGGTGGTATGCAGAAATGCAGGAACAGCTCAAAGACTACATAGAAAAAATACCTACTGGATTTGCCTTTAATCTCCGATATAGACCTGAAAATCTCCGGAAATATGATATTCTGAAACCTGTCGACAGAAAAGATCCTAATGTTAAGACAAGCTATTATACATCACTTTATAACCTTAAGACAATTTTCAAACTTGGAGATCATTTCGTCTTTCAACCCGGTTTCCGAACAGAAGAAACTGAGCTAGATGCCCAAAATGCTTCTTCTCATCATTCTCATATTTCAAAACGTCACCCAGTTATCCAAAAAGTTCTTTACGATTATCTTGTAAAAAAATATGGGAACGGAAATGTGGGAACGGAAAATCCTACTTCCATTGGAACTGAAATCGATATCGTCACAAAGCATGGTGATGAATATGATCTTTATGAAATCAAGACAGCATTAGACATTCGACTATGCATTCGTGAAGCACTCTCACAACTACTTGAATACGGTCTATACCGTACCGACATCAAGGTCCGTAATTACTATATCGTAGGCAGTATTGTACTTACTGACGATGCACGGAATTATTTGAATGCTCTTCGTAAAAAGTATCATATTCCAGTTAACTACATTCATGTTGATGCGGAAAACGAAATACATAAATATTAATGGCTATGTATATTGTTGCAGAGGCTCTGAAAATCATAGATAGTAATACTGCTATTGGAAAAACTAAGTAGACTGTGACTTAATGAGATTAATAAAATAATCTCGAAACATCTTTAATGCAAGATATGAAGTCCTGTTTATTATACCATGTTCAGAATCATATTTAACCTCATTGAGAATCTTATCAATGATTGAAAGGTCAGATATAACTTCTAGTCCCTCTTCAGAGTGTGTGAACTTGTAAACTTTAGCCTGCATATATTTACTACGTAAAGCAGTAACATACACATTTATAGATGAAACAGAATAAGGTCGTCCTATATTGGATGTCAATGTGGAAAGATACCTCCTATAACCTGAAAATGCATCAATATTTGATTTTGAACTTGGGATCTCCATTTTCTTTGTATTAAGATTCCTAGATGCATTTTGATGAATAAATTTATCAATGAGTAATTTTGACAATCTTTCTGTGAATTCTTGTTTATGAAGGAGCTCGAATAGCTGGTTATCAAAATAAGCATATTCGACATATTTTACAACCAAGCTGCGACTCCAATTTTGGTTGATGTCAAAATCATCTACCCCATCTGCATGCACAAGGTAGTAGAAAGGTTCACTACTCATATGTATGTATGGCTGAAATGCATTAGCACAAAATGGCCAATCTACAGGAACATACTTATTCCAAATGCGTGTAAAGCAATCAGAGAGTGTATTAGAGGCGAATATTCTTGGTTCTTGAATATAGCCCCTTTTGATACATTCTATAATAGTGAGAATGAATATAGCTTTATGCGGAGATGTCAAACCTTTAATCTTAGAACCCTTCATAGATAAGAGTTTATTTATCCATTGATCTTCGATTAAAGCCTTGTCATTATTATTGTCAACTACGGGTTGTTCTATATTTGATTGTATTGCTATATGTTGAGTAAAGTCTGTTAATGAATTGGTATCAATTTTATCTTTAATAAAGAGCATCGCCCCGGAAGAACAAAATGAATAATTGATATTATGGTTACCGTCAAATTGAAAACTGCAATCTATAGCGCATCGAAGATTGCGCACTTTTAACGCCATAAATTGAGAGACTTGAGGAAACACATGTTTTTTTAGATAAGCTAATTCAAGATTATTGATTTCTTTGCGCAGGTCTGCAACGACATCTTCACCCGAAGCAGAAAGAGTGTCGTATTGTGCATATAATGAACGAAGTTTATCTATCTCGCTGAACATGATTATTTTTTTATTATAAATTCGGGCATTGGCTTAGCAAACGAACTTTCACGGTCGATGTTTGCACATTGTCGTCTGATAATATCTCTACGGTGTATTGCTGGTTTTAAGCAATATGTGTAAAACTCATCAATATCCAGATCTTCTTTCTTCATTATATGAGGGAAAAGAAGTTTGAGATATGCAGTAGCTGTACGTTGTACTGCTTTAACATGGCGCATATCCGATCCATTAGGTACTGATACAAGTTGATTGACTATGTTTGAATATTCTGGAGCTGTTCGAAGTTGGTGAAGTACCTCTGAGAAGAATTCTACATTAAGAGTCCAATCACGTAGAGCCATATCAGTAGTAATCCTCGGTAACAGCCAACCTTCGATAAATCCTTGGAAACGATCTATAAGAGCAGACTCTTTAAATGCTTCAGGCAGTTCATCGAGGTAATTATCAGATATAGGAAAACCATCCTCGGAGAGCGGTATGTTACCTAGTAATATTAATCCACATTCTGACATGAATTCATAATTATCAACATTTGTTTTTCCGTATTCTAGATAATTCTTCAAGATAGAACGCATCTCCATATTGTCGGTAAACGAAATAGATTGTATCTCATCAAGCGCCACGAGGTCATGATGTAGCATTATACCAGGTGCCTTACGAGATTTATCGTAGAAAAGTTTTGCACGAGAAACTTTACCCCCACCAATAAGCCATACGAATTTAGAAAGATTCCCAAATACATATGATTTACCAGTTCCTTTAGGTGCAAGTTCAATGAAATTTAAACGAGGTTCGATGAATGGTAATAAGCGAGCTAAAAATTCAAGTTTTTGTGTTTTGTTAGCGAAAGACTCAGGAGTGTACTCCATTGCAGATAACAAAACATCTATCCATTCATCAACAGAAAATTGTTTTCTACCTTCACGAAATGCATTAAGATCAAGTCTTTCAAGCGGTCGAAATGGTTTGAATTTAGCCATTTCTACATAACCTCGACTATTATCCATAGGAGGTACATAAACGAGTTTAATAATGCCCCATTTTTCCCCATCAATTAAATCGTCGGGGTATTCATCTACAATGTGTTGAGGTATAAGTGTATCGTTATTTTTGATTCCCATTTCTGGGATTTGGAATTGAGTCTTATTCCCTGCTAGATTGGTACTTACCTCAAAACGGGTAAGCAGCGTCAATACTTCTCCTTGCATCAAGCGGGCACGGATAGCATTATGATTAACTGGGATATGTTTATCTAAAAACTCGACTAAAGCCTCGTGGCGAAGCGAGCCATCAAGATTGGTATGTGTTGCAAGTAGATAATCCTTAACAAACGATGGAAGATTTCGTCCGATAAATACTTCGTTGTTAGCCGGATTTTTATAAACCGTTGCATTACCAAATACTTTTTTTATCTTTACACCAATTTCGCTCATAGTTATTAATCAAAATCAGAAAGTGAATCGCTCATACCCATACCATAAATCGTAATATTCATGCATTGGGTTTTACCTTTATCTGGAAGTACACTCACAATGAAATTTCCTTCAACCGCATTTGGAATAATTCCTGACCACTTGGTGCCGGTTGATACCATATCAACCTTAATGTTGCCGACAACCATCTGAGCTGATTTAGGTTGCGGATTGATGATGCACTCAAATATAGGAGTTGATATCGGCAGGTCCGTTTTAAGGGGCTTAATATCGTATTTGATAGGTTTCGATGCATCAACATTGGTTAACACTATAAATGGGACAAGAACTTCTTCTGGGGTACAACCACCATGAGCTTCATGACTTGGTTTTCTGCCAAGTGAGGCATGTGTTAACGCAACTTTATAATCCTGATTGTCATCTGTATTTTTAACAGTTATATACTCTGGCATTGAAGCGGCGGCAATGTCTGCATTGTAAGGAATATAACGTCCCTCATGATGGGCTTTTCCGGAAAGTTTACGGGGCTCTCTAAGTCTAGATAGTGCAGTCAATCCATGATCAGAAACAATGGCTATTGTATGATTACCGACACTGTTATCTTTAAGAATAGTCGTTATAACTTGTCGGATTGTAGCCAATTCTTCGATGAGAGTCTTACGTGCGCGGTAATAGTCCGAATGTGCAAGAGCATCAAGGTCTCCGAATTTAATTAGAGTCTTGTCATTAACTTCAAATCTATTGAGAGAAGTATTCGATGGAAGGCCTGTAGTTGCTACCTGTACCTCGATGATCTCATAATTTGTATGAGAATTTTCTATAAGATATTGAATAAATGGAATAAATTCAGCACCAAGTCCATCAATCCAATATATCTTATCGGGTTGATGGTGGAAGTCAGTCATTATCTCGTGATATAAATCATGGCATGTAGAATGTTTATAATACCAATCCCAAAAAGCGGTTTCATTTTTGTTGTATGTGTCGATGTATGACTTAATCTCATCGGTATACATATCTTTTATCTTAGCTTCGCGGTAAGCTTTGAAATAGTTATATAACCATTCTGCACCCGGACGATAATATGAGTCATCAGTAGCAGAGAGATATGCATAAAGATCTGGATAAAACTCCTTTAGATGCGACAACCCAAAATCTTTATCGGAACGCAACTGATACCAACCGATGTAGAGCTCTTTCTCAAAATCAAAAGTGCCAGAACATAGGCTTATAGCCATGTTCAAATTTGATTCGTTCTGGGCAATGAAAACGAGTTGTTCCATAATCCACTCTTGGTTGCTCTTGGGTACGATGGCTTTAAAAAGTTTTGCATTCTGATGAAGAATATTATATCGTTCTTCTGCAAACTTTTCACGTTCAGCCATGGATGCAGCATAAAAAATGCGTTCTGCAATTTTGACAAAAAATACAGCAGGATTATAATAATCAATCGTTTCTTCTAGACATAAACGAATGTAAGGCGCTGTATCAAGTATATTAGTATGGAGTAAATAATTTTTCAATATCCAACGATCGTAATCTGTCCGTTGATCATCAGCCCATATCTCTAAAATACGTTTATGACTGAATTCCCATGTGTTGAAATGCTTTTCTGTATATATACTCCAAGAAAAAGTCTCCGGTGCTGCAGAAGAAATTGCTTGAAGTAATTTCTCCCAAAAATGAGATTCAGCTTCATCATAAACAAATGGTATTGAAATGCCGAGAAATTCGGTAATATACTCATATACATTTGTTACCTCCACAAAAGTAAAAATTGAGTCAGGTCGAGAATTGCGCCATCCCGTTCTAATGGGCATGGCAGAGCAAAGTATTTTCTCTTTAGGAGCTTGCTGACGCCAAAAGTTCAGCCAATCCTTCATAGTGTCAAGTTTGCAGTATTCCGAACTTTGAGGAAGTAATGTAGTTTTAAACTTAGATACAAATACCTTTACCTTATCATCTTGAGCATTATAAAATTGCCAAATCGGTGCACTTTCTTGTATGCGTCCAAAGTTTTTTAGGAAATCATTAAACCGATTATTCAAGCCAATGATTGGAATATAAATTCTCTTATTGGGACGTTTTAGGTCTTCTGTGAGAATTATTTCGTTAAAAAAACCGTTGAAGTCAGCTTCTCTATAAAAACGTACAAGTTCCGAAAATGGAGTAATAAGTGATGTTTCAGTGATTCCTTTAACCGCTTCACTAAGCATGTCAATAGTGATGGTTTTATCTTCTCCCAGAGCCAATTGCTGGAGCTCAAACATTTTAACACTCAAATCTTTTGCTAGAAACTTTGTAAGATCGCGAAAAGAGTTGAAGTTATTAAGCATGATGAAACGGACACAATATCGTTGAGCAAGAACATCTCTAGATTTGATGTCTTTACCAATTGCGATTTTCAACTCATCAAGATTGTTGAAACGAATTATTTTATCAGTAGCCGTTATCATATATTGAGATTTGCGAAGTAATCTGCGAGTTCAGGATGTTCATCAAGTAAATCAAGAGCTAATTTTTGCCAAAACATATTAGGCATATTAATACTCTTGATTTTATTTTTTGCTTCCGAGATCTTTGAAATGTTGTTCTGTGTAGTGGAAGCTGTAGTATTAACCACAACAGAGGGAACAGGATTAGCTGATGATTGTGGGGCTGTTTTTTTAATATAGAATGCAACTATCTTTTGACGCACCGTTGTTTCTTGACGGAAAGCAATCTCTGATTGGAGTGTATTTATTGTATCAAGCATCTCATCCCACCACTCAGGTCTAATTGGCGCTTCTTCTATACTGTTTACAAAAGCTCTGAACCCGATTTGATAGTTATTCATATCGGTTAGTATAATATTCAGAGGTACATTATCCAGTTTGAGTTTCTTGTAAACTGCCTTGATTTTATCTACAGAAGGATTTTCTTGTTCAAAAATATAAATTAAATCATTAATAGCATCTTTTAGTTCATGAGAGATGTTGGGCACATGAAGCAGAGTCCAAAGCGGTTGCATGGATTTAATCTTACAGAACTCCTGTACAGCCCACTTTGCATTGTCAAGGCTTTTTATCTCCTTTACGTTGATTCCAGGAACCTTTGCAAGGTCGAACAAGTCTATAATAAGTTCTTTAAGTTGGGTTTCCTCTGGTGAACCAAAGCGAAGAAGAAACTTATTAGAAGAATTGGCATCCCCGTCCTTAGTCCATAATTTAAAAATATCAACGAGCATATCAGAGAGTTTATCATCAGATATTGGCTGCGATACACCTGGTACAAAAAGATCGGCTTTGTGTTTTCGAATTGCAAATGAAAGTGCTGCACAATTGGCAAAGGATGTAAAGAATCCGTAAGGCTCTGAAACGAATGGAGCTAATACTTCTCCTAAATTGAATCGATCATGATATTTTTTACGTGCATCTTCCATGCACTTATCCATTAGACAACATACATTAGTGATCCATATGTCTGAATTCTTTGCATATTCTGACAACTCTCCAGAAGGTGTGAGAAGTGTATTGCCGTTATCTTCAAAAATGTATCGGATAGGTTCAGGGTTACCACCGTATGATACAATTTGCGAAGCCTGTTGTGCTTCAAGTATTTGTTGAATAATTTTAGGACAGTTTTTATCAACAAAGAAGTTGTCTTTTACTCCTTTTTTGCCAAATTCCTTAACAGACTCAAAGCCATGTTTATAAACCTTTACGCTCAACTTAAAATTGAGTAAATCTGGGATTTGGGCAACTGTACCTTCGTTATATGCCGCGTTATTAAAATAGCAAGTGTATGTATTGTTAAGTAGGGCTGCGATCCATTTAACAATAAACTGATGTGCAGCCTTTTCGTAATCTTTGGCTTCGGTTTTGTTGAAATGGCTCTCCGCAACGATACTATGTGCTAAAGAGTCAACAAAACGATTGTAATTTTGTTGCGAAAGAGTTTCATCAGGAAGTACGATCACAAGGTTTTCAAACTCGGATGAGAAATTTTTGAGAATAGTGTTCATATTGTCACGATCTGATTCTTTGATAGCGAAAAAGATAGCGACATGGAGATAATTAGGTTTCCCTTGTGTAAATTTGGTCAGGCGACTACGGATGAGAGCTTCTGTTTCTTCGCAAGAGAAGAAGTTGGTTAGAATTTCTCGTCTTACTGTTTCTCCAACCTTAAACAAAGCTTTGATTTGATCAGATGACGAAATATCATAAGCAAGAATCTCTGCTGCATTCTTATAATCAGTTTCGACTTTCTTTCGCTTATCGTTCATCTCGGTCTGATTATATGAACTTCCTATAATTTTGAACTGATCGAAAACATTGCGAACTACAATTTTCTTATCATCTAACCAATTTAATATATCGATAACCTTCTTTTCAGCGCGATCACCTGCGAAGATAAACTGGAACACTTTGTCATTAGGCTCCAGCTTTGCCAAGTCTTGCTTAAACTTTGGAGAAAGAGCATTAAGTAGTAGAATTGTTTTAAATACACGAAGATAATCATCTCCTTGTGCTGCAACAACACTCTCAAAAGATTTATAAAGGCTGGTAAATGTAGTACTAGCTACATCTTCATCAAACTCTGTGTAGAAAAAGTCCCACAGCGCATCTGCAGTGAGTAAAGTGTCGGTTCCGTAGTTAGTCTCATTCTCAATAAAAGCTGCAAAGCCGCTCTCTTCATCATGCATGAATTTTATAACACTTCGGTTAGACGAACCAATGAAGTTTGAAATAGTTGAGCAAAGATAAGCAGTATAAGGGTGCATTGGTAGCAGCCGACTTATATGCTGTTTTTGCTCGGGATTACTATCTGTGACAAAATCAAGAGTATCCTTAAGTTTTGGTTCCAGCTCCGCACGAAGGCTTTTATATTCCGTATTTGCCGTAGCATTAGGTATCGTAAAGCTATGTCGCATAATTAGATATGTGCTAACTTCATCCATCTGATACGGGATGTGAATATAGCGGTCGCTCATTCTAGTGATATCTTTATCCTTATTATCTGAACTTTGTATTTCAATTCGATGCGAGATAAGGAATAGGAACACGTTGTTATTCTGAGATTTCTCTGCTATATTCTGCAAAAGGTTGATGCGATCGCTTTTGAGTGTGTCCATAACAGATGTAAATTCATCCCAAAATATGATAAGACCATCGGCTATGCCACGATTTTCGATTTCTTTCTCTACTTCTACCAACCAATCACTGATACCTTGATGTTCAAACACCGAACCAATATTTTCTCGGATTGCTCGTTCTACCATGAGATACATTCCGGTATCGTAAACTTCAAGGCGTCCCAAAACATCTTCTGTAGTGGCGACTGTTGAGTCTAATTCTTCATCATGCCCTAATACATTTGCCTCAAATATATCACGATGGTTTAAAATCCAATCTCTCGCACTAAGGTAATCTGATGGAACGATAAAATCAGGGTAGGAGCTTTTTAATGCTCTTTGGGTTTCACGTTGGAGCGACAAAGTGAAGCGAGGTATGTCGTAAGCTTTCTCCACGCCTTTAAGGGTAACAGCAAAGTATTTCCTACCACTCTGACGAAGATTTTTAACACGAGCTTTCAGTGCTTCATCAGGGATTGTTTCGATGTACGAGCTAATATTGTCGAAGTCATCGCAAAGTAAGTGCTTTACAACTGCACTAGCATGACTTTTACCTGTACCGAACGTTCCGCGCACCCAAATACTTTTGCGTTTGCTGGGCTCCTTGCTTGTAATCGCAGTTATGGATTGATTTAGCAAATCGCAAAATTGATTTGTTGGTATGAACGATTGCCAAATCTTCGGATTCTCGTCCATAATATCATAGACGGGAAGAAAGTCTTGTAGTTGAAGTATATCCGAATATTTTGTAGCCATTATTATATGGGGTTAGAGTCAATGATTTTGATTAGAGAAGGAGTTTAAGTATGTCCTCTGACTTCAAATCCTCGCGAAGTATGATATTGTCAAGGCCCATCTTCAATTCAGAACGAAGTACATGATTGCTGTCTTGTTCTAAAGAGCGAAGATTTTGTTCAAAGGCATCGCGTTCGATACCAAACTGCCTTACTATACCTTCTTTTTGTTCAGGATTGTAGAATTCCGAAACAGTAAGCGAATAACGGCCAGCATTTTCGGCGTAGCGATAAAGCGAGTATGCGGTAGCGACAAGCGATAGTTCGTTATGAGGTTTGCGGATAAATACAGGTTTATTATTAATTTTAGAAATTTTCCCAATTTGTAGTTCTTCTCCAAGCGGGGACATTACAAATGTGTTCTGTAGAGCACCAAAAGCATTTTTACGCACTGATGAGCTATATTGGGGCAAAGTTTCTTCTAGAATCTTTTCAAGTTCAGCTTTTGTATAGGTACGTTCGTATTCTGTGGTAAAAGAATACCAAGCACATATTTCAGAATTATGATTGAGGTTAATCCAAATGATTTCCCATACAATTAAAGGCTTGTCTGTAAAAACTTGGGAAAGTAGCTTACCTTGTTCAGTAATGTCTTTGCTAGACGGATTAATAATTCCTGCATCACGAAGCCAATTAGTAAACGGAGGAAGCTGATTCGCAACATTCAGGCCATGATCATTGTTGTCGAAAAAAGTATCAACATGGCTCATATAATAGGTCAACCACTTGTGCCTAAATCCAAAATTATTATACCTATTAATAGTGGTTTTGGTGTTCTTTTGATATTCCATTTTTAATCCTTGTGCTTTTTTTATAGAGTTAGCGGTAATACAACCATTATCTTTAAAATCCAAACATCGTTTGCAATGGACACATTTGTTTTCGTCGATTTTTACTACTGGCGTAACTTCAAGTGCCCCAGTAGGACATTCAACTTCACAAAGTTCACAATTTACGCAATATGTAGTCTTATTGAGTACCCGGCGAAGATGGCTTAAAAAGAAGATGTCATTACCAATATTTGGAACTTCAACTAATATATTATTAACGGAGTTGTCTAATTTTAATTTTATTGTGTGGGTATGATCCTGATATTTCACCAACACATCTACGGTGTTCCCATTTATAGACACAGTTAATTTTCCCAACGTTTTAATCCATTGGAAAATATCCTCTTTAGGATAACTTAATAATGCCTTAAAATCGGGGAAAGTGGAAATTATCGAAAGGTCAGACCTTGTTTCATGGCCAGATCCACCTGCACGTATTTTCCAATTGCCAAGGCGAATATAATTAGCTATATCTCTGACTCCATTACGAGACGCAATACTTTCTATCTTCTGTATGAAAGGTTTTGTCGTTTCAGGAAAGATATGATTACATAAGTAATCATTCCAATCAGAGCCGAAAGGACATGATACACAACCTACACGCCCCAATCCTCTACGATAAGCCTCATTAAAAGGTAAGTCATAGAAAAGAATATAAAGCCATACTTCAGTCGTAGACCATTCAAGTATTGGACTGACATTGACTACATTGGCATGTTTAGCGTCTTTTGCAATTTTGGAGTATGTCGAACGACGTAAACTTTCGTCTGCTCGAGTACCGATGAATGAAAGAACATGAGGTTGACGTCCCTTACCTACAATTTGCTTTAGTTTCAAGTATAAAGGCGCTGTCTTCATTACTCCACAACACCAGCGATGAATGTTACTTGGAGAACCCATTTCATCCCAATAATGTAATACTTCTTTATGATTTTTTGCCCACTCGAATCTTATTCCAGGATATTTTGATTTGTAGTATCTTTGGCTCAAATCCAAAATTCCGGATTTGAGCCATTATCAGAACTTTTAGGAGCTTCCTGTAAAAAAGTCTAATCAATTAGTAATCA
>OLSA01000486.1_pt1 | contig 35357 bp, 23 predicted proteins | sample 1672731 | NCBI WGS metagenome assembly OLSA01 (sample SAMEA3136718, study PRJEB25190) | human gut metagenome | biome: human gut; feature: human-associated habitat; material: faeces | place: Austria | collected 2013
AACGCGGCCTGCGCGGCCGAATGCGCCGCATCCGCCACCTTCACGTGGCGCACGCCCTGCACGCCCGGCACGTTGTTCTGCACGTTTTGCGCGTCCGGCACGTCCGATTCGCCCGAATCGGCCATGGGGACCGTCTGCGTAGCACTCTGCGTAGCCGATACTGCAGTGTCGGTCATCTGGACGTTCTGCACAGTGTCGTACGCGTCCGATTCACCCGAATCGGACATTGAGGATACGGAAGCCGTGGAGGCATCGGCGATCGCGTTACGGACCCGCTTGCGTGTGCCGCGCGCCAGCAACGCCTGCATCAGCGCCACGCCAACCGCGGCCGCGATCAGACCGCCGGCGAAACTTCCCGCAAGATAGCCGAGCGCGCTGCCGAAACGCTGCTCGCGCATGCCTTCCATGGTTTCCAACATCACGCCGGACATCGTCGACAGTCCGCCAAGCAAACCAAGCCCGACGCCACGGCTGACGACCTGCCGTACCCTGCGGCGCAGCCACGACGCGGTCGCCATGTATTCGGTCAGCATCGCAAACAGGAAGCAGGCGAGCATATTCGACACGAACGTGCCCACCACGAACGGCGAACCGTTCACCGACGGCAGCAGCAGGTCCGTGGCGCGACGGAAACCGACGCCGACGAAGCCGCCGACGAACACCACGAGATACATCAGACCATCGGCAAGAGGGTTGAATCGCGCCTGCATGCGTTTCATCGGCGCGAGCGGAATCTGCGGCGGATGCTTGGATGCGGCGGCACCGGACGGGCGCACATCCGCGCGCGCCACTTCGGCGACGTCGATCGACTGTGTGGCGGGATTCGGCTCATCACCCGCGTTTGGCGAGTCTGCCGCCCGTTGTTCTTGCGATTCCATCACGTTCCCCTTGTACTTGGCTTTCCGCGGACAGCGTCGTTCCACCCCAGCCATACGGCAACGAGCTGGCCGCAGGTGCCGTCTTCCTAACCTTGTACGAGTCTACACGTGCATTGCAACCAAACATCGAACATGTCCGATTCGGTGGATAACTGTGGATAACTTCGGGTGGCCCTAGACGTCTACGAATGGTTATGGAAGACAGTAAGGCCGCGTCAGACGGACACGTCGCACAGCCGCCGCATCGCATGCCGTGCGTCGCTTTCGTCCTCGCCGCTGAACAGCACGACCAGATAGTCGCCGGCACGCAGCCGCGTATCGCCATGCGGCACGATCTGCCGTTCGCCGCGATGCAGGCCAATCACCAGACAGCCGTACGGCCAGCGCACGTCACGCATCAGCTTGCCGTCCGCGGTCGCGCCCATTTCCACAGGCAGTTCCATGATGCCGTTGTCGATGCGATTGGCGATTGCCGTCGTGCCGCCTTGCGCGCGCATGTACCGTTCCAGCAGCTCGCCGTAGATCGGTTTCGTACGCAGCAGGTCGGAGACGAGCAATGCGATGAACGCGACGGCGGCGACCGGCAGCATGTGCGTCAATGTGCCGGACATTTCCACGGCCAGCAGAATCGACGTGATCGGTGTTTTCACGGACGCGGCCAGCGTGCCCGTCATCACGCATACCGCGAAAATCGCCACGGAATCGGACGGCAGGTTGCCGAACTGGCGCAACGTCTCGCCGCAGATACCGCCGGCGAGCGAACCCACCGCGAGAATCGGCATGAAAATGCCGCCGGGAGCGCCTGAACCGAAGCTGGTGGAGGTGAACAGCACTTTCGCCACGAACAGCACGCACAGCATGCCCAAGCCGACGCGCGCATGCTCGGCCATGGCGATCAGGTTCGAGCCGCCGCCGAGCACGTCAGGCAGCCAAATGCCGATTGGCAGCGCGAGTGCGATCGCGATCAAAGGGCGGCTCCATGCGGGAAGCTTGCCGTACAGCGTTTGGAAGCCGAGCAGCGAACGGTTCATCAGCGAACCAACCAAACCGGCCACCAATCCCAGCGGAATCAGCCACCCGTATTCGCCGAGCGGCAGTTGGCCGATGGTGCCGAAGTCAAGCACCGGACGCAGGCCGAAACAGTATTTCGATACGAAATCGGCGGTCAGGGACGCGGCGGTGGCGCCCATCAGAATCGCGGGCGAAAAACTGCGATGCACCCCTTCCAAAGCGAACATCATGCCGGACAGCGGTGCGCTGAACGCGGCGGACAGGCCGGCCGCGGCACCGGCGGTGACCAGATAATGCTCCTGCACGTCCTCACGTTTCTTGCCGCGCAGCCGGTGCGATAAGAACTGCGCGCCCGATGCGCCGATTTGGATGGACGGTCCTTCGCGGCCGAGCGAGAGGCCGAAGAGCGATCCGAGCAGGCCTCCGATGAAGCGAACCGGCAGAATCGTCTGCCATCGCATTTTCAGGCCGCAGATCACCACGCCGTTGGTTTGCGGAATGCCGCTGCCGCCGGCCATCGGCTCTTTTTTGACCATCCATGCGATGGCGAGCGCGGCTGCGATTGCGGCGACCGCCCACGGTGCGACCAGCCACGGGGTTTCGCGGATGCGCGCGTAGATCCAGCGCGCGGTGTCGGTGCCGTATTCGATGCCGAGACGGTAGAGGACGACGAGGAAGCCGGAAATCAGGCCGACGAGAATGCCGGCAGCGGCCATCTTCCATTTCAGGTGGTCGAATCGCGGGACCAGTTTGCTGAACCTGTCAAACCTGTCGAACCTGTCGTTAGGCGGCATTGCAGTCATCGCACTCCCCTTTTCCGTTCCTCCGCCGCGCACCCCGTCGGTGTGTATGCGGTGTGCGTCATACGCGCACACCATCGCACGCACCATACGCAAAGTGCCGGCAGGCACAGGCCCACCGGCACTTGTCATTGACGTTCGTTACCGACGTTCATATCGACGAATCAGCCGAATCAGCTTCAGTCGATCAGCGAGTTGATCTGGATGATGTGGTCGCGCTGCGGGCCGGTGCCGATCACGGAAATGCGACAGCCGGACAGTTCCTCAAGACGCTTGACGTAATCCTGGCAGGTCTTCGGCAGATCGTTGAAGTCATGGACCTGGGAAATGTCCTCGTCCCAACCCGGCATGGACTCATAAATCGGCTTCGCGGCGGCGAACTCGGCCTGGTCGGTCGGCATATCGTCGCGACGCTCGCCGTTGACGTCGTACGCCACGCACAGCGGGATTTCCTTGAGGCCGGTGAGCACGTCGAGCTTGGTGAGCACGATGTCGGTCAGGCCGTTGACCTGGGCCGCGTAACGGTTGACGACCGCATCGAACCAACCGCAGCGACGCGGGCGACCGGTGGTCACGCCGTACTCGTGGCCTTGGGCGCGCAGCCATTCGCCGTCCTCGCCGAACAGTTCGGTCGGGAACGGGCCTTCGCCCACGCGGGTCACATACGCCTTGGAGACGCCGATCACGCGGGTGATCTTGGTCGGGCCAACGCCGGTGCCGGTGCAGGCGCCGCCGGCGGTCGGGTTGGAGGAAGTCACGAACGGGTAGGTGCCGTGGTCCACGTCGAGCATGGTGGCCTGGCCGCCTTCGAACAGCACGGTCTTGCCCTCGTCGAGCGCCTTGTTGAGCACCAGGGAGGTGTTGGCCACGTACGGCTTCAGGCGTTCGCCGAGCTTGAGCAGCTCGTCGGTGGTCTCGTCCACGTCGATCGGGCGACGGTTGTACAGCTTGACGAGCATCTGGTTCTTCTGATGCAGGCTGGCCTCGACCTTGTCATGCAGGTGCTCCGCGTTGAACAGGTCGTGCACGCGGATGCCCACGCGGTTGATCTTGTCGGCGTATGCCGGGCCGATGCCACGGCCGGTGGTGCCGATCTTGTGCTTGCCGAGGAAGCGTTCGGTCACCTTGTCGAGCACGCGGTGATACGGGGCGATGATGTGCGCGCTTTCGCTCACCAGCAGTCGGGAGCAGTCCACGCCACGGCTTTCAAGGCCGTCGATCTCCTGGAACAGCACTTCCGGATCGACGACGACGCCGTTGCCGATGACGGGGGTGGTGTTGGGGCTGATGATGCCGGACGGCAGCAGGTGCAGTGCGTACGATTCGTCGCCGACGACCACAGTATGGCCAGCGTTATTGCCGCCGTTGAAACGGGCGACGTAGTCGACCTTCGTGCCGATCAGATCCGTTGCCTTACCTTTGCCCTCGTCTCCCCACTGGGCACCGATCAAAACAATTCCAGGCATGTTGTTGCACCTCCGTGCGTACGCGATTCTGCCTTAAGCCTTGCGCCTAAAGCCTTACAAAGGTTACTCTTCACCCTCTACCGGGTCTGAGGGATGCTCACGGCTCCGGACCGACCGTAATCGGATTGCAACCGGTCCGAAAAACAGACCAGAAAACGCCCGAAAACAGTTCGAAAGACCGTTGGCTAGTTCAGCGCGCGCCCGGCACTGCCGAGCTGCTTGCATGCTTCGACCACACGCGCGGCCATCGCGGATTCAGCTTCACGACCCCAGGATCGCGGATCGTACAGCTTCTTGTTGCCCACCTCACCGTCGATTTTGAGCACCGAATCATAGTTGGAGAACATGTGACCGGCCACCGCACGGCTGAATGCGTACTGCGTATCGGTGTCGATGTTCATCTTCACCACGCCGTAGCTCACGGCCTGCGCGATCTCCTCCGGCGCGGAGCCGGAACCGCCGTGGAACACCAGGGCGAACGGCTTACCGGGAGCGACATCCAGCGAGTGCGCGGGGTCGGGCATTTCGCCGGCCTTGATCGCGAGCGCGACCGTGGTCTGGATTTCGTCGAGCAGTTCGGGGCGCAGTTTCACCACGCCCGGTTTGTATGCGCCGTGCACGTTGCCGAAGGTGAAGGCGGCCATGTAGCGTCCGCGCTCGCCGAGGCCGAGTCGTTGCGCGACGGTGATGCCTTGCGCGGGCGTGGAATACAGTTTGTCATTGATTTCGGCGCTGTGCCCGTCTTCTTCGCCACCGACCGCGCCGATTTCGATTTCCAGCACGGTGTGCGCGGCTTGGGATTTGTCGAGCAGTTCTTCTGCGATGTCGAGGTTTTCATCCAGCGGCACTGTGGAACCGTCCCACATGTGTGACTGGAAGGTCGGTTCCTGACCGTGCTTCACCTGTTCGACTTCATGGTCGAGCAAGAGGCGCACCCATTCGTCCAAATACTGTTTGGCGCAGTGGTCGGTGTGCAGGGCGATGGTGATGTTGGGGTATTTCGCCGCGACTTCGTGCGCGAAGGCTGCGAAGGCAAGCGAGCCGGTGACGCGGTCGTTGACGCGTTGCCCGGAGAAGTAGGCGGCGCCGCCTACGGAGACTTGGATGATGCCATCGGATTCCGCCTCGGCGAAACCCTGGAGTGCGGCGTTCAGGGTCTGCGTGCTGGTCACATTGATCGCGGGATAGGCGTAACCGCCGCGGCGTGCGGCGTCCAGCATTTGCGCATAACGTTCCGGCGTTGCAATAGTCATGCCTCCATTATCGCCCAACCCTATCCCACTTGTCATGTGACAACATTCGCCATCTTTCCTTTCCGTTTTCCCAACCGTCCGCTCCATATCCAGGTCGCCCGCCCCACTAGAGCCATATGCCGAGCGTTTTCGTCTCATATCCCGACACTTGCGGGACCGACCAATAAACATGGCGAAACCATTGCGATCGTTCCATCGGAAGTCATAGAATGTCCACCGGATCGCGCGACGAAGAGTCCAACCGGGTGTTCCCGCACGGGCATGCCGCCGCACGTAGATGTTGCGACCAATACCCGCGAGGAGGCTTGATGCACCAGGTTTTCGCCATCTTCCTTCGAGACGTGAAACGCATTCTGAAGAACCCCGTGGCGCTCGTCGTCACGCTGGGTGTGGCCATCATCCCATCACTGTACGCATGGTGCAATATCCTCGCCAACTGGGACCCGTACGCGAACACGGGCAACATCCAAGTCGCTGTGGCGAACGAGGACAAGGGCACAACCTCCACGCTGGTCGGCCATCTCGACGCTGGCCAGCAGACCGTCAACCAGCTTAAGAAGAACCATCAGCTCGGCTGGCGTTTCGTTCCCAAGCAGCAAGCCATCGAAGGCGTGGAATCCGGCAAATACTATGCGGCGATCGTACTGCCGGAAGACTTCAGCTCCAGACTAATCGGTACCGTCACCGGTAAAGGCGACCGACCGTCGATCACGTACTACATCAACGAAAAGCTGAACGCGATCGCGCCGAAAATCACCGATACGGGCGCGACCACGATCGACGAGCAGATCAACACCACTTTCGTTTCCAGCGTGGCCGACGCCGTGGCAAAGGAAGTGAAGGAGGCAGCGGGAGAAACCACCGGCAGCGTGAAAAGCGCGCAAAGCGACGTCGTCAACGATCTGACCGACACCATCAACCAGCTCGAAACCGTCCAACAGCAGCTGCGCGACACCCGCTCCACGCTCGACAAGGCCCTCACCACCATCGATTCGGCCAAACAGTCCAACATCGCGCTCGCCTCGGAAATCACCAACTCGCTTGACACCGTCGGCAAGGCGTCCGACTTGCTGAGCGAGACGCGCACACAAACCGAACGATTCTCGAACACACTGGTCGGAGCGCTCGACAACGGCAGCACGCAACTGTCCGGCCTGCAGGTCAACGTGAGCAATGCCACCGGCACCGTGCTCAGCGGACTGAACACCACGCAGGACGCGCTCGACCAAGTGTCCAGCACCATGCATCACGTCAACGCCACCACCGGCAATGTGCTCGACGGCGTGGAGAAGGCGTTGCAGGCCAGCCAGCTGGATCCGAACAGCCAAACGTATAAGGATCTTTCCGCGCAGCTCGCCGAAGCCCGCAAACAGCTGACGTTCCAGCAGCAGCGCATCGACGCCTTCGATCAGGACACCACGGCTGCGATCAACGCGGGGAAGAACACCGCGAACGGGTTCAACGACGATGTCACCACGCTGGCGAAGAACGGCACGGCGTCGATGGCGAGCGCACACACGACCATCACCGGCACGGTCATGCCGAATCTCAACACCGGGCTCGATACACTCAGCCTGGCCAATGGGTCGCTGTCCGGCACGCTTACCACGCTGCAAAGCACGCTGGAACAGGGCAACGGGCTGCTCGACCAGTTGTCGCGCACCGTGACCCAAACGAACACCACCATTGCTGGCACGCAGACACAGCTCGCCAATCTCGCCAAACAGCTCAACACCACGCGCACCGATGTGGCCGCGTTGAGCAGTTCGGCGATGTTCCAGCAGCTTTCCCAAGCGCTCGGACTTGACGCGAGCGAGGTCGGCTCGTTCGTGGGCGAGCCGGTGCATTTGGACGAACAGGTCCTCTACCCGGTCAAAAACTATGGTTCCGCGGTCACGCCGTTCTACACGAATCTTGCGCTGTGGGTCGGTGGATTCGTGCTCGTCGCGATCTACAAGCTTGAAGTGGACCGCGATGAGAAGATCCGCATGTACACGCCACGCCAAGGCTATATGGGCCGTTGGCTGCTGTTCGTCACGGTCGGATTCCTGCAGGCGATCATCGTCACGATCGGCGATCTCGCGCTGGGCATCCAATGCGAGCATCCGTTCCTGTTCATCCTCGCCGGCATTTTCGCCTCGTTCGTCTACGTGAACATCATTTACGCGCTCGCCGTGGCGTTCCGGCATATCGGCAAGGCCGTCGCCGTGATTCTGGTGATCATCCAGATTCCGGGCGCGGCAGGCCTCTACCCCATCGAGATGATGCCGGAATTCTTCCGCCGTCTGAAACCGTTCCTACCGTTCACCTACGGCATCAACGCGATGCGCGGGCCGATCGGCGGCATGTATGCCAACCATTATTGGATCGACATGCTCTCGCTGTTCTGGTATCTGCCTGTGGCGCTGTTCATCGGCTTGGTAGTCCGCAAGCTGGCGTTGAACCTCAACCGCCTGTTCGACAACCGTCTGGCGGACACTGATCTGATGATCACCGAACATAACGAAGGCACGGTGGAACCGTTGCGGCTCACCGAGACCGCGCAGCAGATCGCCGAGGAGTTCCCCGAACTCGCCCGCAGACGGGCGATTCATTTCTTCCGCCTGTACCCGCGCCTGGTGCGTTGGGGATTCCTCGCGCTGGCGGTACTGCCGTTCGTGTTCCTGCTATTGCTATTCATCACGCGCATGAAGCTCGCCATGCTGCTCGGTTGGATCATTTCGATCATCGCCATCGACACGTATCTCATCGTGGTGGAGTATCTGCGCGAACGGTATGCGAATTATCTGGGCGAGGAAGCGATGAGTGCGGAAGAGTTCCGCAGCGCGATCCTGCACGAGAACCTGCTGTTCCGGCCGGGCATGCATTACAAGCCGATGCATGCCGTACGTACGAGGCTGTATGAGGTTGCGCATGGTGGTTTGGCCGGACATGCGACTGAACATGCAGCTGAGTATGCGGCTGGAAACACGGACGGAAATGCTGGCAGGAGTCTGCGTGAGGAGGGGAACGAACAGTGAAAATGATCTGGGGCATCTTCAAGCGGGACATGTGCCATGCCACCCGCAACGTGATCGCCGTGATCGTCTCGATGGGCCTGGTGGTGGTGCCGGCGCTGTACGCCTGGTTCAACATCGCGGCCAGCTGGGACCCCTACGGCAACACCAAGGCATTGAAGGTCGCCGTGGCCAATAACGACAAGGGTTACAAGTCGGATCTCATACCGGTGCGCGTCAACGTGGGCGAAACCATCATCAGCACACTGCACGCCAACGACCAGCTGGACTGGCAGTTCGTGAAAAGCGACAAGGCAATCGACGGGGTGAAATCCGGCGAATACTATGCGGCGATCGTAATTCCGAAAGGTTTCAGCGCCGACATGATGACGCTGTTCTCCCCCGACATCAAACACGCGCAGCTCAAGTACTATCTGAACGAGAAAATCAACCCGATCGCCCCGCATATCACCGATCAGGGCGCGACAACCGTGGTCAACACGATCGACAAAACCTTCGCCAAAACGATTGCGCAAGTCGGACTCGACCTGGCCTCAAGCATCCTACACTATTCGCAAAGCCCGCAAATGGCCGAATACATGCGCAACCTCAACGGCAATCTCACCACCATGGCGGATACGCTGAGCGGCGCATCGCAGCAGGTGACGTCGTATTCGCAGCTGCTCGGCTCGGCGAACGACATCGTGGATTCCACGGGCAAACTGCTCGCCTCGGCGACCAAGGCGGGCAAACAGGCCCAGAACGCGTTGAAGCAAGGCAAATCAGGTGCCACGTCACTCACTTCTGCAGGTGCGAACGTCACCTCCTCGGTGAACACCGCGCTCGACCAGGTGTCAGGCGCGTTCGACCAAGTAGCTGCCAAGGTGAACAAGGCGTTCGACGCGATCGGCAAGGACTCAGACACCGCAGCCAGCCAGTTGGCAACGTTGAGCGAACAAATCTCCAGCGGCGAATCGCTGTACGACACGTACATCACAAGCCTCAACCACATGCGCGAATCGGTGGAACAACTACCGGACAGTGATTCCGCGAAACAGGCGCTGCTGGAAGCCATCGACCGGGAGATCACGCTGCTGGAAGCCGCCAAAGGCGATTCGCAGAAGCTCGCGCAGCAGCTGAAAGACGCTTCCACGCAGGTCACGCAGGATACCGCAGCCGCGGAAAGCTCCCGCAAGGAGATCCTGAACCGCATCACCTCCGCGAAGCAGTCGATCAGCAATGTGCGCGACGATTACGCCACGAACGTCAAGCCGAAAATCGACGCGCTCGCTTCCACAGTCAGCACGCTGATCTCCCAAACCGACAGCATGATCACCCAGCTGAGCGGCACCGCCGACGGTCTGGACGATGTGACGGGCGATGTGGGGACGAATGTGACGTCCATCCGTTCCACGCTCGGCGCGATCGCGAAGAAACTCGACTCGTCGGCAGCGACGGTGAAGGAGCTGATCACGAAGCTGGAGACGGGCGGAAACGCCGGTGACGGCAACAGCGATGGTGGCGACGGTGACAACGACGCCGATTCGGGCGAATCGGACGAACTACGTGCACTGGCCACCGCCAACGCGTCCACACTGTCCACGCTGATTTCCGCGCCCGTCGCACTGCATCGCGTCTCGGTGTACCCGATCGCGAACTACGGTTCGGCCATGGCGCCGTTCTATACGATCCTGTCAATCTGGGTGGGTGCGATCATCCTGTGCGCCATGCTGAAAGTGACGATTTCGGACCGCGAGAAGGCGCATGTGCTGGGCTTAGGCGACACGCTGCCGCGCATCGCCGGCCCGTCCGGCCCGGGGAACGCCTCACGTTGGGGACTGCGCCTCGACCACGAGTATTTCGGACGGTACGCGATCTTCGCACTGCTCGCGTTGCTGCAGGGCACACTGGTTTGCCTGGGTGACATGTATTTCCTTGGCGTGCAGGCGAATCATGCGCTGCAGTTCCTTGCCGTGGGGTGGCTTGCCGCGCTCGTGTTCTCGAATATCGTGTATACGCTGACCGTGTCGTTCGGCGATATCGGCAAGGCCGTGGCCGTGGTGCTGCTGGTGATGCAGGTCGCCGGTTCGGGCGGTACGTTCCCTATCGAGACGCTGCCGAAGTTCTTCCAAATGCTCTACCCGTTCCTACCGTTCCCGCACGCCATCGATGCCATGCACGCCGCGATGGCCGGATCGTACGGCAATGAGTACCTGCTTGACATGGTGTATCTCGCCTTGTTCCTGATTCCTTCGCTGCTGCTGGGATTGGTGTTGCGCAAGCCGGTGATCCGGTTGAACAACTGGGTGAGCCGCAATCTGGAGTCCACCAAGGTGATGTGACGAGGCGGATTTGAACGGGCTGGTTTGAGCCGGTTTAGATCGGTTTCGGCTGGTACACGTGGACGCGCTGCCCGCCATCATCGACGACCTGAAAACCCAAAGCCACGAATTCGTCACCATCGACCAGCCGGCAAAAACCTAAGCTAGCGTGGAGGCGTAGGGCATTGTCCTGCCCAGTCACTTCCCTTACGTACCGCTGCGCCATCCCGGCGCTCCTCTGCGCCGCCACTACCCCACATGTCGCCTCCTCACGCACCAACAAGTGTCCGATTCCCCCGAATCAGCCACCCACGCGTCATCCGGTCACCCCAGGTTGTCCGATTCTGCAGAATCGGACAATCAGCGGCGTCGCGCAAACCACACGTTGATCAGCGAGCCGACCACCACCAGCGCGACACCGATCCAGAATGGCATGCCCAGCGCCACGCCCAACAGAAGCGTGCTAGAAGCCGTGAAAAACAGCGGAGTCGCGTACGAACCAATCGCAAGCGTTTCCATACTGCCGTGCAACATGCCGTATCCCCAGCACGCGTAGCCGCCCGAAATCGAAGCGGCGCACGCAATCAGCGCAGCATATCCACCGATGCCGGGCGCCGTGTCCGGCAAACCGTCTCCCGAAACGAAATGGATGGTCCACAGTACAACGGCCACACAGCAGAAGAAAATCGTCGTGCCGTCGTAACCGCCGGACAACGACGGCGTAAAAGTCGCATAAATCGCCCAAATAAAGGCGCCAACAAACGCGAGCACATACGGTAGGGGGTTACTGGCGATATTGTGGACCGCTTCCTGCATATCAAGGCTTTCTCCGCCAACCGCCATCGCCACACCGATGGTTGCGATCACCACGCCAGGAATCGCTTTGGCGACCGCACCACGTTTGTGCGATACCGCTGCGGTCATCAGCACCAGCAGCGTCGGCCACAAGTAGTTGACAAGGCTGACTTCCACGGATTGCGCGTTCGTTGTGGCCAGGCCGATCGACAGCGAGATTGACGCCTCGTATGCGATGAACATGAGTCCGCCTGCGATGAGGTACTTGCATGGCGCTTCGCGGATTGGTTTCGGACGGCGCACAATGAACAGCATGACACCACCGACGGTGTAGATGAGCGCCGAACCGAGCGTGGCGCCGAACGATTCGGAGACCAGTCGCACGAGGCCGGCCATGAAGCCCCACAGGACGATTGCGAACAGGCCGATGAGTGTCGCCGCGTGTGATGTGGCATGGCCGAGTAGCGGATTGCAGGAGTTGCCGGTGGGGTGGTTTGCGCCGGAATCGGAGGGGGACTTCTGGTTCGTGTTCACGGGCTCCAGCCTACCCATCGCCCTCCACGAGTGTCCGATTCTGCAGAATCGGACACTCCTGCAACCTGCGATGCCGCGAACCCGATTACCCCCGGAACCGCACCAACAGCAGAGTCAACCACCCCATCCGACGCTGCCACACCAGCCGTATCGGCAGCCAAGTCCATGCGTCCCGCATCCACACAGCCCCACGCGTCCCGCACCTCCACGGCCCGCCGACGCGCACACGTCGCCCATGACCAAATCATCCAACGTCACACCGAACATGTCGCAAAGCATCAGCAGCTTGTCACAAACGTCGCGTTCCACGCCACCATCTTGCGGTTGCATTGCGATTCGCAACCAAATTTTGCGACGCAACCGACAGTTGCGCGACGCGAAGTTGGCTTCACGGGTCTTTTACGACAATAGAAAAACCCTTGAAATTCCAACGATTCCAAGGGTTTTGAGTGGAGCGGATGACGGGAGTCGAACCCGCCTTTAAAGCTTGGGAAGCTTTCGTTCTACCGATGAACTACATCCGCAAGGTGTGCCTTTTGGGCACGAAACTTCAGTTTAGCACGCAACGGATGCGTATGCGGACACAGACCGACATGCGATACCAATTTTCCGCAATATCACGGAGACTCAACCACGCGGCCGCTGCGAATAGTCGCGAGAATATCTGCCAGCCGAGCCGCCCGAATCATGCGCGAATCCATACTGCGTTCCAAATTGCGGCCCACCGGCACCAGCCATCGCAGAACGTCCGCCTTGCCGAATATCCGCCGCCGCAACGCCGCTCGTGGCATAGCCACCGGCCAAATATCCGGACTGCACGCCCTGCTGACGCATCTCCTGCCCCATCTGCATCAGCCGCGCAATGCGATCCGAGGTCGGCGGGTGCGTAGAAAACAGCTTGGAGAAGCCCTCCGCGGAGAACGGACTGGCGATCATCATCGCAGCCACCGACTGCGTGCCGGCGGTCTTCTCCATCGGCATCGCGGCTGCGCCGCCGGAAATCTTGCTCAACGCGGAAGCGAGCGCTTCCGGATCCTCCGTCAACTTGGAACCGTCTTCGTCGGCGTCGTATTCGCGTGTGCGGGAGATTGCCATCTGTATCAGCGACGCTGCGATCGGCGCCAGAATCGTGCTCAGCAGCACACCCAGCAATCCCAAGCCGCCGGACGCCGAATCGTCGCGGTCGTCACGCGAACGGCCGCCGCCGAAATACATGAGCGAGTAGCCGAGGTACGAGATGACGGTGGCCATGGCGGAGGCGATTGCGGACGTCAGAATGTCGTGGTTGTAGACGTGCATGAGTTCGTGTCCGAGCACGCCGCGAATCTCACGTTCGTTAAGCGTCTGTAGGATGCCTTGCGTGCAGCAGACCGCCGCGTGTCGTTCGTTGCGCCCCGTCGCGAACGCGTTGGGGCTCATGGTGGGGGCGATGTAGATGCGCGGCATCGGCTTACCTGCCTTCGCCGATAGCTCGCGGACGATCTTGTATAGTACGGGGGCTTCCTGCTCGCTCACCTGTCGAGCGTGCATGCTGGCGATCGCCAGTTTGTCGGAAAACCAGTAGGAGACGAACGTGGAGCCCAGGCCGATGAGAATGTAGTAGCCGAGCGTGCTTTGACTGGCGCCGGTCGCCCACCAGATGAGCATGATGACGCCCCACATCAACGCGAACAAAAGCGTTGTTTTCAAGCCATTGCAATGGCCGTGCACCTGCAATTTGCCGTTCATGGCCACCAGCCTAGGAATTCAGACTGGGATTTTGCTGTATACAAGCTGAAGGGTGGATTTGCAACATCTAGAAACATGCCACGCAACGACGCTACAGCATCGGCCATAGACCTATCTGCGGCACGGCGAGAGTCACCCCAACTTGAAACGTATTACCCTCGCATATCCCCCGAATGCACTGCGTCGAGCGTGCCGATCAGGCTGGTCAGCAAATCGTTGCGGCCGCACGCGTTCGTCAGCACCGCCAGCACGTACGTGCCCGACTGCGACATCACCAGTCCGGCATCGTTCAGCGCGTACAAATCGCCTTCGCCGTTGATCCATCCGGCCTTCGTGTACACGGTGTCCGCATCGCCAAGGGCCGCGTGGATGCAGGAGTTCAGCGAATTCGTCATGTCTCCGGACAGCCATTGCAGCGATTCGGGCGTGATGTTCTGCACCCCCGCCGTTTGCCCGGCGAACAGGAAACCGTATCCGGCGGTCCACAGTTTGGCCATGTCGCGCGCGGAGGTGAACAGGTACCCGCCGCGATCACCCATTCTGGAAGCCGCGCCCGCCTGTTCGGCCCACGTGTTGAAGCAGTCGAGGCCATACGTTTTGTACAGCCAGTCGTAAGACGCGTTGTCGGAATTGCGCAGGACGGCGTCGACCTTCTGGTGGACGGTGGCGGACTGCGCGTCAGCGGATTGGGCCACGCTGTTCAGGTCGACGGTGCCCGTTGAGAACAGCGATATCAGGTATGGCGCCTTCGCCGACGAGGCCGAATAGATCTGTGCATCGGCGTTGTATGCGATCGTGCGGCCGGTCGTGATGTCGGCGAGCACGAATGATGCGGTATATCCGTCGGCTTCGAAAGTGGCGATTTGAGACTGCACGGCGGCCTGCGAATCGGCGCTTAGCGTGAAGCCCTGCGTTGTGATCGTGGCGCTGCCCTCGACTGCGGAAATGCCGTCCAGCGCGACCTGCGTCGGCGACGAGACGGCTTGTGTCTGCGATTGCGGCGCGCTGTTTTTCTTAAGCGCGCCCGACGTGGAGGACGTTTCCGAAGACGTTCCCGAGGACGCCGCTGCGTGGGCTTCCTCTTCGAGATGCACATCGACAAGACCCACGCCCATGGCGAAGCCGATCAGGCAGGCGATCAGCAGGCCCACGACGGACACGGAGCAGCAGTACAGTGCCTTGCGCTTGACGTGTTTTCCAAAGTTCATGCCGACTTCACAACCTTAGATTTCAATGCCCGCATCCGTTTGCGATGATATTGCGCACCGCGTTTCACTGGGGTCAGCCTAGCGCATGAACCCGAACTTCGGGGGTAATAGGTCAAAACGACCGCGTATGTCCGATTCTGGAGAAACGGGCGGTTGTGCGATCGAAAACGCACGCTACGCGACCAGTCCGCCGAAAATCGACCACTAAAGCGGCAAAAACTAACGCCCTGCACGTCCGATTCAGAGGAATCGGACGTGCAGGGCGTTACTAGATTGCGTTGAAAGGCTTGGAGTTAGGGTGTCAGGAAGTCAGCACTCCCACCCTAATTCCAGCCGGCCCGATTCAGGCATGCGCCAGCGCGCGCATCTGCTCCGGGTCGATGACCTTCTTGTGCTCGCGGCCTTCCTTCGCGCCTTCGGCACGTTCGAACGCGTCGACCTTCTTCCAGCCGGCGAAGTCGATCGGCTTGACGCCGCGGGATGCGAGCAGGCGGTCGATGGATTCCGGATCGCGGTCAGCGGCCACGCGACCGCCTTCGGCGGCTTTGGACAGGTCCTCCAGCATGTTGGTGACGATGAGCAGCGCGTCGGACTTGGTGGATCCGATCAGGCCGACCGGACCACGCTTGGCCCAACCGGTGGCGTACAGACGCTCACGCACCTGCGCGCCCTCGCCGGACGCCTCCGTGGTGATGCGGCCGTCGCCGTTCGCGTTGGCCAGGTGCGCGCGACGCTCGTCGTACGCGATGCCCGGCGCGGTGGCCGGCTTGTAGCCGATTGCGTGATACACGGCCTGCACCGGGTACTCTTCGAATTCGCCGGTGCGAGTCATCTTGCCGTCCGCGGAAGTCGTCGTCTTCTCCACGCGAATCGCCTTGACCTTGCCGTCCTCGCCCAGCACTTCGACCGGCGCGGAATTGAAGTGGATGTAGTACTTGCGATCCGCCGGATTGCCTTCGAAATCGGTGTCGCCGTCGTCCTCCATGTCCTCGGCCATCTCACGGATGGCGAACAGCTCCTCGACCATCTGACGGGTCAGCTTGTCCTTGCCGGCCTCCTCGATAGTGTCGTCGTCCAGATCGAAGTCGTCCTCGTTGATGATCAGCTGCACACCCGGCAGCTTCTCCATTTCGCGCAGCTCCTGCACGGAGAACTTGGCCTGGGCCACGCCACGGCGGATGAACAGATGCAGAGTCTTGGCCTTGTTGGCCTTGATGCCCTCGTACACGTTGTCCGGAATGTCGGTTTTGGCCTTGAGATCGTCGGCGTTGCGCATGAGCTCGCGCGCCACGTCCATGGCCACGTTGCCGCCGCCGATCACAGCGACTTCCTCGGCATCGAGCGGCCATTCGCGGGCGCCGGTCGGGTAACCGTCGTACCATTCCACGAACTTGGCGGCACCGTACACGCCGTCCAAGTCGGCGCCCGGCAGGCCGAGCGGCTTGTCTTCGACGGCACCAGTGGCGAACAGCACCGCGTCGTAACGTTCCAGCAGCTCGTCAAGCGTCACGTCCTTGCCGAATTCCACGTCGCAGTACAGGTGGATGTCCGGGTTGTCGAGCGTCTTCTCGAGAGCGGATGCGATGAATTTGATGGAAGGGTGGTCGGGGGCCACGCCGTAGCGCACCAGGCCGAACGGCACCGGCAGCTTTTCGAACAGGTCGATGCGGGCCTTGGTGCCCAGTCCCAGCTCTTCGCCGAGCTTGCCCAGCTGGCGCAGGAAAATATCGGAAGAGTAGACGCCTGCGGGGCCGGCGCCGATTACAGCAATACGAAGTTCGTTGGTTTCGCTCATATGTTCCAGCCTAATATATTCCCTGCATTTCCAACAGGGGGCATACGGCACTTTCTTGCGATTCCCTTACTTGCCTCGCAACGCGCAGCCCGGCCCATGTGCCGGCGCAGGAGAACGTACAATCGCAGAAGATCACAATCGGTCCCTCACTAAAGAAGGTCCTTATCGTAAGAGGGTGGGCATATGCGCATTCACATCACGTATACCGGCGGCACCATCGGTATGGTCGAGTCACCGAACGGTCTGGTTCCGGGCGCCGATATGCGCGGCTGGCTGCGCCGGCTGATTGAGGACGCGCATCTGGACCCGAGCTTGTTCTCGTTCACCGAGCTGGACCCGCTGATCGATTCGTCGAACGCGACGCCCGACAATTGGCAGACGATGGCGGACGACCTGCGCGCGCACCGCGATGACGCCGATGCATTTGTGGTGTTGCACGGCACCGATACGATGAGCTATTCGAGCGCCGCGCTGTCTTACGCGCTGACCGGTTTCGGCAAGCCTGTGATTTTCACGGGGTCGCAGCATCCGCTCGGCAAAATCGAATCGGACGCCACCGCGAACGTCACGGGTGCGCTGAACGCCGCGATGAGCGGACGTTTTCATGGCGTCGGCCTGTTCTTCGGCCATCATCTGTTCGCCGGCAACCGTGTGAGCAAATCGTCAAGCTGGGCGTTCGAAGGGTTTTCGGCGCCGTCCACCGGCCCGCTGGCACGTACCGGCACGCCGTGGCATTGGTATGCGGGCGATTCGGCCGGCCCCGGTTACGGTTGGGCGTCGCCGCTGCCCTACTCCCGTCACGATGTGGCCGTGATCGACATGGCTCCCGGCATTTCCGCCGCGCGATTGGCCGCGATGCTCGACCCTCGTCCGGAAGCGGTGCTGTTGCGCGCGTACGGCGTTGGCAATGTGCCGAGCGACGAGCCAGGACTGACCGACGTGATCGCCGACGTGCTGCATGACGGCGTGCCTGTCGTCATCGCATCGCAATGCCAGCAGGCGGAAGTGCTGCTCGGCCATTACGAGACGGGCGACGCGATCGCCCGCGCCGGCGCGATCGGATCGGGCGACATGACGCTGGAAGCCGCATACGCGAAGATCATGTTCCTGCTGTCGCAGGGCGTGGACGCGGCCGATTTCGGCACGTGGATACGCCGGAACATCACCGGCGAAATCTCGCCCAGCTCGATGTAGCCCGGCTCAGCGCGGTTCAGCCTAGTTCCGCACGGCTCGTCGCCGCAACCGGCGCTACTCGCGGTCGAGCAGGGCGGTGAGCGCCCACAGGATGCTGACCACGTCGATCGCCTCCTGCATGAACGCGCCGACGACCACCGGAATGAGGTTGAACGCGGCCGCGACCATGCCGATAATCGCCAATCCAAGGCCGACCAGCACCGCCTGCAGCATCACTTTCTTCGTGCGGCGGGCGATGGCGATGGCGCGCGGCACGGAGGCGATGTCGTCGTTCATAATGACCACCTGTGCCGATTCGGACGCGGCGGTGGACGTGCCGTCGGTCATGGCCATACCGATGTCCGCAACCGCCAGTACAGGGGCATCGTTCACGCCGTCGCCGACCATCATCGTCACCTGTCGGGTCATGGATTCGCCGACCACGCGCTGTACGACCTTGTCCCACGCCGGCTGGTTTTGGTGCGCGTCTTCCGTGGCGTTCTTGACGGCCGCGACCTTGCCTTCGGGGAAGAGTTCGGATTGCACGTCGTCGATGCCGACCTCGCCCGCGATGATGCGTGCGGAAGCCTCCTTGTCGCCGGTGAGCATGGACAGTTTCTTCACGCCGAGCCGGTGCAGTTTTTCGAGGGACGCCTTGGCGTTTTCGCGCGGCACGTCACGCAGCACAATACGTGCGGCGAGCTTGCCGTCGATCGCCACGTATGCGGCCATTTCGTCCGGCTCGAGCGGGGCGAACAGCGAGTTCACCTCCGGCTTCTTGGAATCGCCGGCAGCGGTACCGGTCGCCGAATCGCCAACCGCGCTATCGGCCACAGCACCAGCCGCAATACCGGCCGCCGCACCTGCGCCCAGCACATGCGTGAAGCCGGCCTCGTCGGCCGTCACGTACGCGAAACGACCCACGCGCACGGCATGCCCGTTCACCTCGCCGGACACACCCTTGCCCGACTGTTCCTCGATGTTCTTCACCACGGGGTAATCGCGTCCATGCCCCGGCAGATCGCGTTCGGCGCACAGCCGCTGCCCGTTCTCATAGCGCGCATACAGCTCCTGCATGGCCTTCTGCCCGGCCGCCGCGATGCCCTTCGACAGAATGTGCACCGAGTAGCCTTCCACCACGCCGGCCATCATCAGAATGTGGTTCTCGTCGTACGGCGAGCTGTTTTCGAACGGCTTCTCGACGCGCACGACCTGCGGCTGCTTGACGGTAAGCGTGCCGGTTTTGTCGAAGAAGATATGCGATACGCGGCCCAGGTTTTCCAGCACGTCCTGCGCTTTGATAAGAATGCCCGCCTTGGCAAGGCGACCGGTGCCGGCCACGTACGCGACGGGAGCGGCGATCAGCAGCGGGCAGGGCGTGGCCAAAACCAGCACCTGCGCGAATCGCAATGGCGTGCCTGCGACGGTCCACGCGATGCCGGCGATCGCCAGCGAAAGAATGGTGAACGGCACCGCCAACACATCGGCGGTTTTGACGACGGTCGGGCGCGATTCCTGCGCCGACGACACCAGTTCGAGGATCTTCTGATACTGCGAATCCTGCGCCAATTGCGTGGCACGCATCGTCAGCGCGGTCGATCCGTTGACCGCACCCGACAGCACGCGCGCGCCCGCATACACTTCGCGCGGCACCGGCTCGCCGTTGATATTGCTCAGATCCAACGTGGCGACGCCCGACAGCAGTTCGCCGTCGACCGGCACCGTTTCGCCCGGCAGCACGAGGATCACGTCGCCAAGCTTGACCTGGTCGACCGGAACGGTTTCGAAATGCTCGCCGGCCGCGTCGTAAGGCTTGGTTTGGGTGGTGGACTTATTCGTTTCCGCAGCGTTAGGCACATCCACACTGGCGACCTTGCGAAAGCCGTCCGCCGTCATGTCGCCCTCAGCATCACCGGCAGTACCGTCGGCCCCGGCAGCCGCCGCACGTGCACCCACGCCCGGCAACGTCACCACGTGCGCGGTCCGCGGCGCCGCATCAACCAGCGCCGTCAGGTTGCCTTCCGCCTTCGACTGTGCGAATTCCTCAATCGCCTCGCCGGAGGAAATCATCAGCACCACGGCCCACGCAGCCCAGTATTCCTGCACCGCCACCGTCGACGCGATCGCAATAACCGCAAGCAAATCCACACCGACGTGACCGTGCCGCAAATCGTCAATCATGCCGATCACAGTCACCACAATCGTGTACACGACCAGCGCGATCACGATCCACTGCCCGACACCCGGATTGAACGGTCCGAAAGTCAGCGAGACGCCCGCAGCCTCCCACGGACGCCACGAACCCAGCAATGCCAACGGAATCGCGGCAATGATGGCGATCGGCAGCAGCGGAACTTCTTTGCAAATGGAAATGATTCTACGCATGAGAATCTCCTTACGCTCGGTTCGGACGCCTTGTTAACCCACCGGCGCCCCGCCTGCGCGGACCATCGATACACGGCGTAAAAAGATGTTTTCAGCATAACAGAGCGTTGCGATAGCCATGCGCCAGATGCACGAACGACACGCGAAAGACATGCAACAAGGGCTGTGCGATTGCTCGCACAGCCCTTGTTTTCCGCCGTTTTTCGGCTTGTTCAGCGTTTTCCGCGATTACGCGGATTGCGGTTGCGACTTCGCCGTCAGCCTATCGGGTGGCAGCCACCCGTATCGCTGTCGGCATGAACGCCGCACACCGTACGTTGCCGTACGATGCCGCGCATCCGGCTTTACCACAGACCGAACGGATCGAACAGGCCACCGCCGTCGCCGTTGTTGCCGTTACCGCCATTCTGGCCGTTCTGGCTGCCGCCATTCTGGCCGTTGCCGTTATCGTCGTTGCCGTTGTTCTGCTGACGCTGTTCCTGCTTGTTGGAGGAGTTCGTCCTGGTCTCTTCCTGGTCGAGCGTCACTTCGAGATCCATGGTGTTGCCGCCGCGCACAACGGTCAGCTTCACCTTGTCTCCCATGGCGGAGGCGCGCACGTAACCGAGCAGCGAGTAGTTGTTGTTCACTGCCTTTCCGTTGAACGCCACGATGGAGTCGCCGGCCTTCACGCCGGCCTTGGACGCCGGGCCACCGTCGGTCACGGCCTGCACCTGGGCGCAGCCGCGGGTCACACCGTCCGCTTCCACCGAGGAGCTCTTGATGGTGATGCCAAGCACCACATGCTTCACGGAACCGTTGTCGATGATCTCGTTGGTCACGCGCTTGACGAGGTTCGACGGAATGGCGAAGCCGATGCCGATGGAACCTGCCGTGCCGGACGAGCTTGCGGTGGAGGCGATGGACGAGTTGATGCCGATCACCTGGCCGGCCGCATTAAAGGTCGGGCCGCCGGAGTTGCCCGGGTTGATGGCCGCGTCGATCTGTACGGCGTTGGTGACGATGGCGTTGTTGTCGTCATCGGTCACGGTCACCGGGCGGTTGAGCGCGGACACGATGCCGGTGGTGGCGGTGTCGTCGTAGCCGAGCGGATTGCCGATCGCCATGACGGCCTCGCCGACGGCGAGATTGTCGGAATCGGCGAATTCCGCGACTTTCAGATCGCTCGGCGGATTGTCGAGCTTGATCACGGCCAAATCGGTGGTGGTGTCGGTGCCGACCACCTTCGCGGAATAGACGGCGCCGCTGGCGAGCGTCACCTGAATCTGCTGCGCGCCGGAAATCACGTGGTTATTGGTGGCGATATAGCCCTTGTCGCTGATCACCACGCCGGAGCCCTTGGCTTCGCCGTCGCTGGTCGCCACGTCGATGGCCACCACGGAATCGGACACTTCCTTGGCCACCGCGGTCCAATCGACCGCCGTACCGGACTTCGCCGTGGCGGAACCGGAACCGGACGTGTTGGACTTGACGTCGGACAGCGAGCTGGAGGACGGCACATGCACCCAACCGTTGGTGATCGCGGTGAAGCCGACGCCGAGGCACAGCGCGCCGGACACCAGTGCGGCCACAACGGCGGTGACCACATGGCTGGTCATGCCGGACTTCTGCTTGGTGACGACCGGCGTCTGGTTCGGCTGGTTCGGGAAGCCCTGCCCCGGAGCACCGAACGGATTGCGGTTGCCCGGTCCCGCAGGGGGCATGTTCGCGCCGTACTGCGGCTGCTGCTGATTGTTCTGCTGCGCGCCGTTCTGCGCGGACGAGCCGCCAAACGGATTGCCGAACGGATTGCCATTGTTCCGCTGATTGCCGGTCGTATACGGGTTGCCGAAAGCGCCGAAGAACGACGGACGGTTGTCCTGCGGCTGGCCCTGCTGCTGCGCGCCGTACTGCGGTTGCTGGACGGTCTGGCCGCTGGCATCGCCAGCCGGCGGCGTCGGCACCGGACCGTACGCGCCGTATTCGGGCGCCGGACGGTACTGTTCGGTCGGCGCATCCTGCGTCGCGTTGTTGATCACCGTGCGTTCACCGGCAGCGGAAGCATAATCCGGCGTATCGTCAGCGGTATTGCCTGCCGTGCCATCCGCCGCGTCCACGGTAGGAAGGGCGGTGGTGGGCTGCTCGCCCGCGTTCGGCACTGCAATCGGTTCGGTAACGGAAGTCTGTGCTTCGTCGGCGACGTTCTCGCTCGGCGTCTGCGGCGCGGTCTGCTGCGTGCCATCCTGCGGCTGGGCGATGTTCTGATCGCTATTATCTTCAGCCATTGTTGCTCCTTATTCGTCTCGCGGCATTCAACATGATCAGCAATCGTGCCGCTCGAACTGCTATCTAAGAGTAAAGATACCTGCTCTGGAAGTTTCCTGAATGTTTGTTGAAAGTAGCAATCGAATCGCTTGTCAGTTTACTCCATACGATGCCACCGTCGACCGCCGATGGCGCCACCGCGGCAATCGGCGCTATCGCATACAGTTGAGAGCATGACAAGCTTGAACGAACCACAGACCGGCGCGGTGGCGCACGAGACCTCAGCGGCCAACGCGGCAGCCGGCGCAACGCACGACGCAGCAGGCAACACGACCAGCGCGGCATCGACCGAAAACCTTATTGAGCATCCCCGCGGCGCGGAACCCGGCAAGCCCGGCCGCCGCGACGCGTTCTACTTCGAGCAGAAAACCCGCCTGCCAGATGCGGCCGATGGCAAGGGCCGCGGCGGCGCGCGATACGGACGCACCGGCATCATCCACACCCCCCACGGCGACATCCACACCCCGGCGTTCGTGCCGGTGGCCACGCAGGCCGCGATGAAGGCCGTGCTGCCCGAAACCATGAAGGATCTTGGCGCGCAATGCCTGCTGTCCAACGCGTTCCACCTGTATGAACGACCCGGAGAACAGGTGCTCGACGAAGCCGGCGGGCTTGCCAGATTCATGAACTGGAACGGTCCGACGTTCACCGATTCCGGCGGATTCCAGGTGCTGTCACTCGGCGCGGGCTTCAAGAAGACGCTCGCCATGGACGTCACCGGCATGAAATCGGACGACGTGATCGCGGAAGGCAAGGAGCGGCTCGCGTTCGTGGACGAGGACGGTGTGACGTTCAAGTCGCCGCTCAACGGCTCGCTGCACCGGTTCTCCGCCGAAATCTCCATGGGCATCCAGCACAAGATCGGCGCCGACATCATGTTCGCTTTCGACGAGCTGACCACGCTGATGAACACCCGCGGCTACCAGGAACGTTCCGTGGAACGCACCTACCGCTGGGCGCAACGTTGCGTGGCCGAGCACAAGAGGCTCACCGAGGAACGTCTCGGCAAGCCGTATCAGGCGCTCTACGGCGTAGTGCAGGGCGCGAATTACGAGGATCTGCGCAGGCATGCCGCCGAACAGATCGCTTCGCTCGATTTCGACGGCGTCGGCATCGGCGGCGCGATCGAAAAGCGCATCATCGGCGACACCTGCGCCTGGATCTGCGATGCGATGCCGGAAAACCGTCCGCGTCACGTGCTCGGCATCGCCGCGGTCGACGACATCTTCGCCTGCGTGGAGAACGGTGGCGATACGTTCGACTGCGTCGCCCCCGCCCGCTGCGGACGCAACGGCGCGATCTTCACGCGTTCCGGCCGCTACAACATCAAGCGCGCGCAGTTCAAGCACGATTTCGGTCCGCTTGAGGAGGACTGCGACTGCTACACCTGCACGCACTATTCGCGCGCATACGTGGACCACGCGCTGCGCGCCCGCGAATTCAACGGTTTCACGCTGGCGACGATCCACAACGAGCACTTCTTCGTGAAGCTGCTCGACGATATCCGAGCATCGATCGACGGCGGCTATTTCAACGAATTCCGCGACGAGACACTCGCCAAGTTCTACGAGAACGGTTCGAAGGGCTGAGTGTGAACCAACGCGACGCCGCCGCTGATTCATCAGACGTTCCTTCCAGCTCGTACCCATAAACCATGCATAGACCATGCCAGCCCCACGTGCGGACCGCGCGTCCCGTGCACCTCACGCATACCCCACGGATGTCCGATTCGGGAGAATCGGACACGTAAAGCGCATTCCGCGCTGATGATCTCCGATAAGTGGAAGGTGCTGATCCTGCGTGATCTGTTGGACGGCACCAAACGATTCAGCGAATTGCGCCGTTCGGTCGGCAGTGTGTCGCAGAAAGTGCTGACGGCAAACCTGCGTCAGATGGAACGCGACGGCCTGGTACACCGAGAGGTGTTCCCGGAAGTGCCGCCGCGCGTGGAGTATTCGCTGACGGAGACCGGGCAGACGCTGCAGCCGGTCATCGAGGCGATGAAAAACTGGGGTACCCAGTACAAGGCCGCACACGCCGCCTAGCCCGGCTTGGGGCGTATCCCTTTCGTCAATCGCGACACGCCGATTTGTGCCACAGATAGTAAAGGTGTAAATTAGTCGATTGTCTGCGAGCGTGGCGGAATGGTAGACGCGCTGTCTTCAGGTGGCAGTGAGTGTATGCTCGTGGGGGTTCAACTCCCCCCGCTCGCACGGGCTGAAAAGGGCTGGAATCCAACGATTCCAGCCCTTTTGCTTTATCCAAAACGTATGAAATGTGACAAAAAAAGTACTAAAAATGCGCCGAAAGCCCAGCTATCTCAGCAGAAACAGACAAACGGACATCCAAACCCAAAACCAGCACCACAAATGTCCGATTCTCCAGAAAACACAATCCGAATAACCAATTCGGCAGAATCGAACACATAGCCACCCAAAACCACACTTCACGTGACCGGTTGGAAAAACAGATACGTAACGCATTGCAGACCAATCCCATGCGTCCGATTCTGAAGAAAAACGAAATTCGCCGTACGACTTTTCCGCGCACGCAATCGCAAGCATTTCCCGGTATTTCACTGTGAGCATAATCGCGGAATGAGCAGGACACGGAAGAGTTGGGTGAAGTGAAAGGTCAAGGTCAGGAGCCCGGGAGGGTTCCGGATGCGGCAACGAACCCGGTCGCCGGTCTCGCTGGATGGTGACGCCGCAGCGATAATCGCACGGCCGGCTGCCAAGCCGCATTACTCCGCGCACAGAACGCGCATTTGCTTAAGGAGTACCAATTATGGCAATGTTTCCGGCTTTGATGAATGACACGATGTTCTCCAATCTGTTCGACGATCCGTTCTTCGAGGGTTGGCGCAACATGGACCGCGCAGCCGCATGCGATCCGAACATGTCCGCAGGCATGATGAGCACCGATGTGCGTGAGACCGACAAGGGCTACATGGTCGACATCGACATGCCTGGCTTCAAGAAGGACGACATTTCGCTGGACCTGCAGAACGGCTATCTGACCGTTTCCGCGCATCGCAACAGCTCGCACGAGGACAAGGACGACAACGGCCGCTGGCTGCGTCGCGAACGCTACGCCGGCTCTTGCTCTCGTAGCTTCTACGTTGGCGAGGACGTGAAGGATTCCGACATTCACGCCAGCTACAAGGACGGCACCCTGTGCCTGGAAATGCCGAAGCCCGAAGCGCAGCAGCAGGTTGAGACCAAGCATCAGATTGCGATTGAAGGCTGATTTTCCAGCTGCCGTACGTCATATTCGCACGTCGTAAGTCACGGTAATCGCTAAGCAAAGCGAAGCCGGACGCCCGTAAGTGGATGTCCGGCTTTTTTGTTTGTCCGCACGCCGCCGCCCGAAAAGCAACGCCCGTCACGGCACTTAACGCACCAAAAACACCATGATGAGAATCATCACGAATCCAACCAAATCGGTCGGTTCGAACACCGCGTCCGTCCATGCCACCGCGGAAATCGTGGCCATCACCGGTTCGCTGGTGCCGAGCATGGTGGCACGCATCGAACCGACGCGCACCACGCCGGCCATGTACAGCCAGAACGCGCCGAATGTGCCGCCGATCACGGTGAACGCCATCAGCCCCACACCCAGCCAATCCAACTGCGGCGCCGTAGCCCACGGCCGCACGAACGGCAGCAGCACAAGCCCGGAAATCAGGAACGCGATGCCATTGACGGTGAAGTTGCCCCAACGTTCGATGAGCTTGACCGGAAGAAACACCATGGCCGCCGTGGACGCCGCGTTGATAGCGCCCCAAATCAGGCCGACCAACGGCAGTTTCAGCGTGGTGAAATCGCCGCCGGTCGCAATCAGCACGGTTCCCGCGAAGGCGAGCGCCACGCCGATGCCTTCCCGTACGCCGGGCAGTCGCCGCCCGCACAGGCATACGACCCCCAAGACGAACAGCAGGTTCAGGCTTTGCAGCACGGTCGCGGTGCCGGAGTTGGTCCAGTTGATCGATTCGAGGTAGGCGACCTGCACCAGCAGCACGCATATGATGGCGGTGGCCAGCAGCCGCGGATATGATTTGCGATCGCGTAGCGCGCCGGTAAGCAGTTTCGGCGTCATGATGGCCGAGCAGGTGAGGAAAAGCACGCCGGCTGCCAGTTCGCGCACGCATGCGATCCACAGCGGCGAGGCGTGGTACGTGCCCATGAGGATTTTGGAGACGGTGGCGTTGACGCCCCACAGCACGCCGCCGCACAGGGTCATCGCAATGCCGATAATCAGGTCTTTCGGCGTGCGTTCGAACGTTTTTTCCGCCACTGCGGCTCCTTCCCCTTCACTGTTCGCTCATCGCACACCGTACACGCCGCATGTGTCTTGCAGTGGCAGCCGCTCACAGACTGTCCGCGGGCGCGCTGAGGAAGTCGAGAATCTTGTTCACATACGGTCCGACCACCGTGTTCGGCATGGAGAAGATCTCGTGCAACGACTTGCCGTACCGTATTTTTTCGATTGATCCGCCGCCTTCGCGCACGCGTTCCACGAAATCGTCCTGCGGACCGTTCAGGACCCAGACGTCACGGCCCGCTTGGAACAGCAGCGTCGGAGTTTCGATCGCACCGCACATGTCCGGTTTGAGTACGGCTCGAGACAATGCCATCGCCTGATGCGCCCATTCGAAGGTGGCCGCGTTGGTCTGGCATGCCACGTCGTCGACGCGCTGCTTGTGGAACCAGCGAACGCGCGCCTCGGACGCGCCCTTATGCTCGTCGAGATCGAGTTCGGGGGAAAAATCGGTGTGACCGAATACGCGCGCTTTGCCGAATCCCAAGCCGCACAACGCGCCTGTAGCGATGCGTGCAATCCATGTCGGCATACCGACGACGGGGGCGATCATGGGTGCGGACAACACGGCCTTGTCGAACAGGCTCGGATAGTGTTCCATCACGGCCGCGCCGATGCCGCCGCCCATCGAATGGCAGTACAGGTTCAGTGGCTCGCCGCACGCGTATTCGCGGCCCACAGTGTCGGCGAAGGCTGCGAAATCGGACACATACCGGCGCCAATCGTCGATCCACACCAGGCTGGGATTGTCCACGTCATGCACGGAATGACCGTGCCCGCGATGCTCGAGGATGCATACGGAATAGCCGGCCAGCAGGAAATACCATGCCATCTCGCTGTATTTTCGCGCGAATTCGGTGAATCCGTGCGAAATGACGATCGCACCGCGGAACACGCCCGAAGCGCCGTCCTCACGCAGCGCATCGAATTTGGCCGCGTCGTAACAGCAATAGTGCAACCGGCCGGGTTCGTCCAGTTTGGGCAGCGCGTCGCCGTTCCAGTCAACGGTGGCTGGATCCATCCATCCTTCCGTCATGCAGGCGTCCAGCGCGGGCAGCACCTTGCTTTCCATTTCGGCGTCGTAATTCGCCTCGTCGAGCAGCCTAAGAGTCATGCTTTCATCATACGAATCCCACATGAACAGCCTTCAGAGCCCCACGCTTCGGCTCCACGGATCGAACGCGCCTCCTCACTCGTGGACGCGCTCCCCCGTACAATGTCGGTATGAAAATCATGTCATTGTGTGTGGCATTCGTCATGCTCTGCACCATGCAGCCAGCCGGAACGATGACCCCTTCCAACGGGAAGGCTGCCATCTTCGCCGACGCGGCGAGAGGAACCGCATCCGCCATCATCGACTGCCCGCCGCCGCTTTACTGGCTGTGTGGAAAGTGAGCCATGCGATGAATCCCACGAAATCCGCAGCTCCCATACCAAAAATCCACCGTGTAGCGCTGGTCGACAACGATCCTCGCGCGTTGGAATCGCTGAGCCTTCTCATCGAAGCGAAGGTCCCCACGGCCTACGTGGTGTGGACGGCCACTTCCGGCGACGAAGCGATCGAACGTTGCCAGAGGAACGACGACAATCTCAACCTGCTTGTATTGGACATGTCCATGGAGGGCTTGCAGGGGCCGGCCATCTGCCATCGGATCCGTCTCATGGACAGGCATCTGCCGATTCTGGGCATCACCAGCTTCTCCATCAACAGCTACCGTAGCAGGCTGATGGAAGCCGGAGCGCAGGGACTGATCGGCAAGGAGGATTCCGATCAGCTGGCGAAGGCCATCGAGCGGCTCTGTGGAGGCAACGTTATGGAGGGATTCGAACCTCCCGCCCTGGCCAACGTGCGCATCAGACGCGAGGAGGAGACCTCACCGCGGCTCACCGTGCGCGAGGAGCAAATCATCTCCCTGTGCGCCGACGGCATGCTGGACAGGGAGATCGCCGAACGACTGGACATCTCCGAAAGCACCGTGCGCAAGCATATGCAGGGCATTCTCAAGAAGCTGAACTGCAAGACGGCACGCCAGGCAGTGGCATTGTGGGTGAGATCGCATGCACGCTGAACCCACAAAACCCAGACCCGTAAGCGCCTTCCGCTCCTGGCACAACCATATGCGTGCCGACCATCCGAAACTCTGGCATCCGATCCGCATAACCATCGTGGTCATCACCGTATGGTGGATCCTGTTCTGCCTGCTGCTCGCCCCGACCGACAATCCCGCGGCGATCGTCTGGACCATCATCGAAATCGCGGTGCTGCTGCTGTCACCGTTCTTTCCGAAATCGATGTCGCTGCTGTTTCTGATCATGAGCCAGTCGGGACCTTGGCTCATACCCGGAGCCGACGTCAATTCGCTGCCGGGAATCCTTTACACGTTCGGCATGCTCGCCTACGAAACCAACAATCTCGTGGCGCTGCTGCTCGCTTATTCCATAGGCGACCAGCTGTTCCGTCAACTGGTCCTTGGCACGAGCAACAGCAATCCCGTGGCCATCATCGCCATGGTCAGCCTGGTACTGATGCTCGGATGCGGTTTGCGATGGAACCAGGCCGTAGCCAGCAGCCGCGCCGAGGCGGAGCAGGCGAAAGCGCGATTACGGGAGATGGAAAGCCGCAGTCACATCGCGGAAGCCATACACGACGCCGTGACGGGAGATCTGTCCGCCGCGGCTTTCGTCGCGCAACGTCGCATCGATGCATTGTCCGGCGGAGACGATGGCGATGGCAGCGCCTCGACGGATGGTGACGACGGCAAGAACGCGGACGAAAGACGCGATGAGCTCGACAAATGGACGCAGGTCAACGATTACATCCTGTCCGCCCTGACCAACGTGCATCGCGTCATCGACGAACTGGATATGGACGTCACCGTCCTTGAGGAGGATGCGGACGGCAAGGCCTTCTCCGACCTGCTCAAAGCCACGATGGCCGGCGGCGACCGGCGTCTACGCGCGCTCGGCTTCGACATCACCTCGATCCTCCATGTGGCGGGCGGTGCGCCAAGCGCCTCCCCGAGCCTGGCCGGAATCGCCAATGATCTGCTTCGCGAGACCTACGCCAACATCGCGCGTCACGCCCAGTCCGGCAGCAAAGCCGACCTGTCGGTGATACTCAAGCCGAACGCCGTCGAAATCACGCAGATCAACCAGGCGAGGACCACCGAAACGGATCGCACGCAGCCGGGAGGCCACGGCCTCGCGTATTTCAGCAAACAGCTCGAATCGCATGGCGGCAAACTCGAGACAACGCTGCGCGACGGCGAATGGACGCTGTTCGCCTATCTGCCGATTCCGGTGCCCGAAACCCTGCCACCCCTTGCCGGACACCCCGAATCGTGACTGGCTCCGACGGTCGCGAGAAACGAAAGGGTACTTCAAAGGGTGCTACACAGATGTGGTACACCCTTACTTGCAGGGGTGTTCACGCCATCCTATCTTCTCTATTGAGAAGGGTTACGCGTCTCCCTGTGACCCGACGGATACTTGGCAGTCCGTCGAATCGCAGGGGGACGCGTTCTTTTTTTTCTTCGGCTTTATCGGAACGATGGTTTTACCAGGACGGTGGCTTCACCGGAACGCCGTCAGGCCAGCGCGTCGGCGAGGAAGTCGCGCTGCAGCAGCAACAGGTTGCGCGCCACCGTCTCGTCGTTGGTCATGTGCGTGATGCCGTTGAGCGGCAGGAACGTGTGCTTCCTGCCGGCCGCCATCAGCGCCTGGCTCAATCGCAGGCTATTGGCGATCGTCACATTGTCGTCGGCGAAACCGTGGATGAGCATAAGCGGGCGACTGAGTTTCGGCGCGTCCGCGACGATGCTGTTACGTTCGTACGTGGCCGGGTCGAGTCCCAGGTAGCGCTCGGTGTAATGCGTGTCGTACAGCGTCCAGTCGGTCGGCGGGGCGCCGGCGCAGGCCGCGGCGAATGCGTCGGGCGCGTCCAGCACGGCGAGCGCGGATAGGAAGCCGCCGTACGACCAGCCGATCATCGCCACCTTGTCCAGGTCGGGTTTCGGCATGGAGACACCGGTTTCGGCGGCGAGCGAGGCGATCGCGTCCGGCAGCGCATGCACGGCGTCGACTTGGTCCTCAAGCGTCACGGCTTTCATGTTTTCGTAGATCGCGCGATCCCACTTCGGTCCGCGGCCGGTGGTGCCGCGACCGTCGGCGGTGACCACGATGTAGCCTTGGTCGGCCCACCACTGCGCGTCCCAGTAGAACGACTGGCTTTCCACGACCTGCTGGAAACCGGGGCCGCCGTAAGGCTTCATGAGGACCGGCAACTGGTCGGCATGCGCGTATGCGCTGTCCGCCGACGGCAGGATGACCGCCGCGTACAGGGCGCGTTCGCCGAGGCGGACGAATCGCACGTTCGGCATGAAACCGGGGGTTTCGGCGTGGTTTTCGATCGGCGAAACCACCATCGACATCATGTCGGCGGCGTCGACGCCATCACCGTCCGTCGTGCGCACGTTCATGCAATGCTGCATCTGCATCGCGGCATCGTCCATGCCACGGCCGGTCACCACGCAACCGTCGCCGGCGCGGCTCATCGTCCACTGTCCGGGAACGTAGGTGAGCGGCTCCCAGTCGCCGTCGTAACGGATCGAGACCACGTCGAAGCTGCGGGCGTCGTGATCGTCCGCGTTGGACTGCCACAGGAACGGCAGATCGGCGGCCGGCAGCAGTTCCGGCGTGCGCTGCACCACGCACAGCACGTCGTCGTCGGTCACGTCGAGCACTTCGCGCACCTGCAGGCCCTTGGGTGTGAATGGCGTGCCGTCCACGGTCAGGCGGTTGGTGTCGGCGTCCATGTCGTTCATCGCGCACACGAGACGGCCGTCAGGCGTGTATGCGGGGGTGCCGGCGATCAGGTCGAGCCAGCAGTCGTTGCTATGTTCCTCAAGCACGCGCGTGGTGCCGGGTTCTTCGCCGGGCGCGTATTCGGGGATGGCGATGGAGAAGGTCTCCACTTCGCTGCCGTCCTCGTCGGTGAAGCCGTTTTCCGGCGCGCTCATGGTCACGATAGGCTCGCCCACGTGGACGGCGAGCACCTGGTCGTGCTGCTGAAGCCGGTCCTGCACAAGTAGCAGCGGCTCGTGGCCTTCGGTCCAGCTGACGGCGGCCAGGTATTCGTACGATTCGCGGTCCCATTCCACGTTGTGTGCGATGCCGCCGTAGTAGCAGCCGTCCGTATCGTAGCCGAGTTCCAGCAGCGTCAGATGCACGTCGGCGTTGGCCGTCATCGCCTGCGGATAGCGGCGGGCCTGCGCGGGTTTCGTCGGATCGGCCGGGTCGGCGATGTACCAGGTCTGCTCGTGGGATGCGTCGAAGGTTTCGAAGAGCACATACTTGGAATCAGGCGACCACCAGAAGCCGTCGTAACGGTCCATTTCCTCACCTGCGGCGAATTCGGCGAGACCGATTTTCCATTCGCCTGCTTGCGATTCGGCCGCGTCGCTTTGCGCGTCATCTTGCGTGCCGTCCTGCGTATCGGCAACGTCGTCAGCGTCGTCTTGCGGAACGGACGCGACGATGGACACCGCATCGCCCGCGTCTTCGGCTGCGTCCGTCGTGTCCGACACGTCCGCAAGATCGACGTCCACCAAATACGTGCCGGTCGTATACATGATATGTCGTCCGTCGGGGCTGATGCGCGGGTTCAGCACCGGCTTGAATTCCGGTTCGTCGATGGCGATGCCGCGCGTCACGCCGGCCGCGATATCCGTCAGGAACAGCTGGCCGTTGATGGTGAACGCCACGCGGTTGCCGGCCGCATCGACCGAATAGCCGACGATACCGGAACCACCTTCACGCGCACGTTCGCGGCGCGCCTTTTCCTCAGCCGGCACATCCTCGGCGTCGGCGTCAGCCAGCAGCGTACGCGGATCGGCAAGCAGAATCTCGTCGGTATCGCCATCGCTGCCGATCACGCTCATCCACAGGGAGGTGACGGTGTCCTCCGGACCGTCCGAACGCAGGAACAGCGCACGCGAACCGTCGCCGATCGCGCGGGCGGAACGTGGCGCGCCGCAGGTGAATCGCAAGGTACGGGCCTTCAGCCCAGGAAACTCATCAATCGCATCATTCATACCTTCCAATCTACCGACCATCACGCACCACTCGCCGCCAATACCCCGGACGCAACCCCCTTCACATGAAATTTTTGCAAGCAAGTAGCCTTCGAATTGGCGCTCGGCAGGCTACAGCGTAGGATAGTCAAGGACAGAAAGGGACAAGTATGAGTGTTCTCGACCGATTTGAGAAGAGCGTGGAAGGCGCCGTCAACGGGGTTTTCGCGAAGTTCGGGTCTAAAGACCTGAAGCCCGTCGACCTTTCCAGCGCTCTGGAACGCGAGATCGACAAAGAAGCCATGCCCGTCACGCGCGATCGCACCGTAGCCCCGAACGAGTACCGTTTCAAGCTCAGCACTCCGGATTTCAACAACATCGTCGAGTGGGGCGCCGAAACGCTCGCCAATGAACTTGCCGACAACCTCACCCAGTATGCGAAGAGCCAGAACTACGCGTTCGTCGGCCCGGTCGTGGTGATCTTCGAAGAGGATCTTGAACTTTCCAAGGGCGATTACCGGCTTTCCAGCGAATCCGTGCAGGGCAACACCGTGCCGGTCACGACCGACGCGCAGACCGAGGATTGCCCGATGCTGGAGATCGGCGAGCACCAGTATCTGCTCACCGAGGAAAAGACCATCATCGGCCGTGGTTCCGATTGCGACATCGTCATCGACGACCCCGGCATCTCCCGTCGTCACATGGAGATCGACGTCACCGACAACGGCAACACCGTCATCGCCCGCGACCTGAACTCCACCAACGGCATGTACGTCGAAGGCCATCATGTTGAGGCGGCAACGCTGCTCGACGGCAACACGATCACCATCGGCCGAACCCGCATCCTGTACTGGGCCTCCTCGCAGGAGCAGGAGTAATCAGCCCCAACCTGGAGAGCCGCCTTTTATGCTCACTGAATTAACGTTTGCGATCCTCAAGTACGGGTTTCTCGTACTGCTTTGGATCTTCGTGGCCTGTACGGTACGTTCGCTGTACAGGGATATCGAAACGCTCAGCCCGCGCAAGTCGCGGGCTCATCGTCGTAAGGAGCGCGCCGCGCGCAAGGCCGTCGAATCGCCTGCGCCCGTAGCCGCCGCAGCCCCTTCGGCAAGCGCCGCAACCAATGCCAAACCAACTCTGCTGGTCATTATCGATGGCCCCCTTGCCGGCAGTTCCGTCCCTCTGGCCGGCAACACCATCACACTTGGCCGTTCCGCTTCGAACACCGTGGTGCTGGATGATGAATTCGTTTCCTCCCACCATGCGCGCGTCTACACCGATCCCGCCACCGGCCGTTGGGCCATCGAGGATCTGGGATCCACCAACGGCACCGTCGTCAATCATCAGCGTCTGAACGCGCCGATGATTCTTGGCGCGCGCGTGCCTGTGCGCATCGGTGCGACCACCTTCGAATTGAGGTGACGTTTTTGCCGACTTCCACCGCTTCGCAACAATTGTTCATGTATTCCACCGTCGTCTCCGACGTGGGCACCGTGCGTTCCAACAACCAGGATTCCGCGTTCGCCGGCGAGCATCTCATCGCCATCTGCGACGGCATGGGCGGGCATGCCGGCGGCGACACCGCCTCCACCATCGCCATCCGGTCGCTGGCGCACATCGAACAGGACAATGTTGACGGCGACGTGCAGGTCGTCTCCCATATGATGGCGACTTCCGTCATGGCCGCGCACGACGCGATCGTCGGCAAAGCCAAACGTGAGCGTCGTCTTGCCGGCATGGGCACCACCGTCACGTCCGTGGCGCTGGTCGCCGGCTGCTGGGTATTGGCGCATATCGGCGATTCCCGCGCGTATCTGCTGCACGACGGCCATCTGGTCCGCATGACCAGCGACCACAGCTACGTGCAGCATCTCATCGACACCGGCCGTATCAGCGAGGCCGAGGCGCGCAACCATCCGCAACGCAATGTGGTGATGCGCGTGCTGGGCGATTTCGACATCGATTCGCGCCCTGACATCGCCATCCGCAAAGCGCATCCGGGCGACCGTTGGCTGCTGTGCTCCGACGGCCTGTGCGGCGTGCTGGAAGATTCCACGCTTGAAGAAGTGCTGTCCACCTGCGCCGATCAGGAGGAGTGCGCGCAGCGGCTCGTATCGATGGCGTTGCGTGCGGGCAGCACCGACAACGTCACCGCGGTGATCGCCGACGCGACGCTCGCGCTCGACGCGGACGCGCTCATCGCCCGCGCGAGGGAGGCGGACGCGCGGCTGCTCATCTTCTCCAATCCCTGCAACCCGACCTCGCTCGCGGCGACGCGGGCGGACGTCCTCAAAATCGTCGACGGGCTGACCGGTTGCC
>OLSA01000494.1_pt1 | contig 35004 bp, 32 predicted proteins | sample 1672731 | NCBI WGS metagenome assembly OLSA01 (sample SAMEA3136718, study PRJEB25190) | human gut metagenome | biome: human gut; feature: human-associated habitat; material: faeces | place: Austria | collected 2013
TTTGCTACTATATAGTCCACTATCAGATTTACGAATCTCATCTGATTTATGTTCAAGCGCTCTTCTGACATAAAACAACTGAAGGCTTCGTTTACTGCCGCTCTATCTACACCGACTATTTTTCGTACTAATCTGCCTATCGGCGTCTCTCCGTATTCCTTTATATAATCTTCCTTTGAACCAAGCTCTGTCCACAGGATTCGTTCCAATTCCCTTAGATCCGTTTCTGTCAGCTTTTTGTTGTTTTTCAGCTTATACACTGACACTATGCTCTTTCAGGTAAAATTCGACTTTTTTACGATAATTTTTAAAGTCATTTCCGCCATATAAAGGTTCACCCGGTGTACCATCTGTTATAGAGTCCGTGAAATTTGTATAGTATATTGGCCGTACATGTCTGTCAAGGTACTGCAACAGACCTCTTAAAGCTTCTCTTACTGTATCAAGCTCTATTATAGTGACTTTATCCCAAAATTCATTTGTCTGGACCTTTTCGATAATCTCCTTTTTCTTTTCCACCTGTGGGATTGAGTATTTGGCAGACAGCTTTTCTGCGGTCTGAACCACTATATTCACCGGACTTTGTATGCTTTTGCTTTGCAACAGTCCAAGATCTATACTGTATACCAGATAGTCAAATCTTCGCGCCAGCTCATCTTCCTTTTTAGGCCTGATAAGAGGTGCAATATGCTCCCTGATATCCGAAATCTCTATTGTCTCCAGATTATCCCACGATGATGAAGCCCTGAAAAACTCTACATAACGCAGATGTCTTTTCACCATAAAGCTATCGTCATTTAAGCTAATTACATCTTCCTTTAAATCATCCACAAGACTTTTTCTGTAATCTGCGTATACCTCATCACTACTGTATACCGGTGCCTGAAGCTCTCTGACAATCTGGGCTTTTGTGTTATATATTTTCTCATTTAGTGATTCTGTTATGCCATTCTCCGCTCCATTTTTGTTCACGCGGAAATATTCAAAATTGTTACAGAAATCAAATATAAGAAATCTTTCTTTGTCCATACCCTCTCCAAGCAGATTAGGGCAAAGCCTGGTTCCCCTTCCAATCATCTGCCAGAACTTGGCATAGCTTTTTACCTTTTTAAAAAATACAAGATTCAAAATCTCCGGAATATCTATTCCTGTGTCGAGCATATCAACAGATACTGCTATCTGTGGCATTTTATCACTTGTGCTAAACTCATCTATCAATGAATCACTGTACTTTATACTATAATCTATCCGCTTTATGAAGTCTCCTCCATATTCCGGAAAAAGCTTATTGAAACGCTCGACTATTGCCTGCGCATGCAAAGAGTTTTTGGCAAAAATTATTGTCTTGCCAAGCTTGTCTCCACCCTCAATTTTTAAGCCCTTTTCCATAAGCTCTCTTAAAACCTTATCAATTGTATCCGCGTTAAAAAGCCATGTATTTACGGCCTCTCCTGATATATCATCACCTACAGTGTCATCATCAGAAAATGTATCCTCATACTCTTCTTTTTCCTCATCTGACAGCTCATCATAGTGAATACCGCTTTCCATTATTTTTGACTTATATTCCAGTGTAGAATAATTGACCAGATAGCCCTCTTCCACCGCTTTTTCAAGCTCATACGCAAATGTCGGAACTCCTCTTTCAAGGTCAAAGACTCCATATGTGTTTTTGTCGATTTCATTCTTTGGAGTGGCAGTCATACCAAGTAACATCGCATCAAAATACTCAAATATTTCCTGATATTTTTTGTAAATGCTGCGGTGTACTTCATCGCAGATTATGAGCTGAAAATGCCCCGGACTAAAGAGCTTCTCACCATATTTGTTTTTCCTCTCATCTATGGCATTCATCATCGTCGGATATGTAGAAAAAATCATCCTGCACGACTCAGGGTCATCTTTATTGTCAAGCAGATTACAGCATGATAAATCAGGAAGTAGATTCGTATAATTGTTTTTGGCCTGCTTCACAAGAGCTTTTCTGTCTGCGAGGAACAGAATATTTTTCACGTAATTGTGGCGCCTTAATACATCAACAATACTAATGCTCACTCTTGTCTTTCCTGAACCTGTGGCCTGCACTATAAGCATCTTACGGTGCTTATTTGTGATAGCATCACAGACTGCGGTTACAGCCTCTTTCTGATACGGTCTGTTGGTAATATCATCGCTTATCCGTATATTTTCAAGCGGAATCCTTGAAGTGCGTCCATCCATCTCAAGCTGCAGCTCTTCCTGTGTGAAAAAGCCTGAAACCTCACGCCTTGGATATCCCATATAATCATTCGTATAGAAAAATTCAAATCCATTTGTTATGAAAATAAGAGGGCGTCTATTGTATTTATTCTGCAAACAGTCAGCATACAGCTTCGCCTGCTGGCTTCCTACCATAGCATCCACAGAAGCCTTTTTAGCCTCCACTACAGCAAGTGGCAGATTATCCTTTCCCCAAAGAACATAATCCACATACCCTGTTCCTGTGCTGTTTGGCATTCCTGTAACCGGCTCCTCCTCCGTGACATTTCTGCCAATAACCCATCCTGCCTCCTTTAAGGCAACATCTATATATCTCTTGCGGGTTTCTGCCTCACTTATCGTATCTACATGGAACTCCCTTGTCTTTACATTCTGACTACGCTTCTTTGTCATCTGCTCGCGGAGCTCTTCATTCTCCTTCAATACGCTCTCGAGCTTTTTATCCTTACTGCTTAAGCCCTCATACAGCTTCATGAGCTCATCAGCCTTTATACGCTTTTCATTACCGCTTGCAAGAATCGACTCATCATATGTCTTCTCATCGTATTCCCTCGAATATGAATAATCAATCCAATCGCAAAACTCAAACAAATCACGAAGCGCTATTATTGCTTCATCCCTGCCTATATTGTTGTTGGTATGAACTGCAACATTTCCCAGATGAATGGTATATTTGAGCATTGGAAACAGCCTTGGCTCAATTATCCTTCTAAACGTTGGCTCATGAATAAGACTCGATACATTATCTCTGTACGGAAGCGAAAGCTCCGCGTCATATGAGAAAACAAACCTCACTGCAAGCTCAAGTGCACGCCTCGACAAAATGGCACAAGTGGCCGGTGAAATGGATAAACTTTTTTCTGCTTCAACTGCCTGCTTTGCAAAATCTGCGTATTCTTCTTTCTTTAAAAGGTAATCAAAATTAGTTTCCATGTAATCACCCCTTTTATCTTTCTACAAGCACTTTGCATCTTTTTCTGCAAAATGTAATTCCATAATACATGATATTCTGTCGATCATCATTTAACAGATATTCCTGATATCTTCTATCCTTTATCTGTTTCAGAGCCTTTTCACAGGATTTTTCCATAGATTTAAAATCTTTTGTGTATTTAAGCTCTGCAATAATTCCTTCATCCGGATCATCTGTCTCCACAATAATATCTGCAAATCCCTCTCCTGCCTCAACATTTGACTTTACCAGCCAGTCCTCATTGCCGCTCAAAATACCAATAAGCAGATTATGATAGGAGCTTTCCTTTTCATCATTTCGCGCTCTTGTGTCAAAAACGCTCACCGAATTACTGAGCACCTTGTTTAAATACATTTCCATTATCTGTGTATTTCCATCTTTGAAAGCCTTCCAAAAGTCCTGCAACTGCTCGGTATTGGAAAATATTTTATTCCTGAACCACTCCTGTATCTGCAGCTTAAATACTTCTTTAATCTCCTTGTTCGGAATTACAAGGCTATATTTTTTGTCCTCACTTATCTTTGTATATGTCAGATAACCTGTTGTAAACAGAACACTCCATAAATTATCAATATTATTGTCTATTTCGTCATAGGTCATATCCAGACGGATTTGCTTGTCTATAGCTTCTCCCGCGATTAAACGCTCAATTTCATCTCTGGTTGTCTTACCAGCCTTATCTATAAACCTCTTAACAAGCTCATTTCCGCTTGTATTAATCCAATACGCTTCCGGTCCTGCCATTGGATCATCTTTTATTCGGTCAACATGATTGATTACATCCCACGGACAGTATACATCGACATTTCCGAAATGATAACCATCATACCATTCCTTTGTCTCCGCAAACCTGTTTTCCACATGATAAAATGCCAGCAAACGCTCTACTTCATCATCCGTAAATCCAAAGTGTTCATCAAATCTTGTATCAGTAATAGATAAAATCTTGAAATTATTCAATCCTGTAAAAATACTTTCTTTTGAAACACGAAGACAACCTGTTAAGACAGCAAAATCCAATGCCTCATTTGTCTTTAATGCTTTTCCGAATATGGCACGTATCAAAGAAACCATCTCTTTATAATAGCCATTTTGAAATGCCTTATCCAGTGGAACATCATATTCATCTATTAAAATAACCGTTTTTCTGCCATGATGCTTATATAACAGCTCAGATAAAGTTTGAAGCGAAGCATACAGTGCCTCATCTCTCATTTCATATCTGCCATCCTCTAATCGAATTAAAGAAGCATACGTCGACTTATCGTCAATGTCCAGCCTGTCACTATTCTTCAAATATACAAATCTCTTAGCTTCCTTTGCAATTATCTCTATCATCTGATACTTTGCAGCTTGAAAATCTAGTCCTTCCACATTCTTTAAAGACAGAAATATCACAGGATATTTACCCATATTATCATCACACATTTTTTTGTTGTGCGATATATAAAGACCATCAAATAATTCAGAAGCTGCTCCAATTTCAAAGAAAGATTTGAGCATACTCATGTTGAGAGTCTTGCCAAAACGACGCGGTCTGGTAAAAAGGTTGACTTTTCCCCGGCTGTCAACCAACTGTTCAATAAGCTTTGTCTTATCGACATAGTAATATCCGTCTGAACGAATCTCCTCAAAGCTCTCTATTCCCACCGGTAGTTTAAGTGATTCAGTCATGCATGCTCATCTCCTTCCCTGATAAAAATAAGTGTGTAAATATAGGTTTATTATAGCATATATTGGGGCGAAGGTCATAGTATCAAATTTTGATTTGTCGAGCTGTTCAGCAAACTCTACAAAAGACTTTTGTTCTTCTAACGATGGAAGTGGAAATTGCAAATTTCTACATTGCTCCAAACTCAAGTTTTGTTGTCTGATTCCCACTGCCTGCCCTATAAAAGGTTCTAATACTTTTGGTTGCATCAAAGCATGAAGCAAAAACCTTGGAAGAATACGCTCTTTTGCTCTGAATATTGCAATTGCTTGATTAATATTCCATTCTTCAAATTCATCTGTAACCAACGTAAACTTTCCCAACGGAGGCCCAACGATATTCATCAAAACATCATTTGGATACACTTTTGACCTTGCTAATTTGCCATTATGTGTCTCAGCTAGAATATACTGTGGATTCTCATCAAATAACATCTCACCAGTGAAACTAAGATTATATACTTTTAAAAATGGAATTTTTCCATTTTCATATTCTTCAGTTATTTCTCCTGTTGGGGGTGTTGTTCCCTTAGTGATGAAATCACATACATCTGACGCTTTTACAATCTCATGATCCCCACACTCAAACAGCTCTACAAATCGGGCTTTCGTTAAGCTGTCTAATTCAACTAACTCTTGTTTTCTGGCTTCTATAACCTTTTTACACCTACCCAAAACATCTATGATTTCCAATTGTTTCTCTATATTATCAAGGTTAAATTCTTCATTTTTATAATCTTTAAAATAAATATGTGGAATGGTTGCTCCAGTGTAGTATTTTTCTAAATGCATATAACTCACAACATAAAACAAATATTCTGGTAATACATTTTTCTTTGGTATTAGATACTGCATAGTTCCTATCACTGAAGATTTTGCTGGATTCAATGTTGTTCTGCCTATTCCTGCTCCATCCTTGACAACAGCTACATATGGTTGCTCCTGATGATAAAAATTTACTTTTCCAGCCAATCCTGACGCACCATAAATTGGATAATTACCACTCATTTTAATTATATCAGACTGTTTTATGTTCGATGAGCCACGCTCACAAACATCCTCAAGTTTTACTCTCATCTACATCACTCCTGCTATAAACACCATTAATCTTTCCAAGACACAAAAATAACCGCCCTGGTCTGGTAAACTGTGGCGGTTATCTTTAATCAATACATATATCAGGCTGACCGTCTATCGGTAGCACTTCTTTTATACTATATTAACATCTAATCGCCTTTTTGTCTAACATGCATTCTATTTATCAAGAATTTTACAAACACGAATTGACCTTTTCTCATTTTTACTAAGCAAGATACTTCTGATGAGCAGTTTTGACATTATTCTGATTAACCATAGCATACTGCATAGTGGTATCAATCTGGGAATGTCCAAGTATCTTTTGAACTTGTTCAATCGGCATTCCCTTATCAATAGCTCTCGTAGCCATTGAACGCCTAAATTTATGTGGATGTATTCTCTCTAAGGACAGTTTTCTCCCGAGTTTTCGTAATCGAATCTCAACACCACTTATCTTAAGTCTGTCATATGGTGCATCCAATGTAACAAACAAGGCTTTGTTTTTATCAGTTCTGGTATTAATATAATCCTTTAGATGTACTTTTGCCTTTGCATCAAAATATACTCTGCGCTCTTTATCACCTTTTCCATAAACGATACACTCACGTCCTTCAAGATCAATATCATCTATATTCAGGTTTACCAGTTCACCAACTCTTATTCCGGTAGAATACAAAAGATCTATAATTGCCAAATCTCGCTTTTCATTACAATTATCTCTAAGCTTCTCTATTCCCTCATCAGAAATCACGCTTTTTACAACTGTTTTGGTCTTTATCTTATGAATCCTGCGCATAGGACTTTTAAGAATATAATCCTCTTCCTCGAGCCATGAAAAGAAGCTTGAGATATTTCTTCTAACATTATCAATTGTGACATTGGAGCAATTATTGAGCTTTTGATAATCTGACAAATATTCACGTATTTCTTCCGTTGTTATTTTACGGACAGATGTTTCGGTTTGTGACAACAGATGCTGCACTGTTTCCCTATAATACTTTATTGTTCGTTCTGAACACCCCTCTATAGTTTTTGCATCAAGAAACATTTCCAAAAATTTATCATTTGCAATCTCTGCTTTCTCTGCTTCATTTTCTGCAAACGTTTGTAGAATAACTTCCTGTAATTTTTTCATCTGAGCTATTGATAAATACTCCGACATTACATTTAAAACTTTAACTATTTTTTCTTCCATGTTGATATCTCCTTTCGAAATACCAACATCCTTCTCCTGCATAAATGCAATTTATTCCTGCAATTGTATTTATGCAGCCTGTGAATAATCCATAATAAAAATTTTACTTGCGATATGCTCTACTATAGCCAATCCTGTTCTATTTTTTTCTCTAATTGTATAAACATATCATAATACTTTTCTTTGGTTTGACGTATAATATCCATTGCAATTGCCTGATTATATGCGTGTGCAACATTATTTCTCGAAACCAATGCATCCAGCCATAATTCTTCATCACTAATCATTCCTGCCTTATAAGCTGTTTTTAAAATTGTTCTTGGCGATCCTGTTGCGCCCTCCGCATAACCAAAATTCTCTAATAGTTCTTTCATCGCCTTCCATGATTGTTCAAAACAGATTTCATATAATCCAACCATGCCAGCAATTTCCACATTTCCATATGGTTCTTTATAAGAAAAAATATCGTTTAAATTGACTAATGCTGCCTTAAAATTCTCAAATTTTTTCATATAGCACTACCCCCTCTCTTTTTATAGATTCCAACAATTCTTTTCTTACAGGCTTATCCAAGTCCACTATATCAAATTCCAACAACGTTGAAGTTGTTTCGTCTACATCCAAAATAAAATGACTACTGCTACCACCGCAAAATGCCAAATCTATATCACTTCGCTCTTTAAAATCTCCTCGCGCTCTTGAACCAAAAAGAATTACTTTTTCAACACAATTCTTCTTCGCTAGCTGGATAATTTCCTGTAATACTTTACATTTTATTCCTGTTTTTTCAAAGGTACTATTTACATCCATAAAGGCTCCTATACTACTTCGTTTCTTATCCAAAATATTTCTGCATTAAACTATCAAACAATATTTGTGTTTCATCCAATGCTTTCTGAACTGCAACTTTTGATTTGTTGACTTGGTGGACGAAGTCAACAAATTCATTCTGCAATTTCAAAGGTGGCAATGGCATTTCTATTTTTCTCACTATACCCAGATTAAGAATATCCATTGTCCCACCGTGTGTATTTTGTGATAACGCTTTCTTCAATGACTCAGATTGAAAGAAAAATTTAAAATAATATGGATTGACCTTCTCTTTGTCAAAAGTAATTTTCATAAGGCGTGGGTTAATAATTCCCGGTTCGAAAACTTCAGGCATAATAAGTAATTTTCCATATGTGCCAACAAGACTTATCAATACGTCTCCCGGCTGAACCGCACAATTCTCCAAAGATTTATATCGTTCTTCATCTATATAATAATCACCAAATGTACAGTCACCGCTTATTACTTGTTCTTGTCCATAAATCTTATAGCCAGACGCAACATAATACTCCTTTTTCAACGCTGACCCAAATGGTCCTGCTTTAAGAGCATTCTTCTCGTTAGCAACCACCTCTTCAATCAATGGCATATCCCATCCCTTAGGATTCTGAATTGGATCACCAAACATCTCGACAAATCGGGCTTTCATTAATCTGTCTAATTCGATTAATTCTCGTTGTCTCGTCTCGATAATACTTTGTAGTTTATCCATGCAGGATATAATTTCATCTTGCACCGTTATGTCAATTAATGGCATAATCATCTTCTTTAAATGGCTCGGACCATAATTTAACTGTGCGGAACCTGTTATCTGTTTCGTTAACTGTTCTTTAAAATGTTTCGATTTTAAATAATACATAAAATACCTAATTCTTAATTGATTCTCATCTAGCACTTTGAATCTTATAGTACTTGTATTCATACACAACGGAAGCATCGAAGCATCAACAAATCCCATTTTCTTGTCTATATATTCAACTTTAATTCCCGAACTAGCAATAACAAAATCTCCATCATCGCATAAAAAATGTCTATATTTTCCATATGCTTCTTCTTCAGAAATATATCTATCTGATTTTGACAAATCCACTTTACCATCAACAAGATTTGCAACATTCAGAAGTTTTACTCCTGATGTTGTATATTGCGTATTTCTTACACCTGGTCCTTCCTGAAAAAAAAGGACATCTGCTATATTAACCCATTTCTTTGTCATTCATCTCATCCCCTACAAACACGAATTTGCTTTTACACATCCAACAGTTTCTTAAGCTCTGCCAGTTCACCCTGTATCTCACTTTCCAGAGCGTCAATCTTTCCTATTATCACATCGGTTGGCTCATATTGCACAGCCTCATAGACCATTTCCTTGTACTTATTAATTGAAAGGTCATAGTCATTTGACACAATCTCATCAACCGGAACAAAGAAGCTCTGATCCGTTCTTTTTCTGTCAGTCTCTGCATCAAGATGATTGAATCTCTCAATAATATCCGGGATATCATTGTCTGCGATTTCCTGGCGTTTGTCATCAAGGCTTAATCCATCAGCTTTCATATCATAAAACCAGACTTTGTCGGTACCACCTGAGCCTGTTTTTGTGAAAATAAGGATTGCTGTTGACACTCCTGCGTATGGCTTAAACACTCCACTTGGCATTGATATGACTGCGTCGAGCTTATTGTTTTCTATGATTTCTTTTCTGATTTGTTTATGTGCTTTACTGCTACCAAACAATACTCCATCAGGAACAATCACTGCCGCCCTGCCACCTTTTTTGAGTATACGCAAAAATAGTGCTAAGAAAAGCAGCTCTGTTTTCTTCGTCTTTGTCACCTTAAGCAAATCTGCTGAAACAGCCTCATAGTCCAGACTTCCCTTAAACGGTGGATTTGCCAGAACTAAGCTATATTTTTCAACATCCGTATTCTGCTCTGAAAGACTGTCCCTGTACGAAATATTAGGATTTTCCACGCCATGAAGCAGCATATTCATAGCTCCGATTCGAAGCATAGTTCTATCCATATCATTGCCATAAAACATCGTGTTATTGAAATGCTCAAGGCTCTCCTTGTGAAGGAAAAGCTCCGGATGGTTTTCTCTTAGATAACTCTGTGCTTCTATCAGAAAGCCTGCACTTCCCATTGCCGGATCAATTATTGTATCATCCGGTGACGGTTTTACCAGTTCGACCATCATTTTTATGATATGTCGCGGTGTTCTGAACTGTCCATTGGTTCCGGCTGTTGCAACCTTTGAGAGAAGATACTCGTATAAATCACCCTTAGAATCTTCGTCTCCCAGCTCAAGCTTATCTATTCCATCGACTATTTTTGACAGCATTGCCGCGGTGGGAATCTTGAATATAGCATCTCCCATATATCTGGCATAGGCCGAATCCCCGTCCTGATGCAGATTCTTTATAAACGGAAACACTCCATTTAAAACAAGCTCATACATTTCCTCTGCTGAACCGAGATTTTTGAATTTGCTCCAGCGATATTTCTGACATTCACCCGGAAACATAGACTCATAGTCTACACCAAGAAAATTTGCCTCGTTTTCTTTTGTTGTCTCAACTTCGTCAAGCTGCTTTATAAAGAGTAAATATGTAAACTGTTCTATAACATCTAATGGATTTGTGATGCCACCTGTCCAGAATGTTTCCCATATTTTATCTATTTTATTTCTTAATTCTCCGGTAATCATTATCTGCTTCTCCTCTATTCTTCCTCTTTAATCACCTTTAGGAAACGCTTGACCTCCGCCCATGCACGCTTGGACTCCGGGAAATTGAGGTATCCCATCTGGAACACATGAAACATCCCATCATACACTGACAGTCGCACCTTAACGCCCTGGATTCTTGCCTTTGCAGCGACCTCTACCGAGTCAGATAAGAGCATCTCTATCGAGCCTACCTGTATGAGCATTGGTGGAAAGCCTCTGAAATTACCAAACAGCGGCGATATGTATGGATCCATTTTATCGTGGTCACCGGGATAGTCATTCACGTATATGAGACTGTCCCTTGTGTTCCCAAACAGTGGGTCCTTTTCGTAGTTTGTCTCATATGACTCTCCGCCTGCTGTGAGGTCTGTCCACGGTGACATGGCTACTATCCCTGCCGGAAGCGGCATGTCGTGGTCACGAAGATACATGGTGAGGCACATTGCAAGGCCTCCGCCCGCTGAGTCTCCTGCCAGCACAATCTGCGAGCCAAACCAGCCCTGTGACAAGAGCCATTTATAGCAGGCTATGGCATCCTCAAGCGCTGCCGGATACGGGTGTTCCGGCGCCACGCGATAGTCAGGCGTGAGCACTGAGCAGCCTTCACTTACCTCATTATAAAGGCCTGCAAATACATAGTATGCATTGCGCACTGCCCCCATATATCCACCACCATGCAGCTGCAGTATCACACGCTCTGTATTTGGGTTTTCCTTTGAAGATAAAAGCTTCATAGTGAAACCGCCCATATCTATATCCTCTGTTACAAAGCAATCCGGAACAAGCCATGCAGGTTCCTTCATACGCTTCCTGAGCTCTCCGGATTTTATTTTTTTGCCGATTGCAAGGTCATTTGTGATATGTCCCATCAGATTAGCAAGTATTTTTCCCTGCATACTGACTTCTTCATCTGCCACAGCTGCATTGCTATGGACTTTTTCCACATGCTCACTTTTCATGGCAGATAATGAGTTCTTAAATGTCTTTTCAAGCTTATTACCCAAAGCTCCTATTATTCCAGTTTCATTATCACCATTACTATCGCCGTTTTCAATTTCCGGATGGTAGCTTCCCATCTCCTCATCCTCAAACATATGCGAATTTCCTATTCCATGAAAGCCTATCATATATGAAATCTCCGTTTCAGCTCTGTTCTGGCTCTTTTGTCACCGATAATCAGTGTTCCGAGGAACAAAAACAAAGATGCTCCCATCGCTCCCATTGCCAGATATGGGAACCATATGACCTTGACTGCCACAAGTATCATCGCAATCACGCTCATCAGCACAAGAAAAAGCTGCATCATCATGTAGCTCTGCCAGTTTCTTATGTTTACTATCATAAGTATAATTGTTGCAAGAACCATCGCCAGTATGGCACTTGGGAAAACAAATGTAAGTGCCCAGCCACTGGCTCCTGTGAGCAGGTCTATGCCCTCGAGAAACAGCACCGTGAACACAAATGTGCTTACAATTTTAAATATATATCCGTTTCTTCCGACTATTGCCAGACGCAGCGTCACATTCGCATAGATTACAACAAGAAGCACTATAAAGCTCCAGTTTATCTCATTGTCTGTCATGTAATCAACAGTTGTCAGCACAATCTGTCCTACTATAGACAGAAACAATATGATATTTTCCAGCAATCTGTATTTTCTTGATGCGCCCTTGACGTCAGGATATCTCGTACCGTTGTCATGGCTTGCTGTACTATCTGCCCTCTTTGCTGCACTATCTGTATCGTTTACGCACTTATCCGGCACATCATTATGCTGTTCAAAAACCCCTTCAGTGCCCTGATGATTGTCCGATGACAGTTCAACCGGTGCCACAACCTGCTGGCAGAGCGGGCATTTATCTGTATTGTCTGCAATATACACACCGCATTTCATGCATTTAGTCATAATACTCTCCATTTGTCTCAATTGTCACTTCCACTCCGTCATTTACAAGCTTCTTAAAAAAGCTTCTCTGAATCATCGTATCGGCCAGAATAGATGAAAAAGTAAACACCAGCGTGTCCTTGTAGGAGCATATGGTGCCCTTCATAGGCTGTCCCTTGGACATTGGTATAAAGGAATAAAAACCTGTTATATACGGCTCATATTCCGGCTCCACCTTTATATTTCCAATATTGGTGATAGTGGTGGTGTTTGCCAGTGCCGACTGCGTATAGACCGCCTTCATTGCCAGATTTTTTATAAAAAGAGGCACCGGTCTCATCAGGATATTTTTCTGATTTGACACACTGTATGAGAAAAGATCCTCCAGATGCTCCTTCGAAATCTGTGAATTGATGGAATCCGTCACTATTTTAAGCACCTCCTCAAATGTGTAGAAGCTGTTTTGCGGTCTGAACTCAGCAGATATCATGACAAAAAAGTTCTTTGTGGTCACGGAGTCAAAATAAGGACGAAGATTCACAGGAACTGCAACCCTGACAGGCATATCGTTTGGCATGCCGTGAAAACACTCCTGATACACACTCCACACAAAGCATGCTACCAGATAATCATTTATGGAAACTCCATAGCGGTGGCAGACCTGCTTCAGCTGTGATACAGGCATCATGCCATGTATCAGCCCAAACTCTCCATCAGGTACCTTTTCCAGCTTTAAAAGATACGCCTTCTGCCTGTTAAAGCCACTTGGCTTACTTGATTTGTAGTTCTTTACAAAGCTGTCCTCTCTATTTAAGGATGTGCCCTGCGTCAATGAATCGCCCTTTAGCTTTGCAATCTCCGGATGTGTGAGACGCAGATACTGGTAGGTGAGCTCCCTAAGGAAATTGATGCCGCCCATGCCATCTGTCAACACATGAAATACCTCAAGATTTATTCTGTTCTTATAGTATGTCACCCTGAAAAGATAGCTGTGATTCTTGTTCGGTCTTATAAATCTGCACGGAAATGTATTTTCCTCATGCACCTTTGGTGCCTTTTTGCCATTTTCCTCAAAATAGTTCCAGAATACTCCCATCCTGAGTCTCACATTAAACAGACCAAACTTCGGAAGCACTATATCCAGTGCCTCCTGCAGCTTTTCACTGTCAATCTCATCAGTTAAGGTGACTGAGATCCTATATACATTTGTCATGCTCTCCCCCGCTATACTAGGGAACAGATTTGCTGTGTTGTCCAGCTTGTCCCAGCGGATTGAACGCGTTTTCGACATTTTAAATTCCTCGCTTAATATAATGATATAGCGAAGCAGCACCCTAATCGAGCCTGCCGTACACCTCCATCGGCACATATGCCTTTATCTGTATCCCATCAGCCACATATTCCTCCGACACAAGCTCGCCCTGTTTTCTGATGAGCTGTATCACGCCAGCCTTATCATATGGGATAATTCTCTCAATATATACCTTGTTCTCTCTTAATATCTCCTCTAAAAGAGATTTTACCTCATCTAATCCCAGATCCTTTGCCGCTGAAATGTTAAGAGTATAATCTGCCCTGAAATCATGCAGCGGTTCGTTGTCTGTTCGGGCATCCTGCTTATTAAAAAGTGTGACAAATTTCTTGTCTTTTACACCAAGATCATCCAATGTCTGGTAGGTTATGAACATCTGCTTTTCCCGCTGCATATTTGATGCGTCCACCACATGGAAAATGATGTCAGCGTACTTTGCCTCCTCAAGGGTGCTCTTGAAGGCCTCTATCAGATGATGCGGCAGCTTTCTGATAAACCCGACCGTATCAGTTAAAAGCACCTGCTGCTTGCCATCAAGCGCAAGAATACGCGTTGTAGGATCAAGCGTTGCAAAGAGCTTATCCTCCTCAAGCACATCTGCCTCTGTCAGGTGATTTAACAGCGTGGATTTACCTGCGTTAGTATATCCTACTATCGCAACAACCGGTACTTTATTTTTTTCACGCTTTGCCCTTGTGATATCTCTGTGCTTCTGAACCTCTTTCAGCTCTCTTCGAAGCTGTGCTATCCTGTCATTTATGAGACGGCGGTCCACCTCAAGCTTTTTCTCTCCGGGACCTCTTGTTCCTATTCCACCGCCAAGCCTTGACATGGACTTTCCCAGTCCCGACAAACGGCTTAATCTGTACTTGAGCTGAGCAAGCTCAACCTGTATCTTACCCTCACTTGTTGTGGCCCTTGATGCAAAAATATCAAGAATAACAAGTGTCCTGTCCATAACCTTTGTGTCAAGGTACGTCTCCAGATTCTTCTGCTGTGCCGGACTCAGCTCATCATCGCACACAATGCCTGTTGCCCCTGTACTCTCCACAAGCTCTGCAATCTCTGTCACCTTGCCGGTGCCGACATACGTGCCCGGATGAATTTTTTCTCTTCTTTGGATAAGTGTGCCTACAACTGTCGCACCTGCTGTCTTTACCAGCTCCGCAAGCTCTGAAAGTGAATCATCTGCATCATCACCGTCCTGCTCACTTACTCCGACAAGCACTACTCTCTCCTCAATATCCTCTATCTTAATAGTATCTGCCATAATCTATCTGGTCTCCAAAAACTGATATTCTCTTGCTGCATCCTCATCATCAGGATAATCCTTCATGTATTCCTCCATTTTGCTCTTTGCTGTGGCAAAATCGCCGGAATACTCATATGCTATAATCATAGCCTTTGTTATCTGCTGCTTGTTCGGCACACTTTCAAGTTCAAGTGCGTTCTGAAAATAAGTAATCGCAGTATCATAGTTACCATTGTCCATCTGCGCCTGTCCCATATTCATCAGATCATACGAATCTGCCTCACCACTGTCTAGGTATTTCTTAAAATACTTCTGCGAGCTGTCATTATCGCCCTTCTTCTGATATACCTCACCCATATAGTAGTTTGCCTTGACAAGCTTCTCATCAATAGCCTTTTGCAGACTCTTTATTGCTGAATCATAATCTCCAAGCATGGTGTATATACGGCCTCTCTGCATGTAGTCGTCAGCAGTTTTTGCCTTAAGCTTTAATGCCTTATCCAGATATTCCTTTCCCTGGTCATTCATGCCATACTTTGACAGGGTCTCATAAACGCCAAGATAGAGCTCATAATTATCATCATTCTCACTGAGCGCCGTCTTAAAATCCTTCAAGCCCTTGTCTGAATCATTCTTGGCAAAATATATACAGCCTCTCAAATAGTATGCGTCAGAATCCTTATTATAGTCGATAATAGCCGTATATGTATCAATTGCTCCATCCACGTCACCGCTTAAATACTGTGCCTTTGCCTTATAATAACATATGTCAAGCTCCTCTGCGCCCACTGAGCCCACCGACTGGTCCAGTGCCTTCTGAAAAGCATCGACCGCATCATCATAGCTGCCGTTTTCTATACAGTTGATGCCATACTGTCTGTACGCATCCTTGTCCTTTTCCTTGTCGCCGGAGCCACAGCCGGTAAGCATGCCTGCTGTGAGCACTACGGTAAGCGTGAGTGCCATAAATTTATTCTTTATCATAATAGTTCTCCATGTGTATATTCTTCCTCTTATTATATATGTATTTGCCAAACTTGTAAATCCCGCCCTTACATTTCTGCCAGGGGGCCCGCAGTCTCCTGCGCTTACGTCCCGTACTCTATCAAAAAAAGAACCCCCGCGGGATGCACCCGCAGGAGTTCTTAAGCCCAATTTGTATTTAAAGGAGGAAGAAAAATTCTAAGCCTCTAAATGCCAGATTTCATCATTGTACTGCTTGATTGTTCTGTCAGAAGAGAAGAAACCAGCCTTGCTGATGTTGACAAGCATCTTCTTAGCCCAAGCCTTCTTATCCTCATAATCAGCGTAAGCCTTCTCTTTTGTCTTGCAGTAATCCTCAAAGTCAGGGAATGTCATGAACCAGTCTTTGTTGAGGAGCTCGTTGTAAAGTCTCTCTAAGTTCTCCTTAGAACCAACCTTCATCATCTCATCACTTACAAGGAAGTCAACAGCCTTCTTTAAGTCTGCATCCTTGTCATAGTAATCCTTAGAGCAGTAGTCGCCTCTCTCATATCTGTCGATAACAGTCTGTGAATCCTCACCGAATACATAGATGTTCTCATCGCCGACAAGCTCAGCTATCTCTACGTTTGCTCCGTCACTTGTTCCAAGTGTAATAGCACCGTTAAGCATGAACTTCATGTTTCCTGTTCCTGATGCCTCCTTAGAAGCAAGGGAAATCTGCTCTGAAATATTTGCAGCCGGGAATAATTTCTCAGCTAATGTTACGTTGTAGTTCTCAACCATGAATACCTTAAGGTATGGACTTACCTCAGGATCATTGTTGATAATCTGCTGTAAGCAGAGGATTGCATGGATGATATCCTTTGCAATGATATATGCAGGAGCTGCCTTTGCACCGAAGAAGCATGTGATTGGTGTAGATGGCTTCTTGCCTGCCTTGATCTCAAAGTACTTACGGATGATGTAAAGCACGTTGAGCTGCTGTCTCTTGTACTCGTGAAGTCTCTTAACCTGGATATCAAAGATTGAATTGTCAGGTACGTCGAGATTCTGAGTCTTCTTTAAGTAAGAAGCAAGCTCTGTCTTCTTTGCGTTCTTGATGTCAACAAGCTTTGTGAGAACAGCGTCATCATTGATGAAATTGCCAAGCTTCTCTAACTCGTTTGCATCCTTCTTCCAGCCTTCACCGATAAGCTCTGTGATGTATGCTGAAAGCTCCGGGTTACAAGACATTAACCAACGACGGAATGTGATACCGTTTGTCTTGTTGTTGAACTTCTCAGGATATAACTTGTAGAAGTTGTTGAGCTCTGTATTCTTTAAAATCTCTGTATGGAGGTATGCAACACCGTTTACAGAATATCCGAAATGAATATCCATGTGTGCCATGTGTACAAGACCGTCCTTGATAATGTATGTGCTCTCGTCAGCTACCTTTGCGCGAACCTTGTTGTCAAGCTCACGGATGATTGGCATAAGCTGTGGAACAGCCTTCTCCAAGAAGCTGATTGGCCATTTCTCAAGAGCCTCTGCAAGGATAGTGTGGTTGGTGTATGCGCACACCTCTGTCACGATCTCTGTAGCCTCGTCAAATGATATTCCCTCAGCGGTAAGAAGTCTGATGAACTCAGGGATCACCATTGAAGGGTGTGTATCATTGATCTGAACTGCTGCATAATCAGCAAGGTCATGTAAATTAGAGCCCTTTGCCTCTGCCTCTGCAATGATAAGTCTTGCTGCGTTTGATACCATGAAATACTGCTGGTATACACGAAGGAGACGTCCTTTATCATCTGAATCATCAGGATATAAGAATAATGTAAGGTTCTTCTTGATATCATCCTTGTCGAAATCAATTGTGTCGCCTACGATTGACTCATCAACTGACTCGATGTCGAATAAGTGAAGCTTTGTTGTACGGTTGTTGTATCCAACTACGTCGATATCGTAAAGTCTTGACTGTACTGTGAATCCGCCAAAGCTTACAGGATATGTGATATCTGTCTTTGTAAGCCAGCTCTCCTTTGTAATCCATGGATTTGGAGTCTCCTTCTGGAGATTGTTCTCAAATACCTGCTTGAATAATCCGTAGTGGTAATTGAGGCCTACACCGTCTCCGTTGAGTCCGAGTGTTGCGATTGAATCTATGAAGCATGCTGCAAGACGTCCAAGTCCGCCATTTCCAAGTGAAGGCTCAAGCTCGATTTCCTCGATTTCAGCAAGTGACTTTCCGTTCTTCTCAAGAGTCTCTTTAACTTCATCGTAGATACCTAAGTTGATAAGGTTGTTTGATAAAAGCTTTCCGATAAGGAACTCTGCCGAGATGTAGTAGAGCTTTTTCTTTCCTTTGTTTGAAACCTTTTTCTCTGCCTTGTCTTTTACAAGCTCAAGTAATGCGTAGTATACTTCCTCGTCTGTACTAACGCTGATTCCCTTCTGAAGCTTTGTTTCGATTTCCTGCATGATTGCCATTTTGATTTCCTCCCAAATCTGTTATCATGTATACACGCCAATGTGTCAAATTAACTAATTTTCATTTAGCGTGCTTAACTTCTTTGTGTCATTTGATGAATCAAGTATAATCCATTACACTGCACAATTCTTGCAATATACAGTCGAAAACTTGCACAATCCTATCATTTTTCGGTATTTTTAGTGGCTTTTCAAGAAATAATATGCTAAAATATCATCATGAATATATTAGAATATGAAAATTATCACGAAGACAAAACACATGTGGAGCTTACGTTCCCATACAATACCTACCTGTGCTCTATTCCTCTTGATTTTTCCGGAGTTCCGCTGCACTGGCACGACGACATGGAGCTTATCTATATAAAGAAGGGCTGCGGTCATATATCTGTGGATTTTAAGGAGTACCATGTCACAGCGCCGAGCCTGGTGCTGATACTGCCGGGACAGCTTCACTCTATAGACCAATATATGGATGAATCGATGGAGTACGAAAATATCATATTTTCCCTGTCGATGCTGCTTCCCGGAAAGTACGATTACACCAAGGAGGATTTTCTTACCCCTCTCTTAGCCGGCAGATTCACAGTTCCGACGGTTTTTACACCGGTGTATCCATACTACGAGGATGTTGTGGCTCCAATAGATGCATGCGATGAGATTTGCAAGACGATGCCGCAGGGCTATCAGCTTTATATAAAGAGCAAGCTCTACGAATTCTTTTTTGTGCTTGATAACCGCTGCCGTAATCTTACAAAGCCACTAAAAAGCAAAAAGACTCTTGATAAGATGAAGGTTGTGCTCAAATATGTGGAAAATAATTATGCCGACAAAATCTCCATTGCCGATATCGCTGATGTAGCCGGGTTTTCCGAGTCTCATTTTATGAGATATTTTAAAGAGACCATGGGCACATCGTTTGTTGACTATTTAAATGACTACCGCCTTACCATGGCTGCGAGACTTTTGCAAAGCTCAGACAGCTCGGTGCTTTCTATTTCCGGTGAAGTGGGATTTGAAAGCCTGTCATATTTTAACAGAGCCTTCAAAAAGCACTATGGCATGACACCTCTGCAGTACCGCAAGGGCAGTTGACACCACTCTAGACAGTTACAATACAATATTTCTTAAATAAACGATGGAAAATAATCATGAAAAAAAATACATACATAAAAATGACTGCCCCATTCCGTGAAAATAACAGGGCAGCCCGAAAGCTTGAATTAATCAATAAAATATGCACTTATTTAGTTTTTATCACATACCCTGTATACGTGCTGTATCTGTGCTTTACAGCCGGTCATATACTTGCACTCTCAATCATTGCTCCGCTTGTCGGCTTTATTGCAGTATCGGTTTTCAGATATATCGTAAACAGACCACGCCCATACGAAAAATTTGATATGCCGCCTGTCATTCCAAAGGATACCCACGGCAGGTCTTTTCCAAGCAGGCACGTTTTTTCTGCATTTATAATTGCATTTACCGTTTTAATATGCTCACCTGCTGCCTCGCCTTTATGGTTCATCAGCATTTTGCTTTCAGTCCTTGCAGCTATCATTGCCTGTGTCCGGGTGATATCAGGTGTGCACTTTATCAGCGATGTTGTCGGTGCTTTTGTTTTTGCAGCCATTGAAGCATATATAGTGACTGTTTTCTTTTTATAAATAGCTGTTAGTTGTTGTTTCCACCATCAACACTCTTTTTTATGGCATTTCCGGCATCATCTACGGCATCCTTTGCGCCGTCTATTACATCCTTGCCGGCATCACCTGCGCCGTCTATCACATCTTTTCCGGCATCACCTGCGCCGTCTATCACATCTTTTCCGGCATCGCCTGCGCCGTCTATCACATCCTTGCCGGCATTTCCGGCGCCATCTATGATATCCTTTCCAGCTTTACCGGCATCGTCGGCGGCAGAGCCACCTCTTTGTGTATTTTCAACCATTGAAGTGTCTGCCACATTACTATTGTTTCCACAGGCTGCAAAAGCGCTTGCAGCAGCGAGTATCAGGCAAAGTGCCAATAAATATTTCATTTTCTTCATTGTATCAGTCTCCTTTTCGTTTTGGAGATAGTATGGGCAATTTACTGTTAATTATGCATTATTCTGAAATTAATCAGCTTTTTAACTTAGGTTTCGTGATGAGTGCCGCGATATACGAAAAGATTAGTGCTGCCGACACTCCGACCGCACAAGCCTTAAAGCCACCCTTAAACAAGCCAATAAAACCCTCGCTGTCCACTGCCTCCTTCACACCCTTCCACAGTACATTGCCAAAGCCCAAAAGCGGTACGTTGGCACCGGCGCCTGCCCACTTGGAAAATGGCCCGTATATGCCTACGGCGCCAAGAAGCGCTCCCGTGCACACGAGCATTACCATAATTCTGCCCGGCATGAGTTTTGTTTTTTCCATTAAAATCTGTACTATGGCGCAGATGATACCGCCCACGACAAATGCTTTTACATAATCCATTATATCCTTACGCCTTTCTTCTATTTTTTTAACGTGCAGCCCATCCCCCAAAAAACGGCACGTTCACACTATTATATATGTGAAGCCATCAGCTTCAAATTGCAGCTTCAAGCACCACACCATGTGCAATTCCCGGTACTGACTCGCCCTCGTTGAAGCTGACAGGCGAAAGAAGTGCTCCTGTCGGCACAAATAGTATACGCTTCAATTCACCGCTTCTAAGCTTTGGCAGATAATATGCTGACAAAACAGTTGCCGAGCATGCACAGCCCGAACCACCTGAGCCTGTGTTCTGATTCGTTGCATCAAACATCTTCATGCCACAGTCCTCATGATTTTTGCTTATGTCCACGCCCTTTTGCCTGCACAGGTCAATCAGTATCTTCTGTCCGACGCTTCCAAGATCTCCTGTCACTATCCTATCGTAATAGGATGCCTCTCTTCCAAAATCACTCAGGTGATTTACTATCAGCTCACAGGCCGCAGGGGCCATTGCAGCGCCCATGTTCATGGCGTCCTTTATGCCATAATCCACCACAACTCCTGTCGTGATTCCCTCAATCTGCACCTTCTTTGATATACTATCTGCATTGTCGCACCCGATCTGTGTCTCATTACCACCTGCTCCACTGCCCACAATAAATGCTGCACTTCCTGTGACTGTCCACGTCGCTGACACCGGTCTTTGATTGGCATACTGGTTAGGGAAGCGAAACTGCTTTTCGGCACTGCCGAAGTGGCTTGATGTCACTGCCACCGCATGCTTTGCATACCCTGCTGCCACAAATGCCGCGGCAAGCGAGAGCGACTCCCCGCATGTGGAGCATGCTCCATACACTCCAAACCACGGAATACGGAAGTTTTCCACACCAAATGTTGTGGCCATAGACTGTCCGAGCAGATCTCCTGCAAATACATAGTCCATGTCGGACGCATCCAGATGTGCTTTTCCAAGGGCCATTGTGAGTGCATCTCGCTGCATGGAGCTCTCTGCCTTTTCCCACGTGTTCTGCCCAAACCTGTCATCTTTTCCTACAATATCAAACAGACCTCCAAGCGGTCCGTCAGCCTCCTTTGTGCCTACAACAGAACTGCTTTCCAATATAAAAGGAGCCTCCGTAAAACGGAGACTCCACTTTCCCAATTTTTGCTGCATACCGACTCTCCTTACTCTTAATCTCATCAAATCATAGATTTAATTAATGTCAGTATGCACAAACATATAAAATATATTCATTCAGATATAACAGCTCTATTTGCCATCATATGACACAACTGCGTCCACATCATACTTGCTAAGAAGCTTTCTGCCATTAAGACCTGCAAGCTCAATAAGGAAAAGCATCTTCACAACCTCTCCTCCAAGCTCCTCAACAAGCTCTGCTGCTGCCTGCATTGTACCTCCTGTAGCGATAAGATCATCCACGAGAACCACCTTCTGACCGGGCTTTACAGAGTCCTTGTGCATCTCAATTGTTGCTGTGCCATACTCAAGGTCATATGTCTTTGATACAGTCTCACATGGCAGCTTACCTGCTTTTCTCACCATGACAAACGGTTTATGAAGCGCATATGCTATCGGCATGCCAAAAACAAAGCCCCTTGATTCTGCTCCTGCTATCACATCAAAATCAAGTCCGTCAAGCCTCTTTATCATCTCATCAATTGCAAGCTTTAATCCATCTGCATCCTGGATAACACTTGTCACATCGCGGAACATGATGCCCTTCTCCGGGAAATCCGGGATAGTTCTGATATAGTCCTTTACTGTTTTCATTGTATGTACCTTCCTTATATGTATTTAATATGTATTTGCAAATATATTTGTGACGCATTTGTCCTTTTGTATGCATTACCATTTTACTCTCTTGTGGCGCCATATGCAAATCAAAATCACTTCACCTTATGATACCCGTCTATGCACTCCACGACATCCACTATCTCTATCGTGCCGGCATGTGAATCAGCCACAAAGCGTATATCAAATCTGCCGTATCTCATGCCATAGATATAATCCCTGGCCTTGTTGTATGCAGCTCTTGGATCCTGTGCCAGAATATGCTCCACAGTAATGCGGGTATCTTCATCCATACAGCTTTTGAGTGCCTCATCGCGCCAGATAACATGCACCGTATCCCATCTGTGCTCTGCGGCAAAGCCATCTGATGCCTTAGGATGTGAGTCTGCATATGCCAGATATGGCTTTATATCATAGATCGGTGTGCCATCAAGCATATCTACACCTGACACATGAATTATGGGTCCCTTGCTGCTTTTGTACTCAACCTTATCAAGCCTTACAGAGGATAGTCCCATGCCGTTTGGGCGAAACGGCGAACGCGTGGCAAAAACACCTCTCTTTTCCCGGCCTCCAAGCCTGGGTGGTGTGACGAGCGGTGTGAATTTCTCCACCCTGTTTTCAGAAAAGCCCCATATAATCCACAAATGTGTGAACTCCTCTATTCCACGAAGCGCATCGGGATTTCTGTATTCGGGTTCAAATATTATCTGCCCTGCCGCCTCAGGTACGAGACCACTCTGCCTCGGAATGCCAAATTTCTCTCCAAATCCGGTGTGCATAATCGCAACCGGCTCTATAGTCTTCTCATACATATCTCTATACCAGTATTTTATTCAGTATATCATCCTCGAGCACAAGCTTCTTTGCCGCGTCGCGGTACTCCTTCTCATGCAGATATGTGTGCCTGAACGGCTTCATGGATGGCGCCATATCTATCGCATCCAGAAAATCCTGCTTTCTCATGCCAAGAGTGGCCGCATAGTCGAAAAAGCCTGTCCTTTTGAGCACAGTGCACACCCTTACATATCTGTGGTTCTGCACCACACTCATGATATAGGTTGCTATGCCGACCTGTATGCCATGAAGCTGTGGATGCTCAAGAATTTTGTCAAGCGCATGTGAAATGAGATGCTCACTGCCGCTGGTCGGCGCACTGCTTCCCGCTATCTCGTTTGCTATGCCGCTCATGGCAAGCGAATCCACAAGCTCCTTTAGGAAAAGCTCATCCTTTATGCTCTCATAAGGTGTACGCACAAAGCTGTTGACCGCCTTTTTAGCGACCATCACGGCGAAGTCATTGACCACACCTGCACCGTGCTTTTCCTCAAAAATCCAATCATATAGCGCTGTAATTTTTGACACCATATCACCGATGCCTGAATATATAAACTTCTCAGGAGCTGTGCGGATGACCTGTGTATCAACTATAATACCATGTGCAAGCTTTGCAGGAACCGATGTACGCTTGCCGTGCACCAAAAGTGATGCACTGGCGCTGGAAAAACCATCACTTGAGCTTGAGGTCGGCACACTGATAAATGGCAGATTTCTTAGAAAAGCTGCATATTTTCCTGCATCTATTACTTTTCCGCCGCCCACTGACACGACTGCCTTTGCCTTGTTTGGTATATCAAAAGCAAGGGTTATGATATCGTCTATCTCAACTGTATCAAGCTCACTGTACTCAAGCACGGTGATATCTGCATCCGAAAGTGACTTCATTATAGCATCTCCAAACATATCTATGAGACCGTTTCCCATAAAAATGACTACGCTCGTCAGCTCCTCACTCTTTAAATACTCTCCGATTTTGTTTAATGTTCCATTTCCCACCTTGAGGATTGATGGGATGGATATTGCTTTTCCTGTCTGCATTTTCATTCTCCTCTTTTTATTTAATATGCCGGACTATCATTGCTTTGCATCAAAAATTGTCGCACTGTAGCCCTGTTTTTTCTTGCTGTCATACATGGCGGTGTCTGCCCTTCTGTAGAGCTGGTCAAACGTGATACAATCCATTCCGTCATAAAAGCATGCACCAAGACTGAGCAGTATATGCTTTCCATTCATCTCTGCTATATCAATATGCTCTATGTTTGAAAAAAGCCTGTCAAAAAAAGCTTCTGCCCGCTCTTTATCAAGCATCCCCGGTATAAATACCGCAAACTCATCCCCGCCCAGGCGAAGCACGACATCATCATCACGACATGATTTGCGCAGAGTATCAGCAATTGCTATTATCACCTTGTCACCTACCACATGTCCATAGGTATCGTTTATTGACTTAAACTTGTCACAGTCTAAAAGGCATAACAGACCGCACTGTTTGCGGACGAGATACTCTGTTATCTTATTCTCTCCGCTTCCGCGGTTGCGGATACCTGTCATGAGATCTGTCTGAGCCAGATACATGAGTCTGTTTTCACGCCGTTTTTCCTCGTCAATATTCTCCACGCAGTAAAGCACATGCCAAAGCCTGCCATCATCGTCATAGTCTACAGGAATAAACCTTTCACGGCACCAGCCCGATACCTTCCCGATAAGCTCATGTACTATGGTATTTTTTCCACGAAGTCTGTCCTCTACTGTAGTGATATCCACAAATTCAAGTGCCTCCTTGCGATGTGCCTTAGTACAGAACTCATTCATCACACTGTTTATGTGCCCCGGGAAATCCTCATCTATCTTATACTCTCCCTCTTTCTGTGGCTTCACGCCCAAAAAGTGTGTAACCTCATCCAAAGTCTTTACTATATGGTATCTGTGTGTCTGCACATTTACCACTGCCATGGATATATAGATGCTTGAAAGCGATGAATAGCTGCTAAGCTTCGCTTCCTTATTCGACTTTGTGAAGGAATTGCGCAGCTTAAGCAATGATATAAGCAAGGTTCCTATCATATCTAGGAATGTGGTCAGTCCGAGAGTATCACTTTCCGGTGGATTATCCAAACCGAAAAAGCCCTTTATCTCATCCTTGTAGCGGATTGGACATACCACCAGGTTTTTTACATTTTGTGCCTTTAACATATTATAGGATTCCCTGTGCTCATCCTTTATCTGCTCTATATCTGTGATAATTATATTCTTCTCACTGCCAAAGGCCTGATACCACCAGCCTATTATGTCCATATCGACATTCTGCAATTCATGTATCTCCGGCACTATTCCATCCGCACACCACTCATATGTATTGTTTGTGACATGCTTCTCATCACAATCCTCAAATATATATATGCGGTCAGAACCGATATGTTTTCCGAAAAATCTGATAAACTCATTAATCTGCTCATCCGGCGTATCATAGTTGAGTGCAGATCTGAGTGCCTTATTAATGACAAGCTCGTATTTTATGATTGTCTTCATACCTGCTACATCCTCGTATTATTACTTGTAGAATAGTTATATTTCTTTTAAATAATATGATATGATGGTCAAAAGGTATTTTGCCCCCTTTAATCATAATATTATACCAAATTTTTTCAAAAATGCACATAAATCATGGTATTCTTACCATTATTTTTTTTTCTTTATTTTCAATCATCGTAAGCACAGGAATGTGCTTCTTTCTGAGTGCACGTATAACAGGATATGTCTCAAATGCGTTTCCTTCCACATACACAGCCTCCGGTCTGTACTTCAAAATTCGTTTCACCTGCTCCTTTACATATGCCTTCCACTGTGGCTTCTCCATCAGTACCTCTGCATATGCTGTCTCACTGTCAAGCTCTGTTAATTCAAGCTGCGGAACAGGCATTGTATCAACATGACAGATATGCACACCCTTTATTCCTCGTGCTTTTGCAACATTTATAAGCAGCTCGTCTGTCTGACTGTCACATGCCATGGCTGCAGTATCTCCTTTACTGCCATACCATACTATCACAGAGCTGTCTTTATGAAGAGAAAGCGCCTTTTCGCATGCCTTTACAGCTTCGTCCTGCTCCTTAACAGTCATGATAAAGCCTCCCTTGTGACAGAATATCGCACCGGAAATTCCTGTAGCATTTACCAGCTCCTCACCTTCAAGCCCCAGCCACTCTGCCGGAAAAGAACACTTGTAATTCATCGAATATTCTCTTTTCTGCGGCTGTATACAAAAGCCACCTCTGTTTGACGGAAAAATAACAAACGCGATATCCGTCTCACTCAGCGCCTTCTGACATGGGATAAACTCAGGAAGCACAAGTATCCTGCTTGCCGGATCGTGCTTTGCAAGCACCTCCTCCACTCTCTTATCGGCTCTCTCATTGCCACGGTATCTCTCAAATTTGTTTTCCAGTATCATGCCTGCCACGCTTACCGCCTGAAAGAAAGCCTCATCGCTGCCACCTTCATAATCCCATGACGGGTTGAAATTGCCTATAAGTGTTGCAAGCTCGTTTTTCTCACCTGTATTGTCATTGTTGTCGAGAGGCTGGACAAATGACTCATCGAATTTTACCGCAAGCTCCTCACCTAGAATATCCGCTCCAACAGCCTCCCACAGCAGGCCAAATGCCGCATACGGCACACCGTTTTCCCTGATTCTGCTGTCCTTCTGATGATGGTCAAACTCACCACGCCCTATATCAAAAACTATTCCTGTAAAATCATCAGGCACACTATTGCCCCTTGTTATGCTGATCTCAGGGTTTATATACAAAAGCAAGGCTGATGAGAACACATCATCTGCATGAAATTTGCCACCATGTGTGAAGGCACAGGCATCCTTTTGTTTTATCTGCTCTATTAATCTGCTCATTTTATAACCTCATATATATTCTTTTACGTTGTGATACCTTATAACTCTTTAATCATAATTGTAATATTCAAAATGTCAATATAATTGATGCTAAAACATCCGTTGACAGAATGTCTTTTCTGTATTACTGTATATAATACAAATAATACATTTATATCACTGACAAGTTTTGTCAGATTACAGCCTGCTCATAAATATTGATGCATTTCAAACAGGCTATTACATATAAACAGTAAGATACAGGAGGTTCACATGATAATAGAACTCGACATGTCAAGCAGCACCCCGATATACGTACAGCTTAGAAACCAGATTGTAAAGGGAATAGGCAAAGGTGAGCTAAAGACCGGCGAAAAGCTTCCAACCGTGCGTCAGCTTGCAAGCGATGCCGGTGTAAACACAATGACGGTCAATAAAGCCTATCAGATTTTGAAAAATGAGGGATTTATCCGTACAGACAGACGGCTCGGCGCTTTTGTGTCCGAATCCATCGCAGATGATACCGATTTCACTGAAAAGCTGGAATCAGAGCTTGAGCTTTTAAGTGCTGAGGCCTGTCTCACCGGAATGAGCCGTGAGGAATTTTTATCAATGTGTGATAAAATATATTCACAAATGAAACCATGTACCGCTTAGCAGAGGAGGCAGACTATGGAAATTATGATGTTTATTATCTTTATAATTACAAATCTTATTATCATACTATGTATGCAATTTGCGTACACACACGCCTATAAATATGAAAACGGCATGTATCTCAATGTACATATTCCATCATCTCACAAAGAAGATGCCGAAGTAACCGAAATCGTCACCACCGGAAAATGCAAAATGAAACACTTTCAAATTGCCAATGTGATTATCTCCATTGCGATAGGCTTTATTGTTTTTATTAACATTGCCGTTTTTGTTCTGGTATATATTATCTGGATGTTTGCATATATCTTTGGAATTATTCATATTCCAAACAGCTCCCACCGGAAAATGTATGCTCTGAAAATACAAAAAGGATGGATAATAGAAGCCCAACGCAAAAAGGTTTATATCGACACCCGCGTTTCAGCAGAAGCCGGTGCCACGACAGTCAGCTATAAATGGCACGCTCTCTTTTTAATTACTGAGCTTGCAGCATATATACCATACTTTATGCTTGGTGACACCCATTACAATATCCTTATGATTTCGCTGTTTTTGTGCTCTGTTTTAATATCCACACTTTCGCTGGTATTTCATGCTTTTATAAACAAAAGCGAGCGCCACGTATACAGCATGGATTCAAAGCTCAACCTTATTGTCAACAATACCATGAAAAAATATAAAAGCATCGCAATGCTTCTCCTAAGCGGACTAAACGCTGTCGCATGGATTTATGTAGCATTATACACAGGTATCACCGGAATACTTCCGGCATCATCCTATTATGTGTATATTTTCATTCAGTTAATAGCCGGTTTGGGATTTATTGTTCCAATTTATATGGGCTTAAACAGAAAGAAGGAACTGCTGTCTGCCAACACCTCACCAATAGATGTGGACGATGATGAATACTGGAAAACCGGCTACTACTATAATCCCGACGACAAACATATTCTCATTGAAAACCGCATGCAGTCCGGCAATTACACGTTTAATTATGCTAAAAAAGGCGCGTGGATTTTCACAGGAATCACCTGTGCAATAACAGCCGGATGTATCATCCTGGTGTTTGTCTGCATGCTTCCTTTGATTAATATACAGGAAAAAATCACTCTGACAAACAATAACCTTACTATTTCTGCCGGTGGCTATACAAGCGAGATTGATGTAAATGACATCACAGAGCTTAAGCTTCTGGACGAGCTGCCGGATGACAGTTTCCTGCGTACAAACGGAGCCTCTACCGACAGCTACGATATCGGCAGGTATGAAGGACGCACCCTTGGAAAATGCAGCCTGTATGTATTCGACGGATACTCTCCTATTCTCATGATAAAATCGGATGATACACTGGTGTTTGTAAATTCTAAGGAAGATGGGGAGATAGAGAAATTATATGTTGAATTAAGTCAATAAATTTGTTCTTTTTATGTTATACTGTAATCGTATACCTAAAAAGAAAGCAGGCAAAATCTATGAAAACACGACAAGAAGCATTAAACTACGGTTTATCTTTTCCAAATACATATCAAGAAGCCCCATTCCACGACCCAAACTGGCAGCTCATCCGCGTAAAGGACAGCAAAAAGGCTTTCCTGTGGATCTACGAGCGCAATGGTTTTATCAACTTAAATGTCAAGGTATCTCCTGCCTGGCGAGACTTCTGGAGGGATGCCTTCCCATCGGTCATCCCCGGCTGGCACCAGAACAAGGACAACTGGAATACCATCATTCTCAATGGCAGCATACCGGATGATGCTATAAAAAACATGATTGCAGACAGCTATGACCTTGTCACCTATAATCCGACCCGGCTCATATATGAGGCTGTAAAAAGAATTCCAAAGGGTTGTGTTGCCACATATGCACAGGTTGCTGAGCTTGCAGGCAATAAAAAAATGTGCCGGGCTGTCGGCAATGCCCTGCACAAGAATCCCAATCCTGATGAAATTCCATGCTACAGAGTGGTAAATGCAAAGGGTGAGCTGTCAGGGGCATTTGCCTTCGGCGGAGCCGATGAACAGGCTAAACGTCTAAGAGCGGATGGCATTGACGTCATAGACGGCAGGGTTGACCTTGATAAATATGGAATACGGATTGCAGATGATATTATACATACAAAGACAACAGTTGAACCATTTACTTAAATAATGGTTCCACTGTTGTTTTGACAGTTTAGTGTTGTACAGGTGTAAGCTTACCTTTCTCCATTTCAAAAACTTCATCACATAACACTTCTATATCTTCTTTATTATGGCTTGCAATTATAATCATTGTTCCTTCTTCTCGTAAGTTAATAAAGAGTTTTCTCATTTCCATAACTCCATCGTTATCCAAACCGTTCATTGGTTCATCCAAAATTAAAATTTCTGGTTTTTCCATAATTGCCTGCGCTATTCCCAGTCTTTGTTTCATTCCCATAGAATATTTACCAACATGTAATTTACTGTATGGATCAAGTCTTACGCTCTTTAACGTTTGTATAATTTCTTCTTTCCCTATTTTATTTTTAATCATAGATAAAAACTGTAAATTCTTATATGCACTATAGTTTTCCAAAAATCCCGGTTCTTCTATAATTCCTGCTAAATTTTCCGGCAAATCAATATCTGTACCTAATTTTTTATTATCTATTATTATTTCACCTGAAGTAGGTACAACCAATCCACATATACATTTCATTAACATAGATTTTCCTGAACCATTTCTACCAATGATTCCGTAAATATGTCCTCTATCGAAATTCACATTTATCTTATCTAATACCTTCGTCTCTCCAAAACATTTTGTCAGATTCTTTATCTGTATCAGCTTCTCCATGTTTATACCTCCCGTATCATTACTCCGACATCCTTTTTTTCGATTACTTTTATAATCCATACACTTAAAATAATAATCGCTGTCATATAAACAACCATCACATAAGTAAATGTAGGATATTGTGTCAATTTTCCCACATCTAATTTATTTAATGTTGTCCACGAGACTGGCGAAAACCACTGTGCCATTTCATTTCCTGAAACTGCCGCACTCAAGATAACCAAAAATCCTGAAGCTACTATTCCAACAACTTTTGACTTTGAAATAACATTGCACCCATATATAATTAAGCCTAAAATTCCTCCGCACAAAACAGATAATAACCAAGTGAAGAACATCGCTTGAGTAGGTGTAAAATATGTTAAAATATAAGTACTTATTGTTACTGCAGTCCCTTTTACCAACGGAACATTTGAAAAAGCCAATGTACCTAATACCTTTCCCCAGTCATTCATGTACTCTATGTTTCTTATATTTAGCACAATCGTCATAGCTGCTATTAAAGAAAAATACATTGCTGATGTCATAAAAATATAAATAATTTGACCAATGCTCCATAATTTTCTCTTACATCTCATTAATATATATATCTGATTCTTATCTATAAAAGGAGCGTCACAATATATAAATATCAACGGCAACATAAAAAGGATTCGTATATAGCGATCTGTATACAAAAATGGATATAGCCAAGGTGAGCTTTTCATCCCCATAGCCAATGCATTTGTTGAAATCTCCTTTGTATAACATTGAACAAATATCATAGTTAATATCACTAATATCCAAATCCGATAATTTGTTCTCCATTTTCTAATATTTTGTATTGCAACAATCAAAGAAATTTTAACTGATTTCATTCCCTAACCTCCTTTTTACCCGTTTTGCGAAAATCAAACCCTGGCCTAATATAAGTACTGTAAATATGAATATCGTATACAAATAGCTATACGTTGCATTTTTCCCCAATACATTACTTGCTTTCGCCAACAGATACATATTAAAATATGGCGGTAAAAGACCCGTTATCTCTTCTAATAAATAACTAAAAATGAGCGGTGAACATATTGCAACAAAACTATTAGGAATATATGATGAAATCATTAATCCACTCATTACCCAAACTGCCATTGATGCTGCATAAATACTGACGATACAACATACATATAAAAATGACTTTTGATATAGAAAAATGCCATATGGCATATTCTCATCTAAACCCATTCCGTTTATTCCGCTATAATCGAATCCCATACCAATTAATAGACCTATGAAAATCAAAATTCCCAAGAAAACTACCAGAAAAGAAATTGATACGCACACCACGATTTTGGATATAATATAATTTCTTCTTCCCGTTCGAATGACTATATTTTTTATATATTGATGTTTCCAATCGTCATAAAAACCTGTCACACAAGGCAGCGCCGAAAAAATAATTATCAATTTTTTGAAAACGCTCAACCCAATTAAAATATCCAATATGTAATATATATCTACACTGCCATGTATATATTTTTCTGTACTTATATAACACAAAAGCACAACTCCTAATATTGATAAATACATTTTAGGTGAACTGAATATTCTTTTGTAATCTGCTTTCAATTGTTGTAGAATCAATATGTACCTCCTATCTGAATTTCCATTCCGGTTTGAGCGTCAAAAATTATTGGAAAAATACTGCTGTCTCCTATCAGACCATTGTCTTCCTTATCTGTCGAATGTTCAATATTTTGCCTTGCCATACATACAAACATAGGTTTTAACTCATACTCCCCTTTTTCAACATTTTTTAATACCGGAACATACTCTAAATTAATTTTTTCGATTTCAACTTTATCAGTAATCATAATATTTCTGAACTTTTGTTGGATATTTTCCAAAACTGTTTGTGTGGTCAATATTTCATCTGAAAGTTCATTTTCTGTTTCGAGTTCATATATATTAAGTGCATGAAAAGCTATGAGTCCTTGTTTTCCCACAATTCCCACAATCCTTTCTCCTGCAGCCGGTCCACTTCTATATCCAACTTCCGTTATCGGCAGCGTATCTATTGTGCCTTTAAAGACTATGGCATACGCCGCATCTTCCTTTGTCCACTGATGAGGTGCATTTCCATTTGGATCAGTTTGTGAATAATCAGTATTTTCTTCCAACTTCTCATATGTCAGAGAATACACTCTGGGTTTAGAAACTTCTACACCAATTTCATCCAGAATACTTTTCACCTGTTCAATAGCCGCTTCTTTATCAATACCTGAAATCTCTGTTTCAGGAAATTTTTCTGTAGTTTCATCTGTAAGATATGGCATGGTTCCATATAAATATCCTAAATATGAGTACTCTAATTCTGTTTTCGTATTATATTGTAAATTGCCGTTCTGTATAACAATCGAACTTCCGTCATCCCAATATATATAATTATCATTCAAATTATCATTATGCATATTAGGCATGGTTTTATTTTCAGAAATATTTCTTCCATTTCCAAAAACATTACTCACTTTGTCTACATCCCAGCTTTTTAAAATCACATTATTATCATGCCAATCCGCATCAGATTTTATGTCTGTTTGGGCATTCACAAATAATCCCTCATCCAATTTGCCTTCAATATGCGAAGCATTTTCATCAATATTAATCTGGTTACTATCTGTTTCTTTTTTTTCTTCCAATGATACTTTTCCGTCCGGATAACATCCGGTTACCCCCAAACATACCATCAATGCTATACTACTTAACATCCCAATTTTTCTTATTTTCTTTTTCACTAATCATCTTCTCCTTTTCTTTGTTTGCGATTTACTTAATCTAATTTCATTTTCTTTGTTTTAGACATTATTTCAACCCATTTTGCACCAAACGACATTTTCAGTCCATTTTTGGTCGATTTTCGTCTTTTCATACGCATTTTTTGCATTTGGAAATTCTATATGATAAGATGTATGTAAATATACATTCATTAGAAAGCCAGGTGCAAAAATGCGTATTTTAATTTGTGATGACGATACTCTGATAATAGAACAATTACAGAAATATATTGAATCCTACTTTGAATCAAACCATTTAAAATGTCCCGAATTAGTTTCCTTTACCAGTGGCGAATCTTTATTGGCTGATAAAAACGAAAAAGATATTGTTTTTCTGGATATTGAAATGCCCGGTATGAATGGAATTTATGTAGGAAATGAATTAAAAAAAGCAAACAAAAATGTCCTTATTTTTGTGGTGACCTCATATTCCGAATATCTGGATGAGGCAATGCGTTTTCATGTATTCCGCTATCTTTCCAAGCCTTTGGACAAACAGCGTTTTTTCCGAAATATGAAAGATGCCTTAACATATTACAATTCCATTACTACCAAAATTCCTGTTGAAACTAAACAGGGTGTGTATTCGTTTCCCGCTTCTCAAATCATTGCCATAGAAGCACAGGAACGAAAAGTAATTGTACATACTGCCCGGCAGGATTTTGACTCCATTCATAATATGGACTACTGGCTGGAACATCTCCCCAAAAACAGCTTTTTCCAAACACACAGAAGCTTTATTGTTAATTTCGAACATATTGTAGACTTTGATCATTCAACCATACATTTATCGAATCAGCAGATTACCGCCTACCTGACACGCAGGAAATACAGTTCATTTAAAAATGCTTATCTACTATATCTGGAAAGTATGAGGTAAAAATAGATGGAACATATCATTTTACTTTTTTTTAGCTTTTTTACAGAAGCGGTTATATTATGGCAATACGCCTCCAGCCTTTTTACCTCTTCTTATAGCAATAAAATAAAACTGGCACTATTGAGCAATGTCATTAAGTTAAGAATTTTGACATAATTATAAAACACATCAT
>OLSA01000495.1_pt1 | contig 34990 bp, 30 predicted proteins | sample 1672731 | NCBI WGS metagenome assembly OLSA01 (sample SAMEA3136718, study PRJEB25190) | human gut metagenome | biome: human gut; feature: human-associated habitat; material: faeces | place: Austria | collected 2013
GCTTAAATACTAATATTTTAATCACAGTGGTTAGATTTTTATCGCACCACTACTATTTCGGTTTTATGGACTCAAATTTACGCTAAATAAGCAATCTTCACAACATAAAAACATTTTAATGCAGCCAAATGTTGGATTAATGAGGAAATGTGGGATGGGAAAAATTGCTGATAATTTATAACTTTGCAGTTTCCGGCGAATCTGTGCGGTTTTTATGCAGAGAAATTCTGACGTGCGTCGCCGCCGTTTCAACTAAAATATTCAAACTCCATACAGACATTATGAAGAAATTTTTATTTCCGATGCTGGCGGTTCTGGCCGCTTTGGGCGCCCAGGCGCGCACATTGACTCCGGACGAGGCTTTGAGCCGCCTTCAGACCGACCCTGTAGCCGCGAAGGCTTCCGCAGCGCGTGGCATAGCAGCAACGCAGCCACATCTGGCATTTACTCAGACCACAGAGACCGGGCAGCCGGCTGTGTATGTTTTTGATAACCAGGCGAGCAATCAGGTGCTCTTTGTGAGCGCCGACGATGTAGTGGCTCCGCTTCTCGGCTATGCAGACTCCACTCCCGCCGGAACCGAGATGCCCCCGCAGCTCAAATGGTGGCTTGAACAGTATGCCTCTCAGATTGCCTATGCCCAGCTCAACGGCTTCGGCGAGAGCGGCCAGTCGGCTCCGGGCGCAGTTCTCGCACCCGCCACCGACCGCACGCCCATCGCTCCGCTGGTGAAAACCACGTGGGACCAGGGTGCTCCATATAATAACGACTGCCCTAAAAGTGGCACTCAGACAACATATACCGGTTGCGTAGCCACAGCTATGGCACAGCTGATGAACTACTTCAAGTATCCTGAAAAGGGAACCGGCACGGTAAGCGTGACCTTCAACAATCAGACGCTTTCTATGAATCTTGCTACTACCACCCTCAATTGGGCCAATATGCTGGATTCATATCCTACGGCAACATCAGGCACTCTGACGCAGAGAAGGGCTGTATCGACGCTGATGAAGGCATGTGGCTACAGCGTGGACATGTCGTACGGTACAAGTGGTTCTGGAGCTGTTACCTCTGAGGTCGTTTCGGCGCTTGTGAATAATTTCAACTACGATCCCGGGTGCAGCTGGGCTGACCGCTCATATTATTCGCGTGATGACTGGCATAATCTGATTTACAACAATCTGAAGAACTGCGGCCCTGTGCTCTACTCCGGACGCTCGACCGATGGCGGCCACGCATTTATATGCGACGGCTATTCCGACGATGGTTTCTACCACTTCAACTGGGGCTGGAGCGGCGCATATAATGGATATTATTCGCTTGAAGCCCTTAATCCTGACGGCCAGGGAATCGGTGGCTTCGCCGGAGGCTATAACTTCATGCAAGGTGCTGTTATCGGGGCGCAGCGGCCAACGGGATCGGCATCTGAATCCGCTCCTCTGATTGCAAGTTACGAGGGACTGACAGCTTCCGTCAGTGGCTCACAGCTTACGTTGGAGGGCGGCTTCCAGAATGCTACTGGAGGTACCCTCAGAGCCGATCTGTATGCAAAGTTCGTACCGGTGGGCAATGGCTCGACTGTATATGGCAAGATCTATACGGTAACGCTTGGAATGAACCAATATTATCCCACTCTGCCGTTGAGCCTGAGCGGGGTGTCGCTTGCAAATGGCACATACGATGTATATATAGTCTCGACAGCCATCGGCAGTCGCGATCCTTATTATCCGATGCTTGTAGAGCACGGCCATTCCGACCATTTCCGCCTTACAAAGAGCGGGAACAGCTATTCAGTACAGAATATCAGTGTCGGAACGCCTGCAATTACGTTCAGTAAGATTTTTAATGAGATATATTTCTCATCCGAGAATCAATATGTTCCGGTAAATCCTTCGGTCGCCTATACTGTGACGAATAATACTCAAATGGAACAGACCGGCGGTGTAGCATTCCAGATCGTAAATGGCGGAACGGTTTATGCCTATACCACCGGCGATTACTATGACCTGATGCCGGGAGAATCAAAGTCGGAGGATATAAGTCTTGAGATTTCGTTGCTGTATTTGCCCACGCTTAATTATGACTACGATCTCTACATGTATGATCCGAACCAGAATGCAACCGCTTCGTACTTTGACTCGTCGGCTGCGACTAAGGTCGGAACAGTGAAGTTTGTGGAGTATCCGACTACAACGCTCATGTCTTCCAACTTCGCGATTGACGGCGACGCTCAGAATGTCGATCCGTATAATGTGCCTTTCAAGGGCACGGTTAACTGTACGGCCGGCGTATATGGCAATACCCTTCTTGTAGCCTTGTTCAGCGGCCAGACCAACGTAGGTCAGGGTAGTATTGCCGTTGTAAACCTCAAGGCAGGAGAGAGCGTGGATTTTTCCGGAACTCTGGCTGCGAATCTGGAGCCTGCCACTTCCTATAATGCCGGACTTTATTATCTTGACATGTCCAGAGGTGGGTATGCGCAGATTGATGCCCTGACGTTTACGACCGCCAAGACAGGCGGTATCGATGATCTCGACTCCGAGTCGGCCGACGGTCTGAAGATTTCGATAGACGGCCGCAAGGCCATTGCCTCCTCCTCGGCCCGCATAGAGCGCGTTATGGTTGTCAGCGCCAACGGCTCCGAAGTCTATGCGCCTGTAGCACATCAGGGTATCTCGGCCGTTGTTGATATGGAGGCTCTCCCGGCCGGAATCTATATCGTGAGCGCAACGGATGCCGCCGGCAATACGTCGACCAGCAAAATAGCCCTGCGATGAAAACGTTACCTCTTATGGCGTTTGCCGTGGCTACCGCAGCAGCGGGCTGCTCCACGCCCGTCGCTACCGGCGACGCGGGGCAGCCGCGCCGCGAGCCGGTGGCCGTGGCGGTCTCACCATCGAAGGCTCACAGCGGCAACAACCGCCCGGTATCGGGGCGTCCGGCCATGGCTCTCCTGAAGGCACGCATCTACCGGATGACCGGTGCGTATGCCGACAACGTACCCATTACCCTCGGCCCTGACGGCCGGATAGTCAGCTATCCCGCTCCCACCGACATCAGCAACGCGCAGCGCCCGCTGCCGCTGCGCGACGGGTGGTGGCTCGACCGCCGCGGAGTAGGGGAGGGGTCGGTATTTATCCGATACACCTACAGCGAGTATGCAGCCCTCAGGGAGGCTCCGAGCCTCGAGGAACTTAAGAAAGCAATCATCCCTGGCGCACGAGTAGTTGACGTAACTCAGTTGCCGATTACGCTCGAACAGGCTCTCGCCGACACTGCGGCAATCAGCCGCTATATACCCGCTCCGCTGAAACTCAATCTGAAGTGATTGCGGAACCGGAAAGTTTTCGTAAATTTGTAGTGGTGGCCGAAGCACGCTTGTGCCGGCCGCCACTTTTCGAAAAAAACCGCATTAATCAATAAAAGACACAGATACAATTATGGCAGACAACAAGCAGGAACTCAAGATAGAACTCACGCCGGAAGTGGCCGGCGGCAACTATGCCAACCTCGCCGTGATTTCCCATTCGGGCAACGAGTTTTTCCTCGATTTCATCAATGTGGCACCTAACATGCCTCAGGCACGCGTGCAGAGCCGCATTATCATGACCCCCGAAAACGCCAAGAACCTTCTCGGAGCCCTCCAGGACAATATCCGCAAGTATGAGGCTACTTTCGGCACCATCGAGCGCAAACTCCCCAAAGGCAACGGCAACAACGGCAATCTCCCCAATCCTTTCCAGGCTTAACTCCCAAACCAATCCGACCATGATGCAGCAGAATCTGCTTATCTATAACTCGCTCACACGGCGGAAGCAGCTGTTTGTGCCGCTCGTGGAGGGGCGTGTGGGCATGTATGTATGCGGTCCCACCGTCTATGGCGACGGCCATCTGGGACATGCGCGTCCGGCCATCACATTCGACGTACTTTTCCGCTATCTGACCCATCTCGGCTACAAAGTGCGCTATGTGCGCAACATCACCGATGTGGGCCATCTGGAGCACGACGCCGACGAGGGTGAAGACAAAATCGCCAAGAAGGCGCGTCTGGAGCAGCTGGAGCCTATGGAGGTAGTGCAGCACTACCTCAACCGCTATCACGACGCGATGGCGCGCCTCAACGTGCTTCCGCCCTCGATTGAGCCCCACGCATCGGGTCACATCATCGAGCAGATCGAGTATATCAAGAAGATTCTCGATGCCGGATACGCCTACGAGAGCAATGGCTCGATATATTTCGACGTGCCCAAATACAACAGGGATCACAACTACGGAAAGCTCTCCGGCCGAAATATCGACGAACTTCTTTCGGAGACGCGCTCGCTCGACGGTCAGCAGGAGAAGCGTAATCCGGCCGATTTCGCCCTCTGGAAGAAGGCGCAGCCGGAGCACATCATGCGCTGGCCATCGCCATGGAGCGACGGTTTTCCCGGCTGGCATCTCGAATGCTCCACAATGGGCGAGAAATATCTCGGCGAGACATTCGACATTCACGGCGGCGGAATGGACCTCAAGTTCCCCCACCATGAGTGCGAGATAGCACAGAGCGTGGCCCACCACGGCCACGACACCGTGCGCTACTGGATGCACAACAACATGATCACCATCAACGGCCAGAAAATGGGTAAATCGCTGGGTAATTTCATCACGCTCGATGAGTTTTTCACCGGAAGCCATCCGCTGCTTACCCAGGCCTATACGCCGATGACGATTCGGTTCTTCATCCTGCAGGCGCAGTACCGTTCCACCGTCGATTTCTCCAACGAAGCGCTTCAGGCCTCTGAGAAAGCGCTCGACCGCATGCTCGAGGGGTGGCGACGACTGGCTGATCTCAAGGGGTCGAACACATCGACCGTCACCGCCGAGATTGCTGACCTTGAGCAGAAATGCTACGACGCCCTCAACGACGACCTTAATACACCGATTGTTATCGCCCACCTCTTTGAGGCGGTAGGAATCATTAACCGTGTGGCCGACGGCCACGCAACGGCCACTGCGGCCGATATCGATGCATTGAAGGCTCTCTTCCAGACTTTCCTCTTCGACATCCTGGGTATGCGTCCCGAAGCCGCCGACCTCGGTGGCGACGAGAAGGCGCTCGAACCCTATCGCGGCGCCGTCGACCTGCTTCTGCAGGTGCGCGCCGAGGCCAAGGCAAAAAAAGACTGGGCGACCTCTGACCTTATCCGCGACCGCCTTGCCGCCCTCGGCTTCAACGTTAAGGATACGAAGTCCGGAGTGGAGTGGAGCGTGAAATAACCGCATTGCAGTCGAAATATTCCCGATGATACGTCTCTCCGACATACACAAGCGGTTCGGCTCCCTGGAGGTTATCCGGGGAGTCGACCTGCACGTGGAGCGCGGCGAAATCCTTGGAATCGTAGGCGCCAGCGGCGCCGGCAAGACGACGCTGTTGCAGATTATGGGCACCCTTGAGCGGCCTGATGCAGGGAGCGTGGTCTATGGGGACGAACGTGTCGACACGCTCTCCCCCTCGCGCGTGGCACGCTTCCGCAATCAGCGCATCGGATTCGTGTTTCAGTTCCATCAGCTGCTGCCGGAGTTCTCGCTGCTTGAGAATGTGGCTATGCCGGCCATGATTGGAGGTAGGAGCAAAAAGGAGGCTATGGCTGAAGCCTCGCGTCTGATTGGTTATCTCGGTCTGGCCGACCGCGCCGATCACCGCCCGGCGCAGCTCTCCGGCGGCGAATGCCAGCGGGGTGCCGTAGCCCGCGCATTGATCAACCGCCCCGACGTGGTGCTCGCCGATGAACCCTCCGGCAGCCTCGACAGCCATAACCGTGCCGAGCTCCATCGCCTTATCGCCGATTTGCGCCGCGATATGGGGCAGACATTCGTTATCGTCACTCACGACGAGCATCTGGCCTCTAATTGCGACCGGGTAGTGCGCATGGCCGATGGCCGTATTACCGACATAATCTCCAACCAATGACACTCCATAGGGCATACCCACTTATACGCTTGATATTATTTGTCTCCGCAGGCATCCTGGCCGCCGCGTGCCGCGACGACGGAGATGACGCTGAGCATCAGCCTACCCTCTACGACATCGCCGAAATTTCGGATAAGACGGCCACCTCGACCGAGTTCACCGTCTATCGCCCCGACGCATCGGAAACGGCAGTAACGCTTTCGGCTCCCGGCGTGTCGGTGGGCGATATCGAGGTCGGCACGAGCGTATTCCTCGCATATATCCCGGAAAACGGCAGCCCTTACACCTCCGGACGCATCAGCGTGGAGCGCGTCAGCACAATCAACAACTCCAACCTCAAGCGTGGCACGGAAATGAGCCTCCGGGGGTGGGATGAGGATCCCGTCTGGCTTCAGAGCCTATGGCCGGCCGGCGACAAAGTGTGCGTGCGCCTCCTTCTGCCATATTCCACCGAGCCGCGGCGCTTTGTGCTTGTGGTCGACGATGCCACCTCAGGCAATCCATACCCCGACGCCTACCTTTATCATCGCCGCAACGACCTGCAGCCCAACTTCAGCCGCCAGTATTACGCCGCCTTCAACCTGGCCGCCCTCTGGGCCACCCCCGGCATCGAAGGCCTCACCATCCACGTCGCCAACTCCAACAACCCCACCCTCACCACCTTCCGCCTTACCAATCCCCATCCTCAGCCAAACGCTTCAGGTGTCGTAAAGTGAAGTTGGTCAGCAGACCACCAAAGATTCATACGGGCTCAACTCCCTGACGATGAGGGAGGTGTATAATGAACGAAAACTTGAAGACGCTCTTGGTGCTGATGTGACGAGTACCACACACGCATACACGACCATTGCTGTGTGGAATTGATACCGGGCTAATTCGAGGCATTCCATCTCGGTCCGTTAGGTCACCTCTGAGACTGATTGCCGTTCCTTCGAGTATTTTATCGCCGTTGCATGATAAGGGCTTTTCAATCGCCCTGCTACTTGTCGCTGGTGCCAGCAATTCACGAGTCAAGCCTGTGATAATCCGCCTTCCAATGTTGTCGGCGTCTTACATATTCGCCCGGCGTGGTCTGGGGAGTGCCATTTTTATAAATCGATTGAATATAGTTTGTGCTCTTTCAACCAATGACCATCGGCTAACGTCGGGTGCATAAATGTCCCCTGCAAACTCATGCCAATGCGTTTCATCACATTCTCTGAAGGAATATTTGGAACGGCTGTGAAGGAGTAAAGTTTATTACAGAAGTGTTTATCGCAGGCATAGTCCAAACAAGCCCGTGCAGCTTCACTTGCATATCCTTTATGCCAGAACCTATCTGAGATACGCCAGCCAATTTCCCAACCGGGTGAGAAAGGAGACTCGAAAGTAAAACGATGGAATCCGACATATCCTATAAACTCACCGGTTTCTTTAATTTCAACGGCATATAATCCGACGCCTGTTTCTTCAAATTCGGCGTTGATGCGATCTACGAAGGAATTTGATTCATCAGCAGACAAAGTCGTCGGAAAGTATTTCATGACATTTCCATCTCCGTTCATTTCAGCGAAAAATTTCCTGTCTTCATATTTCCAGGAACGCAATAATAGCCGTTCCGTCTCCATGTAGATTTTCATATTGCTTCTGTATTCAGTCTACACCCTAAAATTTCTTATTTTCAGACCTTCGCTGACAATTTGCTGACAAAAAATGAATGAAAAATCCCGCAACTCTTTATTTTCAATGAGTTACGGGATTTATTGGTGCCCAGAACAGAACTCACATTATTTCCGCCCACTACGCTCAGTTATATTCTAAATATCCTTTATATCAGTGTAATAAGCGGCGGTTATATTTATTTCAGGGCACTAAAATGGAATAAAAAGTAAAAAAATTGCCCGTAAATTTGCCCGTAAAGAAAATTGCCCGTAACTTTGCATATCAGAATTTTTCACCTTCAAAATCCAGTGTAAACTATGGCATCATTCCGATTTGAACTGAACGACAAGCCTACGAAGAATAAGACGTATGTCGTATATTTGCGCGTCACTGTGGGAGGCAAGCGAAAGAAGATTAAGACATCGGTGGAGGTGGCGCGTCCATCAGACTTCAATGCAAAGTGCAAGGGAGAGAATTGGGTGCGCGGTAGCGTTCGCGATGCCAAAGTGCTGAATGCAGAACTCGCCGAAATTTTAGCAAAAGCGAAGGAAACTTACAGGGAATTGGATAAGACCGGAGAAGTTTCTACTGTTGCAGTTGCCAAGAGCATGAATACCGAAGTGGTTGTTCCATCGTTCATGAAATTTGCGCGGGAATGGGCGCAAATGATTTACGACAAGGGGAGCTGGCGAAATTGGAGGAAGTATTGCGGGCTCATCAACAAGCTTGATGCGTTCCGCAAAAAGCGTCGTATGCCCGACATCACAGTGGAGGACCTTACGGTCGAGCTGCTTACAAAGTTTGACAACTTTCTTCATAAGTGGGAGAATGAAAAAGAGCCTGGAAAACTGCTTCACCCGAATACGATTGAAGTGCAGTTCAATATCCTTCGGACATTGGTAAACCGCGCTATCGAAACAGGTCTGATGGATGCCTCGAAGAATCCGTTCCTCGTATTCAAGTATCATGGTGTGAAAACGGAGAAAGAGAAGTTGGAGGTTTCGGAAATGGACCGCATCATAGGTCTTGGACTTGAAGAAGGCTCGTTGATATGGCATGTCAAGAATTACTTCCTTTTCAGCTATTACTGCGCCGGTATTCGTGCGGGCGACCTCATTCAGTTGCGGTGGCGCAACATCACCGAGTCGGGGCGTCTCCATTATCAGATGGGCAAAAACCATAAAGACCGCGACCTTATTCTCGTGCCGCAAGCCGTAGAGATTTTAAAACATTATCATAGAGAAGGCGTCAAACCCGACGAGTATATCTTTCCACTTCTCGACAACGATGCTCCATACGCCAAATATGTAACACTGGCCGACAAAGATAGAATGAAACCGGAATTGGTGCATGAACTTTATCGGCACGTTTCGGCAAAGAATGCGCTTATAAACAAGTATCTGAAGAAGATTGCTGAGAAGGCAGAGGTTACAACTAACCTGACCATGCACATGAGCCGTCATGCGTTTGCTCATATAGCGCAGGAGGCCGGTACCGAGAGTGGCGCCATTAAAGACATTCTCGGACACAGCAATCTTGCCACGACAGAGCGCTATATGGGGAGCTTTAACACTGCTCGCACCGACGCCACCCTTCGCAATCTATTCGCGAAGAAGGAGGAAGAACAGCCACAGGAAGCTACAGACAGTCCCGAAGTAGGGATGTCGAAAGAAGAGCAAGCAATCGCTTTGCTCAAAGGATTAACGCCCGAACAAATAATGGCCGTTATCTCTGCAATCAACAAGTGATGGCCGATAATTCCCAAATTATCACTAACTTTGTATATTGAATACCACAAGCTTCCCGATGAATAAAGCAACAGAATACCTCAGAGAACTGAACGAGTTTGACGAACACGTCAAGATTGAAGCCAAGAAGTGCACCAATAAGATTGACAAAGGGGTACTTGAAACGATATGTGCATTCTCCAATGAGCCTGATTTGGATGGAGGCACCATAATCATAGGTGTTTCTGAAACTTTTGACCCGAAGAAACCTTACGAAGTTACCGGTGTTGAGAATCCCGACAAGCTTCAAAAAGATTTAGCTTCGCAATGCGCATCTATGTTCAATCATCCTGTCAGACCTTTAATGACAGTAGAGATGATAGATGACAAACGTGTGATTGTGGTTGAAGTCCCGGAATTGGATTACAAAAGCAAGCCTTTGTATTTCAGAAACGAGGGGTTGCCTCGGGGCGCATGGCGACGTATTGGGTCAACAGACCAGCGTTGCTCAGAGGAAGATATGCCAATGTTTTTCTCCGGTCCTGACCTTTTTGACCTTGCCATTGCGGAAGATACTGATTTGGATGACTTGGACGAGAATGCAGTGCGCATATATCGTGAGCGCCGAGCAAAAGTAGATCCGAATGCGGAGGAATTAAAATACTACGATTTGGATATGCTTCGGGCATTGAAGGCTGTAAAGAAAGATAAAGAAGGCAATTGGAAGCTCACCAATACCGGCCTTTTAGTCTTTGGCAGCAAGATGGCACTTAGGCGAGAGATGCCGGCAGTAAGAGTCGATTACATCCGAGTCACTGGCACCGAATGGATAGAGGACCCTCATAATCGGTTCCAATCTATAGATATGCGCGGGCCATTGTTGCTGATGGTCGACAGAGCTTTCAACGCAGTGGCCGATGACCTGCCAAGGGGGTTCTCAGTTCCAGCGGGTAGCTTACAGGCCCAGCGACCTCTTAGTATTCCGGAAGATGCTTTACGCGAAGCTATTGTCAATGCCTTGATACACCAATCTCTGAGGGTTCATCGCCCGATTCAGATAATCCGTTATTCAAATCGGATAGAGATAACAAATCCGGGATTCTCCTTGAAACCTGCTGAAACCTTGGGAGAGCCAGGGTCGGAAATGCGCAATCCGACAATAGGTTCTATCTTCCATGAGACGCAAATTGCCGAAGCCAAAGGCACAGGCATCAGCACCATGCGACGGCTTATGAAAGAAGCCGGAATGATGCCTCCGACATTTGAGTCAGACCATTTCCGGAACATATTTACTACACGAATACTGCTGCATCATTTTCTTCCTGAAGAAGATGTGAAATGGTTGGCCTCACTGCACATAAAGGGTTTGGTAGACGGTCAGAAAACTGCTTTGATATTCTTGCGTGAAGTTGGAGCAATTGATAATATCACCTATCGCCAGTTGTCCGGGACCAAGTACCGGGAAGCCCTGCGTGACTTAAAGCAACTTGAAAATCTCGGACTGCTTGATTCTCATGGGCAAGGGCGTCAGACATATTATACTCCGACATCGAAACTCATGGCAATGTACCAAGCTAATATTACCACCTCGGAATCAAACCTACAGACCTCAGAGGTAAACCTACAGACCTCCGGCACAAACCTACAGACCTCCGGCGCAAACCTGCAGACCTCGGGCGCAAACCTACAGACCTCCTTCTCTAAGGGTATATCGGATAGACTTTCAAAACTCGGAAAGAAGGAGTCTCCCATTGTGCTTAGGCAATTAGTTGTTGATATGTGCCGTGAGCAAGCTCTGACAATAGATGAAATTGCATCAATACTGGGACGCAGTGTCGGTCATGTACGAATGGTAATTATCAAACCATTAATGGCAGAAAAACGTATTAAATATACAATCCCGGAGATGATACATCATCCCAACCAAAAATATACGGCTAAGCAATGACTTCAAAGATTGATAAGAAAGGCTACGGCATAATAGTTCCTCAAGACTATGAGCCAGGGAAGTGGGACACAACAGATGCGAAAGATATTATCGCGCAGTTGAAGTCATTGACTGACGATGCGTTTTACCGCATGGCACAAGATATTGAGATTGAACTCGATTTATTAGGAGAGTCTGGATACGAATTTGAGGGTTTGTCACGACTTGCCATCAATGAACTGGAGGCTTTTCTAAGCGCTGACAAATTTCAAGAAGTCCGCGATTCCATCACAGAGGCTAATTTTCTACGGGATAGCGATTTTAACTATGTGTTTTACCAGTATAATGATAGCCATGATGTCGTAAATCAGTTTTATTCGGAAGAAAAGGCAAACGCGATATTGCGTTTCCACGACAACAAACTCCGTAATAAGAGGGAACGGTTGCTGAATCTTATCGAACTGTTTATCGATGAGTTTGAAGACGATAAGACCAATGCTCGTAAAGAGGTATTTGAGAAATATGGAGGCAGGTTCATATCAATATCTGAACTTGACACATTCCTTTTGTACCGTGATGACATAGCATGGTATAAAGGAGATACTTTTGACTCGGATTACGCGGAGGACATTCAACACATGAAAGCCTTACGAGATTTGGCCCCTCTGTATCGACTGATTTCCGAAGGAGGCGAATTCCAGATTAGGTCCACCAAATACAATCATCAAAAGTTTACCATAAATAATGAATCGTCGAAAATATTAGCGCAGGCTATAGCTTTGGCATTGAAAATACACAATGAAACAGACCCAACCTTAACGCCGGGTGCTGATATCAACAAGACCTATAGCCGTGCAGACCTAATTTGTGCCGGAGCAAACAACAAAGTTGATAGCATAGAGGAGTCGATTAACTCAAGTATCGACATTTATGAGGATGAATCCAAATTAGACCTCTTTTATTACCTTGCGGATAATGCGATTAAATGGTCAAATGATATCACCCTCACACAACGTTACCTATTTCTTTACCGACTCGCCAAATTCTTCAACCATATTCCGGCCTCGGAATATGATAGCTCAATAATTATTGACAGCCGGAAAGAAATCGTGGAGGCAATAAAGTATCGAATAAAGCAATTTAAGAAGAAAGATAAGGACGGAGAATTGCTTGATTTTTACCGTCAATAAGATTCCTGTAAAATTTTTGAATAATAAGGCATATTAACGCGGCAAATTTTTGCGGCAAATTCTGACAGTAGATTCTGGAAGCAGATTCTACTGTTTTTCTTTACCTATTTTATATCCAACTATTTGATATACCGTAAGATAACTTTGCATTCGTAGAACGGGACGTAAATCGGCAACGTCGTTGATTCGTAATTCCCTCTACGAATATTATGGCAAATAAAAAACCCTCAATCACCCAACAGGCCGTAACAATGGTCGTGTTGCCTCAGGACGCTCTCGATGAGATGATGGCCGTTGTGCGTCAGGCTGCCGATAACCAGAAGGAAGCCTCGGCTACGCCTTCCGATGAATGGCTTTCATCGGAAGAAGCCCGAAAAATTCTTGGCGTTTCGCCCAAGACGTGGCAGAACTATCGCGACCGAGGAATCATTCCGTTCTCGCAAACCGGTCGCAAAATCTATGTTCTGCGCAGCGACATAAACAATTACCTGAAGTCTCACCGCATCAATCGCCGCTGACTATGGAGGCTCAGGATTCATTCATTATGGCGGTCTCTGCACGAATGCCGGGCGCCATCTTCCAAATCAGCGCAGGTGATTTATGCGAGTTCGCCCGGCAACTTTTGAGCCAGGCGGCAGAAGTGGCTCGGCTACAGACACAACGCGCTGACCTGTCTTACGAACTGCTCACCATCGATGAAGTAGCAACTATGCTCAAGGTATCAAAAATGACTCTTTATCGCTGGGATAAAGATGGCACGCTAACTAAAATTGAGGTCGGTAGCAAACGTCGCTACCGTCGCTCCGATGTGGAAGCTCTCATCAACAACCAAAATGAATAAGCTATGTCGGACGAGAAAATTATCATAAAACAGTCTGGCAACATATCGTTCAACAGCAGTGAGGAGTTGCCTATTGACGGACTTCCGGCATCAATTCAGCAGTATATCAACGCTGTGTGCGACATCTATCATTGTCCGCGAGAGTTTGTCACTGCGGCAGTTCTCTCCACGGCTTCAACGGCTGTGGGTAAGAAAATTAAAATCAATGAGGGCAAGTATAAAAATTCTCTGGTTGAATGGTTTGTACTCGTAGCCCGAAGTGGAAGCAACAAGTCATATCCCATGAAGCTCGTCACAGCTCCTCTCCGCAAGATTGACGAGGAGTTGTATGCCGAGTATAAACAGGTGCACGACGAATGGAAGCAAATTCCGTCGAAGGAACGCGGAGACGAGCCGCGGTGTCCGGCCATCGTTCTTGACGATTGCACGGACGAGCGGCGTAGCGAAATTCTTTTCATGAACAACGAAACCGACACGGATACAAGTGCAGGCAAACGTGGCGTCATAGGCATCTATCCTGAACTCAAGGGGATGTTCGACTCAAAGAACCAGTATCAGAATGGAGGCACAGCCGCCATCTCGAAACTACTTCGGCTGTTCGATTGCGAGGACATCAAGGTCGACCGACGCAGCGGATTCACGATGCTGATTAAGAATCCCTTCTACAATATCATTGGAGACTTGCAGACAGGAATGTTGCGCCCTACATTCGGCAGTGAGCTGTTCATGACAGACGGACTGAATCAGCGCTTCCTCTTCTGCGTTGTCGAGGATATCGACTATCCCAAGCGCAGCAAGGCTCGTCTCCCCTTTGACATTGAGCAGCGATGGGCACAGACCATCCGTATGCTTTATGACGGAATCTACCACTCGCCGGACGGAAACCACTACACGCTGTTCCGCAGTACGGACGGCATGGTGACGCTCGGCGAAGGCGCTGACCGACTTTACGAGGAGTATTACAATACGCTTCAAGACAAGAAGCGTCGTGCTACCGACGACTATATCGCGTCCATCTACAGCAAACTTCAGATACACGTTCTGCGCTTCGCCGGTATCGTACACGCTCTTGAAGTAGCTGAGGAGAAGGGCCAACGCAACGATTACTATTCGTTGCACGAAAGCACGATGGAATATGCCATCCGTTGCATGGCCTACTTCGAAAGAATGGCCTTACTGGTCTATCATAAATTGGTCGACCCTCCCGATGTCAAGACCGTATCCAATCTCACAAATGCTGAATTTATACCAGAATTCTTCCGACGCTATCCCAAGGTGTCGCAGAATGCATTTGCACATCTGACCGGTGTCTCCCCGGCATACATCTCAAAAGTTATGAAGAAAAAATAGGTTAAGGTTAAATTCCCCATAATTGCCATTTAATCAGCAAAGAAAGTATTTACAGCGGTTAACCAAAACGCGAAAATTGCCCTTATAGGAAGTATGCAATTTGGTTGATGCCCGTAAATGCTTAAAACGTTAAAAAACAGGCGATAACAGCCGATTTAACCTTAACCTCAAAATTCCCACTTTAAAAAATGAATTTCGATTTCAGAAAAATAGAGATTAGCGTCTATCGTGGCGTCAGAGATACCACAGGACATATATCTACGCTTCATGACTTCTTGAACAATGTGGATTACAATGCCATCAGTGAGTTCAGAGCCACGGCAGATCCGGCAAGAAAAAAGCATATAAAGCAGACTTTGCCACAGGCTACGATAAGCGGTGTGTTCTCACCAACACGTTCGGCGGATAATCTTGTCAGGCATAGCGGATTTATATGCATCGATATTGACCATAAGGACAATCTGCATATCGGCAATTTCAACAGTCTGATAGAGGACACTCTGTCAAAGATTGAAGAAATTGCATTTGCCGCTCACTCGGTCAGCGGCCAGGGGTATTTCCTCATTATTCCATTGAAATACCCAGATATGCACACGGCTCACTTCAAGATGCTTGTGCGAAAGTTCGACGACCTCGGTATCAACATCGACCGCGCTTGCGGAGATGTGTGTCGGTTGCGGTGCCAAAGTTATGACCTGCATCAATACATCAATTTTGATGCAAAGCCCTTCATCGGAACATACCGAGAGCCGAAACCATGCCGCCCGAATTTCAGTTATAACTTTGATAAAATAGATGCCCGTGATAAAGTTGCAGCCTTATGCCTTGGAATTGAGCGGTGCCATATTGACTTAACCGGCAATTATGATGACTGGATGAAGATTGGTGCCGCTTTATCCTCGTTGGGAGAAAGCGGTCGGCAGTGGTTTCATCTTTGCAGCTCGCAAAGTCCGAAATACAATGCCGCAGAATGCGACCGCAAGTTCACAAATCTTCTCCGCTCAACAAGGCGCATAGGTATCGGTACATTCTTTTACCTCTGCAAGCAAGCAGGATTACAAGTCTGACCGCTTACTCCCATCTAAATCGAACCGACAGATGCCATAACAAAATGGTGTCTGTCGGCTAATTTTTTTGCAGCGAAATTGCATAACAGGCAATATCGTAAAAATTCGCAGGATTGAAATTCCCAAAATTACATTATTCACATCAGTCCGAGAATACATATTAGCAAATAACAGCGAGGTGCAGACGAGCGTTATTGGTTGATATAAAGCAAATTGTGGCTTTAAGGAAATCTACAATTTGTAAAGGCTTGAAAATAAAACACGGTTGATTTTCAAGCACTTGGGGGTTACGGGGGCTTGCCCCCATAGTGGCTTCAGACACCCCCCACCGCCCTCGTTTGCATTTCGTGCTCGCCATCTCTCTCACTGTCGCTATATGCAGAGCGGTAGACGGCTTGCACATTTGTAACTGACTGAATGGGTGGTAAAAAGTTTTGCGACTTTACATTCATTAAAGGAAAAAATTTATCCGATTCAAGCCGCCTCCCTGTTTTGAGCATGGCGGCATAATCTTATTTTGCTGAATATCAGCTCAAAAGCTACAAATAGAGGGTTGGAGGGAGAATATCTCTCCCTGCCATACTGTGTATACAGCCCCCTCAGCGCTGAGAATTACTTTCACGTTCTTGCCTCAAAATCAGCGGAATATGCAGGGCTGGGCTGTAAAGCCGCTGCCGTGATGTTCAAATTTCCGCTTCGTGAAAATTGACCTTTGCGACAGCACCGCTCTGCTACTTGTGGCGTTAAATGATGGCAAAGTGCGGTGATGACGAAGGGCGCGGAGTGGAGGTAAATGTCAGCGTTATCGGCCTGCCGCTTTCGTAGCGCAGCGGAGAAAGAACGAGCGGAGGGAACTCGGGTCAAACAGCGAAGTAGGGTGTCGTGTAACGCAGTGGAGCGACAGCAATCTGTTGAGAACTCCGGCTCTCGACAGTTTGCGTCCCTCCCTCGCCGTGCGCCGCAGGCTGACCGGAGTGAGTGAAGCGGTCGCTGACATTGCCGGAGCGCAACTGTCCGAGTCGTCCGCTCTTTGGGGCCTGGGGTGGGCGTATAATCAAGGTGCGCAGGACGTGTCGGCTCTCGGAGCCGGAGCTGACGATGTGAGACAAGCACCGAAGTCTGTGCCGGAACACAGGGGCGAGAAATCAGTGAGGGTGTCGTGCAGTGCAACGGAGCGACAGGGAGTTAGCGCAGATTTATCAAGCTATCTCCTAGCCCTCACTTGCCCCGGGCCGTAGGCTGTTCGGGCATAGACTTCGGAGCCTCACATCGTGGCGTAGGCGCAGAGAAAGCCGACGCGTCCGGCGCGTTCAATAATACAGCGTCGCAGACGAATAATAAAATGCCGAGAGTTGATGATGACGGCAGCTTCCTCTATGGGTGGGAAAGAGTGCGCGAGGTTTGGCTCGGCGACTTTTCGTGCCAATGAGAGCAGAGACAAGTTCGCTTGGCTATGCCGAGTGCAGCCGAAAATGCGCGAAGCGAAATGGAGGAATGAGCGCGGCAGACCGTCATAGACGAGCCGGAAAAACAAGCGGAGGTCGCGGCTTGACAGCGGAGAGAGACGTAGCCGTCAAAGATAGTTTGTGAGTGCAGGTGCAGACGGAGCGACCCGACACCGCTCCTGCGTCACGGTGTCGGGGGAAGCGTAGGCAAGCCGGAGGGAGCAATCTATCGACCCCCAGACCGTAGCGGTCGTTAGCCGAAGCGGAGAGAAACGGAGCCTCGGCCAACGATGTTCGGGCTTGGCTATGACTGGGACTGCAAGCGATTGAGGAAATGAGCGGTCGATTGCCAATGCCTCACGCGCTCCGGGTGGGGAGAATAATCCTGCCGTAATCATAGGCCCTCGGCGACAAATAAGCGAGTGCCACGGGCGAATTTCCGTGTGTTCATCAGTCCTCTAACGGGTGGGAGGATGGTGGCGGATGACGGCTGTGTGCCGATTGGAGGACGGAGAGCGGATGCCTGTCCTTCGGAGTCGGAAAAGCAAGCGGAGGTTTCGTTGCGGGGCAAAGCGCCAAAGGCGATGACGGGTTGACAGCGGAGATGCAGCGGCGCCGAACCCGACGCAGGAGGGTGTCGGCACCGGCGGAGACGTAGCCGTCAAAGATAGTTTGTGAGTGCAGGTGCAGACGAAGCGGCCCGAAACCGTGACGCAGGAGCTGTGTTGGGGGAAGCGTAGGCAAGCCGGAGGGAGCAATCTATCGACCCGAAAACCGCAGCGGTCGTTAGTCGAAGTGGAGCGCAGCGGAGCCTCGACCAACGATGCTCGGACTTTGAAGGATATAGGCATCAAACGGAGGACGGAATGAGGTCAGTATGGGCGGCATCCGCCACTAGCCGGGTGGGTCAACATAGATGAGCACGATAAACAAAACGAGTTGTGATATTGGCTTTTAACGATGAGAAAGCCCCGGATTGTTCCGAGGCTTCCGAAAGATTGGCGGGGTCGTTCAATATTCCTGCTCGTGTATATTGATGCTCGCTATATATTCGAGGCAATCGCCGAATTTTTCAACGGTGAGCATCAGAGCGTATGAGCGGTTGAAAGTGAAGATGTTTGACCAGAGGCACGTGGATTCATCAGTAAAATGGATGAAAGCGAAGAATTTTCTTGCGCCCTTGTGGCATTCGAGCGAGTAGTCGGTTAGATTTGCGAAGTCGCTCTGCTGGGGTCGTTTGTCAGGAAGTATCATATCGAATTGATTTAAGAGTTATGTGCCGAAGCACTTCAGATTTTACAGTGCAATAATTGGGAGAGCGCAGGAAGCGGCAATGCAAATAATCCCAAGAAAAATTTTAAGGCCCCGTGGTGGCCGGTAAATCTCCACCGACCAAGCATTAGTCGGTGGAGATTTATAAAATTTTTCGCAGCCCCGCAGGTGGCGGCGAGGTACGAAGCCGGGATAGCTTGCGATATTTGCAGATAGCGGTGCGCCCTACCTTTGCAGGTGGAAAATCAGTGCTGCGTGTCATAACTCCAATTCGGTATGACCGACAAACGGCCCTTGCGACTTCGCTTCACCGACTGCCGGATGCCCTGCGGCGCTAAAACCAATAACCTTTCGCTTTATTCTGATTAAGGAATACAGGGGGCGCAAACAGCTTCGCGTTTTCCGACTGATGCCATTCGGGAAAATCGGCCTCGTTTCCACGAATACAATTAACAATATCCGCGAGCCTCCGCGAGTTGAATGACACACCTTTGAGGTAGCCGACAATCTGGGCTTTTACCTGCGATAAGGTATCACTCGGCGTTTTCTCGGATGGCCTCGAGGCACCGTCCGAAGGTCATTGTAACCGCAGGGCAAAACGCCGCATCGGAAAGAAGAAATACTCAGGGCAACTCGGATGTCGCGAGAGCGAACCTGCCCGGCAGCCCTAACGGCTAAAGGGCTTGCCCTGCACAGGCAAGGTATTACTCAGAATTTTCTCGGATGTCGCGAGAGCGAACCGTCTGAAAGCCGAGCTGCTGCAAGACAAAATTCTGCACCGGTATTATAAGGGCGGTGGGTGGGTAAAGATAACAGCAAAAGCGGCCACTCCCCGCAGGGAGCAGCCGCGCTGCGGACGGTTTGGAGAAGTTATTTCTCCAAAGGGTCCGGAACGAAGTCCGGTGCGTCGGGGTCGATGCCGCGGGCGATGTATATTGCCCGCAGGGCATTGTACGACTGAACGACGATCTGATTGATAGCGCGGAACTGGAAGTCTTCAATCAGGAGAGCCATCTGCTCTTTCATGCTCGGGAACTGCGTTCCGAAAGCGTAGTTAATTGTACGCGCTGCATCGAGGATAACACGCAGCTCTGATTCGGTGAAATTGTTGTAGTTGATTTCCATTGTTCGGGAAATTAGAGGGTGAAACATTCGTGATTGTTGTTGTCGATATGGAAGATACTGAGCGTATAATTCTCACTGCCCTTTACGAACTTGACTTTGATAAAGTCCTCGCCGTCGCGCCAGCAGTAGTATAAGGCAACGCGCATCGCGTCAGTATCGTTGTCGGCATAGAATTTCCATTTGCCTTGTTTTGTGATGCAGATATATTCGTACATGGTCGTGAGAATTAACGGTTAGACTTTCGGGAAGAAAGCGAGGGAGGCTTATGCCTCCTCTCGCGCTGCCTCGAACTGGAGGCGTTCATGGATGTTTTGGGAGATAGTCGCGCCGTAACGGGCTTTGAGCAGGTGCATGTAGCGCATCGCGCTTTTGGCGGTCTTGCATCCGCAGCCTACATTGTCCTTGGGGGCCACGCCTTTGAAATAGACGTACCAGCGGTTGAACTTGCGCTGAGCCACGATGAGCTTGGGAGTAGCGGAAGCGGTAGTTTCGACTGTGGGGGCAACGGCTGTTGCGATGTTCTCTGTTGATTTTTTAGCTTTACGTGCCATATCTGTGAAATTTTGAAGTTTGACTTGTGGGCCGAAGCCCGATTTTTACGAACAATCAAAAGCACGGGTTACAGGGCGCGACCGAGTCAAGGATGAATGTCAGTTGCTCGCCAACTGAACTCCACCGGAGGCAAGCCTGTCCTTGACACAGCGGACGCCCGCGCTAAATTTGTGAAGGAAAAATGGCTCGGTCTGCAACCAAAAACGGAGATATGGAACGATATGAAGCAACGGAGAGCGTCCGGAAAAATCGGCTGAAACATCCGAAGCCCCGCAGTCGGATACGGACGCAGACGCAGAAAACTCCCTGCTCAATCGCGGCTGCAAGTTCGGCAACGACAAGGTACGTCCAAAGGTGGGTCAAGGACAGTCGGCGGCGGATACAGCCAAAGGTGCGGTGCGGCACCGGCCAATGACCGACGGCACGACCCCAAAACATCGAAGGCCGCAGGTCGGGGCATAGTGGCGGAGGTGTCCGTCGCGTCCCGAAGTCTGACCGTCTCACGACGATGTACCCCGATATATCCACAAAACTTCAAATGGAAATTGCCGACAGCGGACGCGATGCTCTGCTTTGCTTTACTGCCGGTGCGTCAGCGAGGACAAAAGTCAAGTTCGGGCAGTGAGAAAATCTCGGCATCTTTCGACAACAACAATCCGTTTCACCCGATCCGGACAATGGAAATACAACAATCCGAAGAAAAGCTACGTCCTCGATGCACGGTGAAGCGACAGCCGGAGCGCAGGAGCGGACAGCTCGGATGGCCGACAGGCACCTGCCCGGAGCACCCAAGATTGCGCAGGGCCTGACCGCGACACTCGGCATAGAGCGGTGGCGGAGTGCCGATAGACAAATAAAAGCGTAGCGAGGCAGCCAAGCGAACACGGGAAAAGGCTGTCCCGGCGACAGCCTGACCCGGAAGGTCGGTGGAGATTATGCAGGCATGAAAACGCCCTGTACCATTGTATAGTCGACGTCGTTGTGCATTGAAGCTGCGATTTCCTGGGCGTCGTCGGCGTTCTGGGCTTCGACTTCTTCGATGTAGCTTTCGCCGTCGTAGGTGATGACTTCGATAGTATAGCATTTGATCTTGCGGTTTGAGTCGAGGGAGCTGCTGTAGAGGTTGATTACGTGGGTCATGATTTTGAAGTTTTAGAGGTTTTTTACTGGCGCCGGGGCGCGTTTGATTTTTACGAACAATCAAAAGCAGGGTCGTAAGACGCCGAAGATGTCAAGGGTGATAGCCGTTCCTGCAACGAAGCGAAGGACGGAGGAACACGGAGTGCAAACTTGCCCTTGACAGGCGGATGGCCGTGCTAACTTTGTGAAGTGAAATATCATCGCTTGCTCCGAGCGCACCACAGTAATGCCTCGTCTAAAACTGAAATCATACAGACCTACAAATCAAAACCTCGGAGGCAATGACCGTCACGCAGACCGCTTTCAAATGCACCTCTGCACCGTGTCATCGCTTTAGCGCTTCGCCATAGCGAAGAACTCATCCTAAGACGGCCTAAAAGCAACATCACCACCAACAACCGAAGCCAACGCCGACAAAGCACAGAATTGAATTGCTTTAGCAATCGCTGAATACCTTTGGAAATCTACAATGAATGAAGCAAATCGCTCTGCCACATAGACACAGACGTCACCAATGGCACAGACCTTTTTCTGCTTAATCCCCCGACCAGTCGGGCCTAATCAACGGTACAATCCTTATCCGTGGAAGCGAGCCGCTTCGCAGCACTGCCCCCAAATAGCAAGTCCACCTCGGATCCGCGTCAAGCGGTGCCGAAGTGGACTTAATATGAGTTAGCGATTGAAGCCTTCCGGTCGAGACCTCGGGCTCGATTTACGAAAGCGCGGCGACGAGGTGTCGCCGCAACTTCCTACCTAAAAAGGAATATCATCATTAGGATGTAAATCATAGAAAGAAGGCTTACATTTCAGCCGTTTGTTGACAATCGCCTCATCAGACTCTACTTCAAATACACCAGGCATGGCAGCATCTAATCTCACCATAATTCCGTCCTTTAATTCAGATGGCGGAATATTTGGAAGCGGTATAGAGAAATCATGATTTTTGATAAGAGGAATAAACTCATCCAGCAAATTGCAGAATAAAGGGAAAGCATATTCCGAATCTATATATTCCTGAGATATAGATATTTCATTGTCAATATCCCATAAATTCCAAAAACCTCTGTCATTGACTTTGAAGAAATTATTAACCGATTGGCGGAGTTTTCCTTTTGTAGCCTCAGTAAGATAATACGGGATATCGACATCAAGAGAAACTGTATTCATGGGTTCAGATGAGAGGCAACAGTATTTAAGCGTGAATTCGAAAGAAAGAGCACCTGCGTAGCAGAAACCCACCTTAATCAAAAGCTCTCCATCATCTATATTATCATCGGATATGATGGCGTATTTATATTTCAGCCCGGACCAGCGTTCATTCTTGACAAGACAGGCAAAATCTTCTTTCCTATCAAGTAAAAACAATCGGGCATCTTGGGAAGATATGCAAGAAAGGGGTTCTGTGATGAACCATGCAGTGGGTCTGATATTGGACGTTACGACATCAAGGAATAATACGAATTTACTGAAAAAGTAGTCGCAATATTTTTCCCAACTTGTTCTGAAGACCAGCTCTCTGAAATGGAGACCATTTCCGGCAGTGCAAAGATCTGGGTAGAGGGCATGAGTATTCAAGGCATTCTTGACCCATTCTGCAAATGAGCGGTAGGTCTTTATAGAGAGGTTTGAATCAAACTCGCCTTCCCAGTAATACACGCAGTCCAAATAAGCATCGGGATTTCCAAATTCTAAATCATCCTCGCCATCATCTTCGATATAGCCTTTGCCTGGAGAGAAATTGATTTTGAATTTATGGGTATGGTTGTTTGTATCCGCGAATACACATGAAAGGGAAACAAAACCGAAAAGAGAATCATAATCCATAGAAAATGAATCGCTGGATATGCCTTTCCATATGCCGCTGTCAGCACGAATCTTTAGTTCGGCCAATTTTTCTGAAAACAGCCGTGCAATTGAAGGAGCTGAGACAGGAAGGTGATGAGACATTTGGTATTTATTAAATTCTTGTTCAATTTGATATGGGGAACGGTGCTCTTAATTTGTAAAAAACAAGGAGCAACGGTTTGCAACACGGATAGTATGTAGAATATATGAGGCACCCCACGTCGGTCAGACCGGCATGAGCTTTCATGGCGATAGTCAGAGCCTTATCGTGTAGCGTATTAATGAGAAGGATTATAACTTGATTCCACTTTGCTCCATCAACTCTAAAAGGTCGTGCCATAGGCGTTCCTTGTATGAGTTGAGACATTCCCCAGCGCGATTATAAAAATCCCACCAACGGAAAAGCGGGCCATTATCCTTCGAAGTCGGAAGCCGATTATTAGCGGCTACAAAATCAAACAGTTCGTTACAACGAAGCTTGAATTTGGCATCAGAATAGGTTTCCGGTTCGATAACTGTTTCGTTGACATCCGATAGTTCAACTGTAGTGCTGCTCCCCTCCGATGAGTTATCGAGCACACTGGCTTCAAACTCCGGAGATAAATCATCTTCCTCAACGGAGCGTTTATTACGAGGTTGGTATGAAATCATTTTCTCATGATTATTTGCCATATCCTCGTAAAAATATTCAACCGGCAAAGCGGCAAGTTGTTTAACAGCACCCATGCGGTTATAGTGCATAGCGATATATCGGCCGATATTCTCGATGCCATTTTTCAATTCTTCGTGGTCTGCGAGATACGAAAGAATGCCAGTTCTGGCATTGACAACGCGGAAGAATATTGAAGGTCCAAAGAATGTTGTGCGGGCACTATAGTTCCAGAAAATGACCTTCGTCAATCGATAGGGGTCTGCTGTATTACTGAGGTCAACTGTCAGTCTTACAGCCCACCAAAGATTTGCGATACCATGACGCATGAGACCTCGGGTAACAAACCAGTGGTTGTAAACCGAGGCTTTGAAATCCCCTTTGCCCCATCTTTTCTGAAGAAAAGCATGGAAAACAGAATGAGACACAGACTCCCAGAATATAGGGTCTGCCGCCATCACTTCAGGAAGGTCTTTCAAGGCCTCATAGATAGTTATGGCGTCTTCATATTCGTGTGCGCTGTCGGCATATAGGTCATTGCAAATGTTCTCGTAGATTTCTAAATTCATCGGCAACGTCTGAGTTGCGTCGATACTAAACTCGTCACTCTCATAGGGGGCAGTAATGCCGCTTTGAATATTGCTCTTCAACTGGGCAGCATAATTGGATTTGAAAAGTCGGAGTCTAATCATCATAGCCGAAGGAGTTAAGATTGTTGAGACTTGCAAACATACGTTCGTATGGATTGCCGAGAATAGCCTGTGCGAGGTCGAGGGCGACATCCGGTGAGGAAAGATTACCGTCTTCATCGAATGGCTCATCGCCTGAAGCACCTACAGCTATTTCTCGCAGTTCGTCCTCTTGGTTAATGCGGTCAATCAAAGTGCCGGCCCAACGAGTAGACTTATATTGACCGATATTCTGAAGTGCAGAAGTGAGGACGTTGAGAAGGAAAGAAGCGTGAAGATAAGCTTCATAGTCCCGATTCTGAGAGAGATTTGTCGTGCTATATTGCTCATACATTTCCATGGGAAGTTTGAGCAATATCTTATCGCCCCCCAAATCAAAGCGACTGTATTTAAGGGTCTCGTCATGGACGACCTCAATAAAATCGTCGGCCACATTTTTTACCTGCTGGCTCTTTTCTTGCATCATTAGATCGATAGTACCAAGGAATGCAAGAGTTTCCCCCGGACCAATGTTGATGTCAAACGACATGTAAAATTCATCAAAAGCTGAGTTTTTATACTGGCGTATATCCTTTACGGCCACTACGCTCAGCGTGCCGATGACTTTGCCGTTGTAGCGTTTGTTGGGCAGAGTAACCTTAAACTTACCATCTTCGCTTAAATATGCCGTTCTAATCATGGCACGCTGGCAATCGAGTTCAAGGCAATACTTCGCAAAGCCGGTTTCAATCAGTCGCTGAATATCGGCATTATTCACTTTGGTCCAGACGTTGAACGTAGTCATAACCATATTGCTGACTTCAATGTCAAAGTCAATATGAGTCTCAGTATCATCGCCGAAATTGAGATTAAGGCAAGGATACGGGAGGATTGTATTTTCGTTTAGTTGCATATGACTATGAATCAGAAGTTAGATAACATTTTAGTTACGTTCATGTCGAGAATATGTTTGAGGTCGTCGTTGAAGCGGACCTTAATCATATTGGAACCCTTTGAAAGCGAAACGCCTCTCATCTCCATACCGTTGAAATTACCGATTCCGAAGGTGTCGGTGATTTCCAACTCATTGTCAAGCCGTCCATCCTCTCGTTTCGAGGTAAAGAGAATCGTGGCTGATGGAATATTTTCCTCGGAAATTATGCATATATTGTGCACAATTCCTATTTTTTCGCGGAGTGCACAGACCTTGAAATCAACGTCTATGAGCACGGCTGCAGGTTGATCTGAAACAACTGCTTCTTTAGGAGTATTACCGCCGGTGTTACGCTTTGTTTTCTTATTGTGTTTTTTCTTAGGAGGCGTGACAACGGCTGTAGTTTTTCTTTTCCCGGTCTCTTCCGGCTCGTTCTGAATAGTGGCGAGTCCAGCCTCGTTGATTACCTGACCACGTCTTAAGATGGAGGGAGACGACGTCTCATTTATGTCGGGAGGCATGATGAAATCAGAATTGCGGACACCGGTTTCAGACTCCGTGAAGGAGTCAGTGGCGATGATGCCCAAATCCTGGGGTATCTCAGGAGAGTCTTCACCTTCTACCATGTCAGAGAATGTATAAAGATATTTGCCCGCACCGAGCATCTTCATAGAAGTGCGGTTTCTTAATTTACAAAATTCCTCAATTTGCGCAGCGAGAAATTTTCGCAATTCTTCCATTGTGGCACTTGCCTGAGAACTTATACGATTTGTGAGAGGTTCACGCCAGTTCTTTTCATTCCATTCGTCATGAGCTGGATTTTCAAGGTGCTTGAGGAGGCGGTCGCCTTTCTCATTGGTGCATACAAATGTTCCATAGACGCCGAAGTTGTTGATGTTAAGCATGAACTGGCTTGTGCTTTTGCGCATGACCATCATGCAAGGCATTCTGAAAAACGCGATGCGGTCATTCTTAGCGTCGCGATTTTTAATGAGATAAAGTTCAACTTCTCCTAATCTTGGTAAAGTTTCTTTTACGCAGATACAACCCGGCTCAATGTCGGCCTTTACGACGGCGTCATAGTACGGTCTTGGATGAATACGATTTCTATAATTATCCACAGGGTTAGAGAAATAATTGTCCATCAACTCAGATAGAGTTGATGCATCTATTTCATTACAAGACCTGTCGGCGTCAAAGATTTTGACGATGAGCTTTCCACGCAGGACAGCCAGCCAGTAATGCGTGAGAACCGATTTGGTTATGTCTTCAATGTCGCCGTTCTGAACGTCACGCCCCATAACCATAATATCTGTTCCAGATGTGATACATCCGTTGTCGTCCGGTTTCCTGCGGAAACGAGGTGGGATGCGGTCATAATCTGTGATAGGTTCGCCTTCTTCATTATCGTAAAACCCGACGTGAGAATATTTCTCGCCATTCATTCTATGAGTGGTGAGAGTTGAAACACCCTCAAAAACATATTGCCCTTGCTCAGTCATTGTGGAGACAAGCATAGTGCGAATTGGCGACATGGTGAATATGGTCGACTTACCAAGACCGAAAGACCCACCACGTCCCAAAGAAGACTGGTCGCCCCCATGGACGCCGACACCACGCACGAATGCAGAGAAGTTGCATGAGTCGTTGTCGGGGTCGTATGCCATACCTTTAGTGTTGTAATCGGATATTTGTAAATATCCCATTGCTGTACCGGGTCGACTCAAATCATTAAAAAGGTTTAGCATCGGCCCATATTTGGGTCCAGCAGTATCGGGGAAAGTATCAAGACATGCTTGAATATGCTCTTTAAGACCAAAGAAATTCCGATAGCTGCTCATATTGAAACGGGAAAACTTAATTTGAACAGTTACAGGCTTGGATTTATCAAGCACAGCGTCCAGCGAATTTTGAATACACTCGCGGATTAAGCTATCCCACGAGCCATCAAAATTCTGACCGGCAGCATCGGTTGCTCCCATACTGAAATTCATACCGGCTTTGAAATGCCATTTGCACCCCAGCTCGGCTGCGCTTTCATTTGTTCGGTTTAATGCCATTTTGGTATTGATTTATGGTTAATCCCAGTCGAGGTTGTCAATATATTCGTCCAGGTCGGAGTCCTCGAAGTACTCCGGCTCGCCGGTGTTCTCGTAACGGTCGAAGTCCACCCACATATCGTGGGCGGTATCGCCGTTGTAGTTGTCAAGGTCTTCTATTTCGTCCATTGTGGTTTATATGTCAAGTTCAAGTAAAATCGGTACAGATTGGCCGGTCCCGAAGTCCGAGAGGATTTCTGCCTTTTTCATAAGGGGCATAAGGCTGCGGCTAATAAGAAAATAGTCAATGCGGTTGCCAATTTTGAGATGGCGCCATGCCCCGTAATATGTGGCTGCTTTTTCAGTAGGATGCGATTCTCTGTAAGCATCGGCGAGGTCACAGGCGGACAGCAACGCATTAAAATTGTCGCGCTCCCATTTGGTGAAATTGGCGCGTGTATTTTCAAGTTTGCGCTCGCATGTATCATATTCGGTATGAACGATGTTCAAGTCGCCACATATTATGACAGGCAGCTGATTCGACTCTTCTTTGATAAAAGAACGGAATTCGATATCCCATTGCTTGCGATAATCGACAGCACTTTCTACTGATTTATTACCGTAAGGAACGTAGGTGTTCAGCAAGCAGAAGAAATTGCAGCGGAAAGCCTGAAGATGTCCGTTTGCACTGAGCTCGAAAGTCGGAATCCGCAGCGGCATACCGATGCTATTTTTTACATAGAGAGTGACGCCGCTCCAATCTCCAAAGTCATGCTCATTGCACAACTGTGTGTAGCCGTCTATAACAAACCGTTCGCGTTTTTTATTGAACCTGACTTTTTGCAGACACAAAAAGTCCGGAGAGTATTGTTCGATGATAGCCTTGACTTCATCGAACCGCTTTGCAATACTATTTGCATTCCAACTGATAATGAGCATGATCAATTAGCGATTGAAGCCTTCCGGTCAAGACCTCCAACTCGGTTTCTTTGCGGAGCAAAGTGGCAAAGCCGATGAACGAAAGCGCGGCAGCGAGATGTCGCCGCAACGCCCGGATTAATTTGATGCATGATGGTTTGCAGACAGTTTTTTGTATTTGGCAATGTACTTGCCAAATACTTGAATGAACGCCTGGGCCGAAGTAGTAAGATAGGAGATTATCTCGTCGTATCTGTCATCGTCCGGCAACCCAAGTCCCGTGCGGGTACAACGGATGACAGCCGTAACTTTGTCATCGCCGCGCTCCCATGAAAGGTCGTAATCAGGAAGGGCCTTCTCGATTTCATCCTTGAATTGGGCCACATAGTCGAAGGCCTTCTTATTCTCTGTCTTGTCACCGATATTGAAGGTGACAGATGTGCGGATATTTGGGTTGTTGATGGTAACTTCGCAGGAGATACCGCCAAAACCGAGCGATTTGCCGAGCCAGCGGTCAGACGTTCCTGAGGCTGAACTGTAAGGGCCGTTATGCGCCTTGTTATATTCGATGAACTTCTGCCAAAACGCCTGACGTTTTTGGTCGTTGGCAGCTGTGACTCCGGCGTCCTGAACGGCCTCCTGCTTCTTGGTCGCCATCTTGATTGTGTATTCCTCAGTATCTTTTATGGGTATAATCTGGTCGAAGTCAATCAATACGCGGTCGCCATATTTGTAAGGTGTTACCTTGAAGCATTTCAAGCGCAGGTTGAAGTTCGTAAGCCAAAGCACAGAGGAAGTAACCTCTTTGCGAAAATTGGCGGCAACGAAGAAAATGCGCTGAGAGTTATCGGGATTGAGGTCAATTTCTTTTATTTCTTTCCCGTCCATAAATTCGCTGATCATTTCCTCAGCGTTATGGCCCTCCCCGAGATACTTCTGATACATTTGAATTATCTCGCTCTTTGACAGGCTTGAACAATACGAGGCGTATTTGATGGCCTGCCATGTAACGTCGCGGCCCGAGTCATCGAGCTTGTTTTCGATGATGACGAGGCAGCCCTGCTTGTCAAGGGCGAGCAAATCGAGACGTTCCTTTGTGTCGGCGAAGCCGTCAAACTCTTTTTGGATGATGAGAAGTTCTTCACCGAGAGATGAAGGCTCAGCGGCAATCCACTCCTGAAGGTGTTTGCGCTCTTCAAGGTTCAGCTCCTTAAAGGTGCAGATGCGCGCCTTTTGGAGAATATTATTGTTTTGGTCGAGAATATACATAATGTTAGAGTTAGCAGTTAAAACGGAGGAAGAGGCTCCCATATTATAAATTTTCGGTTTTCTTTCTTTTTCCGATTTATGGTATTCGTATTCATCCTCGCATTTAGGAAAAGAACGTAATCAATTATCATCTAAATCGAAATCGTAGGGTTGATCTTTCTGTATTATTTCAAGGCTGTAGGCTTTCCATTTTCCCTCAGGTGTCATAACCGAAAGAACACGGACGGTGTCGTCTTCATCCGCCCCAGCCTTGTCTAACAATTCGGCTGGAATATAGGTGTCACCTACAAATCCGAATGTCTTTCCTTGCTTATTTCTATTAGTTCTTAACTCTCCCTCTTCAGATTGCAAAAGAGTGGAGGTCGTTCCATCCTCTGCCGGAGAAATCTGGAGGAAGACAATATGCTTCTTTTCCTGCTTGTCTTTCCGAATGCAATAGATGATATTGAGCAAATCACCGACATTAGGACGCAGCGATGTGTCGCTATAACGAACCACATCGCTAACAAGTCCTTTCCCCATGACTATATGGAAGAGAGATTTTGAGGGATTTACACCGTCGACTGCGACCACCCGCGTATTAAACAGAGGCAATGCTTCTTCTTTGGGACAAGGTTGTGGCTCAGCAATCATAATTGTTTTCTTGCCGTCGCGAAGGCTGGTATACTGTCGAAATTTTATGAAATCACCTTTATGGAACTTGCCGCTCTTATTCTTAAAAAATGTTTCAGAAGAAGACGATGTGATGACGGTGTAGGCGTTTTTATCCGCATTCTCGTAAGATATATAACCTATTTCCGCCGGGAGTATGCTCCAGGCAGGGGCATCCACGGGTTTTATAGTCAACGGCACATATTTTATCGTTTCTGTCTGACGATACGGAAAAGTCTGCGTCACGGTGTATTCGATTTTCTTGATTGCCCTGACAGAGACAACAGATCCTGGATGAAGTCCTTTAAGATTAAAGCGTTTTTGAGGTACAACAAATGATGTGTCCTTATCGCTGAAAACCAGCATCGTTTTACCCTCGATATTAAATTTGTCAGTCATGACAAACTGCTTGGATTCATATTCTTCGAAAGCATAATCCATTGCGGCATCGACCAACTCATGCGGACTCAATGGGACTTCAGTCGCCGAGGATACGATGGCATCGGCATCACGCCATTCGTCAGAGACATTTTTGCCTTGACGTGTTCTGTGTGCCGAATAGGCATCAAGAAGTTTACGTGCCTCTGACTTCATCCCTATCGAAGCCAAAGCCTTGGCTGTCTTAATCCGCAATGGACCTATTATATCCTCTGTCTTTTCAAGCTCAAGCGCACGCAAGTAAAACCCTGCCTGAAGTTTGGCATCGTCGATGCATTCGCCGGCTTCTTGCCAGATATAATATTTCTCGCCCTGACTTAAAAGAAGCTTACGATATATAGGCAGAGCTTTCTCCTTTTTATTAGACCAGACAAGAACTTTAGCCCATTCTCGGAGGATGTTCTCGTCAGCTTTACTCTTGTTTTCAATGATGCCATAAGACTCATCAAGAAACATCATAAGAGTACTTCGGCTTCGAACGCCACTATCGGCTTTTGCAAATCCATAGCACTTACGCACAAACTGAATTACCGGAGCCGGGTAGTCATTGCCGTCAGTTCCCTTCTGTGCCGAGAAATCCTCATCCTTGATGGTATAAGGCATAATGGTTTCGGCGACAACCAGCAAGTTATCTCGCGAATTATCATCGGCGCTACGGGTGATGAGACCAAGAATCTCAGTGTGCCAATGAGTGCCGGCATAGGGCATATATTCGGCGAAATAATCTTTGGCCAGCTGCCAAAAGGCATTGAGGTCGCTGTTTTTCTTATAGTCTTGGAGTTGCCAGAATATTGCCTTACTCTGCATGTCGGCGATCTCAGCTTTGTTTACCCTCGTATTTTGAGATAGTTCATCTATGAGGCGGTCTGGGTAAAAAGTCAGAGTGCTACAAACACGAGAGAGCAATGACGGGATGTCATTCCCATCCTTATAGCCTTCGCGTTTGTCCTCGGCTCTGAAATTTTGTAGCCCCCATAATTTCATGAAACTCGGAAAAACGAAGTCTTGATTTTCCCGGGCGAAATTGGATGCAAAATTCAATATCATTGAGTGTAGCATCGAAGGCCGAGGATTCTTTAATTTTATGTAGTCTCGTAAGAGTCCACGTACTTCCAATGACGTAAGTTCCGTCAGACGCTCTCGCATATAACGATATACAATCCAGCCGAAGTCTTCGTGGAGTTCCGCATCAATTCGTTCCCCTTGTGTGCCGCACAGAGCCAAGGCTTTAGTGTAGGCTTCACGAGGATTTGATTTGGACTGCTCCGACAAGATTTTCAATTCGTCGAAATAAGGAATCAGCATTCGCTGCAGTCTTTTCAGATTCTCTTTGCCCAGTCCATTACTATCCGCCATAGTAGAAGTTAGTTCCTGCATTATGTCTATGCAGCGCTTTGCTTCGGCTTTGGCCTGAGAATCGGACTTCAGCAAATGGAGTTTTGCCATATCATACAATACCCAGAATAATGCGGCATCTGCCCATTCGCCAGGTTCTTGCTCGCGTTCGCGGATGGCAAGTTCATAAGCTTCTTTCAGCTTTCCTTGATGGCGCAATTCGGTCACTTCTCTGCTCATATTCCTGTAAGTTCTTTAAGTCGGTTTATAAACCGTGTAAGCAATTCATCGTTACCGCCCATAGACGATGAAGCCATAGCCCTTGTGACGAACCCTTTTCCATTGAAGTAAAACTGCAACGAAGCAAACGGTGCATCTGTTTTCATTCCATAAAGCACATAATATTGTGCAGGATATTCTTTGATGCCCGTTATGCTTACTCCGATTTCATCAGCGGCACTTCTAACAATGTTGTACAAATCCCTCAGGCCATCCGATGAAGGCGCATAACTGACGTCATAACTATTCTCCCGCATATCGCGCAAACAGCTTAATATTACATCGTCTCCTTCTGCCGGATGCAGAGCTGAGATGAAAATGAAAATTCCGGCACCATTATACTGCAGGTCATATTCACGAATTTCACCGGAAGACAACCGTACAGTATATCTGTCGCGGTATGGCTTTTCCGTTACAGAGATGAGTTCAGCACCGGCCTCAAGTAATGCTGCCGCCGCACTGTTGCACTTTGCTTTCCGGGCTGCGGAAGCTCCGGGAAGTAAAGAGCAATATATATCAGCGTAGCAAATCACATCGGCTTGGGGCTTGGATATCTGACGTATGGCTGATATATCAAGTTTAGCCAGTGGTGCAAGATGCGGCATATTGACTCCGTACAAGCATCGTGAGGCTCTGGTCGTAGCTGTGTAATTCCACCGCAATGAATCGTTGTCAAGTCCGGTGCGTCGGGAATAGTCCACATAAACTGTGTCCCATTCTCCACCCTGACTTTTATGGCAGGTGATTGCATACCCGTACTTTGCGTGGATAGCATTGTAATATGGGTCGCTGTAAAGGGCTTGTTTGAATTCGTCTGTACCAGCTTTGAGGTGTGGATGCCTGATGACAAAGTCAAGATAGAGAGCGACTGCTTCAGAGTGGCTCAATGATGGATTGCCGCTGAGGAGAAAAGAACTGAGCAGCTTGGCTTGACCGGCCTCCCCGTGGTCGGTTTCAAAGAAGACGTCGATAAACTGTAGGTCTATATGAACTCGTTCACGTTTGCCTTCGCGGTTTACCCATACGGGCACTTGGTGTGTTTCAGGTTCACACGGTGTATCTACCAGACGGATAAAGTCTCCATTTAGCAATTCCGGGCATGTTGAACTACCCAGATTGTTATGAACTACCTGCATTATATCACCGTCACAAGGCGAATCACCCACGAAATAATGGCTGCGAATGGCACGGTTGTATTCGAGTGTCTGAGCGTTGGTATAGCATATCACAACACTTTTCCCTAAGCGGGGAGTCGGATTGTCCATGACAAATCGCTCAACAATTTCTGATACAGACAGCTCTTCCACTTCAGAGGGTTTGAGGTCAAATGTCAGGCGATTTCGAACCGGCGCATCAATGAGTTTACGCACTTTCATTGCGTTGGCAAGGATTGCGCTTCCTTCTTTCTGGCGAACAACCTCATCAAGCATAAAGCTTCGGACTCCAATGCCAAGCGATTGGAAATATTCCTCAGAAAGAGCTTGAGAGATATTATCGCCTATCGGCGGTAGCTGAGCAGGGTCACCTACAAAAACTATTTTAGTTCCTAAAGGCAACTGTGCGAAAGTAAGTAAATCGGGAAGTAATGCATCAGTCCCAAAATGAAGCATCTCTTGCCTAGTCGGTCGGGAACCAATCAAAGAGGCTTCATCGACAATGATCACATAATCCTTACCCTTATATTTGCTGGTAAGCAATCTCACCGAAAAGTAAAAATCAATGTCGTCAATATCCGCCTTGTCTTTATCTTGCTCATTGACGGGATTACCGTCCTTATCATGCGCATTAAGCTCCATGCCATCCTTATGATAAATATTCTTATGGATGGTGGTTGCCTTGTGCTCCGTTTTCTCTGACAGGATTTTAGCTGCCCGACCGGTCGGAGCCATGAGCATAGGCTCGCGGCCATGTCGGTTCAAGACCTCGCACAAGGTGCGGATGATGGTTGTCTTACCGGTACCCGCATAACCTTTAAGAATAAACACCGAGTCACCGCTATTAAGGAATGCCTCAATAGCATCGATAGCCTGTTGCTGTTGCTGATATAGTTGCATGATATAAAAGACAATTTAGAATGGCAAGGTCGTATTGAGCCCGAAACGATTCATATCGGAAAGAGTTGTCTGATAAAGTTGGTCTATATGAGGACGTAGTTCTGTCTCAACCAATTTATCAAATGCTTCAATTTGTCCTTCATCTTTTTGAAAAACAGGCATAAGATGTCTCGGATATTTATTGACGAGAGCCAAAAGAAAGAATTTGGTTCTTAATAATGATTTGCGTACCTCAGTAATGTAATCTGTACCTTCAGAGACATATAGAAGATATGGGACAGCTCGTATCCCGTTTGAAATGGGAACTTTCGAAGTAGTCCAATCATAATAGGATTTGCCATCGATTGAATATTCCAAGAACAATTCGGTTCCGATATTTCGCTCAAATAAATCCTCTGGCATGATGGAACCTCGTTTGCGTTGTCCATTTTCTACCAAGGTGATGATATTGGATATCGTGGGACGACTTTCGCCAAATGATGAATGTACGAATCCAAAATCATTAAAAACATGTAAATATTTAAAACAGGAATATGGAGTCTCCAACAGATCTCCATCTCCATATTTATAGCTGAAAATACCGTTACATATTTTTCCCCCGTTATATGGATTGGGGAAACTTCTATACGCGAGTTCGGGATAACACAAGACCCAACGGCTGGTCTGCAAATGGACATAGAT
>OLSA01000504.1_pt1 | contig 34446 bp, 28 predicted proteins | sample 1672731 | NCBI WGS metagenome assembly OLSA01 (sample SAMEA3136718, study PRJEB25190) | human gut metagenome | biome: human gut; feature: human-associated habitat; material: faeces | place: Austria | collected 2013
CCTCCCTGTAGTCATATTTTATTTTGTATTTTATCCTTCTATTTCATTCAACATTTTTTTCAATTCTGTCAACTTATCCCGCAATTCTGCCGCGCTTTCAAAATTCAGTTCTGCCGCCGCTTTCTTCATCTGTTTTGTAAGATCGGCAATCAGCTTTTTAAGTTCTTTTACGCTCATAGATTCCGGATCTTTTTCCAGTTTCAGCTCCTCTGCCGCAACTTTTTTAGAAATACTGATCAGGTCGCGTACTGATTTTTGAATCGTCTTTGGTGTGATACCATGCTCTTCATTATATTTCATCTGAATCTCACGACGCCGTTTTGTTTCATCGATCGCCAGCTGCATAGATTCCGTTATCTTATCCGCATACATAATAACATGCCCTTGTGCATTACGCGCCGCACGTCCTATTGTCTGTATCAATGACGTTTCCGAACGCAAAAATCCTTCCTTATCCGCATCCAATATCGCTACAAGCGTAATTTCCGGAATATCCAGACCTTCTCGCAAAAGATTGATTCCCACAAGCACATCAAATACATCTAAACGCATATCACGAATAATCTCTGTACGTTCCAGTGTATCCACATCCGAATGCAAATATTTCACACGAATTCCCACCTCACGCATATAATCCGTCAAATCTTCTGCCATCCGCTTTGTCAGAGTTGTTACGAGAACTTTATTCTTTTGGGAAATTTCTTTGTTTATTTCCCCGATCAGATCGTCTATCTGACCTTCTACAGGACGCACGACAACTTCCGGATCGAGCAGTCCGGTCGGACGAATCACCTGTTCCACACGGAGAAGCTCATGTTCTTCTTCATATACTCCCGGTGTTGCAGATACAAATAACGCCTGGTTGATCTTGCTCTCAAATTCTTCAAAGTTCAGCGGACGGTTATCCTTCGCAGACGGAAGACGAAATCCATAATCTACCAAGGTAGATTTTCTTGATTGATCTCCGTGATACATACCTCCGATCTGAGGAATGGTTTTATGCGATTCATCAATCATAATAATAAAATCATCCGGGAAATAATCTATCAATGTATATGGCGCCTGCCCGGGACTAAGTCCTGCCAAGTGCCGCGAATAGTTTTCGATTCCGGAACAAAATCCGGTTTCTTTCAACATTTCAATATCAAAATTTGTTCTCTCTGCAATTCTCTGCGCTTCCAAAAGTTTATCTGCATGTTTAAACTCCTTCACACGCTCATCCAGTTCTTTTTCTATATCATTTACAGCACGCTTTATGTTTTCTTTATCCACCACATAATGTGACGCCGGGAAAATCGCCACATGTGACAATTCGTCTTTGACCTCTCCTGTCAAAATATCAATTTCCGTAATCCGCTCAACTTCATCTCCGAAAAATTCGATACGAATCGCCACATCGCTCTCATACGCCGGTATGATCTCCACCACATCGCCGCGAACACGGAAAGTTCCGCGGTGAAAATCCATGTCATTACGGTCATACTGGATTTCTATCAATTTTGCCATAACCTCGTCTCTGTCTTTTGTCATGCCCGGGCGTAAAGAAATCACCATATTCTGATAATCTACAGGACTTCCCAAACCATAAATACACGATACACTGGCAACTATGATCACGTCCCGCCGTTCCGTCAATGCCATTGTGGCAGATAAGCGAAGCTTGTCAATCTCATCATTGATGGAAGAGTCTTTGGCAATGTATGTGTCCGAGGACGGAACATAAGCTTCCGGCTGGTAATAATCGTAGTAGGATACAAAGTATTCTACCGCATTATTCGGGAAGAATTCTTTGAATTCTCCATATAGCTGCGCAGCCAGCGTTTTGTTGTGTGCGATTATGAGTGTTGGTTTATTTAATTGTTGTATGACGTTTGCCATTGTGAACGTCTTGCCAGAGCCTGTAACTCCCAGTAAAGTCTGGCATTGGTTTCCTTCTTGAAAGCCTTTTACAAGCTGGTCGATGGCCTGCGGCTGGTCGCCGGTCGGAGCATATTCTGATACTAATTCAAAATGATCCATAATTTCTCCTTTACTTTATTTCGAATTTCGATTTCAAATTCAATTCCTTTACAATTAAACTTATTCTCTTTCTCTATAGTTGCTGTAATAAAAATTGCCTTATTAATGAGCAAAACAAATAGCTTGCGGCTGATCGCCGGTAAGGGCGTATTCCGATACTAATCCAAAATGTTCCATAGTGAAATTTTCTCTTACTATGTCTAATATCAACCCAAAAATCCGTACATAACTTTGTGTACTTTTCCCCATCACTACTATTATTAAAATGTAGCCAGTTCCCCTCATGCGTTGATTTTACTGGGTTTAACTGTATACAAAACTGTGTTTACTGTTACTATCTTTCATTCTTTTCCAAAATAGCTTTGAAGCATAGGCCACATTATTTTCATATATGACACAAAGCTCAGCTCTACTTGTGCTTCATTAAACCATCCAACCATAAAGCTATTTATCTCTTCAAATAATACTTTTGAAAGTTTCTGAATAATAATTGTGTTATCCACTTCTTCAGTATAATCTTTCGCATACATTTTACATATAGAACGCACTCCAAAATAATTATATAGCACACCTACCGTTGTTTTTAATGCTTCAATATCTCTTGGAAAATCTGTTCTATTCATCATATTCACTACTAATTGATGTCTTGAGTTTAGGTAATTCCTAACTGTACTATTACCTATTTCAACATCAACTGTAAATGAAAAATCTTGAGTTTGTATACTATCTGCTCCTAACATTATCATCAATTCAACTTGTGCTGCATGATATTCTGTATAACCAGACAAAGCCATATATTTCCAAGAATCTTGCTTTGCATACATTTCCGTATCTAAAATATGCGTAAATTCATGAAACACAATATACCTTGGTATTTCCGAACTTTTGCATATCCTTAATATATGTTCATCTGTTTTCGTATTATAGTAAGCTTGGGCGGCTGAAGCGAATCCTGCTGCATCGCTTTCCTCAACATTAATTTCAAAAAAATCTATCTTATACTGTGGTAATTTCTCAATTTCCATAAACTCAATATATTCTTTTTCATATTCTTTAATTAAATTTTTAATTTGTATTTCTGTCATATTGTTTTATACCTCATATCAAAGTTAGCATTTCACTTTTAGTATACCATAAAACAATCCCATTCTCATTCTATATATTTTATCCTCAACGATGAAAAGATGTGTCTGCACACATCTCTTCCATCTTATTATTTTCAATGTTATAAGTTCTTAATAAAATTCAAATCCTGTTTCCGTAATGCCTTCTGTAACTTTTCGTTCTTTCTCTTCAGTTCCTTATTTTCTCTGCTCAGAGCTGCCACCTTCTGGTTCAACAGTTCAATCTGTTTTTCCATCGCCATGTTCAGAATTTCTCTTCTTGGATCTATCATTCCGGCCTGTTGCTCTACTGCTTGGTTCAATGTATCCCGGACGGTTGGATTTTTATAAAAGAATCCTCTCGACAATCCAGTTTTCTTCATCAGCTTTGGAACGCTGATACGTTCTTTATTTGCCAGCATATCTTGTATTGCTTGCAATGCCAGTTCAATTTTCTCTTTACTTTTTCTCTGATTTTCCTCAATCATCTTGTCGTATTTGCTCATATTCTTCACCCCATCTTGCCAGACTCATATATATGATGTCACTCATCCTCTGTCTTACTTCTCTGGTTTCGTCTGCCATTCTTTGATTGCTCATTTTCCGGTAATGCTGTACATTATTCAGTCTTTTATGCCCCAATAGTCTCGCTATCGTCCAGTCATCCAGATGCATTTCTGTAAGTTTGACGCCATAGTAGTGCCGGAACATGTGCGTTCCAAACCCGAATAATTCGCCATGATCATCTTTCAACTGCTTTTCCTGTATCATGGACATGACTTTTGTTTTTATAGCCATATACTGCATCGGGCGGTCAGGTTCTTTTTCATTAACAAATATGTATTCTGTATCACCGAACTTTTCCTGTGTATATTCAATAGAACTCTGTAACAGTTTTGCAAGTTCTTTACTGATCGGTTTTTTATATCTTTTAGTTTTAACTTGATATATTTCAATCATATCTTGGCCATTTTCTCTCGTCAGACAATCTGGTCTCAGTGTAAGGGTATCTGATATCCTAGTTCCAAGCATCTGATGTATCAGAAGACATCTTGCAATCTGTACATCCATCTGTGTAATTTCCGCATTCAGTCGTTTCATTTCATCATCAGAATACACTCTAAATTCTGCATTTACTTCCGGTGGAATATCCGTATTAATAAATAAATGCTCCAATCTTTCATAGCTGTAAATTTTTCCGATTGTCTCTAACTGTCGTCTTAATGAAATTACATAAGAACTATTCGCACTATGGGAAGTATCTTTTGTTGACAGATGTATCAAAAATTCTTCCAACACTTCTCTGTCTATTTCACTGCAGCTTTTTATTTTGGAATACTCTTTTTGGAGATATTCTGAGAATATCCTCATTATTGTCAATTCTCCCTGTACAGTTCCTATTGCTTCATACTGTAGATTCATATAAACAGCTTTCTTACATTCTTCCCTGATATCTGGCTGATATATTTTTCTGAAATCCAGTGTTTTTACATTATAAATTGGATTGGATCTGATTTTAATATCCAGATTTTTTAGTTCCCAAACATCTTTTTCTATCTCATCCCGTAAATCTTCTGGCTCTAAAAATTTCAGTACGTTTCTGAAATATAATATCGTCACTGCTTCGCCATAGCTTACTGTACCATACACACTCTTCTTTTCTTTTACAATAGTTATTCCCTGTTCTAACATCCAGCCTTTTAAAAGTGATATCCATTTTTCTGGATTTCTATCTCCAAGGCTTTTGATTCTCCGATTTATTCTGCTGTTCAAAAACTTTGCAATATGATTATAAGCTGTTCGATCCTGAATCAATGCTCTAAACGTTCCGTTTTTGCAGCGATACATAATATAACCTCGAAACTCTTCCTTTAATTCTTGCGTTGGAAGCAACGTTAAATCAAATTTTCCATTATCCTTACGTGTCCCTGTTTCTTGTAAATTGGGGAAATCGCTGAAGTATATAATATCATTTTCCATCTTTTTCCTCTTTCTTTAGCCATGATGCTAAACTACTTCCTTGCATTTCAAAGAACTCATCATTTGCTTTTGCAATCCTTTGCGGCATATAATCAATATACTGTCTTGTCATCTCTTCATAAGTATGTCCAAGATAATCCCTGATACTTTGCAGTGATACATGACTGTCATAAAACATAGTTGCTACTGTATGTCGATAATCGTGTGATTGAAATAAATATTCTCCATTTGCAATCTTATTTTCCCGGCACGCTTCTATCATCTGAGTTCGGAATGTACCATATAGACAAGCACCACCTCTGCTGTTTTTAAAAATGAATTCTTCAGGCTGAATTTCATGTTTTTTCAAGTATACTTTCATAATCTGATAAAGTGCCTGTGGGATTGGAATCCTTTTATAATTCTTCATTTTGACCTGATACACCTGAATCCAATAATCCTCGCCCTGCTGATAATAAGCATTTCCTTTCAATGTACACACTTCACTCGCCCGTAATCCTAGACACCACAGATGTAGGAACATACATCGTAATCGCTCTGGAAAAAGATATAATTTTTTCAAAATTTCCATATATACTGTTTCCTCAACGCTACGATCATGATGTACTACTACTTCTTTTTGTTGGAAATATTCAATTCGGAATGGCATTCTTGTAATATACTGTTTAACTTCCATGAATTTATAAAAATGACCGATACCGAAAATTCTTTCATTAAATCCCTTTGCCTGTATTCCCCGTTCTCGCAAGCCGTCTGCATACTTTTTTACTTCTGCGACAGTTGCATGAATCGCCAGTATCTTTTCTTGTTCCAGCAGTTCAATAAAATTTCTAATACATACAAATCTTCGTACAATCGTGCTGACTGCCTGTCCAGTAATTCCCAGTTCATATTTCATGTATGCCTGTAAAATTTCTCGATTCTGTATTTCCTTGACTTCCATAAAAGAAATGCTAATTAAGGATTTACTTTCGTCTATCCGATGTTTTCCAAGATGTAATCGTTCCAGATACCATACATTTGCTTCCCATTGGATCTGTTCCTGCTGCATAAACGCATCTCTTCTGCATTCACCTAAAATACTTCGTTGACTCGTTTCGGGAAAATTCTTTAAAATAGTTTCCACTTGTTCCATTTCCAGCAATCCAATATCCGTAATATTTAACTGAACACAAGAATCATAAAGAAGTTTTAAGGATTTTAACCTGACATTTCTATAAGCCTTAGACATTGAAGTATTGGCAATGATACGACTCAACGTATAAAAAATTTGTTTCTTTAAAACTTCTGAACAATTTTGTGTAAAATCCCACACCAATAGGTTTGTTTTATAAGAAGTTTCAAAGGTCTCAGCTATTTCCTTTTCCGGATAATACTTCAGAAAATAAATTTTATTTTGATATTTCCATTCATATATCCGCTTTCCATTTAGCGTCTGCATTTGTTGATAGATATGTTGTTGTTTTACCGTATCATATATTTTCAAATAGAAAGATACAATTTGTGATCGTATCTGTCCTCTTAAATATTGTTCATACGAATTTCGCAAAGGATAATCCATTTCTTCCAGATGCCAGATTTTTCTATCTGCCAAGAACTTTTTCAATTTGTTAATTCTTGAATCACTTTTTATTCCAAGTGCATCAATTTCTGAATATAGTTCCTGCTTTTTCTTCTCAATATCTACTTCAGATTCTGTTATGTGTTCTGCCTGTTGCAATAAATATATAGGTATTTCTCACACCTCCCTACTCCAGCAGACGTTCCGCCCCATAAATAGCAGTGTGTTGTGCATAAAACTCATTACTTGCTTCTATCAGTTCATCATCCAGCCAGTCCAGATACTTTATAGTCGTATCCAAATGTTTATGCCCCAATGCCTGACTGATCATTTCCAGTTCCCATCCTGCCTGCTTTCGCATATTTGCAAAATAGTGACGTAACATGTGGGGTGTGATTTTAACTCCGGTTTTCTTTTCCATTCGGTCCAACATATCATATACACTGTCCACTCTTAATGGCTTTCCAATGTTCTCACCCATGATATTCACAAACAGGTAATCCTGATGTTGCAGGATTTTCCGATATTTTGCCAGATAATCCATGAGAAATTCAAACGTATCATTACTTATCTTGGCACTTCTGTATTCCGCATTTTTGGCTCTCGCTTCATTTTCATTATCTTCCCGGAAGCATACCCTTATCATGTGATTCCTATAATCAATATCTTTGACATATTTTACTCCCAGTAGTTCCCCAATTCTGTATCCGGTTTCTGCTAACATAAGTAACAGAAGCTGATCTCTTCGGTTCGTACAGGCCTGTAAAATTGTAATAATCTGATTTTCTTTTGCTGTTCTCCCACGATGTTCCTCTTCCTTCAGATAGGCTTTAAAAGAATGATTCCGCAGTACCTTTTTTACTCCCACCTGATTAACCGCTATAATCTGGTTATACGATAAGGTTTTGAGACTTCCGTACTGTTCATATTCTGCCTCTATAAATAAATAGAACCTGAACACATCTTTTAAGTATGCGTTGCAGGTTCCTTCATTCGGACACTTCTTTTCTCCAGCCGTTTGCTCTGTATGGTTTCCGGCTTTAAGCCAGTATAAAAATTCCACAAAGTGTTCTGTCTGTTTTTCATAATCTAACTGATAGACTTCTGTGAGTTCCATTTCTTTCTCTGCCATATATTTCATATAATAGCAGATTGAAAATGCTGTGCGTTTCACTGTATTTGGTGAACGTTTACATTTAATCTTATGCATTAGATATTTACTTGGCAGTTCTTCAATACTCATTGTTTCCAGATTTCTGATGAAAAAATATTTTTCTGTTCCATCTTTTATCGTTTCCACCTTGTATATCATAAGCTGCCTCCTTTCCTCTAACGCTATACACAGTATACCCACTTCATGCCGAAATAGCTATTCATCAATACCAACAATCCCACCGAAAACGCCCTTGAAATACGACCAAACTTTTCGTGCTAAATCTGCTATTTCTGTAGCAGAACCACGAACGGTTACAGGTAGTATTCCACGCCTTTCCGGTTTCGGATAAAGTGCTGGATATCCTTGATGTCTTTTGCCATCTTGCAGCTTGGAAGCGCACACATCACTTCCTCATGATACCTGCCGCCTTCTCCTGCACGCTCGTCTAAAATGGACACGACACAAGTATCTGTCTCGGTGCGGAGCGCCCGTCCGAATCCCTGTCTTAGTTTTTTCTGCATGTCTGGAACAATCACTGCCTGAATATAATCTTTCAGGCTGGCATATTCCTTCTTCTGTGCTTCGCTGATGGGATCAGGAACAGCAAAGGGCAGTTTTACTATAATCAGCGAAGATACCATATCTCCAGGGAAGTCTACTCCTTCCCAACAGGAGCCGGCTGCAAAAAGGACAGCATTGTCCATCTGTTTAAATCTTGTGATCTCTTCCGGTGAATGTCTCCACACCTCTATCATCGGGAACGGAATTTCATCCCTTAACATCTGGTAAACGTTTCCCATCAAATGATAAGATGTGAACAGCACCAGCGTATGCCCGTAAGTCGAACAGATCAGTGAATGGATATGGCCTGCTATCATCTCCGCCTCTTCCTGACTTCCTCTTCTGGATTTTTTCAAATTCTTAGGCAGATATAAAAGACAGTTCTTCTGATATTCAAACGGGGAGTCTGCCACATATTCCCGGACTCTCCGCACTCTCTGTAATCCTGTCATTTTCCGAATGTGGGAAAATCCCTGTCCGGTTTTTAAAGTTCCGCTTGTAAGAATCGCTCCCATTCCTCTGCTCCATAACATCTGGTCCAGATACTGTGGAATCCGTCTGCTGGATGCACACAATATAATCCTGTGATCATGGTCCTGCTTCAGATGCAGTACATACTTCTTATCCTGATGGAAAAAGCATTCCAGCACACTTTTGGTTTCTTCCAGCTTGTTTCTGATCCACTTCGGAATCTTCTTTTCTAATTTTTCTATGATCTTATTCATGGTCTGTATCCCCTCACATAAATACATTGCACACTCTTCTGTCATGTGGAATTCTTCTTTTATCCCATATCTGGTTCTGTGGTTTTCTCCTATGATGTCCAGCACCATACGGATCGTCCCAGACAGTTTTCTTATCTCCGGGCCTTGGTACTCTTTCCCAAGATAAAAGCAGATTTCCCGGATATCGTCATAACAGAGGCTCTTCCCGAACATCTGCTTTGCCGCATCCGGCAGCTTATGTGCTTCATCGACAATCAATGCCCGGTAGTCTTTTAATAACGGGCGGTAATCCTGCAGCCTGTGATAACCATCAGCCAGCAGATAATTGTGATTACAGATCTGAATGAACATTTCATGATCTCTGGAACGCTCCAGATACTGCTGATACCTGCATGAGCCTCTTTTCGGGCAGTCTCCCGAACAGAACTTCGGTACACTCACCATCCTTCTGTCAAACCCACTTAAGTTGGACACTTCGTCCATATCATAATGTTCTTTCAACGACAGCAGAGCTTCTTTCTGCAACGCATTTTTGTTTTTTTCTTCGATTGCAACGATTCGTTGCTCCAACCTCTCATCGCAGACAAAATGCTCTTTCCCTTTTCGTATCACAGCTTTAATAGGGGCCTGAATCGTCCCGTTCTCCTGAAGAATCCGGGAGAGAAAAGGGATATATTCTGTAAGAATTGCTTTCTGGAGTGTAATGCTGGAAGTGGATATCACGACCGGACGCTGCTCATAAGGGGAACATCCTTCTGCAAGGAGAGAATATTTTCTCATCAGAACACAGGCCACCAGATAGGCATACGTCTTGCCGATACCGACACCCGCATCACACAGTGCTATGTTTCTTCCCAGCAGGTTATCCAGCATTTCGTGGCATAACATAATCTGTTCTTCCCTTACTGCCATTCCATGTTCTGGAAACAGCACACGAAAGATTGTATCAATTTCACGATGCGCTCTTTTTAAATATTCTTTTGTGTAATACATAATTTGTTACCTAATATGCGTGCTGATACCACATCAATACGGCTGTAAAGGATTTCTCCCTACAGCCGCATGTATCTGATATCAACGACACATTCTTCCTTGATTTCTTATACTTTTGTTTTTTGGCGTTGTATTTGTCCTCGACTCCCCCATTGCCTTACGGGAACATTACAGGCGGATGCTTGGCATTGCACCACTCATGGATTTTCTAAAGGTCTTGCTGATTACAACCCAAAGTCCATCCTCTGCTCACTGGCAGTTCCTATGTATCATTATCCCCTCGTAAGTGATCCTCGCAAAAGACCGCCACGGTCCTGTTTCAGTTAAAGTGGATTCGCTCGAAACAAAAACACCAGCAAAGAATTTTTTATATTCTTTCCTGTCATTTTCATTTGTCCTCGCGCCTTCCTAACACGCTTCTACTTACGGGAACGTACCTGTAATGCTGGTATGAGGTTGTCAAAGTACACTGGCAAAATTTACCTGCCTATTAAATAGCCGATGAAAAATGCTGTTATTATTCAATTTTCGACAAATTATTTAATTTTTTTCTTAAACGGTTTCTTTTGGTATAAACGGTCTGTTCTGCCATTCCCATAATTTTGGCAATCTCTCTTCCTGAATATCCCCATGTACTAAGCAAAAGTATCTCTAATGTCTGATGTTCTGTGCCCTTTAATAATTCATAGATCCGTCGGTCTCCAATGTTGTCTAAAAGTTCTCGGATATCCTGTGCAAACCGTCCTCTGTCCCTTTGTTTTATGGAATCCATATCCTGCATCATTTCATCCAGATGTTCCCGGAATCTGCGCTCTTCCAGAAAATCTTCCCTGTCCATCTGGCGCAACTTTTGGATCTTCTCTTCTTCCATTCCCAGTTCACGCAGTTTCTTTTCTTCCTGTTCTTTCCAATAATTCCACTTTCGTTCTTCACTTGTCTTGTTATAAGCCATTTAGCTTTCCTCCGATCTGATTTTTGGTATAGAAATCAAATCGGAGCATGGCGGTGACCGGATATGTACGTTATAATGTTCGAAAAATGTCGAATAAAAAAATGCTGCAACCTCTTCGATTACAGCACTTCTTTTTCCCTTACTCTTTTGTTTTTTTAAGGACTTCCATTGATGCAAATATAACTCTTCTCCTTGTCATGCCTTACTAAAACACCACAAAAAGAAGTATATAGAAAAAGACTGTCAGAACTGTGTAATGTAACAGTCATCTGCCAGTCACTTTTCGCATAATTCGACATTTTTCTACATTTTGCTCAATGTCTGTCTATATCTAAATAATATCCCACCTTTCGTATACTCTGAATTATCTTTGCAGCCTCCGGTTCTGTCTTTTCCATTTTTTTGCGGAGTCTGCGTACAAAACACCAGATCATGTTGGCAGAGTCATCTCCATATGGTTCTTTCCATAACTGTTCAAAGATAATCTCATGGGTAACTACCTGTCTGGAGGCATCTGCCAACAGATACAGGAATGCCTTTTCTCGCTCATTTAGGGTTGCAAGCTCATGCTTCCCCCAGTAAACAGTATGATAACGGCAGTCAATTAGAAGTTTTCCTTTCCTTATGATCTCCTGCTTTTCTCTTTTTCTTCCAGTGTTCCATGTGATATCGGAACGTCTGAGTAATGCATACAGGTACGTGTTGATCAAGCTGACCGAAGGATGTGGAAATACTAGGTCTGCACCCCATTCGATATACTTTTTTACCGCCTGAATCCCCGGTATCACTACAATAATCGGAGCCCTGCTGTACTGCCGGACTTCCCAAATCAGCCTGCCCAGCTTTCCGTTATCATTTCTCACAAGCATCAATACTGCGTCATAGACCGCTATGGTATGGAATTTTTCAAACACATCCAGATTAACGGTCGTACATTCCCACTCATTTTTTAACCCTTCACAAAGTTGACTCCACTTATCTACCTCATCCGCAGCAATCAATACTTTTTTCATTTGTATCCCTTTTCTTATGTTACTTCATTTTTAAAGCAGAAAAGACAGTGAAATCTCTCCACCGCCTTTCCTGTTTTTGATTTAATTCGTTAATTTCATTTCTTCGTTTAACGTATTCTCTTCCTTCATCTTCCGTACCAATTCTTGAATCTTTTTATAAGATTCTTCGCTGATTGTATGTTCCATCCGACACGCATCATGATTTGCAGTTTCCGAAGATACTCCTATTCGTCGTAAAAATTCTTCTAAAAGCACATGCCTTGCATAGATTTTTTTTGCAATCTTTCTTCCTTCTTCTGTCAGTTCAATGCTGCCATATCGGTCTTTTATTACATATCCATCTGCCAGCAGTCCACGTACTGCAACTGAAACACTCGCTTTGGAATAGTTCAGATAATTACAAAGCAGAAAATTACGGATATATCCTTTCTGACGTTTCAATACATACGCCGCTTCCAGATAATCTTCTTTGGATTCTCCAATTTTCATATACTACTTTATCCCCTTTTGGAAAGTATTTCTTCTGCATTCCTGCTGTTAAGAAATTCTGCCATTCTCCATTTCATATACCACATCTGCCACATTCATTGTGGATACTCTGTGGGATACCAAGACAACTGTTTTCTTCTTGGCCGATTCTTTCAATGATTTTAAGATAATTCCCTCATTTAAAGAGTCGAGGTTCGATGTAGGCTCATCGAGTAGAATGAGGGGGCATTCATGGAGAAATGCTCTTGCAATTCCGATTCTCTGTTTTTCACCACCGGACAGCGTATCACCCAGTTCTCCGACTTCTGTATCATATCCTTTCGGAAGTGTCATAATGAAATCATGGATAGATGCTTTCTTTGCGGCTTCCATAATCTCTTCTCTGGATGCTCCCGGCTTTGCGATGGCAATGTTGTTTGCAATGGAATCATGGAACAGGTGTGTTTCCTGCGTAACATAACTTTCCATATCTCTTAAATGCTTGGTTGGAATCTTGCGGACATCTGTACCGTCTACCGATACACTTCCATCCTGCACATCCCAGAACCGCATCAACAGTTTTAAGAGTGTAGATTTTCCGGAACCGCTCGCACCATGAATCCCTGTGATTTTACCCGGCTGTAATTTCAGTGAATAGTTATCTAAAATAACCTCATTATCATAAGCAAATGTTACATGCTCTGCCTCTGCTCCTGTAAATTCATGTTCCATGCTCTCTGCACCGGAAGTTTCCACGTCACCCGGAATTTCTTCCACAAGCGGTGTCTCTTCCAGAAGAGAAAGAACACGCTCACCACTTGCCAGTGTCTGGTTCAGGTTATTGGAAAGGCTTGATAATGCTACTACCGGTCCGAAAGAACCCATCATTGCGATGGTACAGGTTAAGATTCCCTCGAATCCCATCGCACCTTTGTCGTACAGCCAGATCGTCAGTGCAAGCATTCCAAAAGATGCAAGCAGGATAACCATGTTCGTAAATGAACGCTGTGAGCCTTCCATTTTGCTTAATGACTCCTGCATTCCTGCAAGATTTTTGGAACGCTCAGACATCTGCTCTTTTCTCTTTTCACCCTGTCCGTACTGGATGGTCTCGTCCAGTCCACGTAAAGAATCCAGAACAAAACTGTTCAGTTCTCCGAAGTTTGTCCGAAATTCCATTCCCTTCTGGCTGCCACGTTTTCCATTCCACATCGGGATGGCTACTCCGACAATCAGATAAGCTGCCAGTGCAAGCACGCCTGCTAACCAGTGATATCTTCCGATAAAAATCACCATAATAATTGAGGTCAGTGTTGCAATCGCAATCGGAGAAATGGTATGTGCATAGAACACTTCCAGTAATTCGATATCGGTTGTAATAATCGAGATCAGATTTCCCTTGTCCCGTCCTTCCAGTTTTGCCGGGCAGAGTTTTCTCAGTGCTGCAAACACTTTATGGCGGATGATTGCCAACAGCTTAAATGCGATAAAATGATTACAATACTGTTCCACATAATGCAGGATTCCACGAAGCACTGCAATTACGATCATGACTGTGATAATCGTTTTTACTGGAGTAAATACCAGCCACATATTGTCCACCGGAACAATCATTCCGGCTACTCCTGTCAGAAGACCATGCACGATGACCTGTCCTGCCAGTATCGTCAGGAAGATTGCACATAAATAACCCAATGTTCCAAGGATGATTGCTGCCAGCATGATATGGAGCAGGGGTTTTACCAGACCAATCAGACTTCCCATGATCTGGAGGGCACTTCTGCGTTTTGTTGTATTCGTATTTTCACTCATTATGCCACTCCTCCTTTTCCATAGTTTTCCAATGCCATCTGGCTTTCATACAGATGTCTGTACGCACCATTCCGGCTCATCAGTTCGTCATGCTTTCCGCTTTCTTTGATTTCTCCGTCTTTTAAGAAATAAATCTTGTCAGACTTCACAACATTTGCCAGTCTGTGAGAGATCAGAAGCACCGTCTTTGTCTTTGCCAGTTCGTGAATCACATTCATGATCAGTTCTTCACTTTCTACATCGATATTGGATGCGGCTTCATCAAAAATATAAACTGCACTGTCTGTCCGAAGCAATGCTCTGGCAATCACCAGTCTCTGACACTGACCGCCGGACAGGTTGCTTGCTTTTTCCAGCAACTGTGTCTGCAAGCCATCCTGTGTCTGTAAGAACCCTAAGAGATTCACTTTCTGAAGGACAGCTTCCATCTCTTCTTTCGTTGCGTCCGGTTTTGCCATCTTCAGATTTTCTTCTACTGTACCTTTGAACAGGTAGCTGTTATGGCGAACCAGAACAACCCTCTGCATCAGATTGGTTTCATTCACTTCATTAAGCGGTACGCCACCGATGATGATTTCTCCGTTATATCCCCGGTTCTTTGCTGCAAGGATTCCGGCAATCGTACTCTTACCACATCCGGATTCACCAACCAGTGATACAAAACTTCCTGCCGGAAGATTTAAGCCTATTCCTTTTAAAATCTCTCTGTCCTCTTCATAAGAAAAGTGCACATCTTTTAATGTAACATCTAACGCTCCATCCGGCAGTGTTTTTTCTCCAGCCTGTGGTTCCGGCAAATCTAAAATCTTGAAAATCTTATCACTCGCTGCCATACCATTCATTGCGATATGGAAGAATGAACCAAGCAGTCTGAGCGGCAGGAAAAACTCGCTGGCAAGCAGAACGATACATAACGTTCCTGCCACGCTGATATTTCCTTTTAAGAATTCGGACACCGCAACTGCCATACCGATCGCAGCTCCACCATAGGCAACAATATCCATCACGCTTGTGGAATTGAGCTGCATGGTCAGCACCTTCATCGTAATCTTACGGAAATTCTGGGATTCCACATCCATCTCATCTGCTTTCTGCTGGTCTGCCTGATAAATCTTCAGTGTGGTAAGTCCCTGTAAATTTTCAAGGAACGAATCTCCCAGTCCAGTATAGATGCTCCAATACTTATTCAGTAATTTCTTTGCAATCTTCTGTACCACCACGATAGAAATCGGGATCAGCGGTACACAGATCAGCAGGATCACACTCGCTTTCAGGCTCACTCTGCAAAGAATGATAAATAAGGTCAGTGGTGCGATCAGGCTGTAAAATAACTGTGGAAGATATTTTCCAAAGTATGTTTCCAACTGCTCCACACCCTCAGTTGACACCTGTACGACCTCCGAAGAGGATACCTGCTCACTGTAGGAAGCTCCCAGCTTTAACATTTTCTCATAAATCTTTTCACGCAGAATCCGCTTTACATCCACACACGCCAGATAGGAAGACCTTGCTCCCATCCGTTCGCATACAAACCGGATCACAACAACCAGGACTAGAATCAGTATCGTCCGCTCAATGATCGGAACGGTTACTGCCCGGTACACTACCCGTTCCAGTAAATCTGCGATAGAAAAGACTGCCAATACCTGCGACAGGAGGGCTGCCCACTGCCACAAAATCGTATACACGATATACTTTTTTGCGTGGGACAACAGCCCCACCAGTCTTGTTTTAATCATAAAAATCTTACCCTTTTGTTTCTTTCTTCGATTCTTTTTTACTGCATACCAGATGCCATACTGCAAGAACTGGATGGTATAATAACATCCTTGGTCCTGAAAAACGCATAACCTGCCTGATCTGTTCTCTCATCTCTGGCTTATAACAATGCACCTTACAGTTCGCACAGAACGTTTTTTCTTCCATAAATGGACACTTCTGGCTTCTTTGTTTTGCATAATCCGAAAGTCTTTGACAGTCAGGACACATCTGCCCTTCCTGTCTTTTTTCTTTCGGATGGTTTTTCCGGCAGTACAGCCGGATCATTTCTTCTACGACATACTGTTCTTTTTGCCGTTTCTTTTCGGTTTTATTCATCTTACTATTCCGCTTCTGCACCATCCAGTAACTCTTCTCCCGGCTTTAATGTTTTCACTCTCAGGAAGAAGTATAACAGGTGACACACCCACACAACTGCGATACAGATTCTTCCGATTGGTACATTCTTCATGCAGATAAAGCCGATTGCCATGACTACCGTTACCATTCCGATAATCTTGCATTTTGTTCCTATTGTCATGGCTCTTTTCTGAACAAAACTGTCCAGATGTTTCTTATATAAATTTGTTCCTACGAACCAGTCGTGCAGTTTCTTAGAACTCTTTGCAAAGCAAAACAGTGTTGCCATATAAAACGGAACGGTTGGCAGGATAGGAAGTACAATTCCTATCGTACCAAGTCCCAGACAAAGAAATCCAAGCACGATCCATACTATTTTTAAAGGATTTTTCATCTTCTTACACCGCCAATACAAATTTTCTGCCATCAACCCTTGTCACACCAAGTTCAATGCCATACAGTTCCCGGATGCTCTCTTCCGTAATCACTTCTTCCGGATCACCTTCCACCAGCACTTTTCCATCTTTCATACCGATGACATTATCTGAATATGCGATTGCCTGATTGATGTCGTGCAGTACCATGATGATGGTGATTCCAAATTCCTGATTGAGTTTTTTCACCAGTTGCAAAATCTCAATCTGATACCGGATATCCAGATATGTGGTCGGCTCATCGAGGAACAGCGTCTTTGTTCCCTGACAAAGTGCCATTGCAATCCATACACGCTGACGCTGTCCACCGGAAAGTCTTGACACTTCTCTGTCACGATATTCTGTTAAATTGGTTACTTCCAATGCCCACTGGATCATACGCTCATCTTCAGCACTGTCTCCCTGCATCATCTTTTTATGTGGGGTTCTTCCGAATGCGACTAGATTCTCAACGGTGATATCGTCTGATGCACTGTTATACTGCTGAACAATCGCAACCTTTCTGGCAAATTCTTTTAAATTCAGGTTCTGGATATTCTTTCCTTTAAGGAAAATATTTCCCTTTCTCGGATATAAGTTTTTCGTCATCAGGGAAAACAATGTAGATTTTCCACATCCGTTTGCTCCCATAATCGTTGTGATTTTACCTTCTTCAATCTTCAGGGATACACCCTTTAAGACTTTATTTTTTCCATAGGAAAAGTGCAGATCTCTGACTTCCATCGCAGGCTTGTCTGCCCACTTATCTGCTTTTTTCACTTTCTTTACTGCTTCATTCTCTGTAGAAGTCAAATCCATATTCTTTTCTTTACTTCGCATACTTCTTAGACCTCCTTAACAGAATGATGAAGAATGGGCCTCCGACCACACTCATAATGATGGATGCGGATACCTCATACGGAGCAGCTATCGTTCTTCCGATGGTATCTGCCAGCAGGAACGTAAACGCTCCGAACAAGGCACTAAATGGAACTAATGCCTTGTGGTCGCTTCCTACTAAAATTCTTCCGATATGTGGAACAATCAGTCCTAAGAAACTGATCACTCCGGCTACTGCCGTTGAAATACTTGCAAGCAATACTGCTATCAGCGAAATCACGATACGCATTGCATTGACATTGATTCCAAGGCTTCGTGCTGTCTTATCTTCCAGTGCTAACAGATTACACATCTTCGTCATAATCAGTGCCAGAACCAGTCCGACAATTACATACGGTACTAAGGTTTTCACATCATCCCAAGTTTTCATTGTGATATTACCATTGACGATGGCTGCCACGCCAGACATGTTTCCGCCATTCATTGAATTCAACGCACTGGATAATCCGGTGAACATTGCATCGACTGCCACACCGACAAGGATAATTCTTAAGGGACTTAATCCCCCTTTCCATGACAGGCTGTAAACTAAGACAAATGCAATCACACCGCCAAGAAATGCAAATAATGGGGTAAAGAAAAATAAAGTCGGTGCAAATGCGGTAATCAGTACCGCTGCAAAACTTGCTCCACTGGAAATACCAATGATTCCCGGATCAGCAAGTGGGTTCTTAAGTACCGCCTGAAATAACACACCCGATACCGCTATCGCAGCTCCGGCTAACATGGAGATTACAATTCGTGGGAATCGTAAGTCATAGATTGTTGCCACGTCTTCATTGTACTTTACAAATAATCCTTTCAGTAGTTCCGGGAAGCTGACTTTCAGGCTTCCGATATTCACTGCCGCAAAAAATAATGCAACCAGCAATACGATCATTACAATAAAGGAAATGGCTGCTTTTGCTGTTTTCCGATGCTTTCTTGCTTTATCCTGACCGGAGAGGTTCTGGACTTCCATTTCGGAAGTCTCAGAAGTATTTTTTAATTCTGTCTCTTTCATCTGTCCTCTCCTTTCTACTTGCTCTGCTGTTCGTTGTATTTCTCAGTTGCGTCAGAATCCTTTGCTTTCTTCTGTGCATTGTCACTGGCTTCTTTTGCTTTTGCTGTATCTTCATCACTTTCCGGATAAAGGATTGGCTGTAATTCTTCCAGTGCCTGTGGATACTTAAACGTAGCACTCATACCGAAATATTCATAAGTCAGATCATAAACTCTGCCGTTCTTCACCGCATCAAAATGTTGCCAGATGTCATTCTCCGCAAAATCCTTGTTGAACATCTCTACCACCTGATCCGGCAGTGCATGTGCGGCACGTAAGATAATATCCGGTTCTTTGGTTTTCATGTCCTCAGTATTTACCGTCAAAAATTCCTGATCGGTGTCAGAGTATACATTCTCTCCGCCTGCCAGTTCCACCAGACTTCCTACATAGGAATTCGGTGTTGCGATAATATAAGAGCCAGGAAGTCCCATCAGGATCATAACCTTCGGATGGTCTTTTCCTTCATTCTTTTTCTTATAGTCATCGTAAAATTCAGTAAATTCGTCCACCAGTTTCTGTGCCTGATCTTCTCTGTCGAAAATCTCACCCAGTTCCTGAATGGAGCGGTACATACCCGGCACACTTCTGAGATTCAAAAATGCCCAGTCTGTATCGATTGCCTCATATTTCGGCTGCAGATCACTCTGCAATGACACCGGACTTAAGATCCAATCTGGATTTAGAGAAGATACAATCTCCATATCCGGACTCATGGCTGTTCCGACTGTCTCTACATCTTTGTATCTGTCTGGAATTGTGGATACGGTACTACTGCAAACGCCTACCAGATCCAGTTCCAGCTTGTCACAGATATCTGCGGTTGCCGGAGAAGTCGCTATGATTCTTGGGCTTTCTTTCATTGCCTGTACTTTTTTCTTGGCTGCTTCTACGGCTGCCTTTTCTTCCGGATCGTCAATCTCTAAGAGAGACTTTGCATCTTCATCGGAAGAATCCTTGTCCGATTTGCTGTCAGAAGTCTTTTTATCTGCCGTCTTACTGCTGGCTGTCTCATCTGTACTGCTCTCTGTCTGCGTAGCAGAATCACTGCTTTTCTTTCCCTGACTCTGGTCTACACAACCTGCCAGAGAAAAAATCATGGTCATTGCAAGGAGAACGGCCGATGCTTTTTTCAAACGCCTATTCATCATCGTCCTCTGCACCTCCCCAACGTTTCCAGTTCTTACGGAAGAAATAAATCACTCCGGATACTGCTCCAAGCAGAATCAGACCTGTTACTACAACTGCCAATGCAATCTGGAAAATCCGGTTGCCGGAAGAAGTATTTCCGCTATCGGAATCGCTGTCACTTGTTCCATCTTTCGCAGTAGAAAGACTTAATCCTTCTGAAGAATTTACTGGATTTTCTGTATCCAGAGAAGAAGAATCACTGCTCGGTTTTGCTGCTTCCTTAATACTGCTCTCCAGTTTCTTTGATGAGCTGGAAGAACTGCTTTTATCAGATGAGCCGGAACTCTGAAGAGAAGAATTACCAGAACCCAAACTGCTGTTTCCACTTGAAGTAGAACCTGAATTATCTACTGAACCAGAACCACCGGACTCTGCCGCTGTTCCATTCGAGCTTTCTGTTACCATAGTTGCGTTCATGTCTGTATTGTTTCCTTCACTGTAGTTGCTCGGATACAGATAGAAAATAACATCTCTTCCCATCGGTTCTACATACATGGAACCTCTGACTACACAGTTTTCGCTTGGCACACGCATACACACATCGGCTGTTGTACCGTTGCTGTCTGAACCATTTCCTGTAATACCGATTTCTGATGGTGTAGACCAGCCGGAATCTCCCACATTCTGTACCTGAAAACTATGTCCACTGGTGTAGTCCATCAGACTCATGCGGATGGTCAGATAATAAGCTCCATCGTCTGTTACTTCTAAGATACCATTGCTGTATACACATCCTTCTACCATACCCTGTCCTGTTGCATAAGAGCTCTCTCCACCGGAATCTTCGATTACTCCGGTAACCGGGTGTGCGTAACATCTGTTAATTGTACAGCTATACACTGTCCCGCTTGCGGCGTAAGCCTTAACAGCAGGAAAGCCTGCCATTAAAGTAATGGCAAGCACACAAGTCATAATGGCAGACAATATTTTGTTTTTTTTCGCTGCTAATTTCATTCCTTATCTCCTGTTAAATGAGTTTGGCAGACTCCCAGTCCCGAAGGAATGGGAGGGTCGTCTGCCAAATCTCTACTTAATTATTTTATGTTTGCTTTTTTCTTTCTGTTGTACTCCATGATTCCTGCCAGTAAAGCGACTCCTCCAAGAAGAAGGATAGCTGCCCACAGGGTATTGTTCTGTACAACATCACCCGTCTTAACGTTGGATGCTGATTTCAGGCTGGAACCTGATCCAAGGCTGGATGTTCCACTCTTTAATGATGAACCGCTTCCAAGGCTTGATGTTCCACTCTTCAATGACGAACCACTTCCAAGTGAGGAAGAACCAAGTTTGCTGCTTCCGAGAGAACTGCTTCCAAGGGTATTATTTCCAAGTGAGCCGTTTCCAAGAGAAGAGCTGTTGTTGTTTCCGTTGGAATTATTATTGTTGTTATTGCCATTGTTGTCATTCTTATCAAAATCTGGATCATCAGCTGTTGTTGCTTTTAATGAGCTCCAATCCAATTTCAGGAATACTGGCTGTGTACCTGTACCAGAGCTGATAGCATCCATAATCGGAACGAATACCTGTAACGGAACATATCCATCATCCAGAGCTTCCGGAATAAGCTCGAATGTTACTTCATCTGGATAGTTTGTTCCGTACTGGTCAGAAACCAGTGAGCCATCGCTGTTCTTCTGATAGCTGTCAACTGTAACATCAGCAAGTGTTCCCTGCGGATTACCATACTTATCAGGTGTATAACCTGTTGTGAAATATTTCAGCTGACTTAAATATCCAAGTTTCTGACTAATAGTAAGTCCATTGAAATTCAATGTAATATAATATTTTCCGTTTTTAACGGTTAATTTTATTGTATGATTGATAGCTGCATCTGACATAGATGCTGTAGTCTTATCAATTTTTACCATATTTCCGGTAATGGAATATACACCATCCGCAAGATTTTTTATATCTAATCCACTGTTATTTCCATTATTGTTATTTCCGTTATTGTTATTTCCTCCGTTATTATTGCCACCGTTATTATTATTTCCATTATTGTTGGAATCCGATGGTTTCGCTTCCAGACTCATAATAGCAGAAACAAGTTCATTGGACTGTACAACAACTTCATCCTGTGTTGCCTTTTTATTATCATATACTTCTTCAGCAGCTTTTATTGCTTTTTTCAATGCTGAAATAGATTCTTTAGTATAAAGATCTTCTCTTCCTGCTAAATTTGACGCCGTTACTAACAAATCATGTAATCCGCTCTTATCTGCTTCTATTTCAGAAACTTCTGACATGTGATTCATCAGGTATTCTAATACTCGAACCTGTGAATCCACATCATCCTGTGAAGCATTTGCATCATCATAAACACCTTTTGCTGTGTCGTATGCAGATTTTAACGCTTCAATTGATGCTGCTGTATACTTTGATGTCTCCTGCAGATACTCTTTTGCATTTTTCAAGGCTTTTTTCAGATCCGTTTTATCTGCACCTACTGTTTCTAACGATTCGATTGCCCTGTTAATTGCATCAATACACTTATTTACCTGTGTCTGAGATGCATTTTCATCATCAAATACTTTCTGTGCTTCATCTCTAGCCTGCTGTAATAATGCCTTTGATGCATCTGAATATGTAATGTCTGAATTATTCAGATAACTGTCAGCAGCCTTTATCGCTTTCTTTAATTCTGATTTGTCTGTTTTTACTTCATCTTTTGTCAGTGCATCAATAGCTGCCTGTAATGCTTTTAATGAATTATCTACAGAATCTTGTCCAGCATTCATACTATTATAGACATCTGTTGCTGCAAGAATCATTTTCTGTAAAGCTGCAAAACTTTCATCAGATGCCTCGCCCTGTTCCAGTTTTGATGCCTCATCAATCAGTTTTTTCAGTTTAGACTTATCTGTTTCAACACCTGAAATCTGCTTTCTACTATCCCAGTCTAATTGAATCTTTGCATACTGACGACCACTTCCTGTATTAAGTGCTTCCATAACAGGAACATAAACCTGTACCCACACTTCGCTATCACCGAGTGAATCCAATGTCAGATTCATAATATGCGGATATAATTTTCCTTTTACATTACTATCTGTTCCTGTCTTTGGATCATTATAGGAATCGTAAGTATCTTCATAGTAAGACTCTACAGTTGCTGGAACTGGTGTTTCACCATTTGGCATATCATATCCAGTTTTTCCACCTTCCCAGCCAGGGAAATAGTTTAATTCTGCTAAGTAACCTTCAAATCCACTTGTTGTTAATGGAGTATACTCCATACGCAATACTGCTGTCGTTTTTCCAGTCTCTTTATCTGTTGAAACAACTACCTGCATTGGTTTTGATAATGCAGCATTTCCCATAGACGGCTGGTCTGCTGATGCGTGCCACATTCTTCCATCAATTGTGTAAACACCATCGTAAACAACATTTTCTTTCTCTTTTTCCAGCATAGCATCTGCGGCTGCCTGAAGAGCAAGAATCTGTTTATCAACATCATTTTGTGATGCATTCGGATTATTTACAACTGCCTGTGCTGCATCAATTGCTGCATTAAATGCATCAACACTGCTTTGCATATATGCACTTGTATCCAATGCTTTTGCATTAGAAATCATTTTAATCAGTTCACTCTTATCTACCGATCCCTGAAGATTTGCAATTGCTGTTTCCAGTGTTTTTGTCATTGCATCAACTTTATCCTGTGTCGCATCTGGATTTTCTTTTAATGCTTTTGCTTCAGCAATTACTGTTTGTAATGCATCCCATCCCGGATAATCCGCATCATTCGTAATTCCTGTTGCTTTTTCATACATTTCATCAAACGCTGTCCAATCTGATGCTCTTTTCACCAGACCTTTAATAGCAGCATTCAATTCTAACGTCATTTTATCAATTTCTGTTACTGAGGCACTCTCATTTTTAACCAATTCCTGTGCCTGATTCAGTAATTCTTTCATTGTATTGTAAGACGTTGCTGTATATTCTTCTTCATTTTCACTTTCAGCTTTTTCAATTGCTTTATTCAGTTTATCCAAACTTGCAACTTTAGCTAAATTATTAATTGCTACATTGATTGCATCAACCTGCTCATCTACTTCGCTCTGAATAGAAACCGGATTTTTAAATACTTCTGTTCCATTTGAAACTGCTGTCTGTAATGCAGATACAGCTTTTGAATCATAATTTTCCGGATTTTCTGCAGCGTCTTTTAATTTTTCCTGAGCAGTATTAATAATTTCTTTTAAGGAATCTTTATTAACTTCCTGCTTAGACATATCTGCAAATGTTAATAATCCTTGTGCAGTTTTACCATCTGCGGTCTGATATCTAACAGATACAGAATTTGCCATCTCATTTAAGCCGAACTCAATTCCAGTAACTTCTTCTTTGTCATTCTTAATCAGTTTAGCCTCTTTATATTCCTGAGATGTAAGATCATAATATTCAAACTGCTGTATATCTTTTGACTTCAGATATATGTCTGATTTTTTACCATCTTCCCCTACAAGGAATCTTGTATCAGTAATATATTCCGTATCATCAATTTTTCCATTCGCAGTATAGACACCCTCTGTAAGCTCTGGTGCTTTTTCCTTTTCAAGGCTATCTATTGCTGTTCTTAAACTTATATAAGCATTTGTCAGTTCCTCTTCAGAGGAAGAATCATTTTTATAAATTTTTTCAGCTTCATCGTATGCCTTTGTCATGTTTGCCCATGAATCTGCTGTATACTCTGCCTGAATAGCTGTTTTTTCAATTGATAACAGTTCTTTTAATCCGTTCTTAATCGGGACATTTGGTACATCATCCGATGTTTTTTTCGCATTAGCCCAATCTAATGTGAGCCATGCGTCCTGTTCAAAGTTTCCACCACCAATAGCGTCCATAATCGGTACTTTAAATCTTGCCGGCCACTGAGCCTTATCACTCACCAATTGAACATATCCCGTCTTAGGATAGTAGTTAAGTGTTCCCTCATTAAAAGAATCCGTCAAATAGCTTCCATCTTCATTCTTATAATAAGATGTGAATACAACTGGAATCAACGAACCTGTTGGCTGATTACCCTTCATTTCCATGTCTGCACCATAAATCCACATCTTTGTCATATAAGAAGTAAGTGACATGTTTTCTACAGATGTATAATCCATATATAATGTTTTTACATCATCATTCACTACCAATTCTGCCGTTCCACCGAGGCACCTGTTTGCCATAGATAACTGCCCCTCTTTTGTCAAATGGTAAACCGATACAGGAATTTTATATGTACCATTTTCTAATTTGTCAGCATCCTGTGTAGTTTTTGTTTCATAAAGAGCATAATGACCTAATTTATTGGTTGATATTACAAAATAATTTCCATCATCTGTTTTTTCAACTGATCCACTTACATTTGGATTTGTTCCCAGATTGTCAATAAACGTTGCTAACTGAACTTTATCTGCATTCCAATCATCTGGAATTTTAAATTTCAAAGTAACCTTTTTACTTGTATCGATCAGTTTGCTGCCATTTTTATATTGAATTTTATATGTTGCCATATAATAATTTTTGTATAATCCATCAATATTAGCCATCAAACAATCATACGGATCTTCTTTGTTGTCTGGATCATCTACAATTTCTTCACTAATCAACGATGCATCTGGATTTACAATATCACTTGTCGTTTCCAATTTAGTTCCTGTTTCTTTATCAATTAAACTGACTTGTGTAATTTTGCCAGTTTTAGGAACAAGAGTAATCATGTAAGTTGAAATTGAATTTGATATTTTTTCTTGATATATGATAGATCTTCCACATGCTAACGTTGTATAATCATTCAAGTCGTATGTCAGTTCTACATGACCTTCGCTTAAATCGATTGTATTTCCTGCATCGTCCTTAATCCATCGAATATTTTGACTATGATTTTCTAACCAGTTTGTATCAATTGTATATGTTGCCGTTCCGACATTGTCAGTTACATTCCATTCTGCTTCTCCATCTGTAAACATAGAAAAGCTGTCTCCATTAGCTGTATAAGAAATTGTTCCGCTTGTCGAAATATTGTCTTTATCAATTTTTGTAGCATTCTGAGTATCTATTGTTAAATTTTCTCTATAAATTTTTGATGTTGCACCATTGTAACTGCCAGATACCGTTTCATAAATAAGAAGTTGTCTTTCAAGATCATCCATCGAAAATGAAATCGTTGCATTTCCATTTTCTTTATTTATTTTCCACTCAACATCTTGCCAATATTTATTATTTTCATCTGTTGCGCCATTTCTAACAGCTTCGGAATATTTTTTAGTATCCACAATTGCTGAATCATTCAACCAGCCTTTTGTTCCTAGCTTGTTTTGATAATTATCATCTTGATCGTATTCTTTATTAAGGACATCAAAATACTCTATTGTATTACCAGCAACCGCATTTAATGTGATTGTGTATTTATGATTTTTTGCAGTAATCAATGCTGTTCCACTAATTCCACCTGTTGAGTATTTCTCCAATAAATTCCCCTTTTGAAAAGTTCCACAAGTTAAATTAGCTATGTAATATCCATCATCAAGCTGTAATTTCGTATCATTTTCAGCTTTTTTCAATCCATCTATTGCATCTTGCAAATTCTGCAAAACTGTACCAACATATTTATCTGGAATCGCATCTACATCTTCAATCGCATCTCGTACTTCCTTAAATTCTACCCAGCTTTCTGCGGTATAATCACTTTCATTCAGTTTATCTGCTTTTTCAATCAGTGCTTTTAACTGTTTTCTTTCTTCGCTTTCTGCTTTCGCCGGCTCTAAATTTTCTATTGCCTCCTGCAGGTTTTGTAATACTATTCCCACAAATTTATCCGGTATTTCATCTACATTTTCTATAGAATCCCGTACATCTTTGAACTCTGCCCAGCTTTCTGCGGTATAATCGTTTTCATTCAGTTTATCTGCTTTTTCAATCAATGCCTTTAACTGTTTACGTTCTTCATTTTCTGTTTGTACTAATTCCAGATTATTAATTGCTTCCTGTAAATTCTGTAAAATTACTCCCACAAATTTATCCGGTATTTCATCTACATCATCTATAGATTCTCGTACTTCTTTAAATTCTGCCCAACTTTCTGCGGTATAATCGTTCTCATTTAATTTGTCTGCTTTTTCAATCAATGTTTTTAGTTGATCTCGTTCAGAAACATTTTGTGTTTCATTTATCGCATTTACAGCACTAGCATAGCTTGTAATGGGTGTTTGAACCACTCCCGTTATCATTGTGCTCGCCAGAAGAATCGCAGTTAAACTTTTATAGATTTTTCTTCTCATATCTTTTTCTCCTTACAGAATTCATTTTTGTTATTTGCTCTTACTAAGTAAAAAGGCGATTCTTGTCGAACCGCCTTTTATGGTCATATCATTGCTTATTTTCCCCAAATCATTTGTTGTTATCACAATTACATGGACCATTTTTTAATCTCTCAGCTTTACTCGTAACAATTATTCAGACCTTCTGTATTTTTCTAAATAACCGGAAAATTATTCTTATTCTGTTACTCCTGGCAAGATTACGATATCTCCTTCTGCATTAACCGGCATTACATTTAATACATTAATCGAAAATTTCGCATCATATTTTGTATTTATAGTTGGAATAGAATCTGTTGTAAAAGTAATTCCAATAACGGCTTTGGAGCTGTCTCCATCTAAATGAACAACTTCATAATCATCATTTCCAAATGTACCATCCTGATTTGTATCCACATCCACTTCTTTCAGGTAGCCTTTCATTCCCATAGCCTTGAAAGATGATTTAAAGTTCAATGTAACTGTATATGTTCCATCACTATTCTCTACATACGTTGTGTCTTCAACAGCACCATTTCCCATAGACAGATTACTGTCAACTGCTGACGCATTATACTTTCCATCTTTATACAGATTTGTGGCTAATGTTGTAGTGTCTCCTGCCGCTGCAAACGCAGACACACTCATACCCATAGCCATTGTTGCCACAGTTGCTACCGCCGCTAATTTCTTCACAAATTTGTTCTTCATAAAATCCTCCTTCTGAACGCCGTCTTTGAGTACGTTCTAAAAATTCTAGTTTAAAGTCATCTAAGTTAGCCACAATATTGCTTTGGTTACTTGTATCTAACTCCTTGTCTGAAAGATACCATAATTTGCCATTCAATGTCAACACAATTTTTTACAAGTTTGTTGCCTGAATTGCAACAAACGAGCCGTTATTTCCTTTGATTTTGTTGCTATTCAGACAACAATAGACGTAAAAGTGCCGTTATTGATAGTGTTTTATCAACAACGGCACTTTATTGAATTTTTTTCTTATTTTGTTACATGATATGCGTAAATGAGAATTTTTCTCATTTCCAATTTATACCCAGAAATATAATAGTGCAGTGCTTTCCGGCATGTGCATTGGTCCTACACTGCAGGTTACGGTAACTGGTACAATTCCCATCGTGCCAATCCCCGTCCATCGGTGGATTCTGCACGCTTCCATCGGGATTTTCACTATATTATTCTCTATTCTTGCTTCTTCCAAAACTTCATTATGCTCATACTTCAATGTTTTCAGTTTTCCAGCCATCATTTCACCACTCACTCTGGAGTGTGCTGCCATCTCTTTCAGCTTTAATTCCAGATAGCTTTCTCCCTTCTCCTGAACGATTTCGGCTATATCTTCAAATCCTCTCATCGCCATAGAGTCTCTTCCCTGCCCCTGCTTTTTATTCATCCGGTAAAGCCGGAACACTACCGGATGCCTTTCACATTTCTGCAGATTGTGCTGTATCTCCTGATCCAGTTCATTCTCTTTTTTCTTGTATACTGATTTTTTCTCTGTATAGGCGTTAATCATCAGTTCCAGCATGTGGATGTCGATATTCTCCACCATAACATCCAGTGATTCCTCGATTTCTTCCGGTTTTGCACCGATTTCTTCCAGATATTTTTCAAGATTCTCATACAGCTTGGTATATCTTTCCAGCCATTCTTCACCTGCTGCGGTAAATTCCAGTGATTCTGTCAGTATTCCTCTTTCTATGCAGTTCTTAAAATAGCGGTTTACCGTTGAGCGGTTCACGCCATAAGATTCTGCGATACTTCCCTGAGCTCCACGTTTCTTTTCTACTCTTGACAGACCTTGTAAATATTGCAGTTGCAGCATCGTAGGTCTGTTCTGTCTCTTTAGATGTTCACCTTTTTCCATTTTCCTGTTCCTCTCTTCGTCACCATACATGAATATTCAATTCCCGATAATCGATTGGCAGTGGCTTCTGTTCAAAGCGTGTAATCGCAATGATTGCCACTGCTTCTGTAATTGGAATTCCTGTATTGGCAGTATAAGTACAGATGTCTGTCGGTAACTGATAAACACCTTTTTCTTCTTTCGCCTGTATCCATTCATCATCTCTTCTGTACCATACATAGCCGATGGATTCGTCTTTTTTTGTCTTGAGCAGGAAGCAGTTCTGTGACTTTTTCACTCTTAATATAACGGAGTGTTCCAGTTTCCCATACTCTGGTGCAAGGAACCTTGGATTGCGTCGTTCCGGTTCATACAGTCCGAATGCCATCGGGAACTCACCATCCTCATAAAAGGTATACAAGTCCATATCGTCATAAACTCTGTCGTATACGTCACCGTACTGCAGAAAGTTTTCAATTCCTTTTAACCCTTCCGGACTGATATAATGTTCCACTCTACAGGCATCTTCCTGCGCCCTCTGCTGATCCATTCCGCTTACCATCTGGAAGAACTGTGTCAGTTTCTCATGGCGTGCAAGGCACTCCATACCTTCCAGTTTTCCCTTATCGCTCAGTTCCAGATGTCCGTTTTCCGGCTCACACAAAAATCCTTTTTTCACCAGACTCCGCACCAGGCCTGCCGCTTCATATCCGGTTATGTTCACTTCTCTGGCATACTCTTTCGATGTGATCTGTCTGCCCTGCCTCCATGTCCGGTAGACATATTCCAGAAGATCTTCTTCTAATTCGCCTCTGGCTTTTGTCACATCAATATTTCTGTTTTCAATCTTCTTTACCATTTTACCTTTCCCACCTGTCTTTTTTATATATTTGTCCGCTACACGATATCCGGTATTTTCTGCAAAAGCCTTCCATCCAGTAAGCATATCGTTTTTTTCTTGGAGCCTTTCTTTTTCTCTGCGACAAATCCCAGATTACAGGTAAAGTGTGTTTCACTCAACCACTGCTGTTCGTACTCTATGTGAAATGCTGTGGCAGGAATTTTGATACTGTGATCATTTACTTCTGCCTTCTTCCAGATTCCATGCATGTTCTGATACCAGATTGTCCTGTCATCCTCGTTCTCTGGATGCTCTGTTAGTTCCAGCCATATCTCCCAAGGCTCTATGTGCAGCCAGCCATCCCGTTCAAACCGCATATCTTCGATAGCTGCTTTTCTCTCTTTTTCAATCTCTGTGGTGTAAAAGGAATACCACATCTGATACTTTCCCGGTTTCAACTTCTTCCAAAGCGTGTGGCAGTCTACACTTTTCGGAATGGAACTTCTTCCACCTTCATTGATAAATTTCCATAAATTGTCGATTTTGTCCGGATCAGACACCTCACACGCCATGAGTCTGCCGTCCCTGTCTGCTGTCTTTTCATCGACTCCGCTCATTTGTAAGAACTGATTCCAGCCTTCGGCTGCCCGTTGCAGTTGTCTCGCATACTCCGTTCCGCTTTCTGTCAGTGCAGGAATCTTCGCATCACTGTCTGTTTCCAGAAAGCCTTCCTCTTGCAATTTCTTAATGTTCGATTTCCAGTAATACTCGGTCAGGTCATAGTCTAATACGAGGATTCTTTTGATCTGCTTATCATCCTCTTTCCATTTCCGCATCTGATAAATCGTTCTCAGAATATCTTTTTGCAGGTATTCTTTTGCCACTTTCTTTGTTTCCATTACTTTTTTTCCTCTGTTTCTTATTTCCCGATTACGCTTTGGTTAGTTGGTTCAAACCATGTATTTTTAATTATATTGTCCTTTTTTCAGGTTTGTCAATGCATTTTCCGCTACAACATTATAATTCCATATAAAAATATCCAAAAATATGTTTTTGTTTCTTTTTTCCCACATACTTTTGGATATTTTCATAGTTAATTTCCTGTTTCCTTTAATTTTGACTCATCCGTAGTCTGTGCGTCAACACAGACTGCATGGATGGCAAGCCGCTTGCTGTATCCGTTCCCTGTACAGGTAGAAAGTGTCAGTATCTTGTTACTGGTCTGCGGCTTTACTCCTGTATCAACATCGGAATCTTTTATCATCTGATCGATAAATTTCTGATACTCTTCGCCAGGCTGGTATCCTACTTTATACACATCACCGCCATTGACCGCATCTTCATAAGAGAAGATTCGATAACGGTAGGCGGTTGTCTCAGAATATACAGTGAAGTATTGATTCTCTTTCCAGAAACCGTCATCCTTATATTTTTTCAGGCTCCCGAACATGCTTCCGTCATTCATATTGTGACCGTAGATAATGTTGTAATAATCCGAAAAATCAGATTTGTTAAGACCTTCCAAAAAGATACACCCTGCGATGTGGCTGTTGCCATACAAGTCGGTTCTCAGATATTTCTCATTGTCACCTGAATACAGAATTGGATAATTGATGCCAAGTTCGTCCTGATTATCAAACCGTATCCACCCGATAACATCTGGATTCTCGGCTTTCAGTTTGTCAAACTCTACTTTTACGTCTGTTGCCCACCAGTCTTTTTTCTTCTGCTTTCCATCATCTGGTTCGGACTCATCATTTACATACTCCTCGGCAAGTTTGTCATAATCTCTGGCGGATTTCCATCGGTCGATGTATGGGGGAAGGATATGCATAAGTGCTACCCCGATTAAAACCACTGCCAGAATGATCCATATCAGCCATCGGTATGAGCTTTTTTTCTTCATGTTGTCTCTCCCATTTTTCCTGTTAGTTCTCTCGAACCACTATCGTCATTATGGAATGTGTGGTCAGAATTGTCAATCTTTTTCTTCTGGCGTACTGTCTGTTGCCTGTCCGTCTGCCCCTATCTATCTGCTCCTGTCTCTCCATCTGTTTCTGCCTGTCCGTCTACGAGGTCGTAGCTCATATCGAGTAAATCCAGAACTTTTGAATCGCTGACAGAACCGTCCAGCGGAACTGCCAGCCAGTGCTTCTTGTCCATGTACTTTGCCGGAGCAAGGTGATACATTTCGATGTAGTTGCCTATCATGTCCGGCTCTGCCTGAACTTCCATGAAAGTTGTTCTTTCGGCTGGTTGGTAAAAGATGGCATAAGGTGCGGCGGTTCTTGGGTTTTTGAAGATGGTGACGGGGTATCCGGATTTGTTGATGGTGTCTGGATGGGTGGGGTATTGCTTTTGGATGTATGTGAATATTTCTTGTTGGTTCATGTGGGATCCCTTCTTTTTCTCATAATGAATGGATGACCTCTGCCATCCATTATCATTTATTATAACTTTTCTGATTCGCTTATTACAATAGCTTTTTAACAAGTCTCTGTTTTTGAAACAAAAGAAAGCTACCAGTTTTTTTCCTCTGATAGCTTTCCATTCATTCTTATTCTGTTGGAAACATCGCTGTTTCCAGCTTACTCATCTCTGTATCCGAAAGACCATACTTTCCTGAATTATCTTTTTCCACTGATACTTTTACAGTAACAGTTTTTCCATAACTGTTCTTTTCAAGACTCTTCTGGACACTTTCTGTTAATACAGCTGCAAAGACTTCTGGATCATTTCCATCCAATCCCTGCTTTATTTTTTCATTGCTTACCTCTGTAGAGCTTTGTTGCAATGTCTGAAATACATTGGATGGTTCAACTTGTACACTTACTGTATAGACTCCATCCTCTTCTTTCACATCCTGTACTTTGTATTTTGCCAGTTTCTTTACTTCTGCCAGTTTTTCCGCATAATCAGCAATTCCTTTGTCCGTAATGTTATCAGAATCATCAAATTGCTGTTGGATGCTCTCATTAAAATCCTCTTCGATTTCTTTCTTGGCATCTTTTTCCGAGATTTCTAACAGATTCGCATAGTCCTTATATTCTCCATGATAGTATGCATCAAGAGAACTTTGGACGTAGGATTTGGCATCGAAGTCTGGTTGTTTGGAGCAAGCTGATAACAATATACATACTATAATTCCTATACTTATGCACAAAACACAATTCTTCTTTTGCATATTCTCTCCTTCGTTTTTTATTGAACGGCTAAAAGTAATTGATTATATTGATTTAATAAAATATCATCATCAAACTGAATTTTTCCGTTTTGCACATTCCACATATTTTTATTTTCTGAAAGAAATTCCAAAACATTTTGCTGGGATTGAATCAAATTCACTATATCGTCAATATTTTTTTTAATATCATCAACCGAACTTTCTTCTCCCACCATTTCTTTATATAAATCAATATAATACGAATCATCAACATTCTTTAAATAAGACATAACCGTATCGTCTTTTGACAATATTATCATCGTCTCTTTTGAAGCACTGAGTTTATCTTGTGTATTTTTTAAAATTTTCCTTGTTTTTACAAAATCGGGACCATCATTCTGATAATTTTCTGCAGTAAGCGCATTTGGTATTACTTCATCATTTAAAGCCTCTGAAATTGTTAGCATCGTATTTAAATTATCTGCCATATAGTTTTTTATGGCTTTCTCAATTTTGGCATAATCTCCTGTAGTTACTGTAGCTTTTAATTTTTTGCTTATTTTGTCTACATCTATTTGTTCAAAATCTACCATTTCTTTTTGAATTTCATCAATTTCTTTTCGAAGACTTTTCTCCTGCTGTAAATCTTTTATCACAAAAAATGTTATTGTAGCTACTATAACCAGAACCACAACTACAATTACTATTATAATTTTTCGTCTCATATTTTCGAGGCATTGTAATTATTAACAATGCCTCTCACCTCCACTGACTAATTTATACTTTTAAATTTGATTCTATCGGAAGATTTATCAGCTTGCAATATTGAAATATATCCTCACAAAACTGTTTATAATCTATTTTTGCTTTTCGAGATATCGTTTTTATGGATGCTAATATATTTTTTACTATCATAATCTGTTTATCCGTTATATCAGCTTTTAAGTATTCATCATAATCAATCCAGAGACTAACCGATGCAAAACCATATTTTATATCACACTTCTTTTCTTGTTTAAAAAGGCCCTGTTCTATAATGTCTTTAGGTGCTATAATTGGTGTTATACCAACTATATCTACAAGATCACTGTACTGCTTATTTTCAACATGTTTTGATATACCTCTGCACATGCTGTAGATTTCATCGATAACCCCATATTGTTTTGTAAAATATGATGGCGAATTAATATTCAATTCCATTTCTTATAACCTCCTTCTATATTCATTACCAACTACCTAAACAATTTCATTAATTAAACTTTTATTTATTATTTCATCACCA
>OLSA01000522.1_pt1 | contig 33789 bp, 20 predicted proteins | sample 1672731 | NCBI WGS metagenome assembly OLSA01 (sample SAMEA3136718, study PRJEB25190) | human gut metagenome | biome: human gut; feature: human-associated habitat; material: faeces | place: Austria | collected 2013
ATTCGCCCTTGTGCAGCTCCAGCGACAAGCCTTTGACCACATCGGGCAAGTCTTTGTCATATTTGAACCAGAGTTCCCGCGCCGAGACGACGGTTCCGCCGTTCGGCGTGTTTTTCTTTTCTTCCGGAACAGGTCGCAACTCATGCGTTTTTACATAGTCCAGCAGCCAGTTCCGGCCGTCGCAGACGGATACCGGACAAGTCACCGTAGAATCCGTCGCGCTCCAGATGCGCATGGCGGCGGGCATGGCGAGGAACATCGCGTTGCCGCTGGATTTTAATTCCGCGCCCACTTCGGCGGGTGTACCGGTGCAAAGGAGCTTGCCGTCGTCCATGACCGCCACGCGCGACGCAAAGCCAAACGCTTCTTCCAGACGGTGTTCCGTCAGGATAATCGTCGTGCCAAGCTCCCGATTGATCTTGCCGAGGGTGGCTAAAAAATCAGACGCGGCAATGGGGTCGAGCTGGCTCGTCGGCTCGTCCAAAATCAGCACTTTTGGCTGCAAGACCATAACGGAAGCGAGATTCAAGAGCTGCTTTTGCCCACCGGACAGCTCTGTGACCGGCTTATAAAACCATGTCTGAATCCCGAAAAACGACGCCATTTCCGCAACGCGGCGGCGAATGGTCGGCGTGTCACAGCCGAGGGATTCCAGCCCGAACGCCAGCTCGTGCCAGACCTTGTCGGTCGCGATCTGATTTTCCGGACTTTGCTGCACAAAGCCGATCTTCCCGGCCTGTTCGCGTTGGTCTAGGGAATCAAGATTTCTGCCGTCGAACAGGATCTCGCCGCTTCTGCGTCCATGCGGCGAAAAAACAGTCTTGAGCTGCCGCAGAAGCGTCGATTTCCCGCATCCGGAAGGGCCGCAGAGAACAAGAAACTCACCGGGTTGGACGGACAATGACAAATCGGAAATTGCGTTCTTCGCTTGTTCCGGGTACGCAAAATTCAGGTTTTGGATTGTAAAGACTTCCACTGTCTGTCCTCCCTTCGGTCGAGTATTACCGGCGTCAGCACCAGTGCGAGATAAACACACATGAAGCTCACGGTCATGGGGGTAAGCACAACGCTTTTCACGGTTGGATAGTAGCGGAAATACGTGCCGCCTGCCATCCAGCCGGAAACGAGATACGTGCCGCAGAAGATCAGCCACGCAAGCGCGGCCTTGTCGCGGTCGTCGAAACGATAAATTGAGAACGCCGTGCGTCCGGGCAGACCGTAACCGCGGGCGCGCATGGAATCCGCCGTTTCAATCGCGTTCTCAAGTGACCACGTTACCATGATGGAGAAGATCTTGACGGCGTTCCCGACTCTTTGGAACACGCTGCCGTTCTTCGTGTCACGCCCGATGCACGCCTGCGCCTCGGAGACGACCTGCATCTGCGCCTTGAACTTCGGGATAAAACGCAGCGCCATGGAGAGAACGAGCGACAGCGCCGGGATGATGCGTCCAAAGAGATACACAAACTTGTCCGAGGTCATGACCTCGTTGTAGCTCGAAAACCACAATACGACGCTTGCCAGCATGACGGCCGCAGCCACGCCGTAAAACATGGATTCCATTGTCAGCGGGTTACCGGAGGGCAGATAGGTCAAAATCGTCGCGCCCTCATGGTTAAAGGCCGGATTGACCAGCGCGGCAAGCGCCGCCATGGGCAGAAGTCCCATGACGGCAAACCGCGCCGCTTTCCGGCCTTTCAGGTAAATATCGTAGGTCAGCGCGCCGGTCAGGGAAATTGCCAGATAGACCGGGTGCATCAGGCACATGGAAAAGAGCAGTACCAGCGCGAAATACAGATAATTGATCGTCGGATGGTAGCCAGAAAAGGTGTCTCTGTTTCTCATGCGTCACCGCCTGTCGCATAGCCGCCGCCAATGTCCTTGCCCAGCTCGCAGGTGTATTCCCATTCCACGACATCGCCGTTTTGAAGCTGATAGCGGCTGCATCCGTAGTTCGGAAACCAGTCGTTGACCTTGTACGTCCAGCCGGACACCTCGCCGCAGTCAAACTCATAAAGGTTTCCAATACCCTCGATATAGGCAGAGTTATAGATCGGCGTCAGGGAAAATTCCATATGAATTTTGTTATCCCGGCAGACCTGCTGGAGTACGTCAAAAACACTCTGCCCCTGCTTGAAGGTGACCTCCACGGGCTTTAGCAGCCATCCGTTCTCCGGTACCAACTCCACTTTTTCCTTGTCGCACAGGTCCATGTGTTCTAGGATCGACGCGCAGGAAATGGAGATCGTACAGGTGTATTCCGTATCGCTGACCGTCACGTCCTGCGGCTCGACCGGCTGCGGCTTGCCCTCCGGGACGGGGTCGGTCAGGTACTGATCCTGACCCTCTTTCCGTTCGGGCTTGCCGTAGCCGTTTCCCGCGGCGCATCCGCAAAGGAGCAGGAGCGCCAGAAAAAGCGCGGCCAGTCTGTAAAACTGCTTCATTGCATCACATCCGTCATGACATAGAGTGTGGTTTTGCCTGTTTCGGCACGGTGGATGGCGGCCAGCGCATAAAATGCCTGCTCGGTCGCCATTTCGTCGCTGTTGCCGTTTAAACTGTGGCGGTAGCTTCCGTCCTCGCAGGCGAAGCGTTCCAGCACCTGCGGCAGCGTCTGCCCGTTCTTGACGAAGCGCTCATCGTCCAGCGAAATGCCAAGCTCCGTGAGCGCGACGATCACCTGACAGACTGACTCGCTGTTTTCTTCGTCCCATGAGAGATATGCGCCGTTCGGCTCCTGCAAGGCTGACAGCGCCGCAAGGCCGCGCTGAACAGCGTCCTCCACGTCCTGCCGATCGCGGTATTTGGCAAGCGCCTGAAGCGCCATGGCCGTCATATCCGCATCCGGCGTGCCGCCCGTGAGCGTCCAGCCGCCGTCCGGGATCTCCCGCCGCAGGAGCTCGCCGACGTAAAGCTCCCGCGTCGCCTGCGTTTCCGCCTCCGGCGCTTCCGGGATCTCATAGCCGCCGCTGTCCAGCGCCAGCAGTGCGAAGATCGCGCCGTTGACGCCCTGACGCACCGTTTCGTCGAAGTCGCCCAGCGGCAGCAGCAGGTTGAATCCGGCAACATTGGTGGGATTCTTCCCAATAGCCGTCAGCGCAAGGATCACGCGGGAATACTCCGTGTTTTTCTTCCGGCTCAGAACGCCATTGACGGATACAATGTAATCCTCGACGTTTTTGTAATAGGTGTCAAAGTATTTTTGCGGTGCCTTGAGGCCGGATCGTGCCAGTCCAAACACGAGCCAGTCTCCGCCAACCGCAGCGCAGGTCGGCTCCGGTATCTGCGCTTGCAGATACCGGGCCGTTTTTTCAATCGGGGTTTCTTCCTTGCCGCAGGCCGCAAGCGAAACGAGCATCGCAAGCAGCAGAAGCAGCGCCGATAATCGTTTGATGTGGGTTCCTTTCATACGCGCCGCCTCACGGGTTCTTGACCGTCTCGGATTGGCAAAGCGGCGCATTTGTCATACCGTTCAGCAGGAACAGCTTGATCGCCGCGCCATCGGGCAGTGCCATTTCGCCCGTTTCCGTCAGAATCCCTGTACCCACCAGCTTGCCGTCTGTGGTATACACTGCCGCGATCAGCTTTGCACCCGTGGGGAAGGTTCCGGAGATAGTCAGCTTACCGCTCTGCGCGCTGAAGCTCCAGTTCAGGCTCTCTCCGATCTTTCCGGTCGATGTGCTGCTTCCCACGGTAATGGCAAACGGAATTTCTTTGGTTGTGGTTTTCTCACCGGGCTTCATGGTCTTGTCTGTAAGTTCGCTGTTGTGGTACATCGTCTGTCCGAGACCGTAGATCAGCGTAACGGATTTATCCTTTTCCGTCAGCGCTTTATCCGCGTCCTTCATCTTCATCAGCTTTGTCACGTCGCGCGTCACGCCGTTTGCATACGTTGCGGTCACCTTGAGTCCTGTGGTATCAAATTTATCGCCCGCCTCATAGTGCGTTTTTGCCGGGGCCGATTCCACCTTCAACTCCTCGACTGCGCTGCCGTAGGCCATGAGATACCCGGAGTCGTTTTTGAAGTAGAGCGTGCCGTTTTCATCGACGATCGGGCTGCAAATACAATACTGTGCCTGTTCGCCTGCCGGTGTAAAGAGCGCATAGGCAGTCGTGTAGGTTTGCTCGGTTTCCCCGACACGTTCGATCGTCGTATAGTCTGCTTTTGTCTGTCCCTCTTTATCGCGCAGGACGCGGAGTGTGCCGGGCGTGTAGTTATCCAGGAAGTAAATGTAGTTGTAATTGTCGTAGCCTGTGGTGAGAAGGCCGCTTGTCTGCGGATAACCCTGCGTGTCCGCACGGTACGCAATGGACATCGCACCGCTGAGGTCAATTACTGTAATGCTATGGCCGGAGTATTCCGTGAACTGTCCGCTGCCGCTGACGCCGATATAGGCGCGGCCGTTTGCAACGACAGGCGTAGACGTGCTCATGCCGCCAATGGGCAGCTCCGCGCGGTCTGTCAGCTTCCATGCGCCGTCCGTATCCTTCTGTACCCGCACACGGTAGAAATAGCTGCCCTTGGAATCAAAGTAGAAGGCATTTGTAGCTTTATCGTAGCAGATGGTGCTTCGGATATCGCCTGCAAAGCCTGTCATGGAATCCAGCAGCTTGCCGCTCATCGGGTCCAGCAGCAGGACATTGGCTGTCTTGCTTGTATAGCCGCTTTTGCCATCATCTGTACCAACAAGCACATAGTCCCTGCATACATATGCACCGGCCCAATAGAAGCCGCCCTTCTGCACATACCGCCACGTCGGGGCCTTCGCTTCCTTTTCTTCGCCGGGGTCTTCGTCGGTCAGAGAGATGCAGACAAAGCTGGCGTTCTTTATCTCGCTGTTCCAGAAGCCTGTATAGGCATAACCGTCTGATACGGTGATCGGGCAATTTGGCTGTCCGCCGAGCGGATCTGTGTAAAGCCAGAGAGATTCCAACGTATCTGCATTGAATGCCTGAATCCGTCCATTGGAAAGCCCGACAAGGATCATGCCCTCGGCATACGTCGAATTATTGATCGCAAAGCTGGACGTACCTGCCATTGTACCCTCGCGTAGAACTGCGCCGGTGTCCTTGTCGATCTTTAGAATTCTCGTTCCGGCATAAGCGATCAGATTACCACCGACCAGAATCGGATTGCCGACTGCACCTTCACTGTAGCCATCGCCGACTTTGCTTGCCCAATAGAGTGTGCCGCTCTCCGCCGCAAACGGGATTTTTGCCCTCGTTACGCCATTATTTGTGTTGGCTGTGCCAGTCATATTGCCGTTTGCGTCATACGCCGTGCCGCGGAAATCCGCCCATCCGGACGGAATGTTCGGATCAATGTCCGGATTCTTGTCTGCGGTTTTCAGCTGCAGAGAAATGACGGTATTGTCGGCAACAGGATATGACTGTTCCGGCTCAAAGCGTTCCGTCTTATCTGTCTGCTGCATCGTGCCAAAATGCAGGGTCATGCTCCCGTTGTCGCCAGCTTCCAGCTGGATCGCTCCGCTTCGCCCGGCAAAGCCGTATTTTGTCAGACTGTAGAGATAGGTGAATCCCGTCGAGAACGCATATCTGCCTTCGCTGTCCGGCCAGAGACGCACACCGCTGGCTTTTTCATAGATGTAAAGCATCGCCCCCTCCGGCGCAAGAGAAAACTTCACCGCGGTACCTGCCGCCTTGTTGACGGTAACGGTATAGTCGGTCGCGTCGTTAAGGTTCGCCTGATCCTTTACTGTGATCGTGATACTCTGCGTATCAGCCGCTCCGCTGAGTGCGACGGAAACCGCTTCGCCCGCCTGCACACTTTCATTGTTGACCAGCAGCGCGTAGCCGCTGTCCGTTTCGCCGTACCGGGGGCCGTTTCTTGTTCCAAGCGTCAGCTCCAGCGCTGTCGCCATCTCCGGAACCGTAATGATATATGCCTTCTGCGAGGAAAGGAAGCCGGTTCCGTTTTCTCCATAATGGAGGATCACCGGACTGCCGCCGTAGGTGATCGTCATACTGTTCAAGGACAGCCCACGCTTCAGCGTCACAACATAGTCCGCAGAATAGGTAATGTTTTTTGTGCCGCTGGCAGTACCTGCTTTGGATGCTGTGAACGTCAGCGTATTTCCATAGACGTTTCCAAACAGGATCGCATCGGTAAGCTCTTTTCCCTCTGCGCTTGTTCTCGCAACGTCCTGCACAGTTTGCCATGTGCCGTCCGTGTTCGTATCTGTGATAGAGCAGTAGCGAAGCGTACATGCAGCGCCGTCTGCCGGATCTGCCCAGACCGCAAGCCGTCCCTGATTGTCCGGAACGACCGCCGTATAACTGTGCGTTTCTGGCGTAAACTTCTGTCCAAAATCAAGCGCTTCGATTGGAAGCGACGATCTCAGGCCGACATAGAGCTCACTCAGGCTCGGAATCTGCGCCTGCGGAATGGAGACGGTGAATTCTGCATTCTCCTCATTCAGCGTAAACGTTTCTTCCGCATGATAATAGGTGTCCTTCGTCGCATAGTAGGTATATTCTTCACCGTTTACCAGCGTATAAATGTATTTGTTCCCAGCTTCTCGGCGCGACTGTAGGATCTCTCCGTTTCCGTTTTTCATGACGATGTCCATGTTCCCATCCGCCAGCGTCACCGTCACCTTTTTCCCTTCGCCGCGCTGGACGATGAGCGTATATTCCGTCTGATAGCGCCCGCTTGTCACGAGAACAGGGATATTTTGCGTTTCCTTCGTCTGATCGACCGGCACAGAAACATATGCGTCTGTCAGCTGCGTCCCGTTCACATACACGGAATAGGACTGCACCGTCGGTGTCGGATAGATCTTGAGGCTTTCTTCCGTGTTGAGTACCTTATAGGTATAGGTAAACGTCTGATTGGAAAAGCGCTCGTTTGCTGCCGGTTTATTTCCGGACGCGCCCTCCATCCGCAGCGCAGACAGCGTCGGCTTTCGGCCCAGCCGCAGCGTGAGCTCCTCATGCAGCATATAGCTGCCGGACTCGGCGCTCACCCGGAACAAGATCTCATTTCCGTTTGCGCCGCGCGTCAGCACACCATATAGCGGCTCCCGCTTCGAGCCATCCGTAACGCTGCTGCTGATCTCGGCACCTGCCGTATTTGTATAAATCGCAGAAATGGCAGCGCCATCCGGAACAGAACCGGTCAGCGTCACATACGGATACAGCGGGCCGGTAAAGGTGTCAAGGATAGTGGCCGCAAAAGCATGCGCGCCATCGTCCGTCAGCTCAAGCGGTTTATACTTCGTTTCATTATAGCCGCTGACCTCCGAAATCGCGAAGGCTTCTTCGTTGATCCATTCCGCAGTTGGGATCGACGGAAGGCCGCTGATCGTCAGCGCCGTTCCATTGACTGTCAGTTCACCCGTGACCGACTTGTTATTCCTGCGAATGCAAAACGTATAATTGCCGTTCGGCAGGCGCAGTTTTCCGTCTGTCTCCGCATAAAACTGCTTTCCAAATGAATTTGCCGCCGAAATGGTATAATCGGCGCCGGTAAACTGTGAAAACGAGACCTCGTATGTCGTCTGCTGTCCCGCTTCATAGTCCGTGATCGCCTTTGTGAGTTCTTCGGCATAGCTTTTTGCTGTGTCGCTGTCAATACAGAGATAATTGTCATACGCTTTCTGGTAAGCCGCCGACGCAGCGCTTCGCACGTCGGCGGGCTTATCCAGATACCCGGCCATGACCTGCATCAGCATTTGCAGTCCTGCCGTTATTGCGCTCTGCTCCGATTCGGTGAAACGGAAGTACGTCACGGAGGCTGCCGCATGGTCAAGCGTCACGCCGGATGGCACACTGCTATACCGATAGTTGCCGGTTACATTCTCGATGGTGGTAACAAAGCCATCGCCGCCGTCCATCTCAAAGCGATATTGACTGGCGTTCAGCGCCTGCCATATTGTCTGCCCGCCCTGATAGGAGATCTTCACGGGCGCAATCAGCAGCTTTCCTTCCGCCTCGGCGGAGAAATAAAAGAAGTTCTCTCCGTCTGCGGACTGCGCGGCAGACAGGGCTTTCGCTTCGGCGTCTTCCACCTCTGCGTCTTCCGCAGGCGCAGTGTCCACGGTTTCAGTGCCATCGACCGGCTCCGCGTCCGCTGCCAGCACGCTGAGCGGCAGGCAGGACAGGAGCATCGCCAGCAGGAGCAAGGCGGCGGTCATTCGTTTCAGTTTCATAGGGTTCCCTCCCATCAATAGAGACAATTCAGCCATTTCAGCCGCAGTTTTTTCGGCCAGTTTGTGTGGGTTTTCAGGCTTTCCAGCGTTGTGTCGTGGAACGCACGCATTTCTGTGAGCTGCTCCGGCGAGATCGCACGGCTGGAAAACAGCGCCTGTGCGTTATACATGGTCATATCGTGCAGCTTCGCGGCGTACTCCTCTCCAAGCTGCTCCTTTGCCGTTTCACAAAGCTCCAGCATGGAACCCGTGCCGCGCTTGAAGCCCATTGCTGCCAGCAGTGTCGCGCAGTCTGTAAACAGGCAGGCGGCTGCGGCGGACTGGTCTTCCTGCGTGAATGCTTCGTTTCGCTTTTTGAGGATGACCTCGTGACGGATGATGATAGCCGCAAGCAATAGAAGCAGCAGTGCCACAATGAGGATGATCCAGAACGCGGGCTTGTGGAGAAGCCCTGTCCGTTGTCCGCCATCCGGGGTGTTGTCCTCCGAATTGTCCGGTTCCGCGTCGTCCTGTTCCAGCTCTTGGCCCTCCGTTACGCGGGGGCCGTCACCGGTTCCTTCCTTGCCCGCGCCGACCGGCTTGATGCCGCTCTCGGTCTGCTCGGCAGAGAGGTCTTCGAGGCCCGGTGTCAGCGCCAGCGGCAGCCAGCCCACGCCGTCCTGATACACCTCGACCCATGCGCCAGCGGCGCTTGCGTCTACATTCTCCGGTTCACCTTCTGCGGTCTTGACCGTATATCCCTCGACATAACGGGCGGGGATGCCGTAATAGCGGAGGGCTAAAGCCGCGACGGTTGCGTACTGGTACGTCGTGCCGTCCGCCGTGTCAGTCAGCGGCAATGCGATATCGCCGCTTCCATCAAAGCACAATTCCAGAAACGCCAGCGCCGCCGTCTGCGCCTGCTCTTTCGTCAGGCTGTTTGCCGGGCCGTAGCTTTCGCAGTATTGATCCAGCACTGCGCCGAGCTGCGCGCGGAACTCCGCGGGAACGGTCAGCGCGTAGGAATACACAAATTCCCGGTACGCGCTTTCCATCTGTAAGTACGATTTCACGCCGTCCGACGTGTCATTTTGCAAAAAGTCCAGAAGCTCCGGCAGAATCGTCTGTGCGTCCGAAACTGTCTCGTAGGAATAGCCGCGCTCACCGCGCAGACCGTTTGTTTCAAGCGCGGACGGCTGAATTCTGTTTTTCGCCAAGCCTGCGCGTTCCGGAAGAATCGTGCACGGCTCGTAGCAGTACAGACTGCACCCGGTAAGATTCTGCACACTGACGCTGCCGGACTGGTAATTGCCCATCAGCCGGGCAGCAGAAGCCAACTGGCTTTGCGGATAGAAGCCGGACTGATGCAGCCAGTAAAAGAGGTCTTTTTCCTCTGCGGCGGTTTCCGCGTCCAGCGCAGACCATACGCCGTTTTCGTAGCTGTCACCGACGAAGCCGCGCAGATAGAGCGTCTGCGCCGTATCCGCCGTGACGGACAGGAGGGTGTCTGTGCTTTCTGTCTTCACGACCGGTTCGGACAGCTCGCCCTCCGGCAGAATCTCTTCCGCTTTTTCGTAGCGCCAGTGATGCAAAGCGTCCTTCGCATTTTGTGAAAGGGTCTGCATCGTGCCTGTTTGCAGGGAAATTGCGGCTACGCCCGCGACGATCACGCCCACGAGCAGGAAGCTCGCCGCCGAGACGGCGTTTTTGCTTTTCTGCCATGTCAGCAGCAGCAAGGCAATCGCTGCCGCAGCAAGGAGCAAGATGCCCGGCTGCACAAACGCAGCTGCCACGCAGAGCGCCGTCAGAACAGCCGCCGCCAGCGTCGGCATATGGGAAAATGCAAGCGCCAGCAGTGCCAGCAGAATGCCGCTCACGATCCCAGCCAGCCAGAGGCCGGTGCCGTCTGTTTCGGCAAGCGGCAGGAGGATGCCTTTTTCCTCTGCCCAGAGGCCGCGCAGTGTATTCCAAGCCGCGCCGAAGCCGTTCAGCAGCGGGTTCCGCGCGAACAGGACAACGAGAAGCAATGCCGCCAGCAGAATGGGGAACAGCAGCTTCGTCTTTTGGAAATGCCGGATGATTGCGGCTGCAATGCAAGTCAGAATACCCGCACCCAGCAGCCAGAGCATTGCAGCAAAACCGCTTACCGTGTAGCAAATCACGACAAGCGCGAGGAAAATCAGGAGGGCAGACAGCAGTTCCAGCAGCGTTTGACCGCGCGTGGACTGCGCCTCGCGGTAGATTCCGGCTCGCAGGCCGGTCAGATTCTTTTGTTTCATATCGGCCCTCCTTACAGTTCCAGCTCGGAGAGCTGCGCAGCGTAATCCTTCTCATTGAACCGCTCGCCGCAGATAAGCGCGGTCAGCCGCCCGATGGACGAAAGCTGCTCCGTTTCCGCCTGCTGTTCACCGGAAACGTAAATCAGATGCGACCAGCTTCCGGCAGGTACCTCTTGGAGAAGCAGCGACGCACCGCTGACGCCGGTTGTCGCTTTTGCCGTAAACAGGCGCGGCAGCAGGCCGATGAGGTCGTCCATATCCCGGATCTGCTGGAACACACAGCGGCCTGTATCGCCCTCGTTCCATCCCACCGTAAACTGGACGGACTGGGAAAGCAGATTCCGGCAAACGGAAACGACGATCTCGGCTTCTGCATCCGTTCTGTCTGCCGTTGGATTTTCTTCCGTGCGCTCCCAGAATACCGCGGCAGAGCGCGTGATGGGCAGCGACGGATCTTTTACAATAAGCTTGCCATATTTGTGACTGAGCTTCCAGTGGACTTGCCGCTGGCTGTCGCCGGGAACGTAATCGCGGATTTGGAACATCTCGGACAGGTCATAGCCGGGACGCTCGTTGGAATAATCCTCGGTATCGTCGATGTGCGCCGCAGCGGGAGACAGCATCAGCGTCTGCAGGAACGTATCCGGCTGCACGACGCAGGCCCCGTGCGCGTCAGGCTGCGTTTTCACGCCGATGAGGCCGAAGCAGTCATACAGACGGGCAGATTCCACGGCCAGGCGAATGCGTCCGCACCACGGGCTTTGCAGAGAAATCTTCATCGACCGCTTGCTTTTCGGCCAGATGCCGCCGCTCACATGCACGATCTGTGTTTCACCGTTCAGCTGGTTTTCCAGGCACACACGGCAGGCAATCTGGCAAATCGGCAGCCATGTTGGATTCTGCACAGTCAGCTCTGCCACGCCGCTCTCACTCTTGCGCAGATTCACGGGCAGCCTGACCGCCAGCCTCAGCTTTTTCGCCGCGTACAGATTGACCGGCAGGCACAAAAGCGGCAGCAGCACCATGCAGGCGGCAAGGCCAAGCGCGATGGGGCTGGCTGTCTGGACGGTGAGAGCAAGAAGCCCCAGCGTCAGCAGCAGCCAGACGAATTTTCGTACTATTTTCATTTTTTCAGCACCGGCATATCCGTTGTCTTGAGGATCTCGGCCAGAACGGATTCCGGCTTTTCCTCCATCATGCGTGCCTTGCTGTTGAGCATCAGACGGTGGGCGCAGACGTCCGGGAAGATCGCGGCGACGTCCTCCGGCATGACGAAGTCACGGCCGTTGAGGTACGCGTATGCCTTTGCCATCCGGCACACGGCCAGCGCGCCGCGCGGGCTGACGCCGAGCGCTGCCTGCGGATGGGTGCGGGTCTTTTCCACGAGCGTGGTTACATAGTCCAGAACGGCGTCGCGCATATCGACTTTTCGCACGTCCTGCACCAGTCCCAGCAGTTCTTCCTTGTTGACCACGGCATACGCCCGGTCAAGGGGATTATCCACATGGCGGTCACGGAGAATGTTGACGCTGCTCTTGTGGTCGGGGTAACCCATGCTGACACGAATCAGAAAACGGTCAAGCTGGGAGTTCGGCAGCATCGTCGTACCGGCAGAACCAACCGGGTTCTGCGTGGCAAGGACGATGAAGGGATTCGGCAAATCATACGTCTTGCCGTCCACTGTGACCTTGTGCTCCTCCATGGCCTCCAGCAGCGCGGACTGCGTCTTGCTGGAGGTACGGTTGATCTCGTCTGCCAGCAGCAGGTTCGTCATGATCGCGCCGGGCTTGTAGACAAACTCGTCCACCTTTTTGTCATAGACCGAGAAGCCGATGATGTCTGACGGCACGGTGTCCGACGTGAACTGCACACGGCGCGTCTCCAAGCCCAGAACCTTTGCAAAGGCCATGGCTGTCGTGGTCTTGCCGACGCCGGGCACGTCCTCCATGAGAACGTGGCCCTGCGCCAGAATGGCCATTAAGATCTTCTCGACAATTTCGTTCTTGCCGACGATAACGGACTCGATCTCCTGTAAAATCTCGTTGATTTTTGTATTCATAGCAAGCTGCTCCTATTCGTTATTTTTATGTCGTTATCCTTCTCCGCCGGTGTCTCCGCTGTCAGAGCCGCCGCCGGAATCATCTCCGCCGTCGCCGTCTCCACCGGGATTGCCGCCGCTTCCGCCGCCGTCTTCATCCCCGCCCGGATTCGGGTCCGGGGTGGGGTCAGGGTCAGTCGGCGGCGTGTAGGTCTGGTCTATTGCGCCGCAGGCGCAGATGCCCTCAACATAGGTGTGTGCCTCGGATTCGACCAGTTCTTTCTGGCAGACACTGCATATCACTTTATGTGTCGTGCCATCGTTGTTGTTCACATATTGCTTATGATCCTCGCAGACGTGACTGCCGTACCCGCAGACCGAGCAGGCACCGTTTTCGCCCTTCTGGTCGTGCGTCTGCTTGACAGACAATCCGCAATCTTTGCAGTAGAGCGTATGTCCATCCGCGTCTACTTCGGAGCCATCCCAACGGAATTCACCGATACCATTGCAGGCGCTCATATGCAGCATCTTGCACTTATCGCATACCCAGTCGTATTCGCCTTCTATGTAGTGGTGCTCCGCTTCATTGATATGCGTACCGCAGTTTTTGCACTTCTGATAATGTTTTGCACCGTCAGAATACCAGACGTCCCCGATTTCATGCTCCAGCGGTTCAGGTTCTTCTGTCTCCCGCTTTGCATGGCATTCCTGGCATTCATCCGTTCGGATACCGCCGTGTTCACAGTTTGCCGTGTTGCTGATTTCCTTCCAGATATGCGGTTCTTCCTTTTTGTATCCGCAGTCGTGCTGGCATGTGATGATGTGTACCTCGGAATTTTCTTCGCTCGTGTATTGAAGCACATGCGGCGCGGGGTCACTAACGTTCTTCCCGCAGTCCTCGCAGACCAGCGCACAGGTTCCGTTCTCCTGATCGACGTACTTCTGGTGATCCTTCGGGTGCGTACAGGGATTCTCCAAACCACAGCGCTTGCAGATCTGTTTCGTTATACCGTCTGTTGTAACAGCTTGCAGATCGTGGTGCGGTTCTTCGGACCAGCGCCCGCCGCCGTAGTAGGTCACGCAGTAGCCGACAGAGTTTCCGCGACCCTGTCCATTTCCGATATCCCAGCCGTAAGCCAGCGTATAGCGCAGCGTCAGCGTATCTCCCGGCTTTAAGTCTGCCTTGTCCATGCCGTAGGACGGATAAGTTCCGTTAATTTCATATTCCCAGCCGGAACCTTCCGTGAAATCCAATTCACCGAGACTGCTGCTTGCGTCATTCAGGCTCAGGCTGTTGCGGTAGATGCAGCGCCAGAGAATGTCCAGATTCGTGCCTTCGCCAAACTGCGCGTCAATTCTGGCAAAGTTCTCCGCCTCCGTACCGCTCCATGAGCCGCTGATCGCATTGGCGCGCATACCAAGTCCGCTTGTATCGTCCAGACTTCTCAGGTAGAAATCAGGGCCGAACGGATCGTTGCACTCCGCGCGCCAGCCGAGGCTTCGTTCAGCCGTTCCGAATGGCTCCGGCGCCGTATAGCCCCAGACCGCTTTTGCAACTGCGCAGGACGCCGGTTCACCGGCAAGGACATCACAGGTGATGGACGAAGAACCGAGTCCGACGACGCCCATGTCGATCACGATCGTCGCCTCGCCGAGCTTCTCGCCGCTGCTTGCGCGTTCGCCGCGAAGCAGGATCGTTTTCTCGCCTTTATTGCCGAATGCGTCCTCGGCGCTGATCACAAGCGTATGCTCGTTTGTGTCTCCCTTTTCCGGATTACTCGGCGTCACCTTGAACTGCTGCCAGCTTCCGCCCGCAACGCCGGTAAAGATGCACGCTTCATCATCCATCTTTACACTCAGCTTGGTGTCCGTGCCGGTATACAGGATATACGTTTTGTTCTGCTCGGCATCCTCGCTCCAAGCGCGGAGTTTAAAGGTCAGCATCTGTCCGTTTGCGACGCTTTCGACGTCTTCCAGATCACACTCGATCTTTACCTCCTGATCGCCGCGGTGCTTATACGGGATGCTGATGATAAACGTGTATTCCTCGCCCGCGCCGGAGGCTTTGATGGTAAACGTATTTTCGCCCGTTTTGCCGTCCTCGGCCAGAAGCAGCGTCACGCTGCCGGTGGGCGCTGTGAGTGTCTTTGTGCTGAAATCGCCCGACTGATAGCAGGTGACGGAGGTGATCTCAATGCCAGACGTGTCCTCGCCTGTGAGCCGCAGCTCGTAGCCAAGACTCCCGTCCGTCAGCTGATTGTCATAGACATCCTCCGCATGGACGGTCTTCCTGTTTTCGCATTTCAGAACACACGGCTTCGCCGCACCATCTTCCATAACGGTATACGCCATTTCAAGCGAAACGTCGCTCTGGTAACGGATCGTGACCGCGAAATTCACTGTGCGCTCCTTGACCTTCGCGGTCACGAGGGCCGTATAGGTCGCGCCGCTGTCCGTGGCTTCCAGCCGCACGGAGCCGCTGTCCGTGCTCATAGCCGCCCCGTTGAAGCTGGCGCTTGTGATCTGCGCGTCCTGTGCGCTCCGACCAGTCAGACCGAGCTTATACAAAAGCTCACTGTTATTGATCTGGTTATGCTTGATGGTCAGCGCCGCGCGCTTGTCCGCATCGCAGAGAACGTTCTGCGCCGTGACGGACTTTTCGTACCATGTAAATTGCAGTTGGAGATCGAGACCATCCTCATACTTTACGACGAACGTATAGCTGATGGTCTGCCCCAGCACCTCGGCGGTCACGGCGAGATAATAGGTTTCCGTGTCCTTGCCGTCTGCGGCGGCCATCTGGATCTCGCCGGATTCCGAGAGCGTTCCGCGTTCGCCGTCCGTCGCCCAGTATTCCGCCGTGCGGATCGTTGCATCATCCGCGTTTTCGCCGAGGAATTGCAGCGCGTATGCGAAATTTCCGTCTGTCAGCGTGTCGCTCTTGACCGTGCGATTGACCGAGCCGTTGGCCGGGCAGGTGGCCTGACCGTTGGGTTGCCATGTAAGCTGCAAATCGAGGTCAATGCCGCTTTCCAGCCGCAGAACGAACGCGAAATTCACGTCTGTCTCCACGGTTTCACCCTTCTGGTTCTTCTGTACGGCATGGGCCTGCACGGTCAGGATATAGTTTTGAAACTCTGCACCGTCCGGCAGCGTCATGTCCAGCACACCGCGCGTTTCCGCTTTCTGCGATACGCCGTTGCCCACGGCAACCCGCACATCGGTGATCTTTGCATCTTCCGCGTCGAGACCGGTGAGGTTCAGCTCATAGCGCAGTCTGCCGCGGTCAAGCTGGGCAAGCAATACACGCTTGCCGACAGACTCTCCGGGCGCACAGACCATGGAGCTTGCCTGTGAGCCGTACTTGTACCACGTCAGCAGCGCGCCGAGGTCGAGTTCTGTTTCCGGCAGATCCTCGTCCGTCTCGCCGGTATCCCCGGCTTCCTCACCCTCGTCGCCCTTGTTGGAATCCGTATTCGTGCCGATGGCGGCATCGGCCAGGACCTCCTGCTGGGGCTTGCCTTGCGGCTGCTGCTCCGGCTGAGTGTCCTGCCCCTGCTCGGTCTGGTTTTCCGTTTCCTCCGGGTCAGGCTGCTCCTGTTCGCCGGCCAGCGTACTGTCGGCGCTGCCGCCCGAACCGGCTGCGCCGGTGCTTTCCGCTTCGCCGTTTCCGGCGTGACCGGGCGCCTGTCCTGCTTGCAGGACGGTGATCTCCTGCGGCGCGGCTTGCAGGATGGGATTGTCCGGCTCGGCCGACCGCATGCCCATGAGCGGCAGACAGATACTCAGCAGCAGCGCACAGATCAGTACGCCGCAGCCGGCCTGCTGCACCCATGGGTACCTTTCAAGAAATTTTTTCATGTGTGTTCGCCCTCCGGGAAAAGGGCTTCCCCCTTAAAAAAGTCTGCATTTTGTGCAGCTTATTCGTACTTTTAAGAAGTTCCCTTAAACGCACGAATAAGCCGCACGGTACCCCACGCTTTCGCGTGGGGTACCGCCCAGCTTGGGGTGGTTATCCAATATTCAATTTAGAATGTTGGACTGCGTGTTTCATTTTTCGATTTTTTCCATGAAGCGCATGAGGATGGTCGCGACCTGTGCGCGGGTGGCGGAGCCCTGCGGATTGAGCTTGCCGTTCGAGCCCTGAAGGAGCCCTTCGGCGACTGCCCACTGCATGGCCTCTGCCGCGTATCCGCTGACCTTGTCCGCATCGGAGAAGGCGGTCAGGGCGGCGGATTTGCTCACGTCATAGCCCTTCTGCTTCGCGTAGCGGTACAGGATGGCCGCCAGCTGCTCACGCGTGACCTCGCCGACCATGTTCGTGCCGTCGGAAATGCCGTTGTCCATCGCCCACTTCTGGCCTGCCGCATACCACGGAGTGCCGTTCGTGTTGACGCCCTCGACACGGGCAAGGATCGTAACGATCATGCCGCGCGTGGTGGTGGCGTTCGGACTGAAGCCGTTCCTGGAGGTGCCGTTCATCAGGCCCTTTTCAGAAACATACTTCACAGCATCCTCATACCAGCTGCCAGCCGGGACATCCGTGAACGAGGAACCCGTGGTGGGCTTGTCGTTCTTCGGCTTGCTCGGCGTGACAGGGAGAACCGGCGTATCGCTGCCTTCCGTCAGCAGGTGATAGATTCTTTCCGCCTCGGCCAGCTTGTCCAGCAGCTCCTGCGGGAAGGTCTTCAGCTGATCCGCCGACAGTCTGGATACAGCTGCCTTCGCCGCATTGATCGCGTCGCCGCTATTGATGGTCACGGTACCGATGTCGTTGATCTTCTTGACAGCGTCGTTCCAGATCAGCGTATCGGCAGCCTCGATCAGCTTGTCCATCTTTCTGGTTTCCGCGACGGAGAGGCTCTCATACAGGTCAGAATTCTTCTTGATCTCCTCGTATGTACGCTGGGCGCTGCGGATCTCCTCCACATCGTCGAGCGTCGCCTCAGCCGGTCTGGGAAGCGACTTGACCGTCGCCTTGAACTCCTTGAGCTTGCGGTAGCTCTGTACCTTCTCAAGCAGCTTTTCCAGATTCTCGACAGCATCTTTATTGACCTTAGCCTGCTGCTCGGATTGCAGCTGCTTGTACGCAGCCTCTGCCGCAGCGATCTGCTTTTCGTACTTTTCGTAGTTGGTAAAGTCGATGGTGTCGGCCTGCGGGAGCTGCTTCAGCTGATCTTCGACCACCTTGTAGCTGCCGCTGGCAGAGAGCACTCTGACCACATACCACGTGCCGTCGTTCGACTGCGTGTTGCCGGCCTGATTGTTCATAGTGGGCCAGCCCTTGATGCCGCAGCCGATGTAGATCGTGTCGCCCGCGACGACGGGGATGGACTCGGTGCGCTTGTAGAAGCTGCTACCCTCGGTGTTGGACGTGACCTTCTCGTTCAGGAACGTCTTCACGAGGAAGTTCTTGTTCGCCGCCGTCGGGGTCACCGTCAGGTTCGAGCTGTCGCCGTCGATGACGAGCGTGTAGGCGTAGGTGCCGCCGCGCTTACCGGGTTCAAACGTGGTGGTCAGGCGCGGGTTGCCATCGCCGTCGAACGTCAGCGATTTGAGCGTCGTGTCAGAGTTGCTCCACGTGCCGCCGACATCTTCGCCAAGACCCACGGAGGTGTACTTGATGCTGATGATATCGCCGTCCGCCAGCTTGCCGTTTTTCACGGAGAAGTTGGCAAAACCCTCGTTGGTGAACCAGTCGTTGAGCGTACCCATCCAGCCGGACTGCTGGCCGCCGGTGAATTCGGCAAGGCTGTAATCGCCGTCGGTAATGGTGGAAAGATAGGTGATGTCGAAATCATACTTCTCGTCGCCATTGCCGCCGGTGCCGAGCCATGTGCATTTCTTCTCCGTGAGTGCGCGGAGCAGAACGGTCATCATGGTGTCGTTTTCGCCAAGCGGGTAATTCTTCCGTTCGAGCCAGTACTGATCCTCAGGTCTGTAGAAGTGTTCGAGCGCGGCTTTGTTCGCGCCCTCGGCGCTGCTGCCGTCGTTCGTGTAGTTCTGGACGCTGACGGTCACGGTGCCGACCTGCGGGCCGGGGTCAAACCCGGTCAACTCCCAATACTCGCCTTTGTCGTATTCCCAGCCCTTGATCTCGGTGCCGGTACTAACGTCGTTGGCAGCGTTGGCCATGCTCTTGAGCGCTTCTCTGCGTGCCACAGCGACCTGCTCGACCGTCTTCGCGCTGTCGATTGCAGCCAGACCCTTGTTGTACGCGTCAAGGATCGCCTTGTACTGGTTGTGATCTTCGCCGTAGCCGTCGAGCGCGGTCTTGAGCGCGGTTTTCGCGCTGTCCTTTGCAGCAGCGATCTCGCTCTCGGAGCCGCCGACGGGAACCCATGTGACAGTCGCTGTCACATTGTCATACGGCATGGTGAAGCACTTGAAGCTCCGGAGGATACGGCTGGCCTTGACGTCCGTGCCGTAGTCCGACCAGTCAAAGGTATCAAGGCTTCGGTCGGCGATGTCTTCCTCGGCGAGACCGGAGAACGTGATGCCGCGAAGCTCGTACTCGTTGTCATTGACGTAGAAGTGCGGAACCTCGGTGGTGTTCGTGCCCTTGACCCAGTGATCCTCGATGCGCCACTGCGCGCCGGTGTCGGTGATGGCGTAGTTGTTGCCCGGAACGAGATACGGGAACTTGGTCTTCACGTTCGCGTCCGTCACGTCCTTGCCGTCCTTGTCGCTCTTGCGCGCGCCGCGAATCTGGAAGTAGGTGGCGTAGGTCGGGTTGGAGCAGAAGTACACGCCGCTTCCGACGGGCACAGTCGTTACCTGCGTGTAGTTGACCTTCGTCTGGCCCGCGTCCACCGTGTTGTAGGTAAACAGACCCGCCATCATCGTGCCGCCGGTGGTGCCGTTCGTGCCGTCGACGACGCGGTGCTCTTGCAGCCACTGAATCATGGCTTCCAGACCCGCCTTGTCTTCCTCCGGCACGGCGGAGAGGTCATACTCGACTGTCAGCGTGTACTGCTTCGCGCCGCCCTCGGCAAGTCCTTCGCGCGCGGCAAGAATTGCCTCGTACCGTGTCTTTTCCTTCACGCTCAGCTCGTCGCGCTGATACTGCGTCATCGCGTTGTAGTACGCTTCGAGCTGGTCGATGAGCTGAACCGCCGAGCTGTCGAGCTTCGACAGATCTTCGGGGAATTTCGCCATCTGCGCCCGGAAATCGGCGAGGTTCTTCGCGTTCGTGTCCGCGGCCTTTCTCTGGAGCGTCTCGATGCCGGACTTCGCGGTCAGCTGCGCCGCGTAAGCGGAAGCAGCGTCCTCCGCCGCGTCGATGCCGTCCATGCCGGTCTTGTAGAGCGTTTCGATCGTCTGCCAATCGGCCTCCGTGAAGCACTCCTGCGGATAATCCGGGTTTTCATACGTCTTTTTGAGCTCTGTCCGCAGATCGTTCTTGATCTTCGTGAGGTCTGCCTGCGATTCATCGACCTCGGCGTAGATCAGGATCGCGCCGCCGGTGACGAACGCGCTGTTTTCGCTGTCAAGACTATAGGCGTTGACCAGCTGCCAGCCCGGCTGATAGACGGTCATGGTAAGCGTGCCGTCAGCCCCAGTCTTGAGCTTTGTGTCGGTCAGAATGTCTGCGCCTGTAACCGAATCCAGCGAATCTGTGATCGCGCTGCGGAAGATATGCGCACCTGCGACGGGCTTTGCCTCGTCGTCCGTCATGTAGGCGGGCATAGCTGCCTTCGAGGTGGCTGTCAGCGTGAACGGCACGCCGACGACCGCCTTGTAAGCGCCGTTGGTCTTGTCCTGCGGAAGATCCGTCGTCAGCGTCTGATACCGCATCTGATCCGGCACACGTTCAAGCGCCATCGGCCAGATGTCCTCGCTGATGTTGACCATGCCCGGCATTTCCACGCGCACGATGGTTACTTCGTCGCCGTCGTGGAGCAGGAACTTACTGTACTCGCTAAATTTAGCGTAGTCGATACCGCCTGCCTGGCAGGAGAAGCACATCATACCGTTGACGTAGACCATCAGCTCACTCATGGAGTTTATCCACCAGACATTCTTGTCCTTATAGGTGCTGGTCATTACATCCGCAACCGTCGTACCTGCATCGACCGTGCGGGTATAGGTGCGCATGTTGAGCTTCTTACTGATGGACGTTGCCTTTTTTGCCGCTAATTCGTCGGCCAGCGAGACGTGTACCGTGATCTTGTCCGCTTTCGGAACAAGGCTGAAATACGCACTGCGGAGACTGTTGAACGCTTCTGCCTGTATCCGCACTTCCTCCACACCCATGGTGGATGTGAATGTTCCGTGCTCTTTCGCGGTGTTCAGTGCCTCGCCGCGCACTTTCACATAGTTCTGCCAGCTTTCCAGCGTGTAGTCGGTCTCTTTCAGCGTGTCATAATAGCCCGCGTAGAACGAGATACCGGCAAGCGCGTTGTCGGTGACAGCTTGCAGCAGGCTGTGAACACGGGTATCCAGACCGGCTTTGGCATCTTTCAGCGCCTTTACAAGCGCGTCCACATCCGCCTGCGGATGCTTGGCGGAGCTGTTTTCCTCTGTTGCTATGACGTTTCCTTTCTCGTCCTTCGTGAACAGGGAATCGAGCAGCTTCTGCGCCTCATCGCGCTTGCGGGCGAACGCTGTCCAACTGCTGACAGAGTAAGCCTTTTCATCTTCGTCCGCGTACTGATTCAGCGTCTCATAAATTCCAGTCGGGTTGACTTGAGACGTTGGGATCAGCTGTGCCGTTGCTTTAAGCAGCTTCTCTGCTGCTTCGTCAATTGTTGATTGTACCGTACTTGTCTTTGCGGCCTCTGCGGCGCTTCGCGCGGCAAGATAAATGGACCAGAAACTATTTAACTGCTCATAGCCTGTTCCCAGTGTCTTTGCAAAAACACTTGCGGTCGTTTTGCCGTTATAGCGATCGTTCTCGTGAAAAACCGTAGTATCTGTATATTGGTCATTCACTTTTTCTACGGACGGCCCGGCCTTCAGTGCTTTTTCCAGATCAGCCGTACTTACTGTTGCGCCCTTTTCCCATTCGATGAGCACATAATAGGAAGTTTCATACTTATCAAGATCGAAAACAAGCGCAAACAGGATATCCGCTGTTTTTGAAAGCTGAACGCCTTCGTTCAAGCTAATAGTTTCCTTAGAGTCCGCATAGGCCTGTACTGACTCCCGGAAAAACACGCTTTCTTTATTGGCTGTTCTAAAGCCTTCATAATCATATAGCATGTCTCCCATGCCATCAGAGCGCAGGCTTTGCAATGCCCATAGGCCACCATCTTGTGCTACTTCAATGGTGTCAATCGCTGCATCAATGTGCTTAAGATAGACGTTATATGAGTTACCCTCACCAGTTATATCCATACTGGACTGCCCAATAAGCGTTCCTTGATTGAGGTCTCCAATATTGATAGTTTCCTTTTTTTCCGCCGCAAAAGCGGCAGGCGATAGGCAACTCACAATCATCACCAGCAAAAGGACAAGCGAAATACATCTTCGCATACTCATGCTAAGGAGAGCAGGAGCGGCAAAAGCCGCCCCTGCTGGGTTGATGTTCTTCTTCATCCTTGTCTACCGTTATCCAACAAGCACGGTGATGTAAGGTGCTTCCGTTCCGCTCTGTGTAATGATCTGGTAGCTCTTACCTGCCACAACATTGAGCGCGTAGCCCGAGGACGCCGTTACTTTAACACCATTGACATACACGTTTTCTTCCGCCGACGTGATTCTGAAACTGCCTGCTGCGACAGAAACAGCTTTATTGTTTTCTGTCGGAATCGGTTGGTTCAAACGTTTGACCACCAAATCAGTGGTCGCTTTACCAGCGCCAGTACCGGTGCAGGCTGCAACGCCGCAGACCTCGGTGGAAATTTCGCCGAAGATACCATTCATCTGCGCCATGCCGGTATAGATACGGACGTACTGGATCTTGCTCAGACCTGCGGGTGTACCGTCGGGCTTGACCGCCCAAGCGATGTCGATCGGGTCGCCGCCGCTGGTGCCCGCAACCTTGGTATCATAGTCGCTGCTGCTGGTGAAGGTCTGGTACGGGTTATAGGCAATCGAACCGCCGAGCGTTTTGTTCGGATGCACGTCGCAGTAGCCGAAGCCGATCTGATCCGTCTTGCCCGTGCCGGGGTAGTTGTTCAGGAGCGTGCCGGTAAAGGTCAGAGTATTGGTGATGTTGTCGCTGTTCAGCGTTCTGCTGACGAAGGAGAACTCATCGACTTTGGCCATCGCCGCGCGGGAGCCGGAGGCCGTAAAGTAGTTCGCGTTCAGCGGGAACCAGCTGTGGTTGTGGAAGGTGTTCTTCGTGACCTTGCCTTCTGTGCCATTCAGCGTGTAAGTAACATCCGCCAGTGTGCTGGTTGCACCAGCCGTGGTAATGCCCTTGTCCTCAGACGGGTTGGGGTTCGTGTAGGTGATGGTTGCGTTCTTGGTGCTCTTGGTGTAATACATCGAGCCCGCGATATCAAACCAATCCGTACCATTCTCGGAAACCTGAATGCAGCCCGCCTCGGAGTTGTTCCAGAATGCGTTGCCGTAGACAATGAAGTCCGCGCCGTAGGGATTCGTAGCGAGATCCCACACATAATCCGAGAATTTGTAGACTGCGTAGCCGCCGAAGAAACCGAGGGAAACGCCCGTCGTAGAGTTGGCCTTGACCGCGCCGTTGCTGTCATACGCATCGCCCCAGCCGCCAGTCGTCACGCCTTCGTTGACGAACTGTGCGGGAGCCGGAAGGTAGGCGTACAGCGTTGCGCCCGGAGCGGTCGTGCCGCCGCTGGGCTGTGCGCAGTTGAACGTTGCCGAACCGATATTGCCCGTGCCGGTGACGGTCACGGTGGAAGCCGAGGTCGTGGGCAGAACGACGACACCGTAATTCGTCGTGGTGCTCTCGACGTAGTTGCCGTCCTCGTCGGTCACATAGCTGCCATCGGCGTTCTGGGCATAGGCCCAATGGAACGAGCCGCCGTTGCTGACGGTGACGCTGGCGACCTTCGAGCGGTTGCTGGCGATCAGCGAGAAACTGAACGGATAGTAGCCGTTGTTGGCGTCGCTCAGGATGTCGAGGCCGTCGAAGTACATGCCCTCGATGTCATAGTCAACCGATACGCCAAGGCCATTGCCGATGGCGTAGTCAGTCTCTTTGCTGTTGACAGCTGCGAACGCGCTTACGCTCAAAGCGAAGAGCATCACAACTGCCAAAAGGATTGCGATGAACTTTTTCATTACGTTCATTCCTCCTAAAGTTGTTGTTCCCCGGTTCCATTTTGCCCGCGCGCCCGGGAAATCCCGCGCGGAAACGCACATTCTTTTTCCACTTCTCCCGTGCGCCGAAGAAGCGTTTTTATTTAACGGCTCCCGACTAAGCCGCTAAATGCCTGTTCATGCGCTGCAAATCCAGTATCGTTTCCTGTGCTCCCATGCGCCCGATATGGTGACCACGTTTTCAGCTTCCTTGGCGCGCTCTTATCGTCGCGGCGCTTCCCCGAAAGCAGTATCCTTTCCTGCTGCAGCTATTCAGTTGTCGGCGCGTATCGCCTTATTGAGACGGGCGAAGGCCCGGTAGATTTGTTTTAAGATCCCCCGGTTCCGCGTTCCCAATTCGGAACCGGGGATTTTAAGCGCGTCAGGGGGTGACGCGCTGGCAGCTTGATCTCAGGGGGATGAGACACACATCTATCTGCAAATCTGTCCGTTTCAGATTGGCATACAATCGTTCTTGGCTCTCCCTCCGGGAGAGCTGTCACCGCAGGCGACTGAGAGGGTCTGCTGCCTGTTACCCTCTCCGTCCTCGCTGCGCTCGGCCACCTCTCCCAAAGGGAGAGGCAAGGAGCCGGCTTTTACTTGGCTTTCCGTTCAGCCTTTTCTTGCCGCATTTTTTCTTTGTTCGCAGCCTTCTTCCGCCGCTTTTCCAGTATATCCTGTTCCCGCTGGCGTTCGTATTCCTGCTGGAAGAGCATGGTCTTCTCCAGCGCGGGCGTACTGCGCTTTGCCGCAAGCTCTCTGCTCACGCCGATCGCTTCAAGCGCATTTACCCATCCGCGGAACCGCAGTTCAATAAAATCGCCGCCAATTATTTCTGTCCTGCCGGGGATATGCCGCAGCTCCGCCTGCTGCCGCCGCAAATATGCAGCCAGCTCTTGCGTCGTAGCATTTTGATATTTCAGAACAAACTCGATGTTCCTGTGAGACAGCGCCGTATAGGTGCGTTGGGTCAAAACTTTTTTAAGCGCCGCCATATTTTCCTCATACGTTCTGTTCGGATTCATCGCTGCACCTCCCGTTCAGAAGATGCCGCGTCCTTCGCTGCAAGCCGTCTCAATTCGATCTCGCATAAATCCTGAACGATCTTGCGGTCACGAAAATGTGGCGGTTTTTTGATGTTTGTGGTTTTTCCGGCATAAAAGGAACGGATTGCAGCTTGCCATGAGCCGAAACGGTACTCAATATACTCGCCGCCGATCACCTCGACCATCGCGGGCGGGTGTCCAATGTCCTCCATGCAGGATTTCAAATATGCAGTTAGCTGCTCCAGCGTATCATGCTGGTGTTCGATGATGAATTGCACATTTTTGTACGCAATGACACGCTCAATGCGGCCATAGTTGATCTGGTCCAGATATGCTTGCCGTTGCTGCTCATTCATCGCAGATGATCCTCCTATCGATTTTTACGCAAAAAACAAATCATCCCGCTGACGCGAGATAATCCGATTGCTTCAAAACAAAAAACACCGATTTGCTTCAACTTTAGAAGCAAATCGGAGCCCTGTTCCGAATTACCGATAGGATCATCGTGCTATCTACCCTTTGTTTACCAACTTCTGCACGTAACGAGATCAAAAGCAGGCAGCATCTCATGCAGGCGAAGAAAAGCGATTCTCCTGACTTGGACTATGGACGCAGGTCGCGTCCGCGCTCTGTTTCCTACCTTCTCACGGGATTTTCTCCCGCAATGGCGGCCTTTCGGCCACATGGCTTGTTGGCATAACGCTGTCTTTCGTTTCCTCCAAGCTACTTTAGAAACTTGCTCATCCTCACAGTTCCGGGCGAGTAGATTTATTGCTCTTTCATTGCAGACTATAAGGCGAGAGATAACCTGCAATTACAATTCTTCGTTGGCAAACATATTAAATTGTCAAAATTCTGCCATTCTTCGTATATGCTGGCATAGTTGTGACGCCCTGCCTGCACATACAAAACATGACGGTTTCGGCTTCATAAAGTTCTGCAAATTTACGAAGTCTCAAAAACGCAATAATCTTCTGGTTCTGACACCATTATACAATAGCACAGCAAAAAGTCAATGCGGTTCGGTATCAAAATATTGATTAGTTGTGTCGTTTCCGCAAAGATCAATCGGTATCAGACGATGCAGAATACTTCTTGCAAGTAGCGTGTCTGTATGCCGTTTCCTGATCTCAACGCCGAAGACAGAAAGCAGCATCCGCTGCATTCCGATGTGTCCAGAAGTCCTAGCTGAGCTGGCTGGACTGATTGCTATTTTGGACACGCTCTATGATACGCCCAGTCCGACAATTGACGGCTACACAGATTTTATCTTTCGGAACCGCTATGGAGACCTACTGAATCCCCACAGCCTGAATCGCGCGATTGAACGAATCATCCGAGACTACAACGCGGAGGAATTGAAGCTTGCCGAAGAAGATCAGCGACCACCGCTAATGCTTCCACACTTTTCCGTTCATAGTCTGCGGCATACGTTTTGTACGCGGATGTTTGAAGTCGAGTCCAATCACAAGGCGATCCAAACAATTATGGGACACGCCGAGATCAGTACGACTCTGGATATTTATACGCATATCACAGAGGACACCCTCAAAAATTCGGTACAAAACATGAGTGCAAAAATCAAACTTTTCGGATAAGAAAAATTGGAATGCACAGGGCATCTGTGCATTCCAGCTTCATATTGTGTCATATTGAATTCCGAAAGTGTGTCAAAAACGTGTCAAATTGGGAATTTAATACATTTTAGCGCCCGCCGGAATGTGCGGATCGAGCATCAGAAGATGCAGCTTTTCTTCGCCGTTTTCGTGGTGGACAGCGGAAATAAGCATACCCTCAGACGCAATTCCCATCATGGGTCTTGGCGGCAGGTTCGTGATGGCAACGCAGGTTTTTCCGACCAATTCTTCCGGCTCGTAGTATTCGTGAATGCCGGAAAGAATGATTCTATCGGTGCCAGTTCCGTCATCCAGGACAAATTTCAGGAGTTTTTTGGACTTTTTGACCGCTTCGCAGGACTTGACCTTCACGGCGCGGAAGTCGGACTTGGAGAACGTCTCGAAGTCCACGAAGTCCTTGAACAGCGGCTCAATTTCGACCTTGGAGAAGTCGATGACTTCTTCCTTCTTGGCTTCTGCCGGAGCTACATCAACCTTTGTATTATCTTTCTTCGGCAGGTCCAGCGGCTTCATCGTCGGGAACAGGATGACGTCGCGGATGGTGTCTGCGCCGGTGAAGAGCATGACGGCGCGGTCGATGCCCATGCCCATGCCGCCCGTGGGGGGCATGCCGTATTCCAGCGCGGTGAGGAAATCCTCATCCAGCATCTCCGTCTCGTCGTCGCCCCGCTCACGCTGCTCGACCTGCTTCATGAAGCGCTCCCGCTGGTCAATGGGGTCGTTCAGCTCGGAATAGGCGTTGCCCATCTCGCTGCGGCAGATGAAGAACTCAAACCGCTCGGTCAGACGCGGGTCCTCCGGGCTGCGCTTGGTCAGCGGGCTGACCTCGACCGGGTACATCGTGATAAAGGTCGGCTGCACCAGATGCTCCTCGACCTTCTGGTCGAAGCAGGCGTAAAGCGCGTTGCCCCACGTCTTTTCGGCAGCCTCCGCCAGCTCGACGCCGACTGCCTTTGCCGCAGCAACGGCCTCTGCGTCGTCGGTGATCGCACCAAAATCAACGCCGACATATTGCTTGACGGCATCTACCATCGTCAGCCGCGGCCAGCCGGGGGTCAGATCGATCGTTTCGCCCATCCAGTTCAGCTCATAGGTTCCGAGGTATTTCTGGGCGAAGGTGGTGTAAACGCCCTCAGCGATGTCCATCATGTCGTGGAAATCGGCGTAGGCCTGGTAGAGCTCGACCGTGGTGAATTCGGGGTTGTGCTTGGGGTCCATGCCCTCGTTGCGGAAGATGCGGCCGACCTCGTACACGCGATCCATGCCGCCGACGATCAGGCGCTTCAGAGGAAGCTCGGTCGCGATACGCATATACATATCGATATCGAGCGTATTGTGGTGCGTAATAAAGGGTCTTGCCGCCGCGCCGCCCGCGATGGTATTGAGAACGGGCGTTTCGACCTCGATATAGCCCATATTGTCCAGATAATCCCGCAGATGCTTGATGAACTGCGAACGGATAATAAAATTCCGCTTGACCTCAGGGTTCACGATCAGATCGACATAGCGCTGGCGGTAGCGCGTCTCCTTGTCGGTCAGGCCGTGGAACTTCTCGGGCAGCGGCAGCAGGGACTTGGACAGCAGCGTGATGGTCTTCGCGCGCACGGACATTTCGCCGCGCTGCGTGCGGAAGATCTCGCCCTCGACGCCGACGATATCGCCTATGTCGTATTTCTTGAAGCGGTTATATTCGGCCTCGTCCATTTCGTCCTTGCGGGCGTAGAGCTGGATGCGGCCTGTTTTGTCCTGCAAGTCGCAGAAGGACACCTTGCCCATGCCGCGCTTGGACATGAGACGGCCCGCAATGGAGACGGGCTTGCCCTCCATCTCGTCAAAATGCTCCTTGATCTCCTGTGCGGTCGTGGTGCTGACGAAGCGGGTGATGGCAAACGGGTCCATGCCCTCCGCCTGCAGCTGCGCGAGCTTTTCGCGGCGGACCTTGATCTGGTCGCCGAGGCTGACCTGCGGGGCCGCGTTCTGCTGATTCCTGTTTTCCTGTTCCATAGCTATCCTCTTTTTCTGATTCGTTACTTTTCAACCGTCAGGATCTTATACTTGAGCACGCCGATGGGGGCCTCAACCTCGACAATGTCGCCGACCTTGTGGCCAAGCAGTGCCTTGCCGAACGGGGAATCGTCGGAAATGCGGCATTCCATGGGGTTGGCCTCCTGCGAGCCGACGATGGCGTAAAGCTCCTCGTCACCCGTCTCCATATCCTCGACCTTGATGGTGCAGCCGAGGCCGATCTTGCCCTCGGAGTCCTCTGTCTCGTCAATAATGACGGCGTGGGCGAGAATATTTTCAACCTCGGCGATGCGGCCATAAAGCTTGGCCTGCTCGTTCTTGGCCTCGTCATATTCGCTGTTCTCAGAGAGGTCGCCGAACGAACGGGCCTCCTTGATCTGCTCAGCGACTTCCTTCTCGCGGGTCGTCTTCAGATAAAAAAGCTCCTGCTCCAGCTCCTTGAGGCGGAGCGCACTGATCTTGAATTCTTTTGCCATTTTTACGATCGTTCCTTCCATAATCGATCGGGCAGAAAACGCCCGGTATTTACAGTGATTCAGCAGACATTATATCGGGCAAAGATAGGGATGTCAAGAGAGTTTCTGGGTGATTTCGCGGATTGCGGCCTGTAATTGTGCGTCGTCCGCTTTTTCCAGCTGACCGTAGTAAAGTTTTGCGCCGTCCTTGTCGGAAAGGGCGATTTCAACGTCTGGCGTGATGCCGGTATCGGTCAGACTGCGGCCCTGCGGCGTGTAGTATTTGCCGATGGACAGGTTCAGCATGGAGCCGTCGGAGAGCGTAAAAGCCGTCTGGAAATTGCCCTTGCCGACCGTCTTCGTTCCGACGACCGTACCCCAGTCATATTCCTGGATCGCGGCGGCGAAAAACTCAGCCGCGGAATAGCTGTCCTGATTGACGAGCACGGCCATGGGCAGGTCGATGCAGTCCGCGTCCGAGCGGTCGATTTGCTTCGAGCCCTGATAGTCCTCGCTCTGGAACAGAATGCCCTCCGGCAGTATTTTATCCAGTACCTTGACCAGCTCGTTTTTATATCCGCCGCCATTGTTCCTCACGTCGAAGATCAGCGCCTTCGCGTCCTGCGCGATCAGCTCATCCATGGCGGCGTTTGTCTCCTCCGCGCAGCGGGTGTCGAAATTGGCGATCTTGATATAGCCGATCTGCCCGTCCAGCATTTCATACGTCGCAACGGGCGTCTGGATGCTGCGGCGCTCAACCGAAACGGGAAAGCTTTCCTCCCCGCGCAGGATCGTCAGCGTCACGAAGGTCCCCTCCTCGCCGCGCACCTTTGTGCGCGTCCCTGTCATGCCGAGGTCAAGCGTTTTTTCTCCCTCGACCTCGGTGATGATATCGCCGGCGAGCAGTCCGGCCTCCTCCGCCGGGCCGTCGGCGGTCACGGCCTCAATGCGCATTCCGCCGAGTTCTTCCTGCGCGGTGATGGTCACGCCGATGCCGACATAGGCGTTCTGCATCTGCTCATCATAGCTGCTTTTTTCCTCGGCGGTCAGGTAATAGCTCCAGCGGTCGCCGGTTGCCTCGACCATGGCGGACGCGGCAGCATCGGCAAGCGTATCTTCATCATAATCGTCGATGAAGAACCGGTCAAGATACGCGCCGATCTCCGCCGTTTTGGCCTCGGCGGGTGTTTGCTCCCGGTACGTAAGCTGCATGGTCACGATAGCCGAGCCAAGGATCGCAACGGCAAATGCCAGCACAAGAATCAAACTTTTCTGCCATTTTTTCAAAATGGACACCAGCCTTTCTATGGAAATTTGCGGCGAATCCGTAAGCACATTCCTGTTTCGACGTAAGGGCGGACGCCTTGTCCGCCCGCCGGGAGATGTTGCATCTGCATGAGAATTTGCGGCGAATTCGCAAGCGGTTCCCTATTTCGTTGTAGGGGTCGATGCCCACATCGACCCGCTGGGAAGTTACGAATTCGCCGCAGATTACCGTAAAAACGGTGCAATCTGCCGGGCGGACAGAGTCGTCCGCCCCTACGCGGTGTAGTACGTATTCGCCGAAAGGGTTTCAGTTGTTCGGTTGTTTGCCGCAACCCCTCAGTCGGCTCCGCCGCCAGCTGAGCCTTGAGCGGTGCGTCACTTCTTGATCTCGTCCCAGTAGCGCTTGGCGGCCTGTTCGGTTTTGTTGTCGCCGTAGGTGTAATAGACGCGGTCTTTGATCACGTCGGGGAGATACTGCTGCCGGACCCAGTGGTTCGGGAAATTGTGCGGGTAGAGATAGCCCTGGTCGCGCTCGAAGCCCGTGCCGTCGGCGTGGACATTTTGCAGCTCGCGCGGGACGGGGCCGGTTCTGCCTGCCTTCACATCGGCGATGGCCGCATCGATGGCCATGCAGCCGGAATTGGACTTCGGGGCCGTGGCAAGGAGAAGAACCGCGTCGGCCAGCGGCAGACGCGCCTCCGGCAGGCCCAGCTGCAGCGCCGCGTCCACACAGGCCTTCGTCACTACGATACCCTGCGGGTAGGCAAGACCGATGTCCTCCGCCGCGATGACCAGCAGGCGGCGGCAGGGGGCCAGCAGATCGCCGGCCACCAGCAGGCGGCCCAGATAGTACACCGCCGCGTCCGGATCGGAGCCCCGGATGGACTTCTGCAGCGCCGACAGCAGGTCGTAGTGGTCGTCCCCCTCCCTGTCGTAGCGCATGGCGCTGCATTGGCTTAGCTGTAAAGCATCATCCCTTGTCACATATAGCTGCCCGTCTACCGGCTTCGCCGAGCAATACAGCAGCTCCACGGCGTTGACGGCCTTGCGTACATCGCCGCCGCAGCCATTGGCCACGGTGCGGGGCACGGTGTCCTCCCACGCAAAGGGCAGCGGACTGCGCGCCTTCTCGATGTCCAGCGCCCGCTCCACGGCCGGGATCGTCTCCTCCACCGACAGGGGCTTGAACTCAAACACGGTGCTGCGGGACAGCAGCGCGTTGTAGATGTAGAAATACGGATTCTCCGTGGTGGAGGCGATCATGGTGATCTTGCCGTTTTCCAGAAATTCCAACAGACTCTGCTGCTGCTTCTTGTTGAAGTACTGTATCTCGTCCAGATACAGCAGTACGCCGTTGGGCGCCAGCATGGTGTCCACATCGCCGATGACGTTCTTCACATCCTGCAGGGACGCAGTGGTGGCGTTCAGGTAGTACAGCGTCTTTTTTGCCTGCTTGGCGATGATGTTGGCCACGGTGGTCTTGCCGGTACCGGATGGCCCGTAGAAGATCAGGTTGGTGTCGGTGCCGTTTTCGATCAAGCGGCGCAGCAGCGCCCCCTCGCCCAGCAGGTGCTTCTGCCCGGCTACCTCGTCCAGCGTCTGGGGCCGTATTTCGTCTGCCAGCGGGCGCATGGCCGCACCTCCTCTCCACCCGGTCATTATAACACGGATTGCCTTTTTCTGCAACCGCTGTTATAATGGGATCGAGGTGATGCCCATGAAAACGACACAGGAGATCGCCGCCATCATCGCGGCGCTGAAGGAGCTGTACCCCGACGCGGCCTGCTCGCTGGACTACGGCAAAGACTACGAGCTGCTGTTTTCCGTGCGGCTGGCGGCCCAGTGTACCGACGCCCGGGTGAATCTGGTAACACCGGCGTTGTTCGCCCGCTACCCTACGCTGGAGTCCTTCGCCGCCGCCGATGTGGACGAGGTGGGCCGGTACGTCCAGTCCTGCGGCTTCTGGCGGGCCAAGGCCCGGGATATCGTTGCCTCCGCCCAGCAGCTGCTGGCGCGGTTCGGCGGCAAAGTCCCCGACAACATGGACGATCTGCTGACGCTGCCCGGCGTGGGCCGCAAGACCGCCAATCTCATTCTGGGCGACATCTACGGGCAGGAGGGCTACGTCTGCGACACCCACTGCATCCGCATCACCGGACGGCTGGGCATCACCGACGGAAGCAAAGACCCCCTCAAGGTGGAAAAGCAGCTGCGCTGTGCCATCCCGCCGGAGGAAGCCAACAACTTCTGCCACCGTATGGTGCTCCATGGCCGGGCGCTGTGCATGGCGCGAAGCCCTCTGTGCAGTAAATGTCCTTTACAGACCCTGTGCGACTTTGGAAAAAACCAATAAGAACAGATGCCCGCGCCATACGGCGCAGGCATCTGTTCTTATTTACTTTTTGCGGCCCACCATGCGGTCGGCCAGCTCCCACAGGAAGTCGTGCTCCGGCCAACCCGCCACAGCAGCCTTGGCCCGCTCCGTGCAGGCGGCCACCTCCCGGCGGCAGGCGTCCATGCCGATAACATCCACGAACGTCACCTTGCCCTCCTCCGCATCGGAGCCGATGGGCTTGCCGAACACGTCCTGGTCGCCCTCCACGTCCAGTATGTCGTCCCGGATCTGGAAGCCCCGGCCGATGGCGTCGGCGTACACCAGCGCCTGTGCCCGCATGGTGGCGGGCATTTCCGAGGCAATGCAGCCCAACTCTGCCGCCGCAGAGATCATCACGCCGGTCTTGAGCCGGTTCAGCACCGTCAGCCCGGCCGCGTCCCGGACATCGTACACGGTGTCCAGCACCTGCCCGGCCACCATACCATCGGCGCCGCAGGCGCGGGACAAGGTGCGGACGGCCTCCAGACGGTTCTCCGCCGGCAGGCAGGGCGCCTCCGTCATCAGACGGAATGCCTCCGGCTGCAGCGCGTCGCCCGCCAGCACTGCCAGCGTCTCGCCGTACACCTTGTGGTTGGTGGGCTTGCCCCGCCGCAGATCATCGTCATCCATGCAGGGCAGATCATCATGGATCAGGGAGTAGTTGTGCACCAGCTCCAGTGCGCAGCCGTAGGGAAGCGCCAGATGCCAGTCGATACCGCCCAGACGGGCAAACTCCAGTGTCAGCACCGGCCGGATGCGCTTGCCGCCGGCCAGCAGGCTGTACCGGATGGACTCGTACAGCTTTTTGTAGGGTGTGTCGGCGGTGAACAGACCGGCCAGATAGCCCTCAATAGCCTGCTGATACGCCGCGTACCGTGTCTCATAGTTCATGGTCATTCCTCCGCGAGAAAATCGCTTTCCAGCGGCGCGCCGTCGGGTCCCTTCATCAGCTTAACCACCTTCTGCTCCGCGCTGTCCAGCTCCTTGCGGCACTGAGCCGCCAGCTTCGTGCCCTCCTCAAACAGCGTCAGGCTGTCCGTCAGCTGGGCGTCGCCCTTCTCCAGCAGCGTCACGATCTGCTCCAGCCGGGCCATGTTCTCCTCAAATGTCTTTTTCGCAGCCATGTCAGTCCTCCTTGTCCACCACGTCGCATTGCAGGCTCCCCTGCGCCAGCCGGACGCGGATGCGCTCTCCCGCCGCCACCTCGGCGGCGCTTTTCAATACCATGCCGTCCCCGCTCTGGGCCACGGCGTAGCCCCGTGCCAGCACCTTCAGCGGGCTGAGGGCGTCCAG
>OLSA01000546.1_pt1 | contig 33065 bp, 23 predicted proteins | sample 1672731 | NCBI WGS metagenome assembly OLSA01 (sample SAMEA3136718, study PRJEB25190) | human gut metagenome | biome: human gut; feature: human-associated habitat; material: faeces | place: Austria | collected 2013
GTATCTTTATCCCCGACTCATCTGCCCAGTCATAACATCCGCCTGCCATAAGATCATTCATGCAGAATATTGCCGTCACCTGTTTTTTTAAAAGCACTTCTGCTCCGGTATGTCCGGATTCTCTTCCCCAGTCTCCATAGTAGATCAGTTCCGGATCATATAAAAGCCCCTCATCCCGCAATGCCTTCTGATATCCGATCAGACGTGCCTGCGCATGAAGGCTGTCTGCTTTTCCGGTGATCACTCCGATTTTTTTATGTCCCTGTGCGATCAGATAACGGATCATCTCGTATGCACCACGCTCGTCATCCACAACTACGGACGGGATGTTTTTACTCTCCGTATAACCATATGCCATCACGGCAGGAATACTTAAATTATCCGGGATACAGTGCATGATACGCTCATGTGCCGTCACATAAATGATACCGTCCACCTGCGTTGCGATCAGTTTCCTGATCTCCTCGTCCACCAGCCCATAATAATCTGTTCTGTGATAATAATAGTCATTATATTTTTTATACAATCTTAAATTGGTCAGAAGAATCTGGTATTTTACCTTTTCACAATATTCCGTAATACCGTCAATAATATCCGGAATACTGAAGATCGTCATATCCTCTGCAATGACGCCGATACTTCTGGTATTGCGTGCCTTAAGATTTTTTGCCACATAGTTTGGCATATAATTCATTTCTTTTGCAGTTTTTAACACAAGATTTCTTGTCGCTTCGCTTGCCCCCGGCTTTTTATTCAGGATATTCGAAACGGTAGCTACCGACACACCGCAGGCTTTTGCGATTTCTTTGATCGTCGCCATAACCTTACCTCCCGTACCACAAATCCCCTTTATTTAACAATATTTCCAGTGAAAAATCAATATCTTTCGATCAGGTATCGAATTTTTGCCCGGGTTATGCTACACTGGTATCTATGAAAATATTAATTTTATCCTGTAATACCGGCGAGGGACACAATGCCGCCGGAAAAGCGATCCGGGAAGCAGCCATCCGGTGCTGTCACACCGCCGACATGCTTGATATGTTCCTGCTCTCCGGGAAAAAAACTTCACATGCAGTAGGCGGTGCCTATGTGGAACTTGTCAAACATATGCCGCATGCCTTTGGTATGCTCTATAAGATCGGCATGGCAATTTCAAGCAATAAACACAAATCACCGGTCTACTATGCCAATGCACTGATGGCAAAAAAACTGGCTGCCTGTTTAAGCCAGCATGATTATGATATCATCGTGACACCGCATCTTTACCCGGCAGAAACAATGACATATATGAAGAAAAAAGGCATGTTAAAGATTCCTGCTGCCGCCATCGGCACGGATTACACCTGCATCCCATTTTGGGAGGAAACGGATCTTGATGCATATTTTCTTCCCCACGAGGACTGTGTCTCAGAATATGTACACCGCGGAATTCCGGCTGACAGGTTATACCCTTACGGCATTCCTGTCAGTGGCGCATTTTCTCCGGCAGAGGACCGCATCCTGGCAAAGATGCACGCGCGCAATGCCTTAAATCTTCCACAGGGTGTTCCGATCTGTCTGGTCATGAGCGGCAGTATGGGATTTGGAAAACTTGCCATATTCGCGGCAGAGCTTTCACTGCGTTTAAAATCCGGCGAGCATATGGTCATCATCTGCGGCAATAACAAACGTATTTATACCGTGCTGCAGAAACAGTTCCAAAATAACCCGCGCGTCCACATTTTAGGCTACACCAACCGGGTTGCAGACTATATGGATGCCTGTGATGTGATTTTCACCAAACCGGGCGGACTTACCTCCACCGAAGCGTTAGTAAAACGGATCCCGATCGTACACACGGCACCGATTCCCGGATGTGAGACTGCAAACCGCAATTTTTTTGTAAAAAGACATCTTTCCGTCTCCTCAAAATACATTGCCAAACAGATCACACTTGGAAAAAGACTGCTCTCTGACACCCAGGATCCGCATGGGAACCGTTCTCTTCGCGAGGAAATGCTTCTGGCCCAGAAAGAAAACGGGAAACCTGACGCTGCCGTGCACATTATAAAAACACTGGAGAAACTATGACGTATTTTCTTTTTATCCTTCTTGGATTCGTTCTTGGCAGTACATTGTTTGCTTACTGGATTCCAAGATTATTTTTCAAAACCGACATCACAAAAGTTCCCCCCGACCACAATCCCGGCGTTGCAAATGCCTACATGCAGGCCGGCTTTTTTGCCGGAACTCTCTCCCTGCTCTGTGAACTTTTCAAAGGCGCTGTCCCGGTTTTTCTTGCAGACAGGATCTTAGACCGGGATTCCATGCTGTTTGCACTTGTCATGGCAGCTCCAGTATTCGGCCACGCTTTTCCATTTTTCCAAAAAGAAAGAGGCGGCAAAGCGATTGCCGTCTCTTTCGGAGTTATGATTGGACTGTTTCCGGAAATCCATCCATTATTCTGTCTGATCTTTTATTATATTTTATTCTCACTGGTACTCACACTGCGTCCGCATTCTTTCCGGTCTGTCATCACATACGGACTGTTTACGCTGACCGTGTTCCTGTTTGTACCGGTAAATTCCATACGGCTTGGCTGTTTTATCATCTCAGCAATCGTGATCTACCGCCACGTTATCCGCTGCCACGATGAAGCTTTACAGGCACTTTTATTTGGGAAATATCCATTATTTCACAAATCCTGAATTTTACCAGCAGAGCACCTCATGACCGTCTTCCGTCACCAGTACCATAATCTCCCACTGTGCTGATGGAAGTCCGTCCTCGGTATAAACTTCCCAGTCATTTTTTGAGTCTACATAAATATCCACTTTTCCCATATTGACCATCGGTTCGATCGTAAAGATCATGCCTGGAACTAAGAGCATTTCCTGTCCGCGTTTGGTATTATAGCCAACCCACGGTTCCTCATGGAACTCAAGTCCGACGCCATGTCCACCGATCTCGCGCACTACCGTATAACCGTTTGCAAACGCATGGTCATGCACAGCCTGACCCATATCGCCTAAAAATCCCCACGGTTTTACCTCTTTCAAACCAAGCTCCACGCACTCTTTGGTCACTTCCACAAGGCGCTTCTTCTCCGGACTTACATCCCCGATGCAGAACATTCTTGAAGAATCGGAAAAATATCCGTTTAAGATCGTGGATACATCCACATTAATGATATCACCGGACTTTAAGATCACATCTTTTGACGGAAATCCATGACATACCTGATCATTGACGGAAGTACATACACTGTACGGATATCCCTCGTAGTTCAGCGGTGCCGGAATACCGCCCATCTCCGTTGTCATATCATAAACGATCTTATCGATCTCTGCTGTATTCATTCCCTCATGAATATGCTTCTCAATATAATCAAGCACTGCAATATTGATCTTGCAGCTCTCCCTGATGCCTGCGATCTGATCTGCATTCTTGATCAGATCATGTGTCGGAACGATGTGTCCCTGTGAAGCGATCATTGCGATGCGCTCATCGGTGGAAGCGACGGTAACAGCCATCTGGGAGAGCTTTCTCTGCTCTGCCGTCGGGTTGATGATGAACTCGCCATCGATGAGGCCGACGGAAACGCCGCTGATGGGGCCGTCCCACGGAATGTCGGAGATGGACAGCGCGACGCTGGTGCCGACGAGTGCGGCAATCTCCGGGGAGCAATCCGGGTCAACGGACATGACGGTGCAGACGATGGAAACATCGTTGCGCATGTCCTTCGGGAACAGCGGGCGGATGGGGCGGTCGATCATACGGCAGACAAGAATCGCCTTATCGGTCGGGCGACCCTCACGCTTTAAGAAAGAGCCCGGGATCTTGCCGACGGAGTAGAGCTTTTCCTCGAAGTCAACGGAAAGCGGGAAAAAGTCGATGCCGTCACGCGGTTTTGCGGCAGCGGTGGCTGCCACGTGGATGGTGGTCTCACCGTAACGGACAAGGCACTCGCCGTTTGCAAGCTGTGCCATTTTACCGGTTTCGATCTTCAGCGGGCGTCCGGCAAATTCCGTTTCAAATACTCTGAAATTTTCAAACATAAAGGTTATTTTCCTTCCCCCCGAAAGCCGGGATTTTCCGACTCCGCAGACCGTTTAACAATTAAACCGACGCACACGTGTTTTACGACCTGTATGCGCCCGTTTCACTGCTAAACAGCCCTTGGAATCATTTTGTGCAGATATTAAATCAGCTGCGCGGGTCGCGCGCAGCTGAAAAAAGACAAAAAATTACTTACGGATACCGAGTTCTGCAATGATTGCTCTGTAACGCTCGATGTCAACCTTAATGAGGTAGTTGAGAAGGCTTCTTCTCTGGCCGACCATCTTCAGCAGGCCGCGGCGGGAGTGATGATCCTTCTGGTTGGTACGGAGGTGCTCGGTGAGGTCGTTGATTCTCTTGGTGAGAACGGCGATCTGAACTTCCGGGGAACCCGTGTCGCCCTCATGGCGTGCATACTTCTTGATGATCTCTGTCTTTTCGCTCTTCAGCATTGTGTTTTCCACCTTTTCTAAAATATTTGCCGCGCTCACAGGTCTGGGTCGGTGTTATCCCTGCGGAGATGTCTCCCAAAAGGGTTAGTCCCTGATCCGAGGACGGGCACTTTGAAAGTATAGCATAATTCTTCAAAGTTTGCAAGCGGTTTTTCCTCTGCGGCGCAGATTTTTCGTTCCGTACAAAATGACGAAAACGTCCGGCCCAAAACCGACTTTTTCACGGCTCTTCCTGCCTTTTTTGCGAAACTCGGACATTTTCGACATGGTGCATCTTGACAAGCTTTTGAAATCCGTATACTATTAAACAGTTAATTATCGAAACGACCGTGCAAAAGCAAGTTTACCCGTAAAAGACTGAACACAAACGACGCGAAAAGGCGTTATGGGCGCGGAGGTTTTTCCGCCGGAGAAAGGATATTTTTAATGAGCAAAATTGCAGTTGTTACCGATACAAACAGCGGCATCACCCGCGAGGAAGCGAAAAAGCTGGGCGTTTATCTTCTGCCCATGCCGTTCATCGTAGACGGCACGGAGTATTTTGAGGGCGTCACCTGCACGTATGAGCACTTCTTTGAGATGCTGGAAGCCGGTGCAGAGGTCTCCACCTCTCAGCCCTCGCCGGAATCCCTCACGGCGATGTGGGAGGAGGCGCTCGCGACGCACGATTCCGTTGTGCACATTCCGATGTCTTCGGCACTGAGCGGCTCTTGCGACACTGCAAAGGCACTCGCCGCGGAATACAACGGCCGCGTATGCGTTGTGGACAACAAGCGCATTTCCATCACACAGCGCGAATCCGTTCTGGACGCGCTGACGCTGGCCGAAAAGGGTCTGACCGCTGCCGAAATCTGCGTGCAGCTTGAAAGCACCGCATATAACGCGAGCATTTACCTTGCTGTGAATACACTGGAGCTCTTAAAAAAGAGCGGCCGTGTGACGCCGGCCGGGGCGGCGCTCGCGACGCTGCTGGGCCTCAAGCCCGTTTTGCAGATTCAGGGCGGCAAGCTGGACGCTTACGCGAAGGTGCGCGGCATGGCAAACGCCGAAAAAACGATGCTGAAGGCGCTCGAAAAAGACCTGCAAACGCGTTTTGCGGGCAAAAAGGTGCACATTGCGGCGGCGTACTCCGGCGACATCAAGCCCGCGCTCGAGTGGCGCAAGACAATACGCAAGTATTTTGATGACAACAGCATTGAGCTTTACAAGCTCCCCATCAGCATTTGCTGCCACGTCAGCTCCGGCGTAAAAGCGCTCGGCTGCTTTGAATATTTTGAGTGATTTTTGCGTTTACATACAAAACCCTCGCTGTGTTCGTTTGAAGCACAGCGAGGGTTTTCTTATTTATGCTCAAGCATTTCAATGCTTGCGGCACGGTTATGGAGGCTGCCAAGCAGGCCTTTGAGGCTTAAAATGCGGAAAAGCAGCTGTTCGCGCTCGGTGAGCGGCGTTTGAAATGCGGCTTCCAAAAGCGCATCGAGCGTTTCGGCATCGCAACGCGTGATGGTTTTGAATGTTTCAAACCCGAGTCCCGTTTTTTCGCGGCAGGTTTTTTCCCAGCCTTTCATGTCGATTTGGGTGAGCATGTGCGGGGGCCTCCTTTTCAAACGCCTCAAACAGCGTTCTTGCGGTTTTTTCGTTCAGGCTGATCTCCGCTTTCAGCGCGTCTAAATCGGGAAACTTTTTTTCGTCCCTGACAAAGCTCAAAAGCTCCAGACGCAGTGTTCTGCCGTACAGGTCGCCGCCTGTGAAATCGGGCATCCAGGTTTCGGAAAGCGCGTGGTCGGAGCCGACGGTGGGCTTTACGCCGACATTCGTCACGCCGCAGTAGGTTTTGCCGTCCACATACACGGCGGAGGCGTACACGCCGAAGCGCGGCAGCACGAAGCGCGGCGGGAAATTCTGGTTGATGGTCGGCGTGCCGATGGTATGACCGATGTGGTTGCCGTGCACGACCTCAAAGCAGAAACCGAACGGTCTGCCCAGCATGGCGGTGACGTCTTCCATCTCGCCGTTTTCAATCGCTTTACGGATGCGCGTGGCGCTGACCCGCTCGCCTTTATATTCCACTGTGGGCACGACGTGTATTTCGCCGCCGTGGGCTTCGCAGAGCTTTTTCAGCCACTCCGTGTCGCCCGCCGCGAACTTACCGAAGCGGAAATCCGCGCCACAGGCGATGCGCTTCGCGTTCAAACCGAAGCGCAGAAGGTTTGCAAAGCGCTCCGCGGGCCACTCTGCAACCTGTGCAAAATCCGGCATGATGACATACTCCACGCCCCAGCTTTTCAAAATGCGCATGCGCTCCTCAACGGTGGTGAGATAGCAGCAGGTGCCTGTAAGGTACTCCGCAGGGTTATCCCGAAACGTGAAAACAACGGGTGTGAGTCCGCTTTCCACCGCCGTGCGAATGACCTTATAATGCCCGATATGCAGGCCGTCAAACGCGCCGAGCGCGACCGCCGTTTTTTTCTCGCCGATGAACTTTCGTATTTCTTCCGTATTGCGAATGACGTGCATGTGCCGATTCCCTCTCATTTTTCTGAAAATGACTTAACGTATTTGAATTCCCCGTTTTCCGCGCGGGCGAGTCCCAAGAACTTCTCGCCGTCTTCATACAGCGCGACCTGCGTGCCCTCCGGCATGGCGATCTTCGGTGCACGGCAGCGCGAAATTGTGAGTGCACCGCCGTTTAAATATCTTTGTGCCTGCGCCGGTGTGACAGACACGGCAGTGAGCATCGAAAAGAGCTTTTCCACGGGGCGAAGAATTTCATCAAAGCTTTCCCCGTTTTCTTTCATCGCCTTTAATGTATCAAGCGAGACGGCGTCTGCGAGCGTAAAGCCGCACGCTGCTGTTCTTCTGAGCGCCGTCATGGCACCGACCGTGCCGCATTTTTGGGCAATGTCTTCGATCAGCGTGCGGATATACGTGCCTTTCGAGCACGTGACGTGCAGCTTGCCGGTTTTTTCATTCTCGTTATATTCGAGCAGCGTGAGCTCCGCAATATGTACGGGCCGCGCTTCGCGCTCTATTTCGATGCCCTGCCGCGCGAGCTTATATAATCTCTGTCCGTTGACGGAGACAGCGGAATACATAGGCGGCACCTGTAAAATATCGCCGCGAAAAGAATCCAGTGCAGTTTCGAGCGCAGCTCTTAAAACGGAGGTTTCATCCGTTTTGATGACTTCGCCGGTCACGTCGCCGGTGGTATACGCTTCGCCAAACCGAAAAGACGCTTCGTAGGTCTTTGCGGTTTCCGGCAGAAGCGACACGGCTTTTGTAGCGCGGCCGAGCAAAAGCGGCAGAACGCCTGTTGCCATGGGGTCTAATGTGCCCGTGTGGCCGATGCGCCTTTCGCGCGTCAACCCGCGCACGACCGCCACGGCGTCAAACGACGTGAAGTCCTGCGGTTTATCCAAAACGATGATGCCTTCCATGCTGCCTCCGTATTACCAGCCCGCCTCTTCCACGAATTTGTAGAAGTCCTTTTCCGCGTCTTTGTCTTCTGCGCGGATGGTGCCGACGGTCTCGGTATAAATGATGTATTCCTCTTCGCCGTCCAAATCAAACAGCGTATCGCACAAATTCTGGTCGTATGCGCCGATGCCGCAGGTACCGAGATTTAAAGCACTGCACGCAAGATACAGGTTTTCGCCCACGTGGCCCATATCAACAAGGGAACCTCTGTGGCTGAAAATGCCGTAGCGCCACTCTGTGCGGTACGGAACGAACGACCAATAGAACACAACGCTCGACTTTTTCACCCAGTGCTGATCGCACAGGGACTTGTCGATGACGTCTTCGATGTTTTCCACCTCACCGAGATACTCGAGCTGATTTTCGAGCGGCAGATAGTGGTATTTGCCGGGCTTTAAGCCCTCTACACGGCGCACGAGCAGGTATGTTTCAAACGGATGTCTTGCGCCGCCGCACGGCACGGTACGCAGCGTTGCATACTTTTTGCCGCGGATACCCTTTACGCCCTGCGTTGCCCAAAGTAAAAACGAAAGCTCCAAAAGGGACAGGTTCTCTTCCGTATAAACGCGGGAAGAGCAGCGGTTGAAAATGACGTTTAAGAGGTCTTTTTCGAGGCCAAGCGGCTTAAAATCGCGCGGCAGGTCGATACGCGCATCGCTCACCGGCGCTTTCGTCAGCGGCGGCTGCGGCAGCATTTTCTGCTGGTCGGTCTTGTAGCCCTCCGGCTCGTCGCTTGCATCTTGCTTTAAAAAGCCACGTCGGCTTTCTGTGATGGCGCGAATTTCTTCGGGTGTTAATTCTTTCATGTGAACTCCTCCCATCTGATTTACAGCTGAATTAAATTGCCGATTTTCACTTATTTTCGAGCGCTTTGATGGCTTCGCCGCAGGCGGCTACCACGCGCGCTTTTACGTCTTCAAGCTCGCCCGTAAGGGAGCAGCCTGCCGCACCTTTGTGCCCACCGCCGCCGAATTTGGCGCAGACGGCGGACGCGTCCGCGGGGTTCGTGGCACGCATGGAGACCTTCCAAACGCCCCCTTCGCGCTCGCGCAGCGTAAAGCCCAGCAGAACTCCCTCCACCTGGCGCACCATGGCGGAAACGCCGTCGAGATCGTCTTCGGAAGCGCCGGTCTCTGCGATGACGTCATTCGTCAGGCAAAACACCGCGCATTTACCGTCACAGTGGAACTCCATGTTGCCGTACAGGCGTTTCAGCAGCGCTACGGCAGCGCGGCTTTTGGTATCAAACATCAGGCGGTTGATCTCCGCGGCGTTCGCACCGTGCTCCAAAAGGTCCGCCGCGATGCGGTACGTGTTTGCGGAAGCGTTCGGGTAGCGGAAGCAGCCCGTATCGGTGGAAATGCCCGTATAAAGGCAGTCCGCGATCTTCGGCGTGATCTCCGCGCCGAGCGCCGGAATCAAACGCGCGATGAGCTCGCATGCCGCGCCTGCGGTGCCTTCTACCCACGTTTCTTTGGCAAACGGACGGCAGGACGCGTGGTGGTCGATGGCAAAATCCGTTTTGTCGCCGTAGGGCTCCAAAGAGCCGAGCAGCGTTTTATCGGCCACATCAACCGTCACGATATGCTCCGGCTCGAACTCGCCGTATTCGATGCCCTCAAAAAGATATGTGAATTTCAGCGGCACGGGGTCTGCACAGCGGAACATGACCGATTTGCCGAGCGCGATGAGTGCGCGGCTGAGCGCCGAAGCGCAGCCGAGCGTATCGCCGTCCGGAACCTGATTGCTGGAATCTATCCCGCAGAAATCCGAAAACGCACGGCTGTCGATCACTTCTGCTACGGTTGCCTCATCACTCAGGTCATACAGATTTTGCAGCAAGTACAGTCGCAGCATGGTCTCCAGAGGATAGGGTTTGTTGCCGCGCTCTCCTTTGTAATAGCACGGCTGGATCAGGCATAGCCATTCCTTCCACGGGACGATCCGTTCGATCTGACTCAGAAACTCTTTCTTCTTTGTCCGCGCCTACGCCAACTCATCGCTGAATGCGGAAATCGTCATCTGCTTATCCATAATGCTATTATATCACATCCTGCCGTTCCTGGCACTTTTTGTGCGGTGTTGCCTTAGAAATTTTGTAGAGCGGGTTCGTGTGTACCCTTCAGGAGAGATTGAGATAGATATGCGTACTTCGAGCGGGTTTGCATTTGTAACGGCAAGCTAAAACAATAAGCGCCCCCACTTTGGAGGCAGCTGAAAAAATTTCGAGAAAAATTGTATGTCTATCTTGACACAACCAGAGGGCATCATCACCGGCATGGCGGCAAAGATGTTCGTCATCGCGGGGCCGGTGATCGTGTTCGGCACGCTCGCGAGCGTCGTGTACGGCGTGGTGCTGATGCTGATGGGATAGGAAAAAGCGCGGCGGGGCCGCGCTTTTCTCTTGCGCCGCGCCGCACGATATTCTATAATGTTGCCATCGAATCAAACAACGGAGGATGGCACGATGTACGAAAACGGTAAGATCTACATGGGACTTGCGGACGGCGCGCGCGTGGAGCTTGCGCTCAATATGTGCAACCGCCACGGCCTGATCGCGGGCGCGAGCGGCACGGGCAAGACCATCACGATGAAAGTGATGGCCGAAAGCTTTTCCGACGCGGGCGTGCCGGTGTTCCTGTGCGACGTCAAGGGCGACGTCGCGGGCATCTGCGCCCCCGGCGTGAGCAGCGAGGGCATGGAAAAGCGCATCGACCGCTTCGGTCTGCGCGGCAGCTTTGCCTACAAGGGCTATCCCACGACCTTCTGGGACATTTATCAGACCGGCGGCCACGCCGTCCGCGCGACGGTGAGCGACATGGGGCCTGAGCTTTTGTCCCGCATCCTCAGCCTCACGCCCGCGCAGGAGGGCATCCTGCACATCATGTTCCGCATCGCGGATGACAAGGGGCTGCTGCTCCTCGATCTCAAGGACCTGCGCGCCATGCTGAACTACGTCAGTGAGCACCGCGCGGAGTACATGATGACCTACGGCAACATCACGCCGCAGTCCGTCGCGGCGATTTTGCGCGCGCTGCTGCCGCTCGAGCAGCAGGGCGGCGACCTCTTCTTCGGCGAGCCGCCGCTCGACATCCACGACTGGATGCGCACCGACGCGGACGGCCGCGGCATGGTCAACGTGCTCGACTGCGTGAAGCTGGTGCAGAACCCGACGCTCTACGCGAGCTTCCTTTTGTGGATGCTCTCGGAGCTGTTTGAGAGCCTGCCCGAGGCGGGCGATCTGGAAAAGCCCAAGCTGGTGTTCTTCTTCGACGAGGCGCACACGCTCTTCCGCGACGCGCCGGCGGTCCTCGTGCAGAAGATCGAGCAGACCGTTAAGCTCATCCGCTCGAAGGGCGTGGGCGTGTTCTTCGTGACGCAGAGCCCGAGCGACATTCCCGACGCGGTGCTCGCGCAGCTCTCCAACCGCGTGCAGCACGCGCTGCGCGCCTATACGCCCGCCGAGCTCAAGGCGGTGCGCGTCGCGGCGCAGGCCTTCCGCGCCAATCCCGCCTTCCGCGCGGAGGATGCCATCATGGAGCTCGGCGTCGGCGAGGCGCTGACCTCGTTTTTAGATGAACAGGGTGTGCCGACCATCGTGCAGCGCACAAAGATCGTCTGCCCGCAGAGCCTTATGGGCCTGCCCGAGCCGATGGCGCGCATGAAGGCCATGCTGCATGACGGCATGGAGAAGTACGACGACGCGGTGGACAATCTCTCTGCCTACGAGGTGCTGACCGAGCAGGCGGATGCCGCGGCGCTGCAAAAGCAGCAAGAGGAGGACCGCCTCGCGCAGGAAAGGCTGGCTGCGGAGCAGGAAAAGCAGCGCGCCAAGGAGGAGGCCGCCGAGGAAAAGCGCCGCCAGAAGTTAGAGGACGAGGAGCGCAGGCGCGCGCAGAAGTTAGAGGATGAGGAGCGCCGCCGCGCACAAAAGCTGGAGGACGAGGCGCGCCGGAGGGCGGAGAGGGCCGCCGAGGCCGAGCAGAAAAAGCTCGAGCGGCAGCGCGAGCGTGAGGCTGCCGCGGCAAAGAAAAAGGCCGAGCGGCTCCAGTCCAAGATCGAGACGCAGCTCGTCTCTGCGGGTGGGCGGATCCTCAGGCGCGGGCTTCTGGGCATTTTGAAACGGTAAATAGAGAGAAAGGCGTGCCGGACGGCACGCCTTTCTCAGTGCGGTTTACTTGTTTGCCATGCGGTAGACGGCGAGAATGCTGTCGTAATCGAGCGGGCAGAACTTGCCGACAACGCGGGTGTGAAAGAAGGTGCAGCGCTCGGCAAGCTCACGCAGCTGCTCCTCGCTGAGCACGCCGATGCCGAGCTCGGTGAAGGTGGTCGGCATATCAATGGAGCGGAAAAACTCCTCGGTCGTGTCGATGGCGCGGAGGGCAAGGTCGCGGTCGCTCTCGCCGTCCTTGCGGGTAAGGCGCCAAACGGCCTCGCCGTAGTGCGCGAAGCGCGCGGGATCGGTGTCCACCACATAGCGTGCCCACTGCGGCCACATGACCGAGAGCGTCGCGCCGTGCGCGGCGTCGAACATACCGGAAAGCTCGTGACCGAACTGGTGCACGGAGAAGTCCTTCACGCCGCCGAGCCCCGTGAGGTTGTTGTGCGAGAGGGAGCCGGCCCACATGATCTCGCTCATGGCGTCATAATTGTGACTGTCCTGCATGGCGACGCGGCCCGCGTCGATCACCGTGCGCAGCAGACCCTCGGCGATCTCGTCGGTCATGCGGTTGGAGGGATGGCCGGGGTTGAAGTAGCGCTCAAGCGTGTGCATCATGATGTCCACCACGCCGCAGCCGACCTGATAGCGTGGGAGCGTATAGGTCAGCTCGGGGTCCATGATGGCGAAGAGCGGACGCTGCAGATCGGTGTTCAGACCGCGCTTGAGCGTCGTCTCATCGTTCGTGAGCACGGCGCTGTCGCTCGTCTCGCTGCCGGCGGCGGAGATGGTCAGCACCGCGCCGAGCCTGCTCGTTTTGGTGAGCGCCGCCTTCTTGCTCCAGAAATCCCAGATGTCCGTTTCGGGGTTGGCGACGCCGTGGGCGATGGCCTTGGACGTGTCCATCACGCTGCCGCCGCCGACGCCGAGAATGAAGTCCGCGCCGAACGCGAGCGCCTTCTGCACGCCCTCGCGCGCGTGGGACAGGCGCGGGTTGGGCTGCACGCCGCCGAAGCTCATGTGCTCAAGCCCCGCGTCGGTGAGCGTCTGCTCGATGCGTGCGATAAGCCCGCTCTTCACGGCGCTGTGGCCGCCGTAGACGATAAAGACCTTCGTGCCGCCGAAGTGCTTGACCGCCTCGCCGACCTTTGCCTCCGCGCCCTTGCCGAAATAGATCTTAGTCGGGCAGTAAAATTCAAATGCCTGCATGGAATGGGTCCTCCTTGTATGCGTGCGGAATGGAGCGCACGCGGATTTTCTGCGCCTATGGTAGCACACCTGCGCGCACATTGCAAGAGGTCGAATGGGAGAGAAAAAGCGCATTTTTTGCGTGATTTTGTGTTGACATAATGAATGTGGATAACTCTGTGGAAACTGTGAATAACCCTGATTTTACAAGAAATTTACAGGTTGACGCTCGATTATTTTTTGACCGGTACGAAAACTATTTGAGAATGCTGCGCGAGTTTTTAACAAGCGCGGGACGCGGCGCGGGAGCGCATCAAAACACTTGCTATTGTGGGACGGAGCGGCTATAATATACAAGGAATAGTATCCTATGGAAACGGAGAAGACAAATGGCAAAGGCAGGAAAGAATTACGGCAACGAGAGCATTTCCCTACTCGAGGGCGCGGAGCGCGTGCGCAAGCGCCCGGGCGTTATCTTTGGCTCGGACGGACTGGACGGCTGCGAGCACGCGGTGTTCGAGATCCTCTCGAACTCCATCGACGAGGCGCGCGAGGGGCACGGCAAGGTCATCACGCTCACGCATTACGCCGACGGCAGCATCGAGGTGGAGGACAACGGGCGCGGCTGTCCCGTGGACTGGAACCCCAAGGAAAAGCGCTACAACTGGGAGCTTGTGTACTGCGAGCTCTACGCCGGCGGCAAGTACAACAATCTCGACGGCGACAACTACGAATACTCCCTCGGCCTCAACGGCCTCGGCGCCTGCGCGACGCAGTACGCCTCGCGCTACATGGATGTGACCGTCTGGCGCGACGGGAACAAATATTCCCTGCACTTTGAGCGCGGGCAGATCACCGGCAAAAAGGGCGAGGAGCTGAAGATCGAGCCGACCGACCGCGGCAAGAAGACCGGCACGCTCACGCGCTGGCTGCCCGATCTCGACGTGTTTACCGACATCAACATCCCCGCGTCGTATTTTACCGACGTGCTGCGCCGTCAGGCGGTCGTGAACGCGGGCATCACGTTCCGCTTCCGCGACCAGGTGGGCGGAAAATTTGAGACGCAGGAGTTCCTCTACGAAAACGGCATCGTGGACTATGTGACCGAGCTGGCGGGCGGGGGCGCGCTGACCACGCCCGTCTTTTGGGAGACCGAGCGCCGCGGACGTGACCGCGAGGATAAGCCCGAGTATAAGGTCAAGCTCTCGTGCGCCTGCTGCTTTTCCAACCGCGTGAACGTCATCGAGCACTACCACAACTCCTCGTGGCTCGAGCACGGCGGCGCGCCGGAAAAGGCGACTAAGACCGCCTTCGTCTACGCCATCGACAAGTATCTCAAGGACAGCGGCAAGTATCAGAAGAACGAGAGCAAGATCACCTGGCAGGACGTGGAGGACTGCCTCGTGCTTGTGTCCAACAACTTCTCCACGCAGACGAGCTACGAGAACCAGACGAAGAAATCCATCACGAACAAATTCGTGCAGGAGGCCATGACGGACTTTTTGAAGTCCCGCCTGGAGACCTACTTCATCGAGAACCGCGTCGAGGCGCTCAAGATCGCCGAGCAGGTGCTCATCAACAAAAGAAGCCGCGAGAGCGCGGAAAAGCAGCGCCTGAACATCAAGAAAAAGCTCTCCGGCAGCATCGACATCTCAAACCGCGTCGAAAAGTTTGTCGACTGCCGCACGCGCGACGTCTCGCGCCGCGAGATCTACATCGTCGAGGGCGACAGCGCCCTCGGCAGCGTCAAGCTCTCGCGCGACGGAGAATTCCAGGGCATCATGCCCGTGCGCGGCAAGATCTTAAACTGTCTCAAGGCCGACTATCCGCGCATTTTCAAGAGTGAGATCATCACCGACCTTTTGAAGGTCCTCGGCTGCGGCGTCGAGGTGCCGGGCAAGTTTGTCAAGGACCTGAACGCCTTTGATATCAACAATCTTCGCTGGAACAAGGTCATCCTCTGCACCGATGCCGATGTCGACGGCTTCCAAATCCGGACGCTCATCCTGACGATGATCTACCGCCTCTGCCCGACGCTGATCCGCGAGGGCTATGTCTACATCGCCGAGACCCCGCTTTTTGAGATCACCTGCGGCGAAAAGACGTGGTTCGCCTACACGGACAAGGAGAAAAACGACATCGTCAAGACCCTTGAGGGCAAGCGCTACAAGGTCGACCGCTCGAAAGGTCTCGGCCAGAACGACCCCGAAATGATGTGGCTCACGACCATGAACCCCGAGACACGCCGTCTCATCAAGATCATGCCCGAGGACGCGGAGGCGACGGCACACTCGTTTGATCTGCTGCTCGGCGACAATTTGCAGGGCCGCAAGGACCACATTGCCGAAAACGGCTACAAATACCTCGAAATGATCGACGTATCGTAATACGCATAAACAGGAAAGGAGCGTTACTTTATGGAAGGCATTTTACTTCACGTTCTCTATCGCGGCGAAAAGGCTAATGACTTTGCATCGGAGATGGAGCGAAGCGGCCTGCGCGCCGCCGTCCTCGCGGAAGAGGGCTGCATGCAGTACGACTACTACCGGCCTCTTGCCGAGGAAAACTGCGTGCTGCTCGTGGAGCACTGGCGCGACCGCGCCGCGCTCGACAAGCACTCCGCGGGCGAGCCGATGGCAAAGCTCAAGGCGCTCAAGGCAAGCTACGACCTCGCAACGACCGTTGAGCGCTTTGAATGAGGAGAAGCGCATCCCCTTGGGCAGGCGTTTGGAACGCCGCAACGCGCAGATAAAGCAAAAAGGTGAAAGTTGTTGAGGTAAAAGATGATGAAAAAATTGCAACCATTATCCTGTCGCTGCTGGTCTGTACGGTGTTATTTACCGGATGCGGAAATTCTTCTAAAAGCAGTCAGGAGCAGTCCTTGAAAGTCTATTCATTCAGCGGAAATAGCGAGTCGATTTCGGTATCAAATGGCGTAATTGTTCTATCGGGGAAAGATGAAATCTGCTATGGCGGCAATTTGAAAGTAATGTCAGATGATTTTGCTGATATTACCGCATATTCCACCACCATTTATGTTGATGGCGAGGAAGACTCCATTTTACTTTCCCATGCAGTTGCCGATCAAACAGGCGGGACAATAGACGTTTCCGGTAATATCGGGAAAATTTCCGGTGATGTTTTGAGAGACGGCGATGCCGATAAGCTGGCTGATAATCTGTGGTTTGAATTAAAAACGACCAATCTAAGCGGAGAAGAAAATACTTATCAAGTGCAATTAGAAACAACTCTAATCGCAGGGGACAGTAGCAACTAATTGTGGTTTGCCGAACCGGTTTCATCCCTTCAAGAACGAAGTTCCCCTGCATCATTCGGACCGCAAAAAGTCCGTACACAAGCATGAAGACCCGACCGATGAGCATCCATCGGTCGGGTCTTCTGTCTGATGCGTCCCTTTTTTCACGCCTTCTGCGCGCCGACGTCGCCGAGGGCGGCGGCCGCCTGTGGATCAAGATGAACCAGTACGGGTTCGGCTACTACGACCGCAAGCGGGACCTCGTGCTGCCCTTCTACAACGATCCCGGGCAGCCGAACTGTCAGATGACCAACGCCGTCGTGCGCTTCGACGTGCAGGACGACGTGCTGTGGCTCTCGACCTACAACGAGCGCGGCCTGCGCAAGGCGGTGCTGCTGCGGCAGCCGGCCGACGTCTTCACGCTCGACTCCGATTCGCCGAATCCGCTTTCGGGCGAGATCCGCGCCCTGATGAACGACCGCCGCGGCCGGCTGTGGGTCGGGACGCGCGACGGCGAGCTGATCGCCTTCGATGCCGACTACAACCCGCTCTACCGCCTGCCCGTGCAGGGACGCGGTACGGGCATGATCTACACGCTCAAGGAGGATTCGTCGGGCTGCATCTGGGTCGGGACCAAGGGCGAAGGCCTCTACCGGCTCAAGCCCGCGGGCGGCGGTTACGCCGTGACGCACTACGTGCACTCCGACACCGACCCCTATTCGCTCAACGACAACCAGATCTACTGCGTCGAGGAGGATGCCACGGGCCGCATCTGGATCGCCACCTACGGCGGCGGCATCAACATCCTCGATGAGCCCGACCGCGGCCGCTTCATCCATGCCGGCAACCAGCTGGCGCACTATCCGCTCGACGAGGCGGGGCGCGTGCGCTGGCTGCTCAGCGACACGGAGCACCGCATGTTCGCCGCCACGGTCGACGGCCTGCTGGTCTTCGACCCGAGCGTCGGCTACCGGCAGATGCGCTTCGACCTCGTACAGAAGATTCCGGGCGACGTCTCGTCGCTTGGCAACAACGACATCATCCACATGTGCAAGGACTCCGCGGGGCACATCTGGCTGGCCACCTACGGCGGCGGCCTGAACCTGATCGACGCCTACGACGAGCACGGCCGGCCGCGCTTCCGCTGCTTCGGGCAGGAGAGCGGCCTGTCGAGCAACATCTGCATGGCCGTGACGGAGGACCACGCGGGCGACATCTGGGTCTCGACGCACAACGCCGTCTCGCGCTTCGATCCGCACCGCGAGGTCTTCTCGAACTACAACCTCTACGACGACATGCGCAACGCCATCCTCAGCGAGGCGACGACACTGACCACCCCTTCGGGACATGTGCTCTTCGGCGGGCGGCGGCAGATCTTCCGCTTCGATCCAGAGCAGGTGCGCTCCTCGAAGATCGACTACGACCTCCACTTCACGAGGTTTTACGTGCGCAACCACCCCGTCGTGGCGGGCCCCGGGTCGCCGCTCGCGGTTTCGGTCTCCGAGGCCGACAGGGTGGCGCTGCCCTACGACTTCTCGAACTTCCGCATGGAGTTCGCCTCGCTGAACTACGCCATCCAGCACGCCGTGGGGTACATGTACAAACTCGAGGGTTACGACCGTGACTGGAACATTGCGGGTACGACCAACCGCGCCTCCTACTCGAATCTGCCGATCGGCCACTACCGCTTCCATGTCAAGGCCTTTGTCGGCAATACGGCGGCGGCCGACGACGGCATTGCGATCGCCGTGGATGTCCTCCCGCCGTTCTGGCTTACGTGGTGGGCCAAGACGATCTACGTGCTGCTGACGCTGACCGTTCTGGCGGTAATCCTGCGCACGGCGAATTCCGTGCTGCGCATCCGCCGCCAGGCCAAGGTCGAGCAGGACCTGACCGACCTGAAGCTGCGCTTCTTCACCAACATCTCGCACGAGCTGCGCACGCCGCTCACGCTGATTCTGGGCGGCATCGAGGACGTGCGCCGGCACGACAAGCTCTCCGAGCGCGGCGAGAGCAGCCTCACGCTCGCATACCGCAACGCCAAGCGCATGCTGTCGCTCATCAACCAGCTGCTCGATTTCCGCAAGATCGTCAAGAACAAGATGGAGCTGAAGATTTCGCGCGTGGACCTCGTTCCCGTCGTCGAGGATGCCATCGAGGACTTCCGCGAAATGGCCGCCGAGCGGCACATCGAGCTGCTCTTCACCGTCTCGCGGCGCTCGATCCTCGTCTGGGTCGACATCGAACGCATGGAGAGCGTCATCTACAACCTGCTGTCGAACGCCATGAAGTTCACGCCCAACGGCGGGAAGGTCGAGGTGATCCTCTCGCAGCGCGACGAGGAGGAGTGCGTGCTGCTCACGGTGCGCGACACGGGCATCGGCATTCCGAAGGACAAGCAGGGCGCGATCTTCGAGCGCTTCGCGCAGGCGTCGCGGGCCGTGGACCCCAACATGAAGGGGTCGGGCATCGGGCTGTCGCTCTGCCGCGACATCGTCGCCCTGCACCACGGCGAGATCACGCTCGAGAGCCGTCCGGGCGAAGGGTCGGCCTTCACCGTGCGGCTCCGCCTGGGCAACGCCCACTTCGGCATGGACCAGATCGACTTCTCGGGGGCCAGCGTCTCCGAACACCACAGCCACTATATGGTCAGCGACTACACGTCGGCTGAGAGCCAGCGCCGCACGGATGTCACCCCGCCGAAGGATGCTCCGAAAATCCTCCTCGTGGAGGACAACCGCGAGCTGCGCATCTTCATGTACAACAGCCTGATCGACACCTACCACGTCGTCGAGGCCGAAGACGGCGTCGAGGCGCTGGAGAAGATCCGTTCGGAGATGCCCGACATCATCGTCACGGACCTGATGATGCCCCGCATGGACGGCATCGAGCTGATCGACAAGGTGCGGCACGACTTCACGATGAGCCACATCCCGATCATCATGCTTACGGCGCGCCATTCGCCCGACGACCGCGTGAAGGCCATGGAGTACGGTGCCGACGGCTACATCACCAAGCCCTTCAGCATCGAGCTGCTGCTGGCCCGCATCGACAACCTGCTCACGCAGCGCCGCAAGCTCTTCGAGAAGTTCTCGTCGCAGGCGGCCCGCAACAAGGCCGTCGAGCTCGTCGTCGAGGATGTCGTGGTGACGGACCGCGACGAGGAGTTCATGAAGGAGGTGATGTCGTGGCTTGCCGATCACATCGAGAATTCGGACCTGACGATCGACCAGCTGGCCTCGCACCTCGGACTGGGCCGCACGACGATGTACAACAAGCTCAAGAGCCTGACGGGCAAGTCGCCCGTCGAGCTCATCAAGGAGTACCGCATCACCAAGTCCCGGATGCTGCTTGGCACGGGGCAGTTCTCCGTCTCGGAGGTGGCCTACAAGGTGGGCTTCTCCGATCCGGGCTACTTCAGCCGCTGCTTCCGCGAGCAGTACCACATGTCGCCGGCCGAGTATCTGAAGACGCACAACCTGAAGCAGAAAAACGAAACCAAATGATCCATTAACCCGAAAATAGAATCGAAACAGAAGATGAAACGTCCGTTCTTTGCGGCACTGCTCTGTGCCGTTGCCGCTCTTGCCGCCTGCTCGTCGCATCCGACGCGCCCGGCACTGCTCGACGGCCCGACGCCGCTGGCCGTGCGGGTGGTCGAGAGCGAAATCGCCCGCACCCCCTCGGCTGCGAATCTCGACGGGATTCCCGCCGGCAAGATCAAGTGGAACTACACGACGGGCCTTGAACTGCTGGCCATGATGGATGCCGGCGAGGCCTACGGCCGCACCGATTTCCGCGACTATGCGCAGCGTTACTACGACTCGATCGTGCAGCCCGACGCCACGGTGCTCACCTACCGGCGCGAGAAGTACAACCTCGACCACATCTGCCCGGGCCGTGCGCTCTTCCGCCTGGCCGAAAGCACGGGCGAGGCCCGCTACCGCCAGGTGCTCGACACGCTCTACGCCCAGCTGCAGGGGCAGCCGCGCAACGCTGACGGCGGATTCTGGCACAAGGCCGTCTATCCCCACCAGATGTGGCTCGACGGACTCTACATGGCCGAGCCGTTCTATGCCGAGTATGCCGTGAAGTTCCTCGACGGGGCCGAGCGCGAGCGGGCCGTGGCCGACATCGTCAACCAGTTCGTCGTCGTGGCGAAGCATACCTACGACCCGCAGACGGGGCTCTACCGCCACGCCTACGACGATTCGCGCGCGATGTTCTGGTGCGACAGCCTGTCGGGGCAGTCGGCCCACGCCTGGGGCCGTGCGATGGGGTGGTATGCCATGGCCATCGTCGAGACGCTGCAATACCTCGGTGTCGACGCCGCCACGCAGCCGATGGTCGACATCCTGCACCGGATCTACGAGGTGCTGCCCCGCTATGCCGATCCCGAGACGGGCATGTGGTACCAGGTGCTCGACCAGCCGGGCCGCGAGGGCAACTACCTCGAGTCGACCGCCTCGGCCATGTTCGTCTACGCCATGCTCAAGGGGGTGCGTCTGGGCTACCTGCCCGCCGAGCTGGGTCCCGATGCGCAGCGCGCCTTCGAGCGCCTTGTCGAGCGCTTCGTGCGCGAGAATCCCGACGGTACGGTCTCGCTGACGGACTGCTGCGCCGTGGCGGGGCTGGGCGGCAAGCAGCGCCGCAGCGGCACGTTCGACTACTACATCTCCGAGAAAGTCATCGACAACGACTGCAAGGGTATCGGCCCGCTGATTTGGGCGGCGATGGAGTACGACCGCGCCCTCGGCCGGCTCGAATGACCCGCGGGCAGGATGCCGCGAAAAAATCCCCTCGACGCCGAGGGGATTTTTTATCATCCGGCACGGAAAAAGCCTCCGCAGAGGGCTTTGTGGCCCGTATGACAAATTTTCCATGAGAAGTGATAAAATTTACCAGCCCTCTTTTGGCCTCTTTCTTACTTTTGTATAGTAAAAAAGTGCGGATATTTGTAAAATTTTAAATAATTTACGGATTGCAGGCTCCGCACCGATAATACGCAAACAGAATAAACCTAATTATTAACCAAAACCAGTTTTATGAAAAACTTTACTCTGAAGTTCGCCCTGTTTCTGCTACTGGGCGTGGGTCTGGTCTCCACGGCCGCGGCCCAGCAGATCGGAGGTGTCGTGAAAGACTCGGCGGGGGATCCGGTGATCGGAGCTTCGGTCGTGGTCGACGGTACGACGTTGGGCGTAAGCTCCGGAATCGACGGTTCCTGGTCGCTCGATGTGCCCGACGCTTCAAAGAAGACACTCGTCTTTTCATACGTCGGCATGAAGACGCAGCGCGTGGAGATCGGCACCCGCACGCGCATCGACGTGACGCTCGAGAGTGAGTCGACGGCACTCGACGACGTGGTCGTCGTGGGTTATGCCGCCGTCAAGCGGCGCGATGTCGTCGGTTCGGTCGCATCGGTCAGCTCCGAGGCCCTGATGCAGATGCCCGTGGCATCCGTGACGGAGGCCATGGCAGGCCGCATGGCCGGTGTCTCCGTAACGGCCAGCGAGGGTGACCCCGACGCCGAGATCAAGATCCGCGTCCGCGGCGGCGGTTCGATCACGCAGGACAACTCGCCGCTCTACATCGTCGACGGCTTCCCCGTGGAGAGCATCACCGACATCCCGGCTTCGGACATCGCCTCGATCGACGTGCTGAAGGATGCCTTCTCGACGGCCATCTACGGTGCCCGCGGTGCCAACGGTGTTGTCATCGTGACGACCAAGAGCGGTGAAGCCGGCAAGGTCACGGTCAACTACAACGTATATTACGGTATCAAGAAGTTTGCCAACCAGGACGCCCTGACCCCGATGACCCCCTACGAGTTCGTGCAGTACCAGTACGAGGCCGCCATGGTCGAGGGCAAGCTCGAGAACAACTACTTCCCCTATTTCGGCGGATTCTCCGACATGGACCTTTACAAGAACGTGAAGGGTATCGACTGGCTCGACCAGACCTTCGGCCGCACGGGTACGACCTTCAACCACAACCTGAGCATCTCGGGCGGCGGCGACAAGTTCAAGTGGACGGCCGGTTACGCACATATCGACGAGCGCGCCATCATGATCGGCTCGGAGTTCAAGCGTAACAACCTCAACTTCAAGGCCAACTACAAGCCTTCGAAGAAGATCGGCTTCGACTTCTCGATCCGTTACTCCGACACGGACGTGCGGGGTGCCGGTTCGAACTCCTACAACGACTCGGGTTCGACTTCGGGTAACGGCCGTGTGAAGCATGCCATCCAGTACCGTCCCTTCCCCTTCACCACGGCGGCTTCGGGCGACGATGACGAGACGATGGCCGGCGACAACGTCAGCCCGCTGATCGCTACGGCCGACAACGACAGCCGTTACAGCCGCACGAACTGGAATGCCAACGCCGCCTTCCAGTGGGAGATTGTCAAGAACCTCAAGCTGCGCGTCGAGGCCGGTCTGGATACCTACCGCCAGACGAAGGACCGTTTCTACGGCATGACGACCTACCTGATCTACAACTCGAACCGTCCGGGTCCCGCCACGCAGTACACGGACTTCACGCGCGAGAAGATCCGCAACACCAACACGTTGAGCTACGACTTCGAGAACGTCTTCAACAACGATGACCACTCGCTCAACCTGCTCGTCGGTCAGGAGTACATCGTCACGCGCTCCAATACGCTCACGGCCTGGGCCTACGACTTCCCCGACTTCTACGACTCGATGATGGCCTGGCAGATGATGAGCTCGGCCACGGGTACGCGTTCGATCAACAACTTCTACGATCCCGACGACATGCTCTTCTCGTTCTTCGGCCGCATCAACTACGACTACAAGGGCAAGTACATGCTCTCGGGTACGATGCGAGCCGACGGTTCGTCGAAGTTCGCCGAAGGCAACCAGTGGGGCTACTTCCCCTCGGCCGCCGTGTCGTGGCGTATTTCGGGCGAGGAGGCTCTGAAGGACATCGACTGGCTCGACAACCTGAAGCTGCGTTACAGCTACGGTACGGCCGGTAACAACAACATCCCCTCGGGTCTGATGCTGCAGGAGTTCGCCGGCAGCGACAACCCCAACAACTGGTATCTCTACGACAACTGGTGGGGCGTGGCCAAGGACGACAACGGCAAGATCGTCATGGCGAACCCCGATCTGACGTGGGAGACGACCTACTCGCACAACATCGGTCTCGACTTCAGCTTCATCCGCGGCCGCGTGAGCGGTTCGGTGGATGTCTACCAGAACAATACGAAGGACCTGCTGATCCAGTACCCGCTGACGGGCAGCGGCTATGAGTACCAGTACCGCAACCTGGGCGAGACGCGCAACCGCGGTATCGAGCTTGCCGCCACGTTCGTGCTGCTCGAGAAGCCCAAGTACGGCCTGACCTTCTCGGCCAACGCCAGCTACAACGAGAACCGCGTGATGAGCCTCGGCGGCCTGGACTACCTCGACGGTCTGCAGTCGGGCTGGGCATCGAGCGAGATCGGTACCGACTACCGCGTGCGCGTGGGCGGTTCGCTCGGCGAGATGTACGGCTACGTGTCGGACGGCCGCTATGAGGTCGACGACTTCGACTACATCGACGGCAAGTGGGTGCTCAAGGAGGGTATCGTGGACTGCTCGGCCGTGATCGGCAGCACCTACCTGCGTCCGGGCGCCATGAAGCTCAAGAACGTCGACGGCAGCGAGGACAACCGCGTGACGACCGACGACCGCACGATCATCGGCAACGCACAGCCCAAGTGGACGGGAGGTTTCTCGCTCTCGGGCTACGCCTACGGCTTCGACTTCTCGGCCAACTTCAACTGGGTCTACGGCAACCAGATCTACAACGCCAACAAGATCGAGTTCACCTCGGAGCGCGGTACGAAGAACAACTTCCGCAACCTGCTTGACATCATGGCCACGCAGAACCGCTGGACCAACATCGACTGGGCGACGGGCGAGCTGATCACCGATCCCGAACAGCTGAGAACCGTCAATGAAGGTACGACGATGTGGTCGCCGCTCATGTCCTCGGCCGTCTTCAGCGACTGGGCCGTGGAGGACGGATCGTTCCTGCGTCTGTCGTCCGTGACGGTGGGCTACACGCTCCCCGAGCGTTGGATGAAGAAGCTCCGCATCCAGCGGTTCCGTCTCTACGTGACGGGTACCAACCTCTTCTGCTGGACGGGTTACTCGGGCTACGATCCCGAGGTGGATACCCGCCGTGCCACGCCGCTGACGCCGGGCGTCGACTATTCGGCCTATCCGCGCAGCCGCAGCGTCGTCTTCGGTGCGAACCTTACATTCTAATCTTGACCAAAGCAAAATCTACATCATCGTATGAAAGCATTCAAATATATATTCGTTTTGTCGGCTGCAGGAGCGCTCTGTGCCTGCTCCGATCTGCTGGAAACGGAAACCAAGTCGTCGTTCGACACCGAGACGGTCTTCTCGAACTACGAGCTGGCCGAAGGGTGCAACTTCGGTATCACGCAGGCTTTGCTTGAGAAGGCGAACCACCGTGGCCGTTACCATCCCTACGTGGGTCTGAACACCGACATCGAGTGGGGCAACAACTGGAGCAACGAGACCGATCAGGCGAACAACGCCAACCGTCAGGCCATCTACGGCTACGACCTGCTGCCGACCAACGGCGAGATGAACACCTCGGGCAGCAGTGCGGACGCCTATTCGCCCTACTACACGGCCATCGAGCGTGCGAACCTCAACATCAAGAACCTGCGGCAGTACGGCAACATCGAGAACAACGCCGACATGGCCTATCTGCTGGGCGAGGCGCTGACGCTGCGTGCCGTGATGTACTACGACCTGATCCGCGCCTGGGGTGACGTGCCCTTCCGCACGGAGCCGATCAGCGACGACATCTACATCCCGAAGACGAGCCGTGACGTGATCTTCAAGCAGATCCTCGGCGACCTGGAGGAGGCCTACGACTACCTGCCGTGGCCCGGTCAGGGACATGCCGTGACGATCGACCGCATCAACAAGGCCTTCGCCAAGGGTCTCTACGCCCGTCTGGCGCTCATGGCCTCGGGTTATGCGCTGCGTCCCGCCGACGGCATGGTCGGTACGGGCGATGCCGGTTCGGTGCGCCTGAGCTCCGATCCCGAACTGCAGCAGGATGTCCTCTACCCGAAGGCGCTGGCCGCCTGCGTGGATGTGATCCGCAACAGCGGCATGTCGCTCTACCCGAGCTTCGAGCAGCTGTGGCGCGACCTGAACAACTTTGACCTGACGGCAGCCGGTACGGGCCGCGAGGTGCTGTGGGTATTCCCCTACGGTAACAACCGCGGCCGTTGGAACTACACCTTCGCCGTGCGTCACGCCGGAGCCGACCAGTTCATCGGCGCTACGGCCGGAACGTCGAGCCGCGGCGGCAGCGTGGGTCCCGTGCCGACCATGTGGTTCGAGTACGAGAAGCAGGATACGCGCCGCGACGTGAGCTGCGTGAACTACATCTGGGAGTACATCTCGCCCTCGTCCACGACGACGGCTCCCGTACTGGCGGGTCTCGACACGTGGTATTTCGGCAAGTACCGCTTCGAGTGGATGGAGAACTATCCCTACAGCGGCGGTAACGATGACGGCTTCAAACCGCCCTACATGCGTCTGTCGGATGTCTACCTGATGGCTGCCGAGTGTGCCATTCACTCGTCGTGCGCCTCGGTGGACGGCGGCGGTCTGGACAATGCGAAGAACTACCTCCTGCAGGTGCGCAAGCGTGCCTATGCCGGTAACGAGGCAATGGCCCAGAGCTATGTCGACGCCATCGGCTCGGCCGACGCCATGTTCGACGCCATTGTCGACGAGCGTGCCCTCGAGTTCGTGGGCGAGATGCTCCGCAAGACCGACCTGATCCGCTGGAACCTGCTCAAGACGAAGATGGACGAGACGAAGCAGAAGCTCAACGACCTGAACAACTGGACGGGTGACTTCAGCTACCTGGCCCAGGGTGACGGCTACGTCTACTACAAGGTCGAGGGCACGAAGCTCGAGATGTACGGCCTGGGACGCGACGAGCAGACGGCTCCCGACGCCACCTGGATTCCCTACACCAATACCGAGGGTGAGGTTTCGCGCTATGCGCCGTGCGCAAGCAATACCGAGAATCCGAAGTTCACGACCGCCGAGATCAACCGTCTCTACGACCGCGATCCCGATACGCGTCAGTACTGGCCCATCTTCCAGAGTGTCGTCGACAACTCGCAGGGGCAGATTCACAACGATTACGGTTATTAACGGATAATCGACCACCAAAACAGATTTTACGATTATGAAAAGCATATTTCGCAAATTGATGTCCGGGTTGCTGCTGTTTTCCGTAGCGGGACTGGGCGGCTGTTCGGACGATCCGGACGGCATCAATAACGAGCTGGTGCTCGACCGGGCATTGACGCCGCTGAACTTCACGGCCTCGGTGCTCTCGACGGGCAACCAGGTGCGCCTGACGTGGGACGTGCGCACGACGGATACCTATGAAGTCGTCATCTATTCGGACGAGGGACTCACCACGGTGGTTGAGACCAGGAGCGACCTCACCCCGGCGGATGTCCCCGTGACGTTCGACCTTGTGGCCGAGAACGAGTACTACGCCACCGTGCAGGCCTTCAGCCAGAACGAGCGCACCGCGCCGTCGCACGTGGCCGTCGCCGGCCCGATCGTGACCTACGCGATCATGGACCCGCTGAATCCCGTCGTCACGGAGCGCACGTCAAACAGCGTGACGCTGAAGTGGGATCAGGATCAGTATGTGACGCACCTGCTGGCTACGCCGGTCGCTTCGGCCGACCAGGAGCCCGTGCGTTATGACCTGTCCGCCGAGCAGGTGGAGGCCGCCACGGCGACGATCGGTGGCCTGCAGCCCTCGACCGAGTACTTCGTGGCCGTCTACTACAACAGCGCCAGCCGCGGCGGTCAGGATGTCTGGACCCGTCCCGACATGCAGAACATGACGAAGATCTCGACGATCGAGCAGCTCATGCAGGCCTTCGTGGACGGCGGCAAGTACCAGCTGGCCTACAGTGAGACGCCCTATACGGTGCCCTCCTACGGTGAAGGCGAGACCAACCCCGCATCGGCGCTGGCCGCCGACCTGACGATCATCGGCGAGACGACGCTCGAGGGTGAGAAGCCCGCGATCGTGGGCCTGGGCATCGGTCTGAATCCCGGTGTGAACGACATCCGTCTGGAGGACCTCTCGCTCGACGGCGCCGATGCGGCCTCGTCGCTCATGGAGGTGAAGGATGCCATCGCGATGAACTCCGTGACGGTGAAGAACTGCGACCTGGCAGGCTACCGCAACATCTTCTACGAGAACAAGGCCGGTTCGGCCATCCAGACGCTGCTCTTCGACGGCCTCTATGCCGCCAATATGGGCAACAGCGGCGGTGACTTCATCGACTTCCGCACCGAATCGACGCACGGCACGCTGACGATCACCAACTCGACCTTCTACAACGGCGCCCGTTCGTTCCTGCGTGTCGACGCCAAGGAGACCCTCTCGTCGATTGTCATCCGCAACAACACCTTCAGCAACTTCTCCACCGTAACCGACGGCAACAACAAGGGTATCTTCTACGTGCGCGGCACGGCTCCGGTCATGGAGTATGCCAACAACCTCTTCCTGAACGAGACGGGTGAGAATGCCCGCTTCATTGCCAACAACGGCTCCGTGAAGCTCCCGACGCTCATCCAGAACAACTACTTCTACAACTGCGCCGACACCTTCTTCGAGGCCAAGATTTCGGACGGCGTGGAGATCACGCAGGCCACGGCCACGCAGAACGGCGGCAAGATCCTCACGGAGGACCCGTGCGAGAATTCGCTGCGCGGCAAGTTCTATCTGGTGAACGACGAGATCGCCTCGGCACGTATCGGCGATCCGCGCTGGTGGAATGCCGTGGCTCCCATCGTGCCCGAGCAGACCGAACTGAACGTCATCACGGAGGCTACGGTCTGGAACTTCGCCGACACGGAGAACTTCGAGCCGCAGGAGATCCTCTCGACGAAGATCCTGGGCAACCTGCAGTTCATCGTCAACGACGAGGAGGCCCCGATGGCCGTTACGGACAACGGTACGATCTCGTTCTCGGCCGCCTCGACCCTCTCGGTGCTCGACGTCCCGACGAACAACGCCCTGGCCTTTAAGGTGAGCGTGCCGGGTTCGGTACTCATCACGCCCGCCGATGCAGGCTACAACAAGCACATGGAGATCATCGTCAACGGCGCCCGCTATGCGGTTCCGGCCGACGGCACGCAGAGCAAGTTCGGCTTCGGTGACATCCAGGGTGAGACGACGGTCTACATCTGCAGCTGCGCTCCCGTCGAACTGCAGGCGCTCGAGTGGTCGCTCGAGGTGGTTTCGGGCGGCGAGCCCAAGGCCCTCGACACGCCCGTCTTCACGACGACCGACATCCCGGCCGTGGATCAGGGCACGTCGCAGCCGATCGCCGTGGCATGGAACGCCGTGCCGAACGCCGCAGCCTACGAAGTGACCTTCAACGGCAAGACCGAGACGGTGGAGACCCCCTCGTATGAGATTCCCGCCTCGACGGTGGCTTCGCTCAAGGCCGGCCAGCACACGCTGTCGGTCGTAGCCAAGGCGGCCGAGGGCTCGCTCAACTGGCTCGACTCGGAGGCTGCCAGCGTGACGATCACGATCAAGGGTGTGCTGACGACCGTATCGTCGGCCTACACGTGGAACATCGCCGACGCCTCGTCCTTCCCGGCCGGTGACATCAAGGAGACGTCCGTCTTCGGCAACCTCCAGTTCCTGGCCAGCGACTCGAAGCACATGACCATCGAGCACTCGATCGGCGACCAGGGCGAGCCGGTGGACCGCATCAAGTTCAACGGCAAGAGTACGCTGGAGGATGTGACGCCGACGCTGCGTGCCCTGGCTCTGCGCGTGAGCGGCAACGGTACGCTGACCGTGAAGGCCATTTCGAGCAGCAGCTCGGACGCCACGCGCGAAGTGGGCGTGAGCGCCAACGGCAAGGAGTACCTGCGCGAAGCCTGCCCGACCTCGTCGGACGGCGAGGCCAAGACGGTGAAGTTCACCGACCTCACGGGCGAGACGACGATCTACATCTACTGCTACGCCACGATCAATGTCTACGCGCTGTCGTGGGAGCCTGACATGTCGGGTGTTCCCGAACCCGTGGCACAGGAGTGGAACTTCTCGTCGGCATCGTTCAGCGACCTGATCGCACGGCTGAAGGCTGCGGGCAGCGATGGCCTGACGAACTTCAGCGAGACGATCGACGGCCTGACGATCAAGACCGACAGCCACAACATCCGTGGCGGCGAGGGTGACTCGGGCGCCTACATCCAGCCCAACGGCGGCGGAACGATCGAGTACCGTGTCTTCACCTTCACGGCGACGACTTCGGGCAAGGTCCGGGTCGTGGCATCGAACACGAGCGACGGCTCTGCGGACCGTTACGTGACCGTACAGGTCGGTGACGATGCCGCCGGGGCGCAGCAGCAGCTTGGCGGTGTGCCCAGCTCGTCGCCCGCAACGCTCGAGTACGACATCACGGTATCGGGCGAGACGCCGGTCTACATCTATCCTACGGGCGGTCTGCGCTTCTACAGCATCGAGTACATCCCGAACTGATTGCGCTGACGACGCGCTGTTCCGGGCGGCATCCTCTGGGGTGCCGCCCTTTTTTTGCCGCTGCGCTGGTCCGCGGTACCGTATTTGCCCGGTGCGATTATGAAATTCGGATTAGATTTTTTACCTTTGTACGATATTTTGCTCGTATGGCAGGAAAAGAGAAAGACCTATTGGAAAATATCGGGGAGCAGGAGTACAAGTACGGCTTCACCTCGCAGATCGAGACCGAGACCATCGGCAAGGGGCTCTCGGAGGAGGTTGTGCGCCTGATCTCCGCAAAGAAGGGCGAGCCGGCGTGGATGACCGAGCGCCGCGTGGCGGCCTACCGGCACTGGCTGACGCTCGAACCCCCGACGTGGGCGCATCTGACGATCCCGGAGATCGACTTTCAGGATATCATCTACTATGCGGCGCCGAAGGCCCGCAAGAAGCTCGGCTCGATGGACGAGGTCGACCCCGAACTCAAGCGCACGTTCGACAAGCTGGGCATTCCGCTCGAGGAGCAGATGGCGCTCGCTGGCGTGGCGGTCGATGCCGTGATGGACTCCGTCTCGGTGAAGACCACTTTCAAGGAGACGCTTGCCGAGAAGGGCATCATCTTCTGCTCGATTTCGGAGGCGCTGCGCGACCATCCCGACCTGGTGAAAAAGTACCTCGGGAGCGTCGTTCCCTATACCGACAACTTCTACGCCGCGCTGAACGCCGCGGTCTTCTCCGACGGGTCGTTCTGCTACATCCCAAAGGGGGTGCGGTGCCCGATGGAGCTGTCGACCTACTTCCGCATCAACGCCGCCGGCACGGGGCAGTTCGAGCGCACGCTCATCGTCGCCGACGAGGGGGCCTACGTGAGCTACCTCGAGGGGTGCACGGCGCCGCAGCGCGACGAGAACCAGCTGCATGCGGCCGTCGTTGAGATCGTCGTCGAGCGCGACGCCGAGGTGAAGTATTCCACGGTGCAGAACTGGTATCCGGGCGACCGCGAGGGGCGCGGCGGCGTCTACAACTTCGTCACCAAGCGCGGCCTGTGCCGCGAGAACGCGCGCCTGTCGTGGACGCAGGTCGAGACCGGCTCGGCCATCACGTGGAAATACCCGAGCTGCATCCTCGCCGGCGACAATTCCGTCGGGGAGTTCTACTCGGTGGCCATGACCAACAACTTCCAGCAGGCCGACACCGGCACGAAGATGATCCACATCGGCCGCAACACGCGCAGCCGCATCGTCTCGAAGGGTATCTCCGCGGGCCGGAGCCAGAATGCCTACCGGGGTCTGGTGCGCGTGGCCAAGGGGGCGGAGCATGCGCGCAACTATTCGCAGTGCGACTCGCTGCTGATCGGTGACCGCTGCGGCGCCCACACCTTCCCCGAGATCGACTGCCGCAACCGCACGGCCGTCGTGGAGCACGAGGCCACGACGTCGAAAATCTCGGACGACCAACTCTTCTACTGCAACCAGCGCGGACTGTCGACCGAGGATGCCGTGGGGCTGATCGTCAACGGCTACGCCCGCGAGGTGCTGGCGAAGCTGCCCATGGAGTTCGCCGTCGAGGCGCAGAAACTGCTGGCCCTGCAGCTCGAGGGCACGGTAGGGTAGCGGCCGGGCGGAGCCGGTGACGCGGGGCCTGACGAAAGGCTCCCGACCGTGCGCAGGAAGGCGTCGGCGGGGCATGGAAGTTCCCAGCCGCGTGCGGAGAGGTCGTCGGCGGAGCCTGGAGGGTATCCGGGAAGATCCGGACGAGGCTCCGGAGCGGCCCGTGGAGATCCGGCCGGCACTCTGACAGAATTTCCGGAGACATTTCGGATGTGAAAATGTAAAAAGGACAAATAGAAACGACAAGACAGATATGTTAAGCGTAAAAAATCTGCATGCGTCGGTCGAGGGCAAGGAGATTCTCCGCGGCATCGACCTGGAGGTCCGCGCCGGCGAGGTCCACGCCATCATGGGCCCGAACGGCTCGGGCAAGTCGACGCTCGCCTCGGTGCTGGCCGGAAATGCCAAGTATACCGTCACGGAGGGCTCGGTGCGCTTCCTGGGCGAGGACCTGCTCGCCATGTCGATCGAGGACCGTGCCCGGCTGGGGCTCTTCCTCGGCTTCCAGTATCCGGTGGAGATTCCGGGCGTCACGATGGCCAACTTCATGAAGCTGGCCGTGAACGAGCATCGCAAGTTCCGCGGCGAGGAGCCCCTCACGGCGGCCGAGTTCCTGCGCCTGATGCGCGAGAAAAGCGCCGTCGTGGAGCTCGACCCGAAGCTCACGTCGCGCGCCGTGAACGAGGGCTTCTCGGGCGGCGAGAAGAAGAAGAACGAGATCTTCCAAATGGCGATGCTCGACCCGAAGCTGGCGATCCTCGACGAGACCGACTCGGGCCTCGACATCGACGCCCTGCGCATCGTCGCCACGGGCGTGACGAAGCTCCATACGCCGCAGAATGCCACGGTGGTCATCACGCACTACCAGCGCCTGCTGGACTACATCGTGCCCGACGTGGTGCACGTGCTCTACAAGGGGCGCATCATCTACACGGGCGACAAGTCGCTGGCCCTCGATCTGGAGAAGGAGGGCTACGACCGCATCATCAACGAGTACGGAAACGAATGACGACGCTGCCTGACATCCTTCGCGGCTTCCGCCCGGCGGGGGAGGAGCTGCTCCGCATCACGCAGTGCGTGACGGAGCCTTATGCGGCCCTCGATCTGGAGAAGGAGGGCTACGACCGCATCATCAACGAGTACGGAAACGAATGACGACGCTGCCTGACATCCTTCGCGGCTTCCGCCCGGCGGGGGAGGAGCTGCTCCGCATCACGCAGTGCGTGACGGAGCCTTATGCGGCCCTCGATCTGGAGAAGGAGGGCTACGACCGCATCATCAACGAGTACGGAAAC